>Ga0209253_10000987_pt1 | contig 24960 bp, 20 predicted proteins | sample FrelakmetBRP12BR_FD_187145 | JGI IMG/M metagenome (GOLD analysis project Ga0209253, IMG submission 187145) | Freshwater lake sediment microbial communities from the University of Notre Dame, USA, for methane emissions studies - BRP12 BR (SPAdes)... | ecosystem: Environmental > Aquatic >...
GAATGCCGTTAAAGCCTTCTATCGCTTGAGAGAGATCCGGGGGATCGAGAAAAAGCCGGCCACCCGGGAACTCATCAACTGGATCAGGGCTCTGCGGGCTGATCCGGATTTCAAGATCAAAGACCTGATCAAGGGCGAGGTCCCGTACCTGGGAGTGCTGTTTAAGAAAAGTCCGGACTATGCTGCGGCGCAAAGCGCCGTTTCAAGATTCAGGTTGTAAATGGGACACAGATGAACACAGATCCCACAGAAGGTAAGCAAAAAGAGATAACTGAAAAGATTATTGGCATTTTTTACAAGGTCTATAATGCGCTTGGTTACGGTTTCCTAGAAAAGGTTTATGAAAATGCGATGATCATTGAGTTTGAGAGGGAGGGGATTCCCATCATTTCTCAGGCTCCGATCAAGGTTTCTTACGAAGGTAAGGTTGTAGGTGAGTATTTCGCCGATATGCTTATTGACGGTAAAGTGATCGTGGAGATTAAGGCGGGGAAGTATCTGGCTCCGGAGCATGAAGCTCAATTGTTGAATTACTTGAGAGCAACCGATGTGGAGGTAGGCTTACTGCTCAACTTTGGCCCAAAGCCCCAAGTGAAACGTAAGGTTTTTGATAACTTCAGAAAATAGTTTCCGTGTTCATCTGCGTGAATCTGTGTCCCATTAGGGTTTTCTTATGTTCACTGAGTTTTTCTATACCTTAAGAAAAGTCGGAATTCCGGTGAGCCCTACCGCTTTCCTGCGGCTTCAGAAGGCTCTCAGCATCGGGCTTGTCAACTCCATTGATGATTTCTACACGGCAGCGCGGGCCATCCTGGTGAAGAGCGAGCGGTATTTCGATCTCTACGATCAGGTCTTTGCCCATCATTTTGAAGGAGCCGAACTCAAGGATCCGACTGAAGTGGAATTGACGGAGGTGGCCAAGACGCTGTTGCAGCAATGGCTGAACGATCCGGAAGGCCTTGCCCAGGCTCTTGGGGCTGATGCGAAGGAGCTCTCCAAGCTAACTCCTGAGGAATTGATCAAGTACTTCCTTGATCGGCTGAAAGAGCAGACCGAGGCGCACCATGGGGGAGCCAAGTGGATCGGCACCCATGGCACATCGCCTGTGGGGCATTCGGGCTACCACCCAGGGGGCATGAGGGTCGGAGGGGTGTCGAGAAACAAGTCCGCCGTCAAAGTGGCCATGGACCGGCGTTACAGGGACTACTCGCAGGAGGGTCCTTTGAGTCAGGCCCAGATGGGAGAAGCCCTGAAGAGACTGAGAAACATGGTTCCTGCCGGGGCGAAAGATCAGATCAATATTGATGAGACCATCTATCAGACCATGAAGAATGCCGGCGAGATCGAGATCGTTTTCGACCGGAGCCTGAAAGACCGGCTCAAGGTGATCCTGGCTATCGATAACGGCGGATGGTCCATGGAACCCTACATCGAAATGCTGCAGACCCTGTTCAATTACGCCAGGGCGCAGTTCAAAGATCTCAAGACCTTCTTCTTCCACAACACGATCTACGACAGCATTTGGGAAGACCCTCCACGGCGTGCCAAGCCTTTGGCCGTGAACGAACTGGTGAAACTGGATCCTGAAACCCGGTTCATCATTGTGGGGGATGCCAGTATGGCGCCCTATGAATTGATGGCGACGGACGGCTCCATCCATCTGGAGGAGCGATCAGGAATGCCAAGCCACGAGAGGCTCAAGTTTATTGCAAAGACTTTCCGTCATTCCGTCTGGCTGAATCCGAAGCTCGAGATTGAATGGCCTTACACCCGCACCATCGGGGTCATTCGAGAGATTCTTCCCATGTATGAGCTCACCCTGGACGGCCTTGACAAAGCCGTCAAATACATGATGACCAAGAACTAGAGCGGTCTCCTTGGCTCTGAGGTTTTCAAGCTCCGGCAGATTCATTCCTGATCTTGTTTCGATGAATGCCTTTGGCCGCAACCAAATTCGAATCCCGAAATCCCTGGCCCAGACCTGGCAACCAGAGAAGCACTCTGGGGATCGCTAACCTGGCGAAAAATAAAGCCATCTACCCACACGATTGACTTCGCGCCAGGGCAGGCCGAAGTTCGAAACAAATTCAAAATACCAATGCTCCAATATTCAAAACGGGAACTCGGTCCAGTGTCCTTATAATCGTCCTCCTGATTCGCCGAGATCCTGGAGCGCTTCCGAGTCCAGGATCCTGATCCGGCGGCCGTCGGTTTCAATCAAGCCCTGAGAACTCAATTTCCCGAAAATGCGGGAGAGAGTCTCCGGAATGGTGCCCAGAAGGCTTGCCAGCTGAGCTTTGGTGATGGTGAGCTCGAGATTTTTTGCCCCCTTTTTCTGGTCGCTCAGGTAGAGGAGGTATGCAGCCAGTCGACCAGGAACTTCCTTTAGAGAAAGATCATCAATCAGGGCGGCAAATCTGCGGAGTCGCTTCGACAGAACCGCCAGCATATTGAGGGCAAGAGAGGGATTCCTTTTGATGAGATCCACAAAGGATTTTCTCGGGAAAAAGAAAACCCGGCCTTCCTCCATGGCCTCGGCGTTTGCCGGAAAATGCTGACCCGTAAAAACGGGTACTTCGCCGAAAGGTTCCCCTGGCCCGAAAAAGTGGAGGATCTGTTCCTTGCCCTCAGGGGATAGCTTGAATATTTTGACTCGGCCGGTAATCACCACATAGAACCCGGTTCCGTCATCCCCTTCCGAGAATATGGTTTCTCCTTTTCGGAACACCTGATCCGTTACGATCATGGCAAGGTCTTCAAGTTGATCAGAAGGAAGACCCTCGAAAAGGGGAACACTGGCAATGTGATTAAGGATAGGCAAGGCTGGATTCCCTTTCCTTCATGAAGGCGGATGATAAGCGGTAAGGGTGATTATGTCAATGGCCGGCAGGAAACAACCCCCGACAAGCAACGAGCAAAGCGCACCCGAGATCCATCTTTACGCTTTATACCAGACGTTTGATATTGTATAAGCGACGGGTAAGGGCTGAAAAAATGACCATAGAAATTACCTGCCCAAAATGCCAGTATTCGAAGCGACTTGCCGAAGACAAGATCCTTCCGGGCGTCCGGTGGGCAACGTGTCCGCGCTGCAGAGAGCGTTTTGATTTTATCCTGGACCTGGACCGGGCGGGCAGAAAGAACAATGGTCGGGTTCTCCCGCCGTGGGAAAGACGTAGGGAGACAGGCCTGAGAAAGGGTATCTTTCAGACGGCCAAACAAGCGGTTTTCTCTCCGAGGACCTTTTTCAGACACACTGCATCGGAGGGAGGGCTGTGGGAACCGCTCGCTTTCGGAATTCTGTTCGGGTCCATCGGTCTGATGCTGGAGCTTTTCTGGCAGTTTCTCATGGGAGAAGGGAGCCTTTCCTGGATTGAAATAGACTTCATCGGCGACTACGGGACCAGCATTGTTTTCTTGGCCGCTACGATCCTTTGTCCTCTGGCGGCCACAGTGATGATCTGCATGACGAGCCTCATCGTTCATCTCCTGCTGACCGTAGTCGGTGGCGCCAGGAACGGGTTCGAGGCGACTTTCAGAGCCGTCTCCTACTCCCAGGCCACTCAGTTCTTGGCTCTGATTCCCTATGTGGGCGGGCTTATCGCAAGCCTTTGGCTGATCGTTGTCCAAATCATTGGAATTCGTGAAATCCATGAAGTTTCTTATACCAGGGTGCTTATCGCTTTTTTTGTCCCTGTGGCCCTTGTCGTTGCGGCGGTCATGGCTGTAGGGTTAGTTTTCTTTTTGCTGGATTAGCGGGGGGATAGAGACGATTTTGTCCAAGCGTATCGATTACGAAAAGGTGCTCAATGCGGCGCAGCTCCAGGCCGTGATGTCTCTTGAAGGACCGCTGTTGGTCATTGCAGGGGCGGGGAGCGGGAAAACGAGAACCCTTGTTTACCGAGTGGCACGACTGATAGAGACCGGCGTCTCCCCGGAAAACATTCTCCTCCTTACCTTCACCCGGAAGGCCTCCAGTGAAATGCTGGAGCGGGCGTCAGGCCTTGCCGACGAAAGGTGCCGGTTCGTGTCAGGGGGGACTTTCCATTCTCTGGCCCATCGGGTCCTCCGGAGCTACGCCACCCTTCTTGGGTTTGAAAACACCTTCACGGTTCTTGATCGATCCGACATGGAGGAACTGATCCAGTCCCTGATCCATGAGATGCAGATCGACAAAGGAGCCGTGAGATTCCCGAAACGAGCCACTCTGGCCAACATCGTGAGCAAGGCCGCCAATCTCGAATGTAGCGTTGAAACCCTCATGGAGGACGAATATTCCCAGTTCCTGGAGCACGTCTCTCAGGTCAAGAAGCTCAAGGACACTTACAGGGACTACAAAAAAGAAAATCAGCTCATGGATTACGACGACCTGATCCTTCTGTTCCGGCAAGTCCTCTCGGAGCACGAAGACATCCGGAGGCTTTTGAGCGAGCAGTATCGGTATGTCATGGTGGATGAATACCAGGACACCAACGCCATTCAGGCCGACATTGTCAAATGGCTGGCCTTTGCCCACCGAAAGGTCATGGTCGTCGGCGATGATGCCCAGTCCATCTATTCCTTTCGAGGCGCGAACTACAAGAACATGTTTGAATTTCCCAAGCTTTTTCCTGAGACCCAGATCATCCGGCTGGAGCAGAATTACCGGTCCACACAGCCGATCTTGAATTTGACCAATGCGTTGATGGAGCAAGCGGAGGAGAAGTACACCAAGTGTCTTTTTACAGAGCGTCAAGATGGAACGCAGCCGACGGTTGTGGATGCGAGGACAGAGCCGGAGCAGGCGATGTTTGTTTGCCGGGCGATCAAGGAACAGCTTCATCAAGGCCGTACCTTAAAGGACTTCGCGGTCCTCTTCAGGGCCGCATACCAATCCTTTGAACTGGAGGTGGAGCTGGCGCGCCAGGGGATCCCCTTTGTCAAGTACGGGGGATTCAAATTCATGGAGTCCGCTCACATCAAGGATCTGCTTGCCCACCTCAGAGTCATCATGAACCGGGAGGATAGCGTGAGCTGGGGGAGGGTCCTGCGGCTCATCAAGAACATCGGACAGGGGAGAAGCCAGGCGATTATGAACTGGATGCGAGAAATCAGGGCGGTTCCTTCCCAGGTGCACGAATGGCCCGGCGCAGGCAAGACGGACAATGGTTTGAAGGCCCTTGGCGAGCTCTTGGTGAAGTTGTCCGCCAAAGACCTTAAGCCTGAAAGAGCGATTGAATTGGCGATCCGGTACTACGAACCGATCCTTCAGGAAAAATTCGACGATTTCCCACGGCGGCAGAAGGATCTGGAACAACTCCTTCCCATGGCCGGCCGTTACCAGCGACTCCGGTCTTTCCTGGATGATGTGGCGCTCGAACCTCCCAGTAGTCTTGCAGACATGAATCCTGCGCAGCGAGGAGAGTGCCTCACCCTATCCACCGTCCACTCTGCGAAAGGACTCGAATGGGCGCTGGTATTCATCATCTGGGTGACAGAGGGGTATTTCCCTTCTGCCAGGTCGAGTCAGAGTGAAGAGGGAATCGAGGAGGAAAGGCGGTTGATGTATGTGGCAGCGACCAGGGCAAAGGACCAACTCATCCTGTGTTATCCCGGTCAGGAAACAGGGTATGGCTGGTCCGCAGGCCGCAGCGCTTACGCACGCGGTTTATCTTCCTTCATTCAGGCTCTTCCTCAGGGGCTGTTCGAGTTTCAATCCATGGGCGCCGCAGAAAGGGTCCGGTGGCCCTCCAAAGCCATCCCTGTGTCCCATGAGGTTCAGGAGCAACCTCAAGAGCCGCCTGCAGGGCTGCGAGCCGGGGACCGAGTGAAGCACCCTGCTTTTGGTCAGGGAGTCATCTCCAAATTTGTGGACAAAGAGAAGGTGGAAGTGCTTTTCAGGGATTTTGGACGGAAGCTCCTTCATCTGGGATACACGAGTCTGGAAAAAATCTAGGCCCACGGTACAAGGCGCACGGCGCAAGGCTGGGGGATTGGTAGGAACGCAGCGCACATTCCTCCAGTGCCTAAAGTGAACTAAAGTGCCCCGCCGGGCCGTAGGCCCTACAGGCCGGAGGCTAAAATGCCTAAAGTGACCAAAAACAACGAACAAGTAATGCGAAATGTCAATTGATCAATGACGAAGGACATGATTATGCCCTGGAGGAGGAAGATTACTTACGACGAAGCCGTTCAGTACCTCTACAGCCTTCAGAAGTACGGGATCAAGTTCGGCCTTTCCAAGACATCTGATCTCCTCAAGGCCTTCGGCAACCCGCACCGCGGTCAGTGTTATGTTCACATCGCAGGCACGAACGGCAAGGGGTCTGTGGCGGCCATGGTGGAGTCGATCCTGCGAAAATCGGGTCTGAAGGTGGGCTTCTATTCCTCTCCTCATCTTGTCCGATTTACGGAGCGCTTTCGAATCGACGGGCAGGAGATGCCCTCCGAGACCGCGGCTTTCTTGGTTGAAGAACTGAAGGGGGTGATGGATCCGACCCAACCGCCCACCTTTTTCGAAGTCGCCACCGCCATGGGCTTGATCTACTTTGCGAGAGAAAAAGTGGATATCGCCGTCATCGAGGTCGGCATGGGAGGAAGGCTGGATGCGACCAATGTGATCCGACCTAGAGTCTCAGTCATCACGAACATCTCTTTTGATCACCAAGCGTTCCTGGGATCAAAACTCAAAGATATTGCCCGGGAAAAAGCAGGGATTATCAAGCGGGGGGTCGACCTGGTAACCGCCGCAACACAACCTTCAGTCCTTGGGGTCTTTACAAAGACCTGTGAAGACAAGAAAGCGCCATTCTGGAGAGTGGGCAAAAACATTCGCTATCGAGCAGCCGGGAACAAGATCACCTATTACGGCTCCAAGCGGAGGCTCAAAGACCTTGAACTGGGCCTTCTCGGGACCTACCAGCACCGAAATGCGGCTCTTGCGTTGAGCGTGATCGAGCTGCTTGAACGGAGGGGGCTGAGGGTGTCCGAAGAGCATATCCGGGAAGGGTTGAAAAGCGCTCATTGGCCGGGGAGGCTGCAGGTGGTCTCCAGGGAGCCGCTGCTGATTCTGGATGGGGCTCACAACCCTGGAGCGATCCGCAGTCTCTCGTCTTCCATCCGAGGAGGTTTTCGATATAAGCGCCTAATCCTGGTGCTGGGGGTGATGGCGGATAAGGATGTGCGAAACATTCTCAGAGGGATTGTTCCCATAGCGGACTATGTCCTCTTCACGAGGCCCGAGTATTACCGGGCAGCCGAGCCTGAGACTCTGATGCAAGAGGCTTCGTCCCTGGGAAAGCCCGGAGAAATTCAACCTACTCTGGCCAAGGCCCTTAGGAAAGCAAGGAATATGGCAGATCGTGAAGACTTGATTCTGGTCACCGGCTCCCTGTTTACGGTGGGGGAAACGATGGCTATCCTGGACCCGGAGAGATACAAGCCGGACAGCATTCGGTGAGTGACGTTGATCGTCAGCGCAGCCGTTGAGCTTTGGACAGCATTGCATTTTGGTTGTGAACATCATGTCCTGGATTTTTACCCCTGAATGGATGTCATGAGCCCGTTAGGCCTTCGCACCCAAATCCTTCTAGGAGTTCTTTTTTTGGCGCTGGTCGCCGATGTCGCCTGGGCTGCGGACCGCTCTTATGGGGACCGGTTGGTTGGGGATCGAAATGCCAAATGGCAGATCACGGCGAACAAGATGAGCTATGATCGCGATGAAGGCCTGTACGTGGCGGAAGGAGATGTGGTGATCACGAGGGGTGGTCAGGTTCTGAAGGCCAACGAGGCCCGATACAATGAAAAAACAGGAATGGTTGAGGCGATAGGAGATGTTGTCCTCGAGACGAACGGAGATATTGTCAGAGCCGCAAAAGCCGTGTTCGATTTGAACAGCCAGACCGGCAAGCTCACCAAGGGGCGCATCTTCCTCCGGGAGAACCACTGTTACATCAGCGGGGATGACATGGAGAAGACCGGGCCGGATACTTATGTGGTGAAAGGCGGTCATGTGACCACCTGCGATGGGGACAAACCGGACTGGAGCATCACCGGTTCAGAGGTCGAAATCACCGTGGAAGGGTACGGAACCGTGAAAAACGCAGTTTTTCGAATCCGAGACCTCCCCGCTTTTTTTCTTCCCTACGCTCTTTTCCCGGCCAAAACAAAAAGGCAATCAGGTGTGCTTCTTCCTGCGGTCGGGTATTCGAGCAGAAACGGCGTGCAGGTGGAGGTTCCCATCTACTGGGCCATCTCGGATCAGATGGATGCGACCTTTTACGAGCAATACCTATCCGAGCGAGGCTTGATGCAAGGGTTCGAATACCGGTATGTCGCAGAGGATGAATCCAAGGGGAATTTCCTCTTCGACATTCTACAGGACAAGATCGGGGAGAAGGACCTGACTGACCCTGACGAGCTGGACGTCAGCCCGCTTCCGAGAACGAACGAAACTCGGTACTGGTTGAGAAGCAGGACGAATCAGCAGCTTCCTCTAGGAGTCAAGGCAAAACTGGATACCGACTATGTGAGCGATCGAGACTACTTTAAAGAGTTTTATGGAAACCTTTTCGGCTACAGGGCAAGGCCGAACCTTGTGAGAGATTTTGGCAGACCTCTTGATGACATCTGGTCTCCGACGAGGAGGTCGGCGCTCAGGCTTGATCGTGATCAGCCGGGATACAGCCTTCAGGCGATCTCCTCCTATTATGAGAGGCCGGACAACCCTCCGGACGATCCGACGCCCCAGCCTCTTGGGGGTCTGGACTTCAACCTCCTTCCGGGAACTCTGCCGATCGCTCCCTTCTTCATGTCACTCAATACGGACTATGATTACATCTGGCGTGAAGTAGGCCCCCGGGGTCAGCGGGCCTCTCTTACCCCCCTCCTGACCTATCCGATGTGGCTGGGGCGGTATCTGCAGTTTGAACCCTCGGTCAGTTACACCAGGAATGCGCAGTGGTTGGATCAATCGGTGAGAGGAAAAGGCAAGCAGTCCAGTGATGCCTACGATGCACAGGCCAGGTTTTCAACCCTGATGGAAAAGATCTATGAAACAAACTGGACTTCGGCGAACAAGCTGAGGCACAAGATCGTCCCCTCTCTTCTCTATAACTACAGAGTCCACAAGGACATGGACGCGTACCGCCCGTGGTTCGAGTCCATGGATGCGGAAGGAAAGATGAACCGGGTCGCTTTGGCCCTTGACAACTTTCTGGATGCAAGAAGGGAAACTGAAAAAGAGGGAGTCCTCTATGAGCAGTGGACGAGGTTTACTCTGATTCAAGGGTATCGCATCAACGGGACGTGGTGGGATGAAGATCTTTCGAAAGCGGAAAGGCCCTTTGAACCCCTGATTGGAATATTGACTTTGAGCCCCTTGTCCAATCTGTATCTTAATACAGAAGTTCATTGGGATCATTACGATAAAGACATCCCCTTTGCAGGTGTGTCTCTCGCCCTGAATATTCCCAGATCCGGTGGACGGACGGATATCCTCGGAGTGGATTACCAGTATGTCAAAGACGGGAACAAGGGGTTTAACGCGAACGGTTTCGTCAATCTGGGTTATGGTTTTGGTGTTGGAGGAGGGGTTAGAAAAGATCTCAATACGAAGGCTAGCCTGGCTAAGGGTCTCTATCTCGACTATCAGTCTCAGTGCTGGGGGGTCAGGGTGATCTCGGACAACCTGGACGGGGTAGGGAGCATCATGGTTCATTTTCGACTTCTCGGACTGGGCACGATTGGGGCGAAATAGAGCTTATTGGAAAAGGATCATTTCCCCTGTTACCCAGCCGCAAGCGACGAGGTGCTGGAGCTTCCCTCTCCTCACAACTCCTCTTCACAGCTTCAACGCCGGAAGCCCCACCAAGGCCAATATGGCAAAACCAGCGAGGAAACCGCACCTTGACACCTGATGGCGCTTGCTCTATAGTTACACTTTACAGAAGAAAAGGGCGTTTTCTAAACTTCCCTGGAGGCGGGCGATGAAAACAAGGATTGGCGTGCTGTCAGCGGGCAGAGACTGTGCAGGAATCAATCCGGCCATCCAGTGGGTCGTCAATTCGGCACTGGATAAAGATCTGGTGCCGATTCGGGGAGCCATGTTCGAGGTGGTGGGCATCATTGACGGCTGGAAGGGACTTATGGAAGTCAAGCCCGACAAAAAGGAGAACTTAAGGCGGTATGTGGTGCCGCTGGACATGGAACTGGTGCGCACCTGGGACAGGTCCGGAGGCACACGCCTCGGAACCAGTCTCGTCAATCCCTTTGACCCGAAAAAGGACCAATCCGAGTTGATGATCGAAAATATCAAGAAGCTGGGGATTGACGCCCTGGTCGTCATCGGAGGCTTTGACAGTCTCGGGGTCGCTTACAAGCTTTTCAGGGAAGGCATCCGGGTCGTCGGTATCCCAAAGACGATTGACAAGGATCTCTCTGAGACCGATTACACGCTGGGATTTGATTCGGCCGTGAACTCGATCACCCAGGACATTGACAGAATTCGCATCACCGCGGGATCCCACAGCCGGATCTTCATCGTGGAGATCATGGGGAGAAGAGCAGGATGGCTGGCTCTGGAGGGAGGCGAGGCTTGCGGAGCAGCCGTGACCCTCATTCCCGAACATGATTTTGTGATGGACCGAGTCGGAGAACTCCTCAAGATGAGAAAGAAGGAAGGGAAGCGCTACAGCATTGTCCTCGTCTCGGAAGGCGCCAAGCCCAGGGGAATGGAGGAAGTGCACGAGCGGCGAGGTCAGGATGGCTTCGGCAACTATTATCTCGGAGGGATCGGGGGCTTCATTGCAGAGAACATCGAAAAAACGACAGGGCTAGAAGCGCGCTATGTGGCGCTCCGGCATCTCCAGAGAGGAGGCGATCCGACCGCCTATGACCGAAGGATGGGCCGAAAATTCGGGATCGCGGCAGTGGACATGATTGCGAACGAAGACTTCGGCCGCATGGTCAGCCTGAAGCAGGGTGAGGTCAGGACCGTGCCTCTGAGAAAAGCGTTGGAGCGGTTGAGCCTTGTGGATGTGGAGAAGTTCTACAACACCAAAAATTACACGTCGAAGGATCAGATTTTGTAAGGGAAGATCTTTCCCGGGTTCAAAATTCCGTTTGGATCAAAAGCTTTTTTCAGCCTCATCATCAGCTCCAGAACCGGCCTGGAGATCTCCATTTCGATGAAAGGAGCCTTGGTGACTCCCACGCCGTGTTCTCCGGAGAGCGTCCCTCTCATCTCAATGACCTTTGTGAACACTTCCTTGACCGCAGCCTGAGCCTTTTCGAATTCCCCGCGAATCTTTTCATCAAACAGGATATTCACATGGATGTTCCCGTCTCCGGCATGGCCATAGGCCGGCATGGGAAGGTCGTGTTGTTTTGCGAGCGTTTCCAAGAAGCCGATGAATTCAGCCATCCGACTCCTTGGAACCACGATATCTTCACTCATCTTGTCCGGCTTGAGTTTGTAGACCGACTGGGAAACGTTTCTTCTGGCCTCCCAGAGCTTCTCGCTGTCTTTCAACCGGGATGCGGACCGGAACTGAAGAGCGCCTTGCCGGGTGCAGATCTCTTCCACTCTTTTCGCCTCTTTTCTCGTGAGCCCTTTGTCTCCGTCCACTTCAATCAGGAGCAGAGCGCCTGTGCCCCTTGGGACCGAAAACCCCAGTTCTTCCCTGACACAGTCGATACAGGTCCTGTCCATGAACTCGAGTGCGGTGGGAACGATTTTGCTCCGGATGATTTCCGAAACGGTCTCCACAGTGGCGGAGGCGGTCTCAAAGAAAGCCATCATGGTTCTTCGGTGAGCGGGCTTTGGAATTAACCGAACGATGATCTCTGTCACGACGGCCAGCGTCCCTTCAGAGCCGATGAGAAGCCGGGTGAGGTCATAGCCGACAACGCCCTTGGCGGTTTCAACTCCTGTTTTGATGATTTCTCCCGTGGGAAGAACCGCGGTGAGCCCCAGCACGTAGTCGCGCGTGACCCCGTACTTGACCGCCCGTAGACCCCCCGCACACTCCGCAACATTACCGCCGATCGTGGAGATATGAATGCTTGCAGGATCCGGGGGATAAAAGAGGTCCATTTTTTCCACTTCTTCCTGGAACCGGGCTGTGATGACTCCACATTCCACCCGGGCGATCAGGTTGCGTTGATCAATTTCAAGAATGCGGTTGAAGCGGTCCATGGCAAGGATAAGGCCCCCTTCGACAGGCAAGGCCCCGCCGCTCTTTCCGCTTCCCGCTCCCCTCGGAATCACGGGGAAGCGTTCCTGATTCGCCAGGTGAAAGATCCGGGAGATCTCTTCATGGGTCCCTGGGAAGGCAACGGCCTCTGGCATAAAGCGGAGCTTCGTGGCATCGGTTCCGAATGGGATCAGATCTTCATGGCGAGTGAAGAGGCGCTCGGGACCGAGGATGGAGGATAGCTCTTTGAGAGCACGTTCAACAATCATGGCAGCAGGGTGGTCCGGCTCTTGAGGGCGTGGCGTAGCGTCATGGAATCCATATATTTCAGATCCCCTCCCATGGGTATCCCCAGGGCAATCCGGGAGATTTTGATCTCCTTTTCGGAGAGGAGCTTGCTGACAAAGGAAGCCGTGGCTTCCCCTTCGGTGGTGGGGTTGGTGGCGAGGATGACCTCCTGGATCGCTTCTCTGTCAAGGCGACCAATGAGCTCACCGATCTTGAGATCTTCGGGCCCAACGCCGTCCAGAGGGGACAGAACCCCGTGAAGCACGTGATACTTTCCCTTAAAAGCACCGGACTCCTCCAGGGCAAGCTGATCGCCCGGTCCTTCAACGATGCACAAAACCCCATTGGCCCGGGCTTCATCCACGCATATGGCGCAAGGGTCTTTGTCGGTGAAATTGAAGCAAACCGAACAGAACCTGATCCTCTCTTTCACGTCGAGAAGGCTTTTTGCCAGGTTCTCGGCAAGGTCTCTGGGACTCCTCAGGATGTAGAGGGCCACCCGGGCTGCGGATTTCTGGCCGATTCCCGGCAACCGGGACAGGTTCTGAATGAGATGTTCTAGGGGTGCTGGATAAATGCTCATCAACCTGTCCTAAATGAGACCGGGGAGGTTGGGAAGGTTGAGCCCTTGAGTGAGTTTGCCCATCTCCTCATTGACCATGTTCTTGGCTCTCGACAGGGCGTCATTGACCGCAGCGAGAATCAGATCCTGGAGCATCTCCGCCTCTTCAGGGTGAATCACTTCGGGGTCGATTTTGATGGAAAGGATCTCCTGTCGGCCGTTGGCCACCACCGTGACCATTCCGCCCCCGGCAGAAGCCTCCACAGTTCTCTCTCCGAGCTCTTCTTGAAGCTTGGCCATCCTGGCCTGGAATTGCTGAGCCTGCTTGAGCAGGTTCCCCATGTTCGGCATGCCTTTCATGATGGTTTTCTCCTTTGATCTTCCGGAACTTCCCCTCTGATCTCCCCCTGGAACATGTTGAGCACATCTTGAACGCCTTGCGGATGGGACGATGCTTTGGGAGCCTCTGTTGGGGGAGGATTTTTCCCCACCTCGTTTTCACTGCTGACTTTTATTTTCACATCCCGTTTGAAAAACTCAAGGACATAGGCTCTCAGTTTGTCGCCTTTTTCCGAGTCATCGAGATAGGTGTCGAAGGGCTTGGGGCTTCTTCCGATCACCACGATCTCTGCAGAGGCCTCCAGAAATGGAAAACCTTTCAGGACGTTCGCCATCGGTTTATTCATGGAAGCAATGAATTTGAGAAAAGCGCTCCAGTCTTCTTTCTTGATCGGCTGAGGAGAAGCCTTCCCGTCTTTGTTTTCCAGGTGCCAGGGAGCCGCCTGATCAGAAACTTGACCCGCCTCACGAGAGTCCCCCGGGGTCGAAAGCCTTTTTTCAAGGGAGTCGAGTTTCCTGATCAGTTCATCCAGGGCGACGATGTCTCCCATCTGACAGAGCCTGATCATGATCGTTTCCAGGACCAGCCTGGGATGGGACGTGAAACGGAGGCTCTCCTCCCGGCTAATGAGAGTGTTCAAGATCTGCTGCAGCTTTTCTTTCCCGGCCCTTTCCGCCTGGACCTTGAGTTCTTCCCTGTCGCTCTCGACCATGTCGAGAAGGTCGTCGTATGGTGCGACAAGGCTCATGAGAAGATTTCTGAACTGATCCATGAGGGCCCGATAGAACTCCTTGATGTCATGGCCGTAGTTGTAGATCTGGTCCACAATTTCTATGCACGTCTTGGCTGAACCTTCAAGAACAGCGCGTGAAGCCCCAAAGAGGAGGGTCCTGTCGATCACTCCGAGAATATCCGTGATCTGCCGGTCCTCGACCTTGGGGCCCGTATAGGAGACGACCTGATCCAGAAGACTCTCGGCGTCACGCATACTCCCTTCGGCTTCTCTGGCAATGAGAGTCAAACCGGACCGGCTGATGTCGATGCCTTCCTGAGAGGTGATTCTCTCCATCTGTTTGACGAGAAGAGCCACGGGAATCCTTTTGAAATCGAATTTCTGGCACCTTGAAAGAATCGTGACCGGGACTTTGTGGGGTTCTGTCGTTGCAAAAATGAATTTCACATGGGCCGGCGGTTCCTCAAGAGTCTTGAGAAGGGCATTAAACGCGGGTAGGGTCAGCATGTGAACTTCATCGATGATGTAAATCCGAAACGGACTGGAGGAAGGCATGTACTTGATATTTTCCCGGAGCTCCCGAATCTGCTCAATGCCTCGATTGGACGCTCCGTCAATTTCCTGCACGTCCACGGAAGAGCCCTGTGTGATTTCAAGGCAGGAGTGGCAACGGTTGCAGGGAATGCCCGGCTTTCCTTCCGCACAGGTGAGGGCTTTGGCGAGGATCCTGGCGATCGATGTCTTTCCGACGCCTCTCGGCCCACTGAAGAGGTAGGCATGGGCGAGCCTGTCTGTCTTGATAGCATTGATCAACGTGTGAATCACGTGTTCCTGCCCAAGGACGTCCTCAAAAACCTGCGGGCGCCATTTCCTGGCAAAAACCTCGTACGTCATGGCGATGGCCTCAAGAGAAACATGAACATTTCAGCAGAGGTCCAGGGGAAATAATATGGCGGAGAGAGTGGGATTCGAACCCACGGTACCACTTTTAGGCGGTACACGCGATTTCCAGTCGCGCTCCTTCGGCCAGCTCGGACATCTCTCCGCAATGAAATCTGTTGAAACAGATTTCATATAGCGCCCCTTCAGGGCGTCGCTCCAAATAAAGCTGGGAACTATCTGAAATCCCATGAAGTCAGATTTTAGGAAAGGTCACCCTCACCCAGGCCTGGCTTGATAACTCCTCAACACCATTCGAATAAACAACGAAAAAAAGTTTCATCTGGCGGAGAGGGTGGGATTCGAACCCACGTGCCCCGTTCTTAGCAGGGCAAGTCGATTTCGAGTCGACCCCGTTATGACCACTTCGGTACCTCTCCGTGTGCCCCTATTCTTTCTCCCTCCGCATCCGGAAGAAGTCCTGCATCAACTTGAGGCATTCTTCCGCCAGAACTCCGGGTATCACCTCTATTCGATGGTTTAATCGAAGATCCGCCGGCACATTGTACAAGGATCCCGCAGCACCCCACTTCGGATCAAGAGCCCCAAAAACCAGCCTGGCTACCCTTGCATGGATCACCGCCCCAATGCACATGAGGCAGGGCTCCATGGTCACCACCAGGGTGGCTCCCTCAATACGGTAATTGTTATAAAAAATCCCAGCCTGCCTTAAGGCTAAAATCTCTGCATGAGCACAGGGATCATTGAGGGAAAGGGGCTGGTTGTGGGCTCTGGCTACAATCGCGCCTTCCGGATCGACAATTACCGCACCCACGGGAACTTCTCCCTCTTCAGAGCCCTTTGTCGCTTCTTGGAGGGCTTCTTCCATAAAAAGGGAAAAGTCCGAAAACATCATGAATTACCTTTACCACTTATCCATCCAGGCGTCAACCCGATACTTCCTCCAAACCAGGCAAGATCCGGTTTGCGCCCAAAAGAAATGAAGAAAAATCATTTTAATTTTCGCTTTTCTCTCCAGGATGGTAAACTACCCCTGAGAACAGGGTGAACCTCTGAAGGAGGTGTCCATGGAAGAAACAGAGAGCTGGAGACAGGTAAAGGACAGACGTAAAATCCAGGAGATTTTCGAGCGAATGGTTTCCAAGAACATGGAGCTCAAGGTTCTCATTGATGAAGAAAACGTAAGGTTCATGTCCCGGGCCACAAGACTCAACCCCGAAGAAATATCTTCCCTAGGGAGTGAACCTGAATTGATCATTGAAAAGCTTTTCCCGGAAATAGGAAACAGCCTGATTCAGTCCTCTTCACAGGTCACGCTGGAATTCTCCATCAAAGAGCACTTCTGCCGCGGTAAAGCGAGGTACGTTGGAGTGAGCAACGAATACCCTTATTTCGGTATTATGATCACGCTTCCACAGTCCCTGGAATTCGCCAGAGAAAGACGCAGGGAGAGCAGGCATACCTACGAGATGCCGGATTTCGTTTCTGTTGCATTCAGCATTATGGGAAAAGACAAGGTCTATGATCTGGGCGTAATGGATTGCTCCATGCACGGCCTGGGTATTCTGATCACCAGGAAGGATTTTGATCTTGTCCGCCTGGTGAAACCAGGGGACCGCATCAGGGACATTGTTTTCTACTCGGAAAATGCCATGATCAAGGTGGACGGCGTGGTGCGGCGCCTGACCAAGATGTCCACAGGGAAATACAAGGATTCCTATGTGATGGGAATTGAATCCCCGGAAGTCATCGAGAACTGCAAGCTTGCATCTCAACTAGAAGCCAACAACTCCAGGGCACAGTGACATGCTTTTTGAAGATATCGATGTCGGTGAAGAAGATATTCGAAGGGAAAAGGACAAGGCCCGGCGGCTCAGGCAATCGGCGTGGTGGATGAGAAAGATCCAGAAGGGGATATGCCACTACTGCCAGAGCCAGGTGGGAAGGGAACACCTCACCATGGATCACGTGGTCCCTCTCAGCCGGGGAGGGAAGAGCAGCAAAGGGAATATCGTTCCCGCGTGCAAGATCTGCAACAACAAGAAAAAGTACTTGCTTCCCATCGAATGGGAGGAATATCTACAATCCTTGCGGGAGAGCTGATGATCCCTGTCAAGCCTTGCTCACCTCAACCAAGGCCCCGACAATCTCTCCATTTCTCAACCCGATGTATTCTGAAGCCCGACCAAGATTGACGGCTATTTCCAGAAGATTGGAGCTGTTGATCAGGGCCAGAGGTTCCCCTTCCTCGCAATCCGCATAGATGCGGCTGAGCTTTCGGATGACCAGCTTTCCGGCCTCAATGCGCGGATGACCGGATTCGAGGAAGTCCAGCAATTCCCGCGAAGAGATATTGGTGACAAGGTTTCCGAAGTTGTCCACCCGAATGATCTGGCCGCAGAGAACGCCTTCTTTGACATAGGGCTGCGGGATGGTCAGCTTCGTAAGCTCACGGATGGAGGGTCCCAAAGACTCCAAAGAAAGGCCGAGAGAAAGATGAGCCGCCGCAGGCGCAAATATTTCTCTGCCGTGAAAAGTGGGGGTAATGCTCGGGAGGAAATAACGGGTTTGAGTGAGCTGAACGGCCTTGGCTCCTCCAAAATCCCGGAACACGGGCCAGAAAAGACCATTGTCAGGTCCCACAAAGAAATGAGCATCGACCTTTAAAGCAATGAGTCGTCGATTGCTCCCGACCCCCGGGTCAACCACGGCCAGGTGTATGGTTCCTTGAGGGAAGTAGGGAAACGTTTCACGGATCAGCAGAGCCGCCTGGAAGATGGACCCTGTTCCGACCTGATGGGTGACATCGACGAGCCTGGCCGAAGGATTGATGGAGAGGATCACTCCTTTCATCATGGCCACATAAGGGTCTGAAAGGCCGAAATCCGTGGTGAGGGTAATGATTCCTGAAGGCTTCATGTCCAATGTTCCAGAAGCTTAGGCAGGATCTCTCCTGATTTTCCAAGCAGCACAAAGTCCATCATCCCGGAGTCGGGTGTCGCGAGTTCCATGACACGGCATCGTAAGGAAAAGGGAGCGACAAGTCAAGGATGGCAGGTTGGGGAACATCTCGGGTTTTTCTGCTTCATTCGCCTTCCCAGGTACCCCGTCCCGCTTGCCCAAGACTGCGGAGAACTTCATTATTCTTTTGCAAAAGAGAGCAGAGGTGTGGTATCCAATTTTGTCCTTCCAGAATGGTTTTCCAACCTTTTGAGTCCAACAAAAGTAAAATTTAATAGAAGGAAAGGAGATCAGAAATGACTGCGAAATTGATCAAGGGGACTGAAATCCGCGATTTAATTCTCAAGGAGATCGGAGAGGAAGTTAAGAAAATCAAAGAAAAACACGGCAAGGTGCCGGGTCTTGTGACGATTCTCGTGGGGCAAAATCCTGCCTCCATTTCGTATGTCACCGCCAAAATCGAGGCGGCCAAGAGCCTCGGTTTCAAGGAAATCCAGGACAACCAGCTTGAGACCATCTCTGAAGCGGCTTTGCTGGCTCTGATTGAGAAGTACAACAAGGATGACAGCATCAACGGGATTCTGGTGCAGCTCCCTCTTCCAAAACATATCAATGAAAAGAAAATCCTCAATGCCATTGATCCGGACAAGGATGTGGACGGATTTCATCCCATCAACGTAGGACGCCTCATGATCGGAGGTTCCGAGGTCAAATTTCCGCCCTGCACGCCTGCCGGCATTCAGGAGTTGATCGTGCGTTCCGGCGTGGAAACAAAAGGCGCCGAGGTGGTTGTGGTGGGCCGTTCCAATATCGTGGGGAAACCAATCGCCATGATCATGCTTCAGAAGGCCAAGGGGGCTAACGCCACGGTGACCGTTGCCCACACAGGGACCAAAGACCTTGCAGCCCACTGCAAACGCGCCGACATTCTGGTTGTGGCCGCAGGAGTTCCCGGCCTGGTGAAACCGGAGTGGATCAAGCCCGGAGCCTGTGTCATTGATGTGGGGGTCAACCGGGTCGGAGAGAAGATCAGCGAAAAGACAGGAAAGAAAATCGCTATCTTGAAAGGGGACGTGGACTTTGATGCCGCCAAGGAGATCGCCGGATCGATTACACCCGTGCCCGGCGGTGTGGGACCCATGACCATCACCATGCTGATGAAAAACACGCTCAGCTCCCTGAAATACAAACTGGGCATCGCTTAATCTTTAAGTCAGAAACAAGAAGAGGGTTGAGTCTTGCTATAGACTCGACCCTCTTTCATTTTAATCTGCGCAGCTTTCAGGCGTTTACTTCCTTCACCTTTGCCTTGACCTGATCGATCCTGTTGATCATGGCCTTCAAGTATCTCGCAAAATCAGAACAGGTCTGGAATCTTTGCTCAGGGTCCTTGGCCAGAGCCTTGTCCACGATCTGCTCCACCGGATTGGGGACCTTGGGATTGATCTCCCTGGGCGAGGGGTGTTTGGCTTGCGTAATTTGGTAGAAGAGATTTGTCAGGTTTTTCCCGTGGAAGGGGAGCACGGCAGTAAGGAGCTCAAAAAAGACGACCCCCAGCGAGAAGATATCCGAGCGACCGTCAAGGTCATGGCCGTTGATCTGCTCCGGGGACATATAATTGGGGGTTCCCAGAACGATGCCGCTCTTGGTCTGGGAAGAAGAAACCGCTTTGGCAATTCCAAAGTCCGTCACCTTGACCTTGCCGTCCTTGAGGACCATGATATTGGCAGGCTTCACGTCGCGGTGGATGACTCCCTGCCTGTGCGCGTAGTCCAGCGCAAGCGCGACTTCCGACACAATGAAAAGCACTTTTCTCAAGGGCAGCAGGAAACCTTTCCTGCAGTATTTCTGCAAGCTCTCCCCATCCAGGTATTCCATGGCCAGATAGGTGAGATCGTAGTCCTCGCCCACATCATAAATGGCGACGATCGCGGGATGGGCGAGTCTTCCGGCGATCTGCGCTTCCCTCATAAAGCGTTCCTTGATTTCCTGGATTTTCTCCGCCTCGAACTCATCGGAGAAACGGATGGTCTTTATGGCAAGAAAGCGGTTGATCTTGGGATCTCTCGCCTTGTAGACGATCCCCATAGCCCCCTGGCCCAGTTCGCTCATGACCTCGTATCGGCCCACGGTGGGCTTTATCCCAAGGTCATCGGAAAAGATGATCTTACCGTCTTGCTTGGTTTGCTGACCGGCCATCATCATGGGAGTGACGAGGCCACGGAGCTTCGGGATCCGGTCGGACAGGTCTCTGAACTCCTTGCCCGTCGTTGCGATGTATTCATAGACCGCAACAGCCTTGTTGTACATCCTCTTGCGCTCGAAATCGAGCCCCAGGTTGTAAACCACGTCTTTCATCGCGTCGTTCAGAGGGATCTTGCGGAATTTTTCAAAGGCAAGATCCAGGAGACCCTGGCTTTGGAGACTGAGCGCGAGCTGTCGGTTGGTTTCGATACTCTCTTTCGAGGTCAGGCCGAGGGTTCGCTGGGTCACCACAATGTCCCGGATGGAATACTCTAGGAAGACGGCGATAAGGGCCAGAGCGATATAGATAATTTTAAACCAGACATCCAGGACCATGAAAAAGATGAATCCCACAAGGAAGAGAACAAAGATCATGGTGGCTGTGATTCCCATGCGATTGATGAAGCCGTAGCGGGACATGAGAAAGGAGGCAAAAAGGCACAAAAGGAGGATAAACACCGCTTCGATGTAGATCATGAAGGAAGGGCGAACCAGATACCTTCCGTTCACCATGTTGTCAATCACATTCGCCGTGAGCTCAACCTGAGGGAGCTCCGGATCAACAGGAGTGCTTATTTTGGGGGCATCCTCAGCCGTGTAACCAATCAGGACGATCTTCCCGTCGAAAACCGCAGGGACTTTCTTGACATTCAGAATATCCACGAAAGAATAGTAGGGAAAAGATCTCCCTGTGCCTTTGAACTTAATGAGGAGTTCACCGTTGGAGGCCGGGATGAGGGTGTCTTTGAGTTTGATCCCTTTGCCGGGGACGATGGCTTCTTCCGCCTTCTTGTTCAGGAAATCAAGAGAGAGGCGGAACGGCATAGAAGGGATGATGTTGCTTCGATAATCAATAAAGAGGAGGTGAGTCTGGCCCTGCGAGGCTTTGTTTGGGGGCAAGTTAATGTGGCCCAATCCACGGCTGTTCTCAGCCAATTCCGAGAAGGGGACGGCCAATTGACCGACGGGCACAATTTCAGCGAAAGGGGCTTTTGTTTTTAGAGAATTCTTCTTCACGAATGAGTCTTCAGGGAGGACCAGTTCTGTGCCGTACTTGCCGAAGCTTCCGATCAGGGGAAGATAGATGATCCCGCCTTCCTTAACCGCTTTGATCAGGAGACGGTCACTGTCCAGGCGATTCTCAATATCGGAAAGATTTTTCAACAACGACGGATCCTTTGTCGAAGTCTCTGAACGCTCCTGAATGGTCTTCTGAAGCTCTCTGATTTCCTGGAGTCCCAGGTTTCGCTCCTTTTCGCTGAAGAGAAGGTCTAGAGCAATCAGCTTGGCCCCGTTGTTCTTCAGAATGTCAATCATCTCCGCAATCAGCTGGCGGGGCCAGGGCCAAGGCCCCAATTGCTTGATGCTCTTGTCGTCGATATTCACAATGGCCACTACATTGGCTCCCGGGTTTCTGGGGGAATCCAGGCGCATTTGTACGCTGTAGACCACCCTGCCCAGGCTCTCGAAAACCGAAAAAGACTGGAAAGAAATCAAGATGAACAGGAAGGCGAGAAAAGCTCCGACGAGGAGGTCGATCTTCTTTAGAGGGGTTTTTTCCATGGACCTCTTGCTACAAAACGCTCCTAAGGAACAGCGGTCAACTTAATAAACAAAAAGTTTTTGGTAAAACAGAAAGATACCGCTGCTTCTTTTATCAATGACTCCGAAGGCGCAGCCTCAGAGTCGGATGCTGACTGCCCATAGAATACAGGCTGAGTTTTTCAATATTCTTTAATTAATTACAAAGCAAGCATAGCACATGCAATCGGGCTAATTCAAGCTTAGTTTTTTAAAAAAAACTAACTGTAGGGGAAAAGAGGCCGAATGTCAAAAAAACCCTGAGCCATTGCATTAGAGTTAATTAGACTTGAAAAAGCCGGCGTTTCGTATTAAAATTTCAACTTCGAGGTTTCAGAGGGAATTCAGCAAATTCCAAGCAGGCTCTCAGCATCAGGCTAGGCTCTCAAGTTCAGCTGAGGACACTCTCATCACAATGCGCCGTCAAAGGTTCCGGCGATAGAGTCTATGGAAAACAAAAAGGCGAAAGTGAGCCCAATCAATAAGAGCGCACCCAAGAAAGATGCCGTGCCCCGTCGCCGGCTGGGGGAACTCCTGGTTGAAGCAGGCCTCCTGTCCACTGAGAAACTCAATGAAGCCCTTGGCGCTCAGAAAACCACGGGAAAGAGATTGGGCCAACAGCTCGTGGATATGAGTGCCATTACCGAAGAGGAAATGGCTTTCGCTCTTGCCATGCAGCTCAAGATTCCCTATGTCGATCTCAAGAACTTCGAAATCCCCTCCAAGGTTATTGAAAGCATCCCTGAGGAGATTTCTCGCAAGTTTCTTTGCGTGCCCATCAGCCTCAAGAACAGCATTCTCGATGTGGCCATGGCCGATCCCCTGGATCTGAATATGATGAAGGACCTTCAATTCATCACAGGGTACAACATTCAACCGGCCATCTCGACAACCACTCAGATCGTAGAAGTGCTGCAGAAGCATTATCATCCTGAGAAATCGATCGGTGACGTGGCGGATGAACTCGGCGGGGAAGACATCATGGAGTTCCTCCCGGAACAGGAGATGAAGGAGGAAGAGGAGGAGAGGCCTGAGGAAGCTAGAGACTCTCCTTTTGTGAAGATGGTAGATCTGATCATCAAGAATGCCATCAGGAAGCGCGCCAGCGATGTTCATATCGAGGCTCAGGAAAATCAGGTTCGCGTTCGGAACCGGGTGGACGGCGTGCTTCAGGATTCGATCAAGCTTCCCAAATGGACACAGCCCATTATTATTTCCAGAATTAAAGTCTTGGGCGGAATGGATATCGCTGAGAAACGGCTTCCTCAAGACGGCAGGATCAAGGTCAAGACCAGGAGCGGGTCTGTTGATCTCCGGGTGTCCACCCTGCCCACTTACTACGGGGAGAAGGCGGTCATCCGAATCCTGAACAAGCAGGAGTCCTTTCTCACCCTCAAAGAAATGGGATTCAGTCCCAAGAGCCTTGCGATCATCCAGAACTTCAGCGCTCAGCCCCAGGGGATGGTATTGATCACAGGGCCCACGGGGAGCGGGAAGACGTCCACCTTGTATGCCTGCATGCAGGCGATCAAATCCGACGAAGTCAACATCGTGACGGTGGAAGATCCTGTAGAATTCGAACTCGCCGGCATCAACCAGGTTCAGATCAGTGAAAAAGTCGGTCTCACTTTTCCCTACGTGCTCCGCTCCATCTTGAGACAGGATCCAAACGTGATCATGATCGGTGAGATCAGAGACGTGGACACCGCAGAAATCGCCCTCCAGTCTTCTTTGACCGGTCACCTGGTTTTGTCCACCCTTCATACCAACGATGCTCCCTCAGCCATCACAAGGCTCATGGACATCGGGCTGGCTCCATACATGATCGCTTCCTCCGTGACAGGGATCGTGGCCCAGAGACTCGTCAGGGTCATTTGCCCCTATTGCAAGGAGGAATACGTCCCGAATCAGGAACTCCTCAGCCGAATGGGCCTTGATCACGACAAGCTCCCCTTTAAGTTCTATCGAGGAGCGGGGTGCTCCAAGTGCGGGAATCTTGGCTTCAAGGGCCGCACCGTGATTGAGGAGGTGATGGTCATGAGTCGAAAAGTCAGAGAGCTGACCCAAAGCGGGGCATCCGCGGATCAACTCAGAGAAGCGGCGATGGCCACGGGAATGACCACTCTGGGGATGAGCGGTCTGAAAAAGATCGAGATGGGGATCACGACTATTGACGAGGTGTTGAAAGCGGTTCAGCAGAAAGAGGAGCTTACAACCATCTGCCCTCACTGCGGCAAGGGCGTGAGTTTGGACTTCAAGGACTGTCCTTATTGCAAGAAACCCTTGGTCCCCACGTGCAGGAGTTGCAGCCGTATCGTTCATCCCGAGTGGGTCGTTTGTCCTTATTGCCGGAATGATCTCAAGCCTGAAGCGTAGGGAGGCTCATTCCAACGTTCTCAGGTTTTTCGTTGACTGCCTCACCTTGATTTCGTATAGAATCAAGGTTTAGGTCGGTTCCTGAACAGTAGGCTAAATTCATGCAGTGTAAAAACCATCCAGATCGCAGAGCAGAGCACTTCTGTTCCGGCTGTCGAATTCCTCTTTGCGCGGACTGTGCTGAGGAGACGAAGCCGGGGGAGTATTACTGCTTCCAGTGTGCCATGCTGGTTTCCGTGTCGGCGGTTGGAACAACGATCAAAGGAAAGCGGGAAAAAGTCGCGGAACACAAGGAAAAGGCGAAGGAAAAGAAGAGAAGAACTCCCTTCCATTATTTTGTCATGGTTTCCTCCGTCATGATTTTGGTCATGTGGGGGGTGATCCTATTCGGAGGTCAGAAGGCTCCTGCCGGGGCGGCCGATCTCGGCAATCAACCCAGAGTGCTCCTGTTTATGGTGGACGGTTCTCTCAAACGATTCGCTCATTATGAAGGAAGCCAGTATCCGGCTCAGCTCGTCGAGCTTGTTCCGAAGTATCTTTCTCTGAGGGCGGAGGATATCTCTCATCTGGATAAGCTGAGCTACACCAGGGATCCGAGTCTGGGATATCGTCTGTCCCTTGCTAAGCCGAAGCCCGGCGAAATGAACATTATTATCTCGCCCAAAGGCGTGCGATATGAGGCGCTTCCTGGCGGGGGAAGCTAATGCGGAGACAAACAGGTTTTACTCTCGTTGAATTGATGGTGGTGATCGCCATCATAGGCATTTTGGCCGTGACGGCGATGCCCTTCTATCAAACCTGG
>Ga0209253_10000988_pt1 | contig 24940 bp, 17 predicted proteins | sample FrelakmetBRP12BR_FD_187145 | JGI IMG/M metagenome (GOLD analysis project Ga0209253, IMG submission 187145) | Freshwater lake sediment microbial communities from the University of Notre Dame, USA, for methane emissions studies - BRP12 BR (SPAdes)... | ecosystem: Environmental > Aquatic >...
GAGCGTGTGCGGTACTTTGAACTTGTGTTTCGTCATAATGAACTCTATTTGTTGTTATGAATCGGACTTCGATTTCTTCACATACTTTTGAAACCAGTCGAGATAGCGCTGGAACAGATCCTTTTTATAGCTAGGTCGACGGATGCCGTGGTGCGCGTCGGGGTAGACGACGAGCAAAGCCTCACGGCCCAGCTGCTTCATCGCCTGGTACATCTGCTCGGAGTGGATGATCGGCTGATTCCAGTCCTTCTCACCTCCAATGAAGAGCGTCGGCGTGGTAATGTTCTCCACCTCCATGAAAGGCGATACGCTATCCCAAAGGTCGCGGTTCTCCCAGGGGGGACCGAGTTCCGTGTCGAACCACTCCTGATAGGGATCGTGACCGTAGGTCGAGGTCCACAGTCCGACGCTGGCCCCGCTGATGGCGCCCGCAAAACGATCTGTGGAGGTGATCACGTCGTTCGTAAGCGTCCCTCCGTAGGACCAACCACCGATGCCGAGCCGATCGGGGTCGGCGTAGCCCAGCTTCACGACGTGGTCGGTGGCAACGATCACGTCCTCGGCATCATGGGTGCCCCAGGCGCGGTAGTTCGAGAGTGTGAAGTCGAGCCCTCGGCCTCCGGAGCCTCGAACGTTCGGCATCACCACCACGTAGCCGTTGGCGGCGAAGAGCTGCACTATGAAATCGAAGCCAAAATCGTACTGGGACTCCTGGCCGCCGTGAAGCCAGAGGAGGGACGGATAGCGGAGCTTCGGGTCGAAGGACCGCGGCTTGTAGATGAAAGCCTGGATCTCGGTTCCGTCGAGGGTGGGAAAGCGCTCCTCCTCCGCGTCGGCCAGTGCGATCGTCTTCAGCAGCTCATCGTTGACGTGAGTGAGACGACGTAGACCTGCCGGGGCGGAGGGCTCGGGATCGAGGACGAACAGCTCGGCCGGCAACCGGGGCTCGCTGACGAGGGCGACGACGGCGCCGTCGGGGGCAACCGCGGCCGCCTCCACCCGGCACCGTCCGGCGATCGGCCGGCTCAGGCCGCCTTCCTCGACCGACACCGCGGCCAGATGAACCCTGCCGTCATCCTCGAGGAGGACGTAGAGGCTGCGTCCGTCGGGCGAAAAATGCGGTTGGTAGACCTTCCGGTCGAGGGACTCCGTGGTGAGAAGCACGGGCTCGTCCTCACCGACACGGATGAGCGCGAGCTTTGTCTGCAGGTAGGCCAGGGGAACGTCGGTCCGGGTCGTCGTGATGTAGGCGAGCCGCTTACCGCCGGGGTGCCAGACTGGCTCGTCGTCGGACCCGGGGTTGGAGGTGACCCGGACTGGCTTCTGCCTCTCGTTGGGGATGTCGGGCTTCACCAGCCAGATGTCGGTGTTGGAGTTGGCGTCGGGCTCTTCGGTGCGGTTGCTGACGAAGGCAAGCAAGCTCCCGTCCGGAGACCAGGCCGGATCGGAGTCCTCGTAGTCCCCGGAGGTGATCTGCACGAGGGCCTTGGTCTCGACGTCGAAGACGTAGAGATGGGCGCGCAGACGATTCAAATAACCCACATAGTCTTCCTTGAACAGCAGCCGGTCGATCACCCAGGGCCCGGGGGCCCTTCCCTGGCTCGGATTCGGATCGCGGATCACGAGCACGAGTCGTTTCCCGTCGGGCGACCACTCGTAGGCCTCGACTCCCTGCTCGACACTGGTGAGCGGGTTCCCCTCGCCGCCGCGCAGGTCCAGCGTGTAGACCTGCTGGCCCTTCGAGCTCCGTTCCCATTCACGGTTCGACAGGAACGCCAGGTGCTTGCCATCAGGGCTCCACCGGGGCCGCGTTGCGGAGCTCCCCCGAGCCGTCATGGGGATCGCCTCGCCGCCGGAGCTGGAGATCATCCACAGCCGCGTCTCGTGCTGGTCTGTCTCGAGGTCCTGCGAATGGACGGTGAAGGCGACCCAGGCACCATCTGGGCTGATGCGCGGGTCGTCTACGTCCTTCAGGGCAAAGTAGTCATCGATCTGGAGATGGCGGTGCGCATCGGCATCCTGCGCCAGGTCCCGTGTCTCCGCGCCCGCGCCTACCAGAAACGCCACCATGACTGCAAGTAGTCCTAGTCCTTTCGCATTGTGTTTCATTGCGCTATCCTCCTATCTTGCTACTGCCTTTCCCTGCCAGGGCAGGAGAGCAGACGTCCAACCTCTTCCTCAATGACCTGGTTCAACCGCTTCCGTTGGACCTCGAAGCGTTCCGAAAGATCTTCGAATACCGCGTACATCGATTTCGTGGGTTTGGCATCGGCCGCGCCGACAGCACTCGAGAGCGAGCTCAGCTTTTCGGTCAATCCCGGGGGACTCCACATCATGGGGTGTTCTTTGGACCCCATCCATATGGTGAGAACACCCTCGATCTGCCTGAACTGCTTTAGGATTCCATCTGCCTTGAGCCTAGACTCCTCCTGCAGCTGGGCCTGACGTTCCTCAACCCTGGTTCGGAGTTCTCTGATTCTCATCACAGTTTCAGCTACTTCCGAAAACCGATCCCGGATATCTACCATGAGGTCGAACTGGGCTCTGAGATCGGCGTCGCTGGCCTTAGCTCTCGGATCCTTGCGAATCTCGAAAGGCTGCTCGTAAGTCTGGCCATCCACGGAAAGTCGGACGATGTATCGTCCGGGGGGTGCAACCGGCGGGGAAGGCGGTGAGTAATCGGTGCTCAGGAAACCGTTCAATGCTCCAGCAGCCGGGGGCATTGGGGGTCCCGGATATCGCATGTCCCAGAAAAAGCGGTTCGTTCCTTTGCTTGGTGTGGGGCCGGGATTCTCATCTGACCCGCTGGAGAACTGCCGGATGATCTCGCCGTTGGCCTCCATGAACGTGAGCTCCACCTCACCGGTGGCGGCTTGGGCCAGGTGATATTCGACCATCACCCCGCGCGGCGGGTTCCTCGCCTCGTCCCTAGAGCCCATCCACCCGCTCCCTCCCCGTCGTTGGCGGATAGCGGGGGCGACTTCAAACAGATGCACCGGGGCCGAGGCCACTTCAGGGGTGATGGCACGCAAGGACGAGATATTATCCATGATCCAGAAGCCCCGTCCATGGGTTGCCACCACCAGGTCGTCGTCCTTCACGAGCATATGCATAACCATCGCCGACGGCAGGTTGCGCTGCAGGGACTGCCAGGAGTCCCCGGCGTCGAAGGAGACGTAGGCACCGGTTTCCGTGCCCGCGTAGAGGAGACCCGGCCGGACCGGATCCTCCCGGATGACCCATGAGTAGTCGTTTTCCCGAATCCCGGTGGTGATCCGCTGCCAGCTGTTGCCGTAGTCGTTAGTCTTGTAGAGGTAGGGTGTGCGATCGCTCACCCTGTGCCGTTCTCCGGAGATATATGCCGTCCCCCGCCGGTGAGGAGATACGTCAATGGCCGTGATCGTGGTCCATTCGGGGAGATCTAGAGGAGAGACGTCCTGCCAACTGCCGCCGCCATCTCGTGAGACCTGAACGGTACTGTCGTCGGTGCCCGCCCAGAGCTCACCCTTTTGGAGGGGAGACTCGGCAAGGGTCCGGATGAGGCTCACGTGAAAAAGCGAGGACGCATTGGAACTGATGGGTCCTCCAGTTATTTCGCCCATCACTTCCTGGCGGTTCTGCGTGAGGTCAGGACTGATCGTGTCCCAGGATTGGCCTTCGTCCCTGGACCGGAAGACGTACTGGGCGGCGGTGTAGAGCACGCCAGGATCGTGCGGCGAGAGGAGCACAGGAACAGAGTAGTAGAAACGGTACTTCACATCTTTGACGGGCGTTCCAAACACCCACTCGGGCCAAACGCTGATGTGTGGAGCCTGCCCGGTTTCACGGTCAAAACGGACCATCCTGGACCTATCGCATGCATAGACCAAGCTCCCGCCGGGCTTGACCGCTGTCTGCCCGCCCTCGCCGGCCGGAATGGGAAGGTAGTGCGTCCATCCGATGGACGAATCGTCGGTTCGACTTGGAATCCCGATGTGACTGTTGTCGTTCTGAGCGCCGTAGAGCCAGTACGGATCCTGGTCGTCCACAGCCAGACTCAGCAGGTCTGCGGTAGGTTGGTTCTCCAGGCTCGACCAGGACTCACCTCCGTTCAACGTCACCGAAGCCCCCCCATCTCCTCCTTCGATCATTCGGCGAGAGTCCTTCGGATCGATCCACAACGCATGAGGATCCCAATTCTCCATAGGGACAGATCGGAAGGTCCGGCCCGCGTCCGTGGACTTCTGTAAACCGGTGATGGGCTGGATATAGACGACATCGGGATCCCGGGGGTCGGCGGTGATGTGATTGTAGGAATTGGGGATCTCCATTTTACCCGGGTCTTGATGCGTCAACTGCCAAGTGGCACCCCCGTCATCGGAACGATAGATCCCGCCTTGGCCTTCGTCAGCCTCGATGAAGGTATACACCCGCTTGGAGTCAGCGGGTGAGATGGCTATGCAGATCTTGCCGACCAGGCCTTTGGGCATTCCGGGATTGCGGGTGATGTCTGTCCAGGTATCCCCGCCGTCTGTGCTCTTGAAAAGGCCCGTGCTGGGCCCGCCGCTCTCCTCATCCCAAGGGTAGGTCACATGGTGGTTCAGAGCCGCAATGATCACCCTCGGGTTCGTGGGATCAATACACAGGTCCACCGCACCTGCAGTCTCGCCCCTGTACAGGATCCGCTCCCATGTCTCCCCGCCATCCGTGGTTCGATAGACGCCGCGTTCCGGATTGGGGCCGAACATATCTCCCATCGCTGCAACGTATACGATATCGGGATTGGCGGGATGAATGCGGAGCCTGGAGATGTGCCGAGTCTCTCGAAGGCCCACGTTGGTCCAGGTCTCTCCGCCGTTGGTGGATTTGTAAACTCCATCTCCGGGAGAGATGAATTGCCGTTGAAGCCCCTCGCCCGTCCCCGCGTAGATCAGCTTGGGATCCGAGAGCGACACGTCCAGACCACCCACCGCAGGAAATTTGAAGAAGCCGTCCGACACGTTCCTCCAATTCCTTCCGGCATCGGTGGTCTTCCACACTCCGCCGTGGGCAGCACCGAAATAGTAGATGAGTGGGTCGTCGGGATGTCCCGCCACTGCCACGACACGCCCTCCGCGGTACGGTCCCACAAACCGCCACTCGAGGGCCGAAAGAAAGCTGGCATCCACTCTGGGATAATCAGCGATAACAACCTCGCCCCTGCCCACGTCACTAGAATCACAGCGGCATCCAAACAGGACAAGGAGGGCAATACCAGTCGTGGATAGCATTCTTAAGCCGACGCGGGTGACTCTGCGAATCGGATTCATCCCTATCTCCCCCCGCGGAGCGCTCAACCACGTTAGTGACATGGGTCTTCTCCTTCGAAAGGAATGGCGGTTCTCAATTTATGAGAAAGCATAACCAAAATTGATATCGGTGTGCAACCTATTGGTTAACCGGGTTCGTTCAGTTTGCCGGGGCTCCCAAGCCGATGTGTCGGTTTTTCGGACCTGTATCTCGCGGTTAAACGGTCTTCCTTGGTCATAAGCAAAATAGGCGGTGTGACAGGCCCCCGCCTCCTCAGACCGTGGATCAAGAAGTCCTGGTGGCAGCTGAGATAGCCGGCGAGTATTTCTGCTAGTCTTTTTCCCTTTGTATTGTTGCAGACCCATGATGTCGGTGTCGAACATGATGCTCGTTTCGAAGCCATTGACGGCGGCCACCTGTGCGGCTCCGGTTAGCTCGCTGAACGCGTGAACGACCGGCCACGTTGCCCAGGCCGACCAGGGCGATCCGTATTATGCGAGTCATGACGTGTTCACGCTTTTTGGGCAGACAGGTTGCACGTTGAAACGTTGAACGTTAGAACGTGCAACCGTTCACCCGGAATTATTAGGCGTTCCTTTTCTGCTGAGCTGGCTGAATGCGCGTTCATGGCACCGATCTTGCCTCTTTCCATCATCGGGGATGGAAAATCAGGGAATCGCCCCTTGTCAAATTGAGTTGAAACCAGCGGAAAGGGGCCGGGAAGCCTCGGACAAGCCAAAAAGTGCCGAAAATCGGCAGGACTTCTCCTCCCAGTGAAAGGGAAAATCACGAAGGATATTCAGTGGAGACCTCAGCGGCCGTTATTATTGATTCACGGAGGGGATGATATAGTCCGATACGATCGAGAAGGGAGAGATTTTTTCGGCATCAAACCAATTTCCCGCCGTGGTTATAATCACCAGACTTAGGTCCGGAATGATCATGATCATCTGTCCGCCCCAGCCGAAGGCGAAATAAGCGGCGTGATTCCCGGCAAAGCGAACAAACGTTTTTCGCCACCAATGATACCCGTATCCATCCGCCCAGGGAAATTCAGCGGTGTAGCTATTGGGATTGAGAAAAGCCCTGGTCGAAATATCACACCATCCGGAAGAAATTATCCGTTCCCCGTTCCACTCACCCCTGTTCAGGAAAAGCTGACCGAACTTGGCCATGTCCCTGGGTCGCAGATGCAAATCGCCCGAACAGAGCACGACGTCATCCCGGACCTTCTGCCATTCTTGTCGAGTGACACCAATTTTATCGAACAGGTATTCCTTGGCGAAAACGTCCAGCCTTTTATTCGCCGCCTTGCGGATGATTTGACCGAAGATATTGGTGCAGCAATTGTCGTAATCGAAGACGGTTCCCGGTTCGGCGAATAGCGGCTTCGCCAATAAAAATCTGATCGGATCGTCGGCCGAAAAAAACCTGTTCATGTCGTTGTCCGGGTTCGTATACGGAAGCGACTCGTCATCATAGGTCAATCCTGAAGTCATCGTGAGAAGGTGCTTGAGCGTGAGGTTGCCCTTGGCCGGCGCCTGAAGGAGCAAGTCGGCATGTTCCGGGAAAAAATCGTAAGCCTTCTGTTCGATCGATTGGATATAATCCTTATCGACGGCGATCCCCAGGAGGGCCGAGGAGACGCTCTTCGTGGCCGAACACAGAACGTGCAGATCATCCCGGCCGTACCCGGTTTCTCCGGTGTACTGACCCAGGTTGAATTTGGGGCCGGGATAGTATTTCTCAAAGACAAGTTTATTGTCTTTGACGACGAGGATGCCGTGGATCCGATGCTCGCCGATCCGATCCAGCCGATCCATTAATCGATTGAAGTCTTCCGGATTCATTCCGACACTGTTGAGCGAAGCCACATCCCAGCCGTCATCCGCTTTTTCCGGGACGGGAATCTGGCGACCGTTGCCGCTCTGGTCCCGGGATGTGATGTCGCAGCACGAAACGGTCAGGGCGAGGATCAGGGATATTAGTCGCAAGAGATCTGTATGAGGCGCCATGCGAACGTCACTGTACACTTTATATACGTCCTGGTTTCCATCTGGTTTATAGCAAAATATTGAGACTTACAGTGAGGGATGGGAAATAGGACGTTCCTTTTCTGCTGAGTAGGATAGGGATTTCCTTTTTGCGCTTGGCCTGAGATCTCCGGTCTCGGACTCAGCAACAACTCTTCCCCTCACGAAAAGGAGGCCCCGGGCGGATGTCAACATCTCGAGATTGAGCTGACCCGGCCGTGCGCGGGCGGATGATCGGGCGAATCGGCCAAGGAAGCGGTCAACCGAGGCTAGATCCACTCTAGCGACCGGTGGGGCTTTCCCGGGGGATCCGTTTACAAATCCGCTCCGCTCCTTTATCATCGGAATTATGGGGCCGCCGAGGTCGAAGATGCGCATGCGAACGGTCCTTCCCATCGCCGCCGTGGCCGCTCTCGCGGCCATCCTGTCCGTGAACTGCCGGCGCGAGCCGCCCCTCGCCGAGGAGAGAGACATGATCACGGTCTATCAGTCGTCGGTCGAGCCCGGCGACCCCCACATCTGCAGCGACTCGGCCAACCGGCTGAGCCTCGTTTTCTCCGTCTACGAAGCCCTGGTCAAGACGGACGCCGCGGGCGCCTACCGACCCTCGCTCGCCGAGAACTGGACGGTCGGCGAGGACGCCCGCGTGTGGACCTTTCGGCTCAGGAAAGGCGTCAGGTTCCACAACGGGGATATCCTGCGCGCCGGCGACGTGGTGGCCACCCTGGGCCGGGTGCTCGATCCCTCTATCGGCGGGGCGTTCGGCACGCAGGGCGTTTACCTCAGCTATCTGGGTGACGCCGGAATCTCGGAGGTCGACGAACTGCCCGTGCGGATCGTCACCGCCGAGCCGATGGCCGACCTCCTCGACCTGCTGGTCGCCATGCCCATCGGCCCGGCCGCCGCGCTGGCGCGGCTGCCTCGGGAATACGTGGGCAGCGGGCCCTACCGGGTGAAGGAACAGGGCCTCGCGAAGATGGTCCTCGAGGCCTTCCCCGGCTACTGGGGCGAGGCCCCGAAATACCGGGAGATCCGCTGGGTGGCCGAACCGGACGCCGCGAAGCGGGTCGACGCCCTTCTCGACGGCCGGGCCGACATCGCCGCCGAGGTGGAAGCCGAAGGCCGGGCCCGGGTCCTGGGCTCGCCGGGAAGCGCCTCGCTCCGCGAATGGAAGAGCGGGCTCTGCGTCATCTTCATGCTCAACGCGCTCGAGGGGCCGTGCCGCGATGTCCGGGTCCGCCAAGCGCTGAACTACGCCCTGGACGTGGACGCGATCATCGCCGGGGTCGCGGACGGCGCCGCGAGCCGGCTCAACGGCTACCTGACCCCGCACCACTTCGGCTACGACCCGGAAACCCCGGTTTACCCCCACGACCCCGCCAGGGCCCGCGCCCTCCTGGCCGAAGCCGGGTACGCCGGCGGCCTGAAGCTCGTCTTCGACATCCCCGCGGTGATGCCCGATGAGGCGCCGCGCCTGGCTGCGATGATGGCCGAGCAGCTCCGGGAGGCCGGGGTGACCGTCGAGGTCGTGGAGCACCCGGACCGGGCCGCCTATTCCGAGATGGTCCGGGAGAAGAGGATCTGCGACGCCTGCTGCTTCGACTCGAGTCCGAGGAGCACGTTCCGCGTTCTGCGCGAAAAGCTCCAGTCCACGCTCCGCGGACCGTGGTGGCAGGGCTACGAGAGCGAAGCGGTCAACGCCCTGATCAAGCAGGCCCAGGCCGCGTTCGCGGACGCGGAGAGGCAGGCCCTCTACCGGCGGATCTACGCCATGGTGCGGGACGACGCACCGTGGATCTTCCTCTACCGGCCGACGAACTTCTGGGGTGTCGGCGCGAAGCTGAAGGATTGGCAGCCTAGAGCCGACGGCCTGCTCATCTTTTGAGGCCCAGAGGCCAACAAACTCCATTTTCGGCTGGATCAGTTTTCGGGTTAAGCCCAGGCGCTCCCCGGCCGCCGAGCCTCAAGAGTGGCCTTACAACCTGGATTTTATAGCGAATAAAAATGGACTTGCTTATTCATAAAATCGCTGACAGAATGGGCGAGAAACGGGGTGTAAGTCACGCCTTCGACGGCGGCTGATGCCGAGCGCTAGGCATCAAGAAGGAGATAACTTTGGCCTCGTCATGGATCTCATATAACGATCTCGCTTGGACTGAAGATTGGTTGGCAGATCCAGCAGGATACGAACATGAAGTCATGGTCTACGTCGACTTGATCAAGCGCACTGCGGCAGAGCCGCCAAGCACATTGCTGCATTTAGGAAGCGGCGCAGGGGGTTATGACGTGTTCTTCAAACGTCATTTTGCCGTAACCGGTGTGGATCTGAGTGTGGGCATGCTGAATAAAGCGCGCAAAGCACATCCTGACATTGAGTACATTGAAGGCGATATGCGGACAATACGATTGAACCGGCAGTTCGATGCCGTGGCCATTCCAGACAGCATAGACTATGTGGCTTCACAGGAAGATCTTCAGCAGGCCATTCAGACCGCCGTGATCCATCTCAAGACAGGCGGTGTTTTGCTTGTGGTAGCTAAGACTGAAGAGATTTTTCAAAACAATAATTTTGCCTATGCCGGCGAAAAAGATGGCATACACGTGACTTTATTGGAGAACAATCATATCAACCCATTTCGCCCCAATACCTATGAGGCCACTTTCGTGTATTTGATCCGGCAGCAGGGAGAGTTGACCATTCATACGGATCATCAAGTGCTTGGCCTTTTCTCGCAGGCCATGTGGGATGAAGTGTTCAAGAATGCCGGAATAACCATGCAGAAAACAAATCTGGAAGGTATCTATGACACATATGTTCTAAATGGCGGAGAGTATCCCCTTGATATTTTTGTAGGGCAAAAAGTATGAATAGGAAAAAGCGCTTGCTTTCAGGTTGATGGAGGGCTAACAACGGGTTGCAGCTGACATCGCTCCACTGCGCGCCGCTGCTGAACCGGGCCGTTAGGCGGCAATGTCAATGATATTGCTGAAGGAGGACTGAATGTTGGTTCGTAGATGGATCGTGTTCGGTGCGATCCAAGCCAGCATGATCTTTGGGGTGATCGCGGGGACGATCGTGAACATGATGATCGTTGTTCAATCAGCGATCTTCATAACGATCCCAAATGAAACCAGGGCCGGAATGGGTCTCGCTTGGAATGGATTGAATATGGTTCAACTCGGACTCGATGTGTCATGGGATATCTATATTTCAGCAGCTACAATCCTCCTTGGAATGGCCATGTGGTCTCATCCGAGGTTTGGAAAGATCTGGGGGATTTTTACAATGGTCATTGGCGCCGCATTATTCATCCTCAACGTTTCGACATTCCCTATTCCGCCGGCATCCGCCGGCTTGTTCGATCTTGGCCCGATTTCCGGCATTTTGTACTTGATCATTGTTCTTCGCATATTAACATCACTCAAATGGGTAGATCAGGCCTTGATCAGTAATTCAGGAAATCACATGGCCGCCTGACAATGGCATTGAGAGCGACGAACGACAGCCCGCCGAAAATAGGCGGGCTGTTACTTGCGCCTCATGCCAGTAGTTCGGCGGCCTGACACCGTTCGATATCGCCTTCTTCGTCCTGGCCTTCACCGATATCCGTAGAAGACTGTGGCGTAATCCACCCAGCAGCCGCCCTTTCCTTGACACCGCCTTTTATCATGATTTATAGTCCCAAGGCGATGGCAGGAAGGGAAAAGAGAGGAGTCCTATGAAAACGATCCGCATGGAAGAAATGAACTGGCCCGACATCAGGGAGGCCATTGAGCACGGCTTCACAACCGTCGTGGTGGCGGTGGGGTCAACGGAACAGCACGGGCCCCACCTTCCGACAATGACCGACACTCGCATCGGCGACGCCGTGGCCCACGCCGTGGCGCTCAAGCTGGGCCGCGCCCTGCAGGCCCGGACCATCCCCGTCGGCTGCTCGGACCACCATCTCGCCTTCGGCGGCACCATATCCATGAAGCCCGAAACGCTCCGGATGATCATCCGCGATTACGCCGATAGTCTTGTCCGGGACGGTTTCAAGAAGATCATTTTTCTTCCCAGCCACGGCGGGAACTTTCCGCCCGTGCGCCAAGCGATAGAGGAGGCCCGCCCGGCTTATCCCGGCATCGACATCGTCGGGTACACGGACTTAATGGGTTTCGTCGGCGCGTTGTACGCCGCCTCGGCGGAATTCGGAATCGGCGAGGACGAATCCGGGGCCCACGCGGGCGAGAACGAAACCTCTTTCATGATGGCCCTCGAGGGCGGTCTCGTCGCCGCCGAGCGGATGGCCCCCGGCTATCTCGGCCCTTTGGGCGACGCGGAGATCGCGGTCATCTTTGAGAAAGGGATGCCGGCGCTGACGCACAACGGCGTGCTTGGGGATCCCCGCCGGGCCGCCGCCGAAAAAGGCAGACGCTACCTCGAAAGGCTCGCGGACTTCCTGGTTGAAGCTCTCACCTGAACCGGCCATGAGGTCCGACGCTGGGTCGCCCGCGCGCCTTTGGCGATAAAGAACTCGACAACCCGCTTGAAGCCCGCGTAGGCGGCATAGAGAAGCGGCGTTCAAAAATGAGCGTTGTGCGGACTCATCTGGAGAAATTGTCTTTTCCGTCCCGAGAACAAATCCCAAGGCGCGGTCGAGCTGGGACTCGAAGTCTTCGGGATACCAATGGCCGATGGACGGCGTCAAATGAAAATTGACCGCCATTCCGGTTTTTTCCAGGCGGCCTATCAAAGCCCGTTGCTTCTCCACGCGGTAATCCGCCTGCGTTGTCAAAAGCACCCCGCGAAGGCCGCGGGCTTTGGCGGACTGGATGTCCTCATCGCTGATCGTCGTTGGGACCTCCGGGCAGAGGACGATGAATCCCCGGACGGGAAAAAAATCCTTCAGGGCGGCGGCGAGAGAGCCGAACCCACCCGAGGAAAATCCACCGATAATCACCCGGCCTTTGTCCACAGGGTATTGCTCGAGAATCTGCTTGTAGGCGGCCTCGAGGTCCCTCCTGGTGACGGTGACATCCTGCCAATGGAATCCCTTCATGCTGGCCACCTGGGAGGATTGGACATAGGCCGTGATAAACTCCCCTCGAAGCCGGGGCGAGGTCCAGGTGGGCCTGAAATCGGCCGTGGATTCGCCGCCGCCGTGCAGGGCGATGAAGAGGGGGTACTTTCTAACCGAATCGAAACCCGCGGGCATTGCCGCCTCGACCTTCAGGGAAGCTTTTTTCTGGGCTTCTCCGATTCGGGCCTGGTTCTCTTTGAGGAAAGCCTCGAAGCGCGGGGAGCTCTTGACCTGCTCCCAGTGCTCGGCCGTGAAGTCCCAGTTCCCGTAGAATATGTCCCGGCGGTGGCCTTCTTCCAGGGCCTGGATCGCTTTGTCGGCGTCTCCCTGGAAAAGACGCGCCAGGGCCAGATTGTAGGTATTGGCCAGGATGTTTTCGGGGAACCGGTCCAGGACACTTTCCAGAAGGGCGGATGCTTCGGCATACTTTTTTTCTTTGAAGAGCTCTCCGAGGTACTCCCGCATCTCCTGGTAGCTTCCGAATTCGCGCTTCTCCTGGCTTTGGAGCGCGCTCAATGACAGCACATAGAGCAGCGTGGCCACAATGACAGGGAATCTCTTCATGGCGATATTGAACCTCCTACTCCCGGCGTGTTATGATCCTCCGGCTTTGGGCATGTCGGTAGCGCTAATTCATCATACGGCGGATTCATCTGCAAGGTTTATGAAAGATAAGAAGTTCGTTTTCTGAGAAGTTCGTTTTCTCCTGCGTCGGCTTGATGAGTATTCACGACATCGATTTTGCCTCTTCCCATCGTTGGGGATGGTAAATCGGGGAGTCGCCCCTTGTCAAATTGAGTTGAAACTAAAGGAAAGGGGTCGGGAAGGCGCGGCAGGAGAACATCAGGAGGTGTTACGGCGGCGGCAGTCATATTTGTCCGGATAGTTGCCCTCTCAGCGTCCGCCGAGGACAACGGCGAAGACTATCGGGCGAACGATCGGTCGGATCCCCTATCCCCCGGACGGCAAATCCTTGGCGATCGCCCGTGCCGCCTCCACCGACTCGAGAAGGGAATCCGCCGTGACGGCTGGAGAGATAGCGACAAAACGGAGGGCGGCCCGGCCGCCAAACCGCGTGATGGATACGGAGCGCTCCCCGCTTGCTTGCATTCGGCTGCAGATGTAGAGCTGTAAGGCATCCAAACGGCTGGGCGGGAGCTCTTCCGGAACCAAGCGCAGGCAAAGGATGCCTGTATCCGGCTTATGGCAAAGCTCGACGTCCTTCGCGCCGTCGAGCCTTTCGGCAAATGCCTTGATGGCTGCAACGGGGGCCCGCAGCCGCTCGCGGATCCCGGCGAGCCCCTGGTGCCGCAGGCAGGCGACAAGAGCAAGTGCCGACATCGGCCGCGTCGACGGAGCCGATTTCAGACCCGGATTCGGATATGGGTCGTCCTGGCGGTTGAAATATTCATCATAGATGGCCATGCGCCGGAAATCGCCACGGTGTTTCACAAACAGAACCGAATTGGGGATGGGAACCCCAAGCTGTTTGTGGGGGTCCCAGGAGACGGAATCCGCCCGGCTGAAACCCTTGAAGAGAGGAGCCAATTCGGGCAGCAAAGCATAGGCGAGGCCGTAGGCACCGTCGACATGCAGCCAGATCCGGGTTCCTTCGCACGCGTCAATGATTGATTCCGCCGGATCCACCGCCCCCGTCGAGGTCGTCCCCGTTGTCGCCACGACCGCGAAGATGTTCTCAAGAGCCCGCCTTTTCAATAAAACCCCTTTGAGGCGTTCCACGTCCATCCGTTGACGATCGTCCACCGGGATCCGGATCAGGCTCTGTTCGCCGAGGCCCAGCATGCGGACGGCGTGGCGGACGGAGAAATGGGCCTGTTCGGAAACCGCCACAGCCAGGCATTCCGGCTTAAGGAAGCCTCTGATCCCCTTCTGAGCCAAGTCGAACCCGCAATCTTCGGCCTTGCGGTGAAGGGCCAAGTACAACGCCTGCTGGTTAGCGTATGTCCCCGAATAAAGGAACGTGGCGTCGGCTGATTCCGGAAGCCCAAAAAGACGGCAAAGGGCCTGGCCGCAGAGCTCTTCGAGGACTGCCCCGCCCGGCGATACCTGCCAGTTTGTAACGCCCTGGTTCCACCGGAGAGCGATCTCGGCCCCAAGCTCGGCCCCGGCTTCCAGCGCCGAATTGAAAAAGGAATGAAAGGAAGGCAGGCTGTAATCCATAAGATGCGGGACGAGGTGCTCTTCGATGAGACGGTTCAGCTCCTCGAGCGGCAGCCCCCTCTCGCCAAAATTGAGAAGAGGCTTCAAATCCTCTGCGATCGCGTCCGGCTTCGCCCCGGAGTATGTCCGCTTTTTAATGGGGCGCATCCTATTCCCGCTCCGGATTGTACCTTCGGATTTTACTTGTCGAAATCCCGTATCGGCTTAGCCCGGAGGCTATGATCAAGGCGCAGACGACTCCATCAAGGACCGGAACTCCGAGTCTCTTCTGCAGGCGCTTATCGAGGCCGGCCAGGCCGGCACAGCCGAGCACGATGACCTCGGCCCCGTCATCTTCAATTGCGGCCTGGGCGGTCCGGAAATATTTTTCTTCAAGCGGCTCATCCGCCCACTCCTCTTCGGGAGCGCGGACCGAGGCGAGCAAGCCCCCGAGGTGGTATTTCTCCACGAGCGCCTCTTTGTTTGGGATCGAGTGCTCGGCCGTCGAGACGACCGAGAACCGGTGTCCCAGCATGGTGGCGATCTTCATCGAGGCCTCTCCAATTCCGACGACGGGCTTCCGGCTGAGTTCCTTCATCAGGTCGAGGTTTGGATCGCAATGACACGCGACAACGAAGGCATCGAAAGCCTCGTGGTTTTCCCCGAGGAGCTTGGACATCCCGGGCGCGGCGAGGGCCTGGTCCTCATACGTTTCGATAAACCGCGGCGCCCCCGGTGTCGCCCGGCAAACAACCTCGAATTCGCCGGCCGCAAACGCCTGGGCCACCTTTTCGATCTTCCGGGTCATGTCCGGGTTACTATTGGGGTTAATAATGAAGATCCTCATGATTCTCTCCTCATGGCTTCTCGAACGTATCGACGGGTCCGATCGGTGATTTCCGTGGCGTACACATTCCGCCCTTCCAAATGGTCCTTCATCAAGGCGAAAAAGACGCCGCTCAAGGCTAGGAGGGCAATGAGGTTCGGCAAGGCGCAAACGCCCACCGCGATGTTGGCGAATACCCAGAGGCGGTCGACATCGGAGAAGCCGGCAAAGATGATCCCGGGGAAAAGATAGATCCATTTGAGCCGGCGAATGGACGCTCTCCCGAACGCGTCGGAGGCGGCGGTCTCGAAATAGACGTAAAACCCGATCTGAGTCGTTAAGCAGAAGGTCAGGATGGCCAACGAGACGATCGCCGACGCCAAGCCCGGCGGAAGGGCCACCCTGAAGGCGGCGATAACGAGCTCGATCCCCGTCTTTCCGCTGTCGAGGACACCCGTGGACAGGATGGCAAAGGCGGAGATCGTGCAGATGACGATGGTGTCTGCAAAGACTTCGAAGGCGCCCCACATCCCCTGTTGAAAGGGATGCGGGGTGTCGGCCATGGCGTGGGCCATGGGGGCCGTACCGAGGCCGGCTTCGTTGGAGAGCATCCCCCGGGCCATGCCGTACTTGACGGCCGTGGCGACGGCGTGGCCGGCGGCGCCCGCGGCGGCCGGGACCGGAGAGAAGGCGTAACCGAAGATCATCGCGAAAACGGCCGGGATCTTCCGGGTATTCATGAAGAATACTATGAGACCGCTGGCGATATATGCCAGGGACATAATAGGTACCAGCCGCTCGCAGAACCGGCCGATCCTTCTGATCCCGCCGATGATGACCGCCGCCGTGACCGCGGCCATGGCCGCGGCCGTGATGTAAGGGTTGAGGCCGTAGCTTCCAAGGAAAGCCCGGCCGACAGTATGAGACTGGAGGAGGGTGGCCGCGAACAGGGCGTTGATAACAATCCCGAAGCTGAACGCTTTGGCCAGTAGGGGCCAACCCAGCCCCTTTCGGATGTAGTGCATGGGCCCGCCGCGGACCTGTCCGCCGCTTTCGGCGTCGCGGTAATGGACGGCTAGGGTGATCTCGGCCGTCTTGGTCATCATCCCCAGAAGGGCGAGCAACCACATCCAGAAGACAGCTCCCGGGCCTCCAAGAGAAAGAGCCGTGGCTACCCCGGCAAGGTTCCCCATGCCCACGGTGCTGGCCAAAGCGGTCGAGGCGGCCTGGAAGGGTGTCAGTCGGCCTTTCCGGGCGTCGGCGCTCTTCTTGAAGACCGATCCAATCGTTTGCGAAAGGACAAAGCCGAGCTTGCGGAATTGAAAAAAATTGGAGCGCAGGGTAAAGAACAGCGCCGTGGCGGCGATGAAAGCCATGGTCCAAGGTCCCCAAAGAAGCGCATCCACTCGGCCCGCGAACGCAAGGAATTGTTCGAACATTGTGCGGGATTTACATCGACCTTTGCGTCAGCTTACTTGGGGTGGGAAGCGCTTGTCAAGGTTGACTTTATCCCCCCCGGGGGATATCTTCTGATCATGAAAAACACCACCGGCTTCCTGGCGTTCATCGGCCTCGGATTGTTTCTGGTCGGCGTCGTCTCCGTGGCTTCGACAAGCCCGCCGGATCCCAAAAAGGAAGGAGGCCGGCCGGCTCCGAGAATCGCGGCCAACCTCGTGTTTTTCTACTACCGGGACCTCGCCGCGGCTCAGCGCTTCTACGAAGATACTCTCGGTCTCGAACGGGTCCTCGACTATGGTTTCGCCTCGATCCACCGCGTCGGTCCGACATCCTATCTCGGGCTGGTCGACGAGACTCGGGGAATGCACAAAGCCGACGAACCTAAGACGGTGACGCTTTCCTGCGTGACGGGCGAGGTGGACGGCTGGCATGAGCATCTCGTCGCCCGTGGCGTTTCCATCCGCAACCCTCTCCGGGATGCGACACGGCATCCAACCCGCGGCTTCGTCGCCATCGATCCCGAAGGCTACTTCCTCGAGTTTGAGACCTTTCTCGACCACCCTCAGAATAAGAAACTGAAAGACAAGCTTGTTGACACCGCATCCCTTTACCCCAAGCTTGGACAGGACACCTCGGGGATTGGAAGGCCCGCCTCGCTCGGAGTCCAGGCGACGGTCTTCTGGCTTTATTACAGAGATGTCGCCGCCGCCCAGCGTTTCTATGAGACCGTGATGGGCCAGGAACTTCTCGTCGACCAGGGTTTCGCCAAGGTCTATTCATCGTCCGGCGCCGGGTTCATCGGGCTCGTCGACGAAGCCCAGGGCCTCCATCGGTTTTCCGAGTCCAAGGCCGTCAACGTCGCCTTCGTGACTCCCGCGCTTGATGCCTGGCACGAGCGGTTTCAGGCGAACGGCGCAACCATCAGAATGCCGCTCAAATCGGCCGAAGAAGAACGCGTCCGGGCTTTCGTCGGCCTCGACCCGGCCGGCTATTTCCTCGAGTTCAACTGGTTCTCTTCCGCTCCGGAGAACGAGAGGATCCTCGATCTTCTCGGGAAATAGCTCCTTCCTTTTCCGGCTAGGCCGCAGGCCAGGGCACGCGGTGGAGATAGCGTCCGCGGCCCTTTTCACCGATAAGGTCCTCTCCATCAACGATAAGGTCGCCGCGGGACCAGACCTTGACGATTTTACCCGTGACCGGAATTCCTTCGTAGGCCGACCAGTCGGCAGCCATATGAAGCGTCTCCTGCCCCATGACCCATTTCGCCTGGGGATCGAGAAGAGCAATGTCGGCGTCGGCGCCGGGCTCGAGGCTCCCCTTCCTGGGCGCGAGCCCGAACATACAGGCTGGCGCTGTGGCCGTGACTTCGACCAGGCGCGACAGGGATATCCGGCCCCGGACCACTCCTTCCGAGTAAAGGAGCGGGAGCCTGGCCTCAATCCCCGGAATGCCGTTCGGGCAGAGGTCGAACCTGCCGACGCCCAGCAGCTTGGCCTTCCAGGAATAGGCCGCGTCGTCGGAGCTGACTTGGGAGATTATTCCATCACGGACGGCTTCCCAGAGCCGGTCGCGGATCTCGGGGGTGCGAAGGGGCGGTGAGCAGATCCATTTAATCCCGTCATCTCGGCGAAGCATGTCCTCCGTGAAGATGAGGTAGTGGGTACAGGTTTCGGCCAGGATATCGAGCCCCTCTTTCCTGGCCGACGCGACGAGGCCGATCCCCTCGGACGAGGCCAGATGGACGATGAACAGGCGGCCACCGGTCAGGCGGGCGGCGTCGATCAAACGTCGGATGGCCGCGGCTTCAACCTCGGGCGGACGGCTGCGGGCATGATAGATGGGCCGGACGAATCCGCCGCGGATCAGCCGAGGGATGTTTTCCTCCAAAGCATCGTTGTCCTCGGCATGGACAAGGAGCATGCCGCCGGCCCGGCGAAGTGCCGTAAGGATTGACTTGAGCTCATCGAAATCGACCATTAACCCTTCCTGCCGGTACGTAAGGTAGCACTTGATGGTCGGCGCGCCCGCAATGACGACATCCTGGATCCCGGCGATAGTCTCGGGAGATGGGTCGGTGATGACGGGATGGACGCCCCAGTCGACGAGCGCCAGTCCAGCCGCCTCCCCTTTCTTTCTTTCAACCGTTCCGAGCAACGGCTCGCCTTGTCTCTGGTTGGAAAAATCAATGACCGATGTGACGCCGCCGTAGGCGGCGGCGCGGGTCCCGCTTGCAAAATCGTGTACGCTTACCGTGCCCATGAAAGCGTCGTTGAAGTGGACGTGGGTGTCCACGGCTCCCGGGAGCACCAAAAGGCCGGAGACGTCGAAGCGCTCATCGGCGGCGACTCCGGCCAGTTTGCCCACCGCTGCGATCGTCTCGCCTTCAACGAGAAGGTCCCGCACGGAGGCTGAATCCGCCGTGACAACCGTCCCTCCCCGTATCAAGATCCTTCGCTTGCTCGGCCTCATCTTTTCCGTTCCATTCTCTTCTCATCAAACACCGTTGTAAAGACCCGGCGGCCGCCGCTGCCCGGGCGATGAACTCCAGGTAGTCCATCCGCTCCACCCTCGTTCACCAGGAAATGAAGGTGGGGGTGAAAATTCATCCGGCGCACCTTTCGGCATACGGGCTTCCATATCCGCAGCTGGGTTCAGGCTAAGCCAACCACCGAGACCGAGCGCTTAAGTGTGAAACATTTTTCCGGAACTTCCGTATAAATATACGGATGATCCGATGAAATCGGCAAATCGGCAAAAGGCTTCCGCCGGGAAAGACCAGCGCCCGCCTAAGATTGCCGAGTGGATTCTGGGACGATGTCGCGCCGCGGGAGATGCGTTTTCTCTGCTTGGTGATCTGCATGAGGAATATGATCACCGTGTGGAAACGCTGGGCCGCAGCCGGGCCCGCTGGTGGTACCGCCGGGAGATTCTGATCTCCCTCCCAGAATTCACCTATAACTTTTTCTTATGGAGTACTGTCATATTCAAAAACTACCTCAAAACCACCTGGAGAGTCCTCCGCAGGAGCAAGGGCTTCTCCATCATCAACATCACCGGATTGGCCGTGGGCTTGGCCTGCAGCCTGATCATCGCCCTCTACATTCATCATGAACGGAACTTCGACCGGTTCCACAAGGAGCGCAACCGGATCTTTCGCGTCTGTTCCCACATCATCCAGGGGGCGGAGGTTTTCCGCGGCGCCTGGTCCTGCCCACCTCTGGCCGAGGCCTTGAAGGAGGAATTCCCGGAGGTTGAGGCGGCGGCCAGAGCTATGGGCCTTTCAGACCCCGTGGGAAAGCGGATCCACAAAGAATGGGGCGGGGCCAAACCGGGGGAGTTCACGACCATCATCGGCGTTCTGAAGGATTTTCACTTCGCCTCCCTCCATGAGGAGATCCAACCCATGATTCTCCGTCCCTTCATGGAACGCTCGTGGAACTACACTTCGGTCAAGATCCGTTCAGATAACATTCCGCGGACCCTCGGCCTCATCGAATCGGAATGGAAAACCTTGACCGGCGGGCAGCCCTTTAATTATTCCTTCCTGGACAGCGACTTCGACCGCCTATACAAGTCCGAACAGCGGACGGGACGCATCTTCGGTATTTTCGGCCTCCTGGCCCTTTTTGTGGCCTGCCTGGGCCTGTTCGGCCTCCTCTCCTATACCGTGGAAAGACGCACCAAGGAAATCGGAATCCGCAAGGTTTTGGGCGCTTCTGGTCTCCAGATCACTACGCTGATCACCCAGGAGGTGTTTCTACTGGTCCTGATTGCATCCGTTGTTTCGGCGCCTCCTGCTTATTTCGTCATGCAGAAATGGCTCCAGAACTTCGCCTACCGCGTTCCCATAAGCGGGATATTGTTTCTGCTGACCGCGCTTTTTCTCGTGACGGCCGCCTTGATGTCCGTGGGATTCCGCGCTGTCAAAGCCGCCGCCGCCAATCCTTCGGAATCCCTGAAGTATGAATGAGGGAGAAGATAACCAGACGGCAGAAAGACAAACCCCATTGAAAATATCTGATACGTGAAACTAAGATTCAAAATGATGGGGAGAAATAATGCCTGACCTGACCCCCAACGAAACCATCGTCCTCCTGTCCGTCCTGCGGTTGAAAGAAAACCCCTACGGAGTCACCATCCGGGAGGAGATGACCAGGATCACCCAAACCGCAGTGACCTACGGCACCCTCTACAGCTATCTCGACCAGCTGTTCCGGAAGGGCTTTCTGGCCAAAAGCTATGGCGAACCCACGCCGGAAAGGGGTGGACGGCGCAAGATCTACCACCGTCTCACGCCGAGAGGACGACTCGCTTTGAAAGAGGCCTATGAGTTCCAGAAGACGCTGGTCGATGAGCTCGGGAATTGGGCCGGTGAATTCACCTGAAACTCCGAATTAACCAGTCCGCTCCCTTTTTATTGTCCCTGCTTTTTTTATTCATCCGCCCGTTTTTGTTATAATTGAGCCGGATGCTCAAGTTCTTCGACCGCTACCTGCTCAGAGAAATCACCCCCCCCTTTTTAATCGGCCTGCTCATCTATTCGTTCGTCCTGCTGATGAACCAGGTCTTTCTCCTTTCTGAGCTCTTCATCGCCAGGGGCGTCTCTTTCAAAGCCGTGGCCCTGATCTTTATCTACCTCATCCCGGCGGTGCTGGCCTTTGCGGTTCCCATGTCCGTCCTCATGGGCATACTGGCCGCGCTGAGCCGTCTGTCCTCGGACTTCGAGATCGTCGCCTTCCGCACCCTGGGCATACGGAACTCCCGGATTCTCTGGCCCGTTTTTGTATTTGCATTCACAGGGTGGGTGGTCACGTCGGCCCTGACCCTTTATTTAGCTCCCCGGGCGAACTACAAATGGGTCCAGACGCTGACCCGGTCCGTCCTGTCCAAGGTGCAGTTCAAGATCAACCCGCGCGAGTTCAACGAGTCCATCCCCCAAACCGTCCTGTTCATCCAGGACATCACCTCGGACAACCGCTGGGAAAATATCTTCGTCTACCTTTCTCAGAACAGCAAGGAACCGAGGGCGATCTTCGCCCGGACGGGCCGGCTCAATTTTTATCCCGAGGCCAAGCGGGCCACGCTGGAGCTCTTCGACGGAGCCATTCACACCGTCCCCCTGGCCAAGCCGGAGCGGTACCAGATTACCCTCTTTAACCGGGTTGAGGAAGAGATTAACGTCGAGAGCCTGTTCGCCCAGTTTTCGAGCGAAAAACGGGTCAGGGAGAAGGATATCGGAGAGTTGCTGGCGGGCGCAGCGGAGATAGGCTTGGACCGGAACAGGCTCGAGGCGGAAAGGACGCGGCTCGGCTCCGCCCCTGCCGCCGGGACAGAGGCCGAAGTCCGGCGGAAAGAGGTCGAATTCGAGCTCCGGCTGAAAGACAGGGAGTGGCGCTCCCATTGGATCGAGATCCACAAGAAATTCGCCCTTCCCTTTGTCTGTTTTATTTTTGTCCTGGTCGGCATCCCGCTGGGGATTTCGACGAAGAAGGGAGGCCGGACGAGCGGCTTCACGGTCAGCCTGGGCATCATCCTGGTTTACTACGTCCTGATCACCGCCGGGGAGAAAAACGCCATGGAGGGCCACATTTCGCCCTTCCTGGGCATGTGGGGACCGAACATCCTGTTCCTTCTGGCCGGCCTCTATCTTTTTGCCCGGACTGCCAGGGAATCCCCGCTCTTCACGTTCTTTTCACGAAAGGGCCGAACAAAGAGGGCTCGGCGCGTAATCATCCACTTTCCCGTCTCTTTCCGGGCGGGAAGATGGGCGGCCTGGAAACGGCCCTGGTTCTCCCTCCGCTTCCCCAACATACTCGACCGCTACATCCTGCGCAAATATTTGGCTATCTTTGTGCTTGTCTTTTTGGCCTTGGTCTCCGTTTCGGTGATCGTCACTTTCTTCGAGCGCATCGACAATATCTATGAGCACAACCAGTCACTCTCCCTTCTCTTCCGCTACATCCAGTACCGCATCCCGGAATTCATGAACTACAGCCTCCCCGTTGCCGTCCTGGCCACCGCCCTGCTGACGATCGGGCTGCTGACCAAGTCGAACGAGATCACCGCCATGAAGGCCTGCGGACTGAGCATCTACCGGCTTGTCCTCTCGCTCGTCGTCACCGCCGGCATGGTCAGCCTGTTCTCTTTTGGCCTCCAGGAGCGGCTGGTGCCCTCGGCCAATAAAAAAGCCGAGGAGGTTTGGAACCGGATCAACGAGGTCCCGGCGCGAAGCTACAGCTTTCTCGATCGACGCTGGGTTCTGAGCAGAGATAAAAGCCGGATTTACCACTATACCTATTTTGAACCGGGGACAGGGGCGTTCAGCCAGCTCTCCGTCTTTGATGTCGACCCCTCGTCCTGGTCTCTGCTCAGACGGCTCTATGCTGAGAAGGGGCGTCTCAGGCTCAACCAACTGAGCCTGAGCAATGGCTGGTCGCGCAGTTTCCCGGGAGAATTCCAGGCCCGCTTCGAGGAATTCCCGGACATGGACCTTCGCCTGGCCGAAGACCCGGGCTATTTCGTCCGGGAAGTCAAGGAGCCTTCTCTGATGAGCTTCGGCGAGCTCAAGCGATACACGGCCGAGGTCGAGGGAATGGGCTTCGAGACAACGCGGTTTAAAGTGGACCTGAGCTCCAAGGTTTCCTTTCCATTCGTCTCCGTGGTTATGACGCTCCTGGCCATCCCCTTTGCCTTTTCCATGGGGAAGCGCGGCGCCCTGGTCGGCCTGGGAATAAGCACCGCCATCGCCATGGTCTACTGGGGAGCGCTGGGAGTATTCCGGGGGCTGGGCTACGTGGGTTTCCTGAGTCCCTTCTTGGCCTCGTGGGGTCCCAACCTCATCTTTGGGCCGTTCGGCCTCTATCTGCTTTTCCGCCAGCGCACTTGAGCTCTACATTTTATACTTACCGAAGTCTTCGGGCTTGAGGTTCTCCAGCCACTGGCGCAGCTTTTCCGAGTCCTCCCAATTTTGGTCGAACTTGAGGCTTTGCGCGCGCTGAACGACCTGGTCCTCGACGAAAATGGGAGAGTTCGTGCGCAGGGCGAGGGCGATGGCATCGGAGGGGCGGGAATCGATCAGAACAGGCTGCTCTCTATAGCGGCAGTGGATCAGGGCATAGAACGTGTTGTCGCGGACGTCGTTGACGACGATCTTTTCCACTGCCACCTCGAGCTTCTCCAGAAAGCTCTTGAGCAGGTCGTGGGTCATCGGCCGGGGTGTCGGGATGTTTTCGATGGTCAGGGCGATGGCGTTGGCCTCGAAGACCCCGATCCAGATGGGCAGGATCCGGTCGGTCTGGGGGTCCTCCAGGACGATGATGGGCATCTTGGAGATCGGGTCGACCACCAGCCCCTTGATCTTCATCTGAATTTCCATCGCCTTCTCCTAGATAAACCTAATATATGTTTCCGGGGGGACTATGTCAAGAAAGGCTCGGGTATGGATTCGTCAGCCCGCTCGTTTCCCCAGCGCGGAAACTCGCTTCGCATCCTCCTTCGCTCTTCTCTCCTTGCAGTCGAGAAACCATGCCCGCTCAGTCGTCCACGGACTTCCTCATCCACACCCTTCGCCTTGGGACTACAGGAATCAAAACAGGGTGAGTTGGCCGGGGGATTTCTCCCCGGGCAGTTCCTTCTCGAAGAGGCTGATCTGGCCGTAATCGCCATCGTGGCCGGGAGCGATCTTGACCGCCCCCTTTCTCATCCGGGCGATCCCCTGGCCGACGCGCTCCACCTGGAGATGGGCGAATTCCGATGTCGGTACCTCGGTCAGGACCTTGTGTTCGTCTCCGAACTCCCTGATCAGCCGGAAGTAGATGTCCCAGACACTCTGGCACTCCGGCGTCTTCTCGACGGCCTGGGCGATGACTTCGTTGAGCGGGATGAGGTTTTTATAGGACACCCCGTTCGGCGGCCGCGCGCCCTCCTCCCGGTCCGCCAGTTCCTCGACACGGTGCATGACTCCGATGGTCAGTCTCTTTCCGCACTTGGGGCAGAGGTCTTTGTGGAGGAGCGACTCCTTGGGGGAGAAAACGACGCCGCACTTGCGGTGACCGTCGTAATGATATTTCCCCTCTTCCGGGAAGAACTCGATGGTTTGGAGGAACTTGTCGGAGCTCCGCGTCTTCAGGGCA
>Ga0209253_10000989_pt1 | contig 24932 bp, 18 predicted proteins | sample FrelakmetBRP12BR_FD_187145 | JGI IMG/M metagenome (GOLD analysis project Ga0209253, IMG submission 187145) | Freshwater lake sediment microbial communities from the University of Notre Dame, USA, for methane emissions studies - BRP12 BR (SPAdes)... | ecosystem: Environmental > Aquatic >...
CCGGCGGGCTGCCGCCGTTGGATCGGCCGGTGGATGACATCTACGCGGCGACCTATCGCCGACTGCTGGGGAAGAACCGGCGCTACTTCGAACGGTATCCGGGCGTCTGTGCCTACATTGAGCAAATGCCGCTCCGGGCACGGGAGCAGGGATTCGTCACCACCCTGTTTCAGCGCAAGCGTTTCCTCCCCCATATCTCGAGTCGCAATCGCAACCTTCGGCAGTTTGCCGAGCGTGCGGCGATCAACACCCCGATCCAGGGGAGCGCTGCCGATATGATGAAGCTTGCCATGATCCATATTGACTCTGCCTTGGAGGAGAGAGGCCTCCCGGCCAGGATGATCATGCAGGTCCATGACGAGTTGGTGTTCGAGGTGGAGCGGGATGCGGTGGCGGAGGTTGCCAACCTGGTCCGAGAGCGGATGGCATCGGTCGGCCGCCTGGAGGTCCCTCTCGTGGTCTCAGAGGGTCACGGTCCCAACTGGAACGAAGCCCACTGAGAGTGAAGCCCCTGTAACTCTTCCGTCTCGAGATCTTTAGCCGACCACGTTGACCAACCGCCAAGAATGAGTATAATGAAAAATAGATGCGGGCCCTGCAGGAGCGGGCACAGAAGCCGCGCCCAAGGAGTGCCGTGCCTAGCTGTAAAAGACGGCAGTGCACGCTCGTGCGTGCTCCTGGGTGGAGCCGAACAGCAGATATGCCGTAAGGCAGTCGGCTCCGATCACAACCTGAGTCCCTGCCCTCGGTTGTGAGCTTCCATCGGTGGGGTAGCGGTCAGAGTGGTACCCGCAAACCTGGCCGCGAGATTCTTGCGGGTTAGGTCCGACCAGAACTTGAGCACCGGATAGTCTGGCGGGCGACATGCAATCCGGTGGAATGGGCGTGTACCGGCCTCTGTGCCTACTTGTGGAGGGCCCGCAAAAAGAAACCACCCGGAGAGCGGGTGGTTTCTTTTTGGCAAGTCTGGCGGGCGGATATTGTCCCTCTCACGAAATCCCTTATTCCTCTTTCGCCTTCTCGAGCTCGGACTTCAGCCGCTCCGCCTCAGCCTTGTATTTCTCCGCCTCTTCCTTGTAGTTGGCGGCCTGAGCCGTGTCGCCCACGGGAGAAGTTCCCTCTTCTTTCTTGCCAAAGTAGGGGAGCTTGTCCTTGACTTCATCATAGCCGAGGTAGGCGGCAATGGCGCCGCCAAAGAGAAGCATGACGGGAAGCGCCCCTGCCAAGAGCGCGAGGAATGGTTTCCACCAAACAAGCAAGAGAATGAAGCCAATGACTGCCGCAACAATGCCACCGACAAATACCGCCATCTTCTATCCTCCTTCTCTGCAATAGCAACAAAAAATAGACAACCACTGGAAGGGGCTCGTCGCAATTCATGTGAGCCGACACGGGGTCATTCCGCATATACCATGGTGCTCATGGGATTGCAAGCTAATTCTATGCTGTAACCTGGACCTCTTGCGACCCGGCAGGCACAGTGCTCGCAGTTCCCCCGGCAATAGGTTCCACCTCCTATTTGTCATTTTCTCGAACAAATCCTAGTGAGTGGAGTAGCCGTGAAAAACCGACGCAACTCTGTCCAAAACCTTGATTGTCTGGACATCTCTTCGGGGGCGTAAGAAAACCATATCCCATCCAGTTCAAGAAAATCCTTTACAGCTCTGCACGTTCGTCTATATAATCCATCCACTCGGATACGCCAGTCCAGCGAGGGAAGGAGTCCGGTGCTGTCTCCACAGATTCAGTGTCCGGTTTTATTGTTGAACTGTTGGTGCAGGGGCGGAGAATATGAATAACCCATCGAAGACGGGGCCGAAATCGGAGTCAGAAGTCGCCGAAGAGGCGATGAAGAAGAAGGCTATTCTGGATAGGGTGGCCGAGTCTAACTTGCCTACAAAGACAGTCCTCAAAGAGTTGGGCATCTCCAGGTCCACTTATTATAGCTGGCTCAAGCGGTACCAGGAAGAAGGAATGGCCGGTCTTATGGATAGCCGTTCTGGGCCACGGCCCCAAGATGAACCGGAGGACGAAGGCGAGCCGGAGGAGGCTGATATGGAGGGAGCGAGGGAGGAGATAGACCCCCACACACCCTCAGAGGCCGCGCCGGTCGTGAAGGACTCGCCGGGGGCGGAAGACCGGCAAGACCCATCGCATGAAGCGACACTCATACTGGCCGAGCAAGAGGAACCCAAGAGACCAGCGGCCGAGCCAGCGGAGATCCAGCCTCCGACGAAGAAGGAGACGGTGATGAAAGATGAAAAGGTTGAAAGCGGTGGCAGCCCGAAGAAGAGAGGGATGGGCCTTTACGTTCTTGTGGGCGTCGTGCTCGTTGTCGTGGCCCTGTTGCTCCTCATGAGCCTCACCAATTTCAGTACTTATCAAATTAGAGAGAGTGGCAACACGCTTACTCTCTGGAAAGGCACCTTCGCGCCCGCCGGCTCCGAACAAGTAAAATCCTTCGAACCAGTCGAGATCGGCGAGACCGACGTGAGTCGGCTCGTGGGCAGAAGTTTCGCCGGGAGAGAGTCGGTCTACAAGGCAATCTTCCAGTACTTCATGGAACAGGCAGCCGCTGAGGTCAACAAGGGCGATCAGGGTGACCTCGGCAAGGTGGATCGCCTCTTTGCCAAAGCCGACGCGCTCGTGACCAAAGAAGGGAGCGGCATGGCAGGGCCTCGCTTCGAGCTCGCTCAGAAGCGAGTTGCCGTGGCCGAGATGGCTCTGAAACGAGCTTACCAGAGAGCCCTGCCGGCATACCAGGAAGCCTTGCGCCTCGAGATGAGCGACAGTCCCACACTGAAGGCCCAGATTGAGGCCATGCAGATCGCCCTTGGTCTCGCGGTGCCGAAGGGAGAGGAAGCCGCCGGGAAGGAGAGTAAAACCTCACCTTAGAGAGCCTCTGTCTCGGCGCGAGGCGCTGGAACAACGAGGCGGTCCCTCCCGTACGAGTGCTGACGACCGGCGCCAAGAACAGTACGCCGAAGACGGGCAGGTGGATTCGTTCGATGGGGGCGCTCATCCCGAAGTCGCCGGGAAGGCGCCCTTTTTGCTTCTCGAAGGTTCGTGAGAATCCCATTTCATGCTCACGAGAGAGGCGGCCGCTGGGGACGCGATGACGCGGCAGCCATCTTGGGGCAGCGGCCGGCTCAGGGGGTTTCTCACAACTCTGTACAGCGCTGATTGAAAGGGCCCATATATTGCGATATTTTCAAAGGGCTCCAGCGTGCGGTAGCTCTTGCCTAAACGGAATCGCCCCACGCATCCAACGAGTCCTCGGCTTTAAATCCGGCTGAATACGTGTGACGGCAGGGGCTGGAATGGCCCCCTCTCCTTACCCACAGGACCTTCGACTTCATGAGTTACCATTTCTTGGCGAGGGTGCAGAGACCCAGCAGGTATCTCGGCACCGAGGTGAACGTACCCAGCAAGCACTGGGATGCCTGTCAACTGCGCGTCGCCCTCGCCTTTCCAGACGTATACGAAGTGGGTATGTCCCACCTCGGACTGCCGCTCCTCTACGAGGCCTTGAACCGGCTGGAGTGGGCCGGCGCGGAGCGCGTCTTCGCCCCATGGTCGGATATGGAGGCCTACCTCCGTTCCCACCGTCTGCCCCTGGTGAGCCTCGAGTCGGCTACACCTCTCAACCGTTTTGACATCGTGGGCTTCAGTCTTCAGTACGAGCTGAGTTATACCAATGTCATTACCATGCTGGAGTTGGGAGGCATTCCGCCCTTGGCGGCCGAGCGCGACTCTCGTTTGCCCTTAGTGATTGGCGGAGGTCCCTGCGCCTTCAACCCGGAACCTCTGGCCCCCTTCTTCGATGCCTTCGCCCTCGGCGATGCAGAGGAACTCGTCGTCGAAATCGCCGAAACCGTGTTGGCGTGGAAGAGGCAGGGAGGAAGTCGACGGGAGCTCTTGGTGGAGCTTTCAAGGCTCGACGGCATTTACGTACCCGAGTTCTTCCGGCCGGTCTACGAGAAGGACGGGCGACTCGCTGCCGTGGTCTCCGACCTTCGGGGGCGGGCCACAGTGCGCAAGAGAATCCTACCTGACCTAGAGGAGAGCCGCCCCCCCAGCCGTCCGCTCGTACCTGCCACGCAGATCATTCACGACCGCCTGGCTGTGGAGGTGATGCGTGGCTGCACCAGGGGCTGTCGCTTCTGTCAGGCAGGGTTCATCTACCGGCCGGCCCGCGAGCGCTCTCCCCGGGAAGTCTGGCGACTAGTGGAGCAGGGGCTGGCCCGGAGCGGCTACGACGAGTTCTCCCTGCTAGCGCTCAGCATCGGGGATTACACCTGTATCCAGCGTCTGCTCCAGGCCTTGATGCGCTATTACAGCGACCGGCGAGTCGCTGTCTCCCTCCCCAGTCTCCGCGTCGGCACCTTGGACCAGACGATGATCGCCGAGATCGGTCGGGTTCGGAAAACGGGATTCACCCTGGCCCCGGAAGCCGGGAGCGACAGACTTCGTCGTGTTATCAACAAGGGCATCAGCGAAGAAGAGCTCCTCGCCACTGCGAAATCCGTCTACGACGCCGGCTGGCCCCTTCTCAAGCTCTACTTCATGATGGGTCTGCCCACCGAGGAGGAGGCGGATCTAGAGGCCCTAATCGACCTCTCTTTGCAGGTGTGGCGCGAGGCATCCCAGCGCCGGCCCCAGCGTCGCCTCCACGTAAGTATTTCAACCTTTGTTCCCAAGCCCCACACTCCCTTCCAGTGGGAGGCTCAGCTGGCGCTCCGGGAGATGGAAAGACGTGTTGATTTCTTGAGAAGGCGACTGGCCAGAAGAGGGATTCAGGTCAAGTGGAATCAGCCCTTCCAAAGTATGCTGGAAGGGGTTTTCGCCCGTGGCGACCGGCGCCTTGCCCCCCTGCTCCTCCATGCGCAGCGTCTTGGCTGTCGTTTCGACGGCTGGAGTGAACAGCTCCGCCACGATCTCTGGCGAACCGCCTTTGCCGAAGAAGGTATTGACCCCACCTTTTACGCGACGCGCCGCCGGGCCCCCGAGGAAACTCTCCCCTGGTCTCATCTGGATTGCGGTGTGGATCGGGATTATCTCTGGCAGGAATACGAGCGGGCCCTTACCGGACAGGTCACGGACGACTGCCGTCTGACCGGCTGCACCCAGTGCGGCATCTGCGAACCAGGGGGTGTCGGCCTCAGGCTGCAACAGGACGCCGGCTCCCTTCCCGTGCCCCATCCCGAGGGCACTGCAGAATCGAACGAGGCTTACCGCTATCGGCTCGTCTTCGCTAAGACGGAGCAGGCCCGCTTCCTCGGCCATCTTGAGATGGTCACTGCGCTCGTTCGTGCTATGAGGCGGGCTCGTCTTCCCTTGGCATACAGCCGGGGACACCACCCCGCACCCCGCCTCTCCCTGGGGGATGCGCTACCCCTTGGCATCGAGAGCCGGGACGAGACCATGGAGATCATCCTCCGCCGTCCCCTCGATCCGCAGGACTTGGCGCGACGCCTCAACACCGAGCTTCCCGCCGGTCTCGCCATCCTCGAGGTCCGGCAGGATGGGGCTCGGCGAAAGCCTCCCGCTAGGTACATTGTGACTTATGAAGCAGTCCTTCCCGGGAGGGAATGGCCTGCTGACGGATTCCGGCGTTACCAGGAACGGGATTTGCCACCTCTCCCGCAGAAGTCCAAGGAGGGAACCGTCCTCATTCCCCTGGAGGAAAAGCTGAAAGCGCTGGATCGCCTCGCTCCGGACCGCCTGCGCTGCGCCCTGGAACAGACCGGGGGGTGCACTATCCGGGTCCGCGAACTCCTGGCCCACATCTTCGGAGTTTCTGGAGAGGAACTCCTGACAACAAGGATCCTCAAGGTATCGTCCCAAGATTCGGAGGAACAGAAAGATGGCCTCTGATCTCATCATCAATGCCGCCCCTGGGGAGACGCGGGTTGCGCTCCTCGAAAACGGGGCAGTGGTGGAACTCTATATCGAGCGCGCCGGAGAGCGCAGTGTTGCCGGAAACATTTACCGGGGCAGGGTGGTACGCGTTCTTCCCGGGATGCAGGCTGCCTTTGTCGATATCGGTATGGACAAGGCGGCTTTCCTCTACGTGACTGACGTCTATGATAACCTGGAGGCTATGGCTGAGATCATGGCCGTAGGCAGTGGGGAAGTCGAACCGGACGATGCGGAGTCTGCCCGACCAGACAGCGTGCCCGAGAGAGACATCCACATCGAGGATCGGCTCCAGGAAGGTCAGGAGGTTCTCGTCCAGGTTGCCAAAGAGCCTCTCGGCGGGAAAGGTGCCCGCATCACATCGCACATCTCCATTCCGGGACGTCATGTGGTGCTCATGCCTACCGTGGACCACGTCGGAGTATCCCGTCGGATCGAGCAAGACAAGGAGCGGCGACGTCTGCGCGAGCTTATCCTCGGAATCAAGCCTCCTAGCTGCGGCTTCATCGCACGGACGGCTGCGGAAGGGGTTGAGCACGACCAGATCAAGGCGGAGATGGATTTCCTTTTGAAGCTCTGGCAGACCATCCAGCGAAGGAGCGAACACGGTCCGGTCCCCGGCCTGATTCACCAAGACCTCGACGTCACCCTGCGGGCGGTGCGCGATCTCTTTACCCGTGAGGTAGACAAGCTCGTCATCGATTCCCCCACCGAGCATGAGAAGATCCTCCGTTTCGTGGACACCTTCAATCCCGAACTGAAGGCCCTCGTGAGACTCTATGAAGAGCCGGAACCTCTTTTTGATGCCTATGGGATCGAAATGGAGCTGCAGCGGGCCTTGGCGAAGAAGGTATGGCTGAAGTCGGGCGGCTACATCGTTATCGAGATGACCGAGGCCCTCACCGCGATTGATGTCAACACCGGTCGCTATGTAGGAAAACGGAACCTGGAGGAAACCATCCTCAAGACCAACCTGGAAGCGGTGAAAGAAATCGCCTACCAGTTGCGGTTGCGAAACATCGGGGGGATCATCATCCTCGACTTCATCGACATGGCCAGGGAGTTGAACCGAGAAAAGGTGTTCAATACCCTCAAGGACGCGCTGAGAAGGGACAAGAGCAAGACCAACATCCTGAAAATGTCGGAGCTCGGCCTCATCGAGATGACCCGCAAACGGACCAAGGAGAGCCTCTCCCGCGTTCTCTGCGAGCCGTGCTTCTACTGCGAGGGCGAAGGCCATCTCAAGTGCAAGCAGACCATCTGCTATGAAATCTTTCGAGAGATTGAGCGGGATCATCGGAGCCTGACCGGGCAGCGGATCATGGTGGAGGTTCACCCCGCAGTGGCCAATCTCCTGTGCGACGAGGAGCGCCATCTCCTCGAGAACCTCGAGAGGAGGTACCAGGTTCGGATCACCGTCCATGCCAGCCAGCACCTCCATCTCGAACAGTACGAGATCTGCGCCCTTGCCTGACCGGAAAGAGGCTGCCGGGTGATGCCGCGAGAGAGGGTGATCTGGTCCGCAACGCCACGCCACGGCGTGGTCGCACCATGAATAAGGTCGGGGTGGTCCGGCCCTCGTGTGGAATGGCGCTGCGACGTTCGGGGCGCGTTCCCAAAGACCGAGGAGTGAGAGGTGGCTTCAGATGCGCGTTGCTTCGCAGATCACACTCTCTTCAGCGGCAGCCTCCTCTGCAAGCGCGAGGAGGGTTCTTCAGCATCCTGCTAGGGGCGGACCCCGAATCTGTTTATTCTTGACAAACAGATCCTTGTCGAATAATGTACAGTGTTTTTTGGCGGGAGGGATATACTATGCACGCAGTGATATGTACCGGCGGCAAGCAGTACGAGGTGAGCCCCGGGAAGGTGCTTCGTGTGGAAAAGCTGAACGCCAGCGTGGGCGAGACGGTGACGTTGGATCAGGTGCTTCTGGTGAAAGACGGAGACAGTCTTCACGTTGATCCTGCCACCTTGGTCAGCGCCCGGGTCACGGCTCGCGTAACCGCGCAGGGACGAGGGCGAAAGATCGTCCTCTTCAAGTACAAGAGGCGCAAGAACTATCGCCGGAAGATCGGCCATCGGCAGATGTTCACCGAACTGACCATTGAGAATATCCAGCTGTCGTGAACAGAGGCGACAGGTTCGTCTTTAATAACGGGTGACGAGGTAATTGCCGCGAGGGTATTTACCATCTCCGGCAGGAGCAAATGTGACAGACAGGTGCTCCACCCATCGACGTCTCAAGTAGGTGGTGATTTATGGCACACAAGAAGGCGGCGGGAAGTTCTCGGAACGGCAGGGACAGTGCTTCCCAACGTCGCGGCGTGAAAAGGTTCAGCGGCCAGGTTGTCCGGGCGGGAAATATCCTCATTCGTCAGGTGGGTACGAAGTTCCACCCGGGACAGAATGTGGGCGTGGGGAAGGATTATACTCTCTTCGCCAAGATCGACGGCATTGTCCGCTTCGAGCACAAGGACAAGCAGCGCCTCAAGGTGAGCGTGTACGCTCTGGGTGCCTGAGCGACGCTGTGAGGAACCCCTGGAGGTTGCCCTTCACCGCTTAGTATGCGCTTTGTCGACGAGGTCGATATTCACGTTCGGGGCGGCGATGGTGGTAATGGGTGCGTGAGCTTCCGACGTGAAAAGTTCGTGCCGCGGGGCGGTCCCGACGGCGGTGACGGCGGCAAGGGCGGTGATGTGGTCCTCCAGGCTACGAATGCCAAGCAGACCCTCCTCGATTTTCACTTCCAGCGACATTTCCGGGCGGCCAGAGGTGCCCATGGCCGCGGTAAGCAGCAGGCAGGAAAAAGCGGTGCGGACCTGACCCTGCTCGTCCCGGTCGGGACCGAGGTGCGAGACGGGGATAGCGGCGAGATCCTCCGCGATCTCACGAGCGACGGGGATCACTATGTGGTGGCCCGTGGTGGAGACGGCGGGAAGGGGAATATGCACTTCGCCACCCCGAGTCGACAGGCTCCGCACTTTGCCCAGAAAGGACGAACAGCAGAAGAGCGGCATATCCGGCTCGAGTTGAAGCTCCTCGCCGAGGTGGGCCTCATCGGCCTCCCCAACGCCGGCAAATCTACCCTCATCTCCAAGATCTCTGCGGCCCGCCCTAAGATCGCCGACTACCCATTCACCACCCTCGTCCCGAACCTGGGTGTGGTGAGCCTCCCGGAGGGACGGTCTTTTGTGGTTGCCGACATACCGGGGCTCATCGAGGGCGCTCATCAGGGAGCCGGCCTCGGCCTGCGCTTTCTCCGTCACGTGGAGAGAACGCGGGTCTTGGTCCACCTTATCGATGCGTCCGATGCCGCAGACCCGCGGGCGGTTCTCGAGCGTTACCATACGGTGAACCACGAGCTCGGTCAGTACAGTGCCGGGCTTCTGACCAAATCGCAGATTGTGGTGCTGAGCAAGATCGATCTCCTGTCCCGTAAGCCCTTGATGGCGGATATAGGCACAGCGTTCAAGGAGATGGGGCTCCTGGTTCATGCTATCTCCGCCGTCACCGGCGAGGGGATTCAGGATCTCGTGTGGGAGATGGCTCGGCAGGTCGAGCAGCAGCGTGACTCCCCGAAGCATGAGGAGCACGCCGCCGCCAGCAAAGGGGACTCGGTGATGACACCTTCGGACATGCCAGAGAGAGCGGGGGGAGGTGGCCCTTGATTTCCGAGGTACGAAAACCGGTGGTGGACAGAGCCCAACGAGTAGTGATCAAGGTGGGCAGCGGAGTGATCACCGGCAACCAGGGTCTCGATCTTGGTGTGATCAACAGGCTCTGCGACGAGATTTCCCTCGTCAGGGAACAAGGTCGACAGGTGGTCATCGTCTCTTCCGGTGCGATCGCCTCGGGGATGCGCAAGGTCGGCCTCACCGAGTGGCCCAAGACCATACCCCAGAAGCAAGCGGCCGCTGCCGTGGGCCAGAGCAGCCTGATCCAGGCTTACGAAGAGGCCTTTCACCACTACGGGTTGAGGGTTGCTCAGATTCTCCTCACCAGCGACGATCTCACCAACCGGCGCCGCTACCTGAATGCCCGGCACACCTTCCAGACCCTCCTGGACTGGGGCATCATCCCGGTGGTCAATGAGAACGATACGGTGGTGGTCCAGGAGATCAAGTTCGGTGACAACGACAACCTCTCCGCTCTCATAGCGCAGCTCATCGATGCCGACCTCCTCGTCGTTCTCACAGAAGTTGAAGGTCTCTACGATGACGATCCGAGGGAGAACCCCGGTGCCCGGGTCATTCCCCTGGTGCAAGGGATCGACCGGAGGGTTGAGGCGTTTGCCGGGGACCGACCCGGAAGGGTCGGCACCGGCGGCATGAAGAGCAAACTTCTGGCTGCCAAGAAAGTCACCACCGCCGGCATGCCCATGATCATCGCCAACGGTAGAAGCCGCTATATCTTGAAGCGAGTCTTTGATGGGGAGGAAACAGGCACACTCTTTTTACCCGCTGAGCGTCGGCTGCCAAGCAAGAAGCAGTGGATCGCCCACACGTTGAAGCCTCAGGGAGAACTGGTGCTGGATGTAGGCGCCACCAGTGCTTTGGAGATGCGGGGAAAAAGTCTCTTGTCTTCTGGAATCCTCGAGGTGCGGGGAAAGTTCGGGGTGGGAGCTCCGGTACGCTGCCTAGCCCCGGATGGAGAGGAGATCGGAATCGGTCTGGTCAACTATGCCGCCGCCGAGATCGAGCAGATCAAAGGCAAACGGAGTACCATGATCGAGGAGGTCCTGGGCTATAAACACTCCGATGAGGTCATCCACCGTGACAATTTCGTCTTGAGTCGCACGCCCTGGGGAGAAGGGGCGGAACGATGATGACACCCCTCCTGGGAGGGAGAAGGAGTGGACCATGAACCTAGGGTCGATGATTCAGACCATGGCCGGAGACGGCCGGGTGGCCGCCCGGCTCATGGCCAAGGCCGCCACGGAGGCCAAGAACCGGGCACTCCGGGCGACGGCAGCCCTGCTTCGCCAACGCCGAGACGACATTTGCGCCGAGAACGAGAAGGACCTGGTTGCCGCGGAAAAGGCGGGCCTGACCGGCGCCAAGCTTGACCGGCTGAGGATCACCGATCGAGTCCTGGAAGAGATGACGGCTGGACTTGAAGAGGTGGCCCAGCTCCCTGATCCTGTTGGTGCCATCATGCGCGTGTGGACCCGGCCGAACGGGCTGCAGGTCTGCCGGATGCGGATTCCCTTGGGCGTCATCTGCATCATCTACGAGTCGCGACCCAACGTGACCGTGGACGCGGCAGGCCTCTGCCTCAAGGCGGGGAATGCGGTCATCCTCAGGGGAGGTTCGGAGGCAATCCACTCCAACGGGGTTCTCACCCGCATCCTCCAGGAGGCGCTCCAGCAGGGAGGTCTCCCGGACAAGGCGGTGCAGCTCGTGGGGACCACCGATCGCCGTGCGGTCACCGAGCTCCTGAGGCAGGAAGAGCTCATCGACGTGGTCATCCCTCGGGGCGGCGAGAGTCTCATTCGGTTCGTCGTTGAGCACGCCAAGATGCCGGTGCTCAAGCACTACAAAGGCGTCTGTCACATCTTCGTGGATGAGGATGCCGATTTGGACATGGCCGAGACTATCTGCATGAACGCCAAGGTACAGCGGCCCGGAGTCTGTAATGCCATGGAGACGCTCCTCGTCCACGAGAAGGTGGCGGAGGCCTTCCTGCCCCGGGTGGCCCGAGCACTTGCGGCGGCAAAGGTCGAGCTTCGCGGGTGCCCGCACACTGTAGCCATTCTCCCTCACATTAAGGCGGCGGCACCTGATGACTGGGGCATGGAATTTCTGGATCTTATTCTGGCGGTGCGGGTAGTTCCGGACATGGCGACCGCGGTGCAGCACATCGAAACCTACGGTTCCCAGCATACCGAGGCCATCATCACGTCGGACTACCGACGTGCCCACCAGTTTCTCCAGCTGGTCGATTCCTCCGTAGTCTTGGTCAACGCCTCGACCCGCTTCAACGACGGCTATCAACTCGGCCTCGGTGCGGAGATCGGAATCAGCACCTCCAAGCTCCATGCCTTTGGCCCCATGGGGGTGGAGGAGCTCACTACCACCAAGTTCGTGGTCTACGGTAACGGCCAGATCCGGCCGTAGGAGAGATCTGGTGCGCGCCGGCATCCTGGGGGGAACATTCGATCCGGTTCACTTCGGCCATCTGAGGGCGGCAGAGGAGGTGGCCGACGCCTTCGACCTGTCGACGGTCATGTTCATTCCCGCTGCCAAACCGCCCCACAAAGAGGAGCGAGAACTGACCTCCTACCCCCATCGGTGGCGTATGCTGGAACTCGCCCTCGCCGGCAATCCCCGGTTCGTCCTCTCCGACCTCGAGAATCGCCGTCCGGGCAAGTCTTACTCGGTGGAGACTCTGACCCAACTCCTGAGCCAGCTCGGGCAGGATGCGTTGATCTATTTCATCGTGGGCCTGGATGCCTTCCTCGCTCTGCCGACGTGGCACCGGTATCGGGAGCTCTTCGCTCTCTGTCATTTTGTGGTCGTGGCGCGACCCGGGTACTCTCTCGCCAAGCTGGATGCCATGCTCCACACCGCTGTGTCGGAGCGTTACCGGTACGATGAACAGGTACCGGGATTTGTCCACCCTGAGCACCGGACGGTCTATATTCGCCAGGTGACGCTCATGGACATCTCCTCGTCCAAGATCCGGGAGTATGTTTCCCGCGGGCGTTCGGTCCGATACCTCCTCCCCGTTGAGGTTGAGGCCTACATTCACGAGCAGGGGCTGTATGGAAGGCGTTAAGAAATCTCAGACGAAGAAGGCCGGGAAGAAAAGGGCGCGCCCACTCCGAGCGCTCACGCTCTCGCCCGTCGAGATTGCAAGGCTCTGCGTCAACGTGGCGGTGGCCCACAAGGCTGAAGAGCCGGTGATCCTCAATGTCACCGAGATGGCGAGCTTCGCTGATTACTTCGTCATTGTGGGCGGCCGTTCCACAAGGCACGTGCAGGCGGTCGCCGAACACATCGAAAAGGCCCTCCACGAGCACAACCTGAAACTGATGGGTGCGGAGGGACTGGCCGAGGGACAGTGGGTGCTCCTGGATGCAGGCGATGTGATCGTGCACATCTTTTACCACCCGGTGCGCGCATTCTATGATCTCGAGGGGCTCTGGGCCGAGGCCCGTCATGTTGACCTCACAGGGACGACGAGAAAGAGGCGCACCTCGGTCCAACCCGAAGCCGATTCATGAGTGGACACTCTGGTCACTTCGGGCTAAAATTAAACCTTGAGCTGTCGCAGTTTTCTCCTGGAGTTTCCCTGTGTCTTAGGGGCGAAAAACTCTCGTACCGGAAGAGGGGGGGGTCTGAACTTTCGTGTTCGACCCGGAACCGGGGTCTCCCCCAGCATGTAAAATGGGCATGATTTCGAGAAAACCCTGGAAAGCGCTTGCCGCATTGCTTGCCCTGGTCATGGTGACCGGCCTGCTCTTCAGGCCGGCGCAGGCGGAGCTCACCATCGACGATGAGAGGAAGCTCGGCGACCAGTTCCTCAAGGCGGCCCTCCGCCATCTTCCCCTGATCCAGGATCCAGATGTGGTGGGCTATGTGAACGCCGTGGGCCAGCAGGTCGTAGCCCGCCTGGAGACTCACAACTTTCCCTATCACTTTTATGTGGTTGATAGCAGCGCCATCAACGCCTTTGCCGGTCCTGCCGGCTATGTCTTCATCAATCGGGGCATCCTGGAGCTCATGGACAACGAAGGGGAGCTCGCCTCCATTCTCGCCCACGAAATCGCCCACGTTCAGTCTCGCCACCTGGCGGAAAGAATGGCTCGCAGCCAGAAACTCAGCCTGGCAACGCTCGGGGGTATTCTGGCCGGAGTGTTTCTCGGGCCTGCCGCCGCCTTGGGGCAAGCGGCCATCCTAGGTAGCGCTGCGGGAAGTACCGCACTCCAGCTCGGCTACAGCCGCCAGGATGAAGAGGAGGCGGACCGCAAAGGGCTCCGCTACATGGAGGCCACTGGGTACTCCGGGCAAGGGATGGTGGATATAATGAGGAAAATGGGCCAACAGAGCTGGCAGCAGGGCGGTCGCATACCAACCTACCTCTCCACCCATCCCGGGGTATCGGAGCGGGTCAACTATCTTGCGAGCGTGGTTGAGACCAGGCAGAAATCTCCCAGCAAGGAAATCCCCCTATCCGGCAATCCCCTCGCCTTCAAGATGATGCAGGCCAAGCTTCTGGGTGCCTACGGGAGCCCGACGGATGCCGAGATACGCTTTCGCCAGTGGTCTTCAAGACCTGAGGATCGACTCCCTGCCCTGTACGGGACCGGGCTTCTCCTCCGGCGCCAGGGCCAGCTCGAGGCGGCGGCACAGTCCTTCAAGCAGGCTGTGGCACTGCGGCCTGATCTGTCGCCCCTTCTCGTGGAGTTGGGCCTGACCTACTTCGAGATGGGACAGGTGGACAAGGCTGCCTCGGTGCTCCAGTCCGCCCTCAGCCTGGACCCCAACCAGGCGACCGCGCGCTTCGCCCTCGGCCGTGCGCTCCTCGAGCAGGGGAAGCTGGAGGAAGCGCGCGACGAGTTGATCGCAGCCGCCCGGCTGAACGACCGTTTGCCTTCTCTCCACTACTACCTCGGTCTGGCCTACGGCAAGTTGAACGAACTTGGGGAGGCCCATTACCACTTCGGTATTCATAATCAGCGAGAGGGTGACTGGAAGGGCGCTATGTTCCACTACCAGGAAGCCCTGCGCTATCCCCTCCCGCCGGATCGCCAGCAGGCTATCCGGGACGCTATGAAAGAGGTGCAGGAGGAGATTCGCGAGACCCAGCGTCAGGAAGGTCAAGCTCCCAAGACCCGCCGCTTCTGAAACCATTCCATGGTTTATCCCCTTCTTCCACTACAAGGTCCCCAAGTACATTGCCTTGGTGAAAACTTATCCCCTCACGGCGAGCGGCAAGGTTCAAGAGTACAAGCTTAGGGAGGACGCGGCGCGGCTCTTTCCCGAGGCCATTCCCCCCGCGGGATAGCCGAGAGAGCAGCGACCGAAGTCCGAAGGGCTTACAGGTCGTAGTAGTAGTCGAGCCCCAGGTGGGTGATCTGCTCCTCGCCCATGAGATAGCGCAGGGTATTCTTCAGCTTCATGAGCTGAATGAAGAGATCGTGCTCGGGATAGAGATTGACCGCGCACTGGGGACTCTTGAAATAAAAAGAGAGCCACTCCTGAATTCCCGGCATCTCCGCCCGCTGGGCCAGGTCCAGGAAGAGGACGAGGTCGAGAACAAGGGGCGCCGCCAGGATGCTGTCACGGCAGAGAAAGTCCACCTTGATCTGCATTGGATAGCCCAGCCAGCCGAAGATGTCGATGCAGTCCCATCCCTCTTTGTTGTCCCCCCTTGGTGGGTAATAGTTGATCACCACCTTGTGGTAGAAGTTCCCGTAGAGTTCGGGATAGAGCTGTGGCTGCAGGATAGTCTCCAGGACGGAGAGCTTGCTCTCCTCCTTGGTCTTGAAGGAATCCCGGTCATCGAGGACCATCCCGTCCCGGTTGCCGAGGATGTTGGTGGAGTACCAGCCGGTGAGGCCCAGCATCCGCGCTTTCAGACCAGGTCCGAGGATGGTCTTGAGAAGCGTCTGCCCGGTCTTGAGATCCTTGCCGGCGATGGGGACCCCGCACTCATTGGCGAGCTCCACCATGGCCGGGATATCCACGGTGAGGTTGGGGGCGCCGTTGATGAAGGGGACACCGCTGGTCACCGCCGCATAGGCGTAGAGCATGCTCGGGGAGATGGCGGGATTGTTGGCTCTCAGCCCAGCCTCGAAGGCGGAGAGCGAGGCGTGCACCTCCGCCGGCTTTAGGTAGGCCTCGGTACTTCCGCACCAGACCATGACACACCGCGCCGTTCCCTGGGCACGGCGAAACTTCTCCACGTCAGCCTTGATCGCCTCCACCAACTCCCAATGGGACCCCTGTGCTTTCACATGAGGTCCTTCCAGGTTCTTTACGAATCCCTTGTCAAACACCGCCGGCCACGGCACCAGAGCCTCGAGGAAGGACTTCACCGGCTCGAGGTGGTGCGGTTCCAGCACGCGGGCCTGAACGGCGGCCTGGTAGCAGTTGTCGGGAAAGAGATCCCAGCCGCCGAAAACAAGGTCGTCGAGATGCGCGAGGGGAACGAATTCACGCAGGGGAGGGGTGCGGTACTCGTAACGTTTCCCCAGGCGTACGGTTCCCATCTGGGTGAGGGAGCCGACTGGGAGGGCCACGCCCCGACGCACCGCCTCCACACCGGCCAGGAAGGTGGTGCTCACCGCTCCGCCCAGACCCGGTATGAGTACGCCGAGTCTGCCCTGTGCCTTCTGGATCTCATCTTTGCGCTTCATGGCACTCATCGTCTCTTCCTTGCGCGATATCCTCGTCCTATGGGGCTCGCCGGTGTTGGGATGGGAGAAACGCCGGTGGCGGGACGAGGCTGATAAAACTGATAGTCGCCTCTCGTGCCCGTGTGGGATATGCTCACGTGGGGTCTAACATGGGAAATCCTTGGGCAAATGTCAAGGTCATTGATTCCTTCGAAGCACATCTCGGGAGAAGACCATGAAAAAGGTCGGTATCGTTGTGGGCATGGTCCTCGTTGCCTTCCTCGGGTACAGGTACCTGGCCCCCGGTCCCAAGGTGAGGAATGCAAGGCCCCAAGGAGAGAATATCATCTGTTTCGGGGACAGTCTCACCGCCGGAACCGGCGCCGCCACCGGAATGGACTATCCGAGCCAGCTCGCCCGGATGATCGGCCGGCCGGTGGTTAACGCCGGGGTGCCGGGAGACACCACCGCCGGCGCCCTCGCCCGCCTGGAACATGATGTCCTCTCCCGCTCGCCGCGCATCGTTCTCATTACCATAGGGGGAAATGACCTCACCCATGGCGTGGATCGAGAGGTCTTTTCCCGAAACTTGCAGACCGTCGTCACCCGGATCCAAGCCGCAGGGGCTCTGGTGGTCGTTGGCGGCATCGAAGTGCCCCTCCGGGATCGAGGCTTCCGTGAAGGCTATCAGGAAGTAGCGAAGAGAACGGGCGCCATCCTCATCCATAACATCTTCCAGGGCATCCTGGGGCGTCCCGACCTGATGAGCGATCCCATCCATCCCAACACTGCCGGCTATACCCTCATGGCCGAGCGTTTTCACGAGGCGATCCGTCCCTATCTCTGACTCGGCTCCAGCTTCATCCTACCCGCAGCAGGTGGAGCGAGCTTCCATGGAGTGGGATCTCCTTCTGGACCGGAAGACCCTGTTTCATGAGGAGAGCCGGGAGACCACCGAGATCGATGAAACTCCGGAAGTGACGGTAGTGGTCCCGGCCCGCCAGCCCTTCGATGAGCGGTATGCAGATTCCGGAGAGACCCGCCGAAAGGGGCACCCGGTAGTCAACAATGATGAGGGTGCGAGCCAACCGCCTCATTTCCTCGAGGAGCGGAAGCCTCTGCTTCGCCTCCATCTCGTGAAAGACCATAGTGGCTGAGGCATAGTCGAAGGAGCCATCGGGAAAGGTATCGAGCCGGGTCGCATCCCCTTGGACGAAGCGGATCCCTTTGAGGCCAAGGGCCTCCGCCCGCCTTCTGCCGTAGGCCCACATGCGCTCGGAGTGGTCCACTCCGACAAGCCCTGAGCACCAGTCGGAAAGGGAGAAGAGGAGCGCCCCCGTGCCGCAGCCCATGTCGATGAGCGTGCTCCCCGAGCGCACCTGGTCTCGCACGAGCCGCCTCGCCCGGGCCAAGGCCGGATCCACCACGAGGTGGTAAAGCCACCCGTCATAGAGGCGACTACGCTCGTGCTTCGCCATCAATCCCGCCGTCTCATTCTTGAGATTGTCCCCGCGCCAAAGTCAGCCTCCTGCCCGTCCCGCTAGGTGCGAACTTCCCCGTACTCTTCCCCATGATGCCAACTCCCTCCTCCCTCGGGTCAAGGGAGGCAGGGTCGTCGGCCCCGAAGGGTTCGGGACAGGAAGGCGGAGGACATGAGGGAACTTTCGCCTTGCCGGCGATGCCTCCCCTATGGTACGGGAAGGCGTCGCCATCGAATCCGCATACGTTGCGTTCGTGGCCCGGGGCCCTCTAAGACGGGATAACCTATGTCGGTGATTACAAGGGAGGACTTCAGCCAGGTCCTCACGGAGATAGAGGCGGGGAGGCTCCTCCCCGTCTACCTCCTCTTCGGCGACAGCTATCTCGTCAGCTCGGCGCTCACCGAGCTCACCGAGCGCCTCATCCCCGAACCCCAACGGAGCACGAACCTCCAGGTGGTCGACGGCGCCCAGGCCGATTTCCGCGCCATTCTCGACAGCCTCAATACCTTCGCCCTCTTCTCCGGGCGTAAGGTGGCGCTTGTCCTCTCCTCCCGGATCTTGTCCTCTGGGACCGATCTTCCAGGCCTTTTGGCCCGAACCAGGGCGGCCTACGAAGCGGGAGCCCAGGACGTGGCCGCCCGCTCCTTCCTCGAGGCGCTCGCCTATGCCGGCTGGTCCCTCGATGATGTGGCCTCCGGAGCCTGGCGGGAGATCTCGACTCATCTCTGGCAGCAAACCTTCGGCGTGGATCGCGATGACCCTGACACCGCGTGGATCGACACCGTGGTTGCTTATGCTATGTCGAAGGGGATGGCGCTGCCGGAGCGGCGAGATGAAGCGGCGCTCCTCGAGGCGGCGCTGCGTCGCGGCTTTCCCCCGAACCACTCTCTGGTGATCACCACCGAAGCCGTGGATAAGCGCCGAAGCCTCTACCGCCTCATCGAGGAGAAGGGGATGGCCGTCGACTTTACTCTTGCCACCGGAACCCGGAAGGAGGCCCGCTCCCGGCAAGATGCCCTGGTCAGAGGAATCATCCGTGAGACTCTCACCCCTGCCGGGAAAACGATCGAGCCAGATGCCCTTGCCCTGTTCATGGAGCGGGTAGGCTCCAACCTCTGGGCATTGAGCAACCAACTCCAGCAGCTCATCTCCTTCGTCGGGTCTGAGCCAACAATCCTTCGTGAGCACGTGGAGACCGTGAGCCACAACGTTCGAGAGGAGGCCCTCTATGAGCTCACTGGCGCCGTGACCTCGGGAGACTGTGCGAGAGCGCTCGCCCTCCTCTCTCGTCTGCTGGATCAAGGCTACCACGCCCTGCAGATATTGGCCGCTCTGACCAATGAGATTCGGCGTCTCGTGTCCGCTCGCGATCTCATCGACACCCACCTGAAAGGCCGACTGGATCCCAGGATACCTTTTGGCACGTTCCAGAAGACCGTGCATCCCCTGCTCAAGGCACGCCTCGAGGCCGGATCAACCCTCAAGAACATGCACCCTTTCGCCCTCCACAAGACCATGGTGCGAACCGCCGCCACGTCCATGGAAGACCTGAACCGTTCGCTCCAGCATCTCTTCGCCGCAGAGCTCGCTCTGAAAAGCACGGGCCTATCTCCCCGCATGGTTCTGGAGGGGGTCATTCTCAGGATCTGCGGGCGGGGATAGTGTCAGAAAAGGCGAGGTAATTATAGGGCTTTCCCGGGAGTTCGGGGTCCCCTCTCCTCTAGGGGCCAAAACCCTCATGCTTCCCAACGTTTTCGAGGGGAAGAGCGATGCCCGGGTGGGAAGGGAGAGGGATCAGTAGGGTCCACTCCTGACTCGTCCCTCCTCAACCCGAGTCGAGATGGGCTTCAACGGCTGCCATACGCAGCAAGGGGGCATCACAGTTGAAAAGCAGAGACTCTGGACTCCACTGCTAACAACGGTCGCTCCTCCGCGACGGCTGAGGGTGTGGAGGCGTTCTCGAAAAGAGCCCTTCCCAGTGCAACCCGAACGTTCTTCCACTGGTACCACTGTTCCGGGGCCTCGCAGATGTACTGCTCAAGAATCCGCAAGGCCTGTTGCTGGAGCCTCTCCCGTCCGAAACCCTGTTCTTGGGCGGTGACATCATGAATGCTCAACTGGTAGCGGCTGCCCTTCACCCGGCGATACAGCCCCATCAGCACCGGCGACCCGTATCGGCGGTGGAGTATGTCCAGAGTCCGATCCATGGGGCAGGAGCACCCGAGGAACTCCGCCCATCGTTTCGGCGCGGGCCTCCATGCCTTGAACTCGTCACATTCGGTAATGAGGATCCGGTTTTCTTTCAGCGATTCCAGGGCCGTGAACAAGACTCCGTCGCCGTTGCCGGCGTCGATCAACCTGATATTGAGGGCCTCGGCTCTGGGAACCAAGGCTTGTTTCAGTCGGCCCGTCTTGAAACGCACCACCATCGTCACCGGGTATCCCTTCAGGGCCATCAGTACCGGGAGAAATTCAATGCCCCCGAAGTGGGCACTTACCAGAATGACACCTCGGCCGAGAGCGAGGGCTTCTTGCAGAAGTTGTTCATCCTGGAGCCTGGTTCGCTCCTCGACAAAGCGGTAGACCTTCTTCACGGGAGCGTAGGCGGTGATAAGCTTCTCAAAATAGTGAGTGTAGATTCCTGAAAATGTGCGGCAGACGACCTCATCCAGCGGAGCGGTGATGGCCGCCTTTCGTGCCACAGCGTCGAGGTTCTTGCGAATCTCGTCTCCTTCCCGCCGCTCGAGCATGTAATAGATCCTGCCGAGCAGCCCGAGGTATGCTCGAGACAGGCAAAAGGGCAGCCAGCGTACAAGAAACGTGTTAGAACGCCATTGGAAGAAACGACTCACCCCCCCACAACCGACAAAACGCCTACACCACCCCTGCATGGTGCCTCCCTCTTGCAGCTGCCTTCTCCACCACAGCCAGTAAGAATGCCGGCAGCAAACCCGAAGTGACGATTAATGCCGAATTGTTGTTTTTCAGTGATGCACGATGGCAGGTTTTCCGTCAAGCGCCTTGCGAACTTGTGTTGCCAAATCCTCCGGTCTAAAAGGTTTGAGAATTAACGGCACGTCCGCCATCTTCAGCGCCGTCAGCTCATTATCCTTCGAGCGATAACCACTGCAGATCAACACCTTCACGGCGGGGTCCAGCTCTCGCATGCGAGCGAGTGTCGCCGGGCCTCCGAGATTTGGCATGACCAGGTCGAGGATCACCAGAGCGATCTCTCGTCTCTTATCGCTCCAGATGGCCAACGCTTCCTGGCCATCGGAGGCGATGATCACATGATAGCCGTACTTGTGGAGGATCTCGTTGCCGAGGTCCCTCACCATCTCTTCATCATCCACCAGGAGAATGGTTTCCTTGCCGCCGAGACCGAGAGCCAGTTGATCCATGGGATGATGGTTCTGGTCACCGCTTACCACCGGGAAGAGAAGATCAAAGACGCTGCCTTTGCCCTCCTGACTCTCGACGTGAATGTATCCGTTTGAGTTCTTGACAATGCCGTAGACCATGGCGAGGCCCAAACCTGATCCCTTCCCGACCTCCTTGGTCGTAAAAAAGGGATCGAAGATTTTATCAATGTGCTCTTTAGGGATACCGACGCCGGTGTCCTTCACACTGATGCGTACGTACTGACCCGGCTCTGCCCCGAGGTTCCGATAGAGGTGAGCCCCATCTCGGCCAACTTCTACCACCCCGGTGCTGATGTTCATCCTGCCCCCGCCAGGCATGGCATCCCGGGCGTTCAGGCAGAGATTGAGGATCGCCTGCTGTACCTGCGTGGCATTGCCTCCAACAAGAGGGAGGGAAGGGTTGAGATCCAGCTCCAACTCCACGTTCTTGCCCAGGGAACTCTCGAGGAGCTTGCTCGTCTCCCGGATGATTCGGTTAGGCGAGACGAGCTGGTAGCCCTCGGGCTGGGTTCCTCGGCTGAAGGCGAGAAGTTGTCGAATCAGGTCCGCAGCCCGCAGGCTCGAGGTCTCGATGATCTGCACGAAACGCTGCAGATCCCCCTGCTCGCCAAGCCGATACTTGAGCAGGCTGGCGTAGCCGAGTATGCCGGTGAGGATGTTGTTGAAGTCGTGGGCGATGCCGCCGGCCATGGTGCCGATGCTCTCCATCTTCTGGCGGTGAAGAAGCTGGGCCTCCATTCGTTTCTTGTCGGTGATGTCGGTTACCATGGCGAAGCTGCCCTTGTAGCGATCCCCGTCCATGATCGGAACGCTGCTGACAATGGCAGAGAGGCGTTCCCCGTCCATCCTCGTCAACTGCAGCTCCTCCTGCGCTACTGCGCCATGCATATTCTGGAGAAGCAGGCGAATAAGGATCTTTTTCTTATCCGGAGCGACCAAATGGCTGATATTGCGACCGAGGAGGCTATTCTGGCCCATGATGGCCACGAGACGCTGATTGGCAAAGGTGATCACGCCGTTCTCATCGATCACCCAGATCCCCTCGTGGGCGTTTTCGACGAGCTCGCGGTACTGTCGTGCTGACTCCTCCAACTTCCGATAGAGACTAGCGTTATGGATGGCGATAGCAATCTGGTTGGAGAAGCTGATGAGGAAGTCCCGTTCCGAGGCAATGTCTTGTCCGCCGCCCTTCCTGTGGTCGCCGACCAGGACACCAACGACCTTCCCTCGAACCCTAAGGGGAAGGGCAACAAAGCCCGTTGGCTGGAATTTCTTGATAAGTGGATTTTCCCGGTTGATGGATGAACTGGCCACGTCGTTTACCACTTCCGGCTCCCCGGTGCGGGCCACCCGGGCGATGATGTTCTCCTGCCGTGCAAGCGGCACTTCATAGGACTTGGCCTCCTCGATCTCCTTCGGGTGCACGCCCACCGCGTGAGCCATAGCGAGAATCTGCTTCTCCTCATCCACAAGGAATATCGCCGCTCGGTCGAGAGGCGACACCTCGACCAAGCGCCTCAGAATGAGGTCCATCACCTCACTGATGTCGAAGGTAGACAGGATGGCGTTGCTGGCCTCTTGGAGACTGACCAGTCGATCCACCTGGGCCTTCAGCTGAACGTTCAGACCGTGGACCTCGGCATATTTCTCCTTGAGAAGCTCTTTGTCTCGCTCCAGCTCCTCGATAGTGGCATTCGCCAGTTTCCAAGGCGCGACCAAGCGCAAGAGAAAGCTCTTCATCGAAGCCGGACGCCTCCACCCGAGATGGTACTCACAGCACTCGTCACCCCGGAAGAAACACCTACGCTCGTCCAGCTCGCTTGGGGGATCACCCCACACGACCGGCAGAGCCGTGTACACCCCACGGTTCATGAGGCAAAAATCCTCCGTCATGGGGATGTCCCTGAACCACTCTAGGCGAATTACCGCGCCGTCTTTCCGGAGATCCACGAGATGAACCCGCTTGGTGCGGTTGAACTTGTCGTTAAGACTCTGGATCCTCTTGAGAGTAAGGGCCTGACTGTACATACCACGGGTGTACTTTCGGGTCGCGAGGAGAAAGACTCGCTGGATGTAACCGAGACGCTGCTTCGCCACCGAGTCATACCCGATTTCGAAGACCACATTGTCGTTCTTGAAGAGCTTCTTTAGCCTGTCATAGAGACGGATGAGAACATCCGTTGATACCCAGTTGTTCGAATCACGGAGGAAGGTCCTCAGGTCCCCGATCCCGTTCAGTTCCGGATCGAGATCCTCGAGCAGCGGCGTAAGGAGGGACGGATCCCGTTCCTCGACGTAGTCGATGACCGCTTTCGTGTTTATACAGCTATTATGCCGCTCCATAGGCGAAAAATGTGGGAAACAAAAAACCGCACACCCATACTGCCAGGTTATACCGACCGTTTCGCGAAACGTCCCGCCGGCCGGTACCTGTGGGTCGTGCGGCTGTCTGGTGCGATGGGGGAGGTAGGGTACCTCTCTTGTGCCACTTTCCGGCGGCCCCTTCTCCCTGTACCCTACGGGTTCTCCCTAGGTATTCTTGTTACAGCGTATCCCTCGGCATGTCAAGAAAAAAAACTTTCCCGTGACCTGGAGGGCAGACTCTCGCGAAAATCCCCTCGTCATGATGTACAGAGGGTCACCGGTTGGGATCCCGGGGAATCTTGGCCCGCAAGTTGTCAGGCAGCGGAAAGACGTGCCAACCGTTCGTCAAAGTACTTGGTGACCACGTTTTCAAACTCCGATCCCAGGTGACGCCGGTTGCTCATGAACTCCAGGCGAGTCTCGGCCCACAACTCCTCCAACTCGTCGCGACTGGTGCAGAGCAGCACTTTCCCATAAAGCCCCTTCAGTCTCTGGTTCCGGAGCCGATCCCGGTTAAACTCGTAGAGGTCTCTCACCAGTTGTACTTGCTCTTCCTGGCTGCTGTGCTCCTCGACAACAGTGAGCAACTCACTATAGATCTTTTCCAGTGCGGAGAAATCCTGCTGCCGAAGCATCTCATCCTCGGCCCGTTTGATGGTGCGCTCAAGCAGTTCTTGCAGGCGACTCTGAAAGACCTGGCGCACCTGCTCCTGATAGTCCTCGGTCCGATAGGCGGAGCGTCTCAGTCGGTCCATCTCACGCTCGTACTCCTTCCTCAGGTCAACAATGCCCTCGAGCCGCCGGAGTCGCTCGCGGACCCGCTGAACGCCCAGACGATCCTGGAACAGCAGGGCTACCACCCCCTCCTTGCGATTGCACCTCAGCATGATTCCCACCCGGCTCCGCGTCAGCCTGGTGAGCAGACGTTTGTCTCTCAAGAGCCGCCTTACCGGCAACCTTCCCAGTTCCTCGGTGAGTGCCTCATGGCGCCACCCGATGGCGGCCGCGAGGCCCTGGAAATCAAACGCCCAGGTGCTGACTCTCCGAGCGCGACACCGATCGATCCCGCGAAGAGCGAGAACAAGTAACTTCAACCAGTTACCCGGCTCTAGATGACGGGCCACAGACTCAAACCCGAAAAACCGCACCAGATCCCGGCCGGAGTTAAGTATCGCCAGGATCGGGCGGCGCATCTCCTCGCCAAGGTTGACAAGGGCCTCGTAGGCAAGCAGGGCCTTTTGAAGATCCTTCTCGAAGTTGTGGAGCCCGGTACTTTTCATCCCCTTCTTGTGATAGATGAAGGTCATCGGCATACCGAGGATCTTCATCTGCACATCCACGAAATTAATGTCCGCCAGACCGATCAGACGGAAGAGCCGCTCCATGGCGGCGATATCTTCACCC
>Ga0209253_10000990_pt1 | contig 24895 bp, 18 predicted proteins | sample FrelakmetBRP12BR_FD_187145 | JGI IMG/M metagenome (GOLD analysis project Ga0209253, IMG submission 187145) | Freshwater lake sediment microbial communities from the University of Notre Dame, USA, for methane emissions studies - BRP12 BR (SPAdes)... | ecosystem: Environmental > Aquatic >...
GCGCGGTTCTGGATCTGGGCGCGATCGACGTTCGCCGCGCGGTCCTGGATCTGGCCGCGGTCGACGCTGCCTGCGCGATCGCGCACGCTGTCGGCGGTGCCGGGCCTCTGCGGCAACTGGCTGCGGTCGACGTCGCGCAGCGCGCCGCGGTCCAGGTTCTGCGAGCCCACGCGATTGGCGAGCTCCTCGCGGGCACGGTCGCGCTGCACGTCGCGGCCGCGGAAGTCGTCGCGCGCGCGCGCGTCGCCCACCCGCTCCTGCAGGCGATCGCGCGTGGCCGCGTCGCGGTAGGGAACGCCGTGGCGATTGCGAACGTCGTGGCGCCAGCTCACGTCGCGGTCGCGCGAGTCGATCCGGCGGTTGACGTTGATGTTGTTCCACTGGTTGACGTTGATGTTGACGTCGCGCCGCCGCCAGTCGACCCCACCCCACAGCGCGTTCGACACGCCGATGCCCACACCCCACCAGATGCCCGCCCGCACGGCCGAGTTCCAGCCCCAGCCCCAACGCGGGCCCGGAGGGAAGAAGAACGGTGGGAATCCCGGATGCCACCACGGACCGAACGCCCACACCGGGTTGTAGATCGGCACGAACACGACCCGCGGATTGGCCGGCACGATCGTGATGATCTGCGTGGGCGGCGGCGGCGCGTTCACGACGATGACTTGCGGCGGCAGCGGCGCGGGCTCGACCGCAACCACCTGCTGCTCGTTGGACGCGAGGTTGCCCGCCGCCTTGGCCTTCTGGCGCAGGAACTGCACCGAATCCATCACTTCGCCCGGCTGCGCGAGGAACGCGTCGCCCAGGTCACGCACCCATTCCGGCTTCTCGCCCAACATCGCGAGCACCTGCGGGAAGGCCACCAGCGACTGCACGCTCGGATCCCACGGCTTGTCCTGCACGGCCTTCACCGCGGCGTCACCCTCCATGCTGCGATGGGCAAAGGCCCAGTCGACCGCGAGCGCCACGTCCGACGGATAGGTGGTCGCCATCAGCACCTGCGACAACAGCGCATCCGGAAACAGCGCGATCGGCGCCAGCATCTGGTCGAGCTGCGCATGCGTGAACGGCGGGGGCTCGGCCGCGCGCGCCGGGCTCATGGCCAACAGGCATGCGACGACCAGCGCTGCAGCAGCGCGGAGAAAACGTGGGTGCATTGGGATGATGGGCGGGAACCGGCCGATATGAAGCGGACCACTACGTGCCGACTCTACCTTGGCGGCCGCGCGCGGGCAATAGAACAAAGGCTTACGGCATGCCCGACCCTGCGCGTTGGCGGCTTTCGGTCGCTCATTCTCCCGACTCGCGGTCGCGCGTGCGCAGATAGTCGAGTTTCTCGCGGATCTTCGCCTCGAGCCCGCGGTCGGTGGGCGTGTAGAAGCGCTGCGGCGTCATGTCGTCGGGCAGGTAGGTTTCGCCTGCCGCGTAGGCGTCGGGTTCGTCGTGCGCGTAGCGATAGCCGCTGCCGTAGCCCAGGTTCTTCATGAGCTTCGTCGGCGCGTTGCGCAGGCGCATCGGCACGGGACGAGAGCCGTCGTCGGCGATGAACGCCTTGGCGGCGCCGAACGCGACGTACGCGGCGTTGGACTTGGGCGCGACCGCGAGATAGAGCACGCATTGCGCGAGCGCCAGCTCGCCCTCGGGCGACCCCAGCCGTTCGTACGTCTCAGCCGCGTCGAGCGCCAACCGCAGCGCGCGTGGGTCGGCCAGGCCGATGTCCTCGGTCGCCATCCGGATCAGGCGCCGCACCACGTAGAGCGGATCGGCGCCGCCGTCGAGCATCCGGCACATCCAGTAGAGCGACGCGTTGGGGTCCGAGCCGCGCACGGCCTTGTGCAGCGCCGAGATCTGGTCGTAGAACGCCTCGCCGCCCTTGTCGAAGCGGCGGAGGCTGCGGGCAATCGTCGTCTCGACGAATGCCAGGTCGACGGCGCCGCGCTTCGCCTCGTGGGCGGCCACCGCCAGCTGCTCGACGAGGTTGACGAGGCGGCGGCCGTCGCCGTCCGCATAGGCGACCAGTGCATCGCGTGCCGGCGCCTCGAGCACGAGTCCGGCCGCCGCCACGGCGATCGCGCGCTCCGCCAGCGTCGCGAGGTCGTCCGGCGACAACGGTTCCAGCACGTAGACGGCGGCGCGCGACAGCAGCGCGCCGATCACCTCGAACGAGGGGTTCTCGGTCGTCGCACCGATGAATGTCACGGTGCCGCGCTCGACGTACGGCAGGAACGCATCCTGCTGCGCCTTGTTGAAGCGGTGCACTTCGTCGACGAACAGGATCGTCGCCCGTCCGGACTGCGCAAGCGTGGCCTCGGCGCGCGCTACGGCGTCGCGGATGTCCTTCACCCCGGACAGCACCGCCGACAGCGCGATGAACTCGGCGTTGAACGCGTCGGCCATCAGGCGCGCGAGCGTCGTCTTGCCCACGCCCGGCGGTCCCCAGAGGATCATCGAATGCAGCTTGCCCGACGCGAACGCGACGGCGAGCGGCTTGCCGGGCGCGAGCAGGTGCCGCTGGCCGACCACGTCGCCGATCGTGCGCGGGCGAAGCCGCTCAGCCAGCGGCGTGCCGGCGTGCGGGGTCTCTGCAGCAGTGAAAAGGTCGGTCACGTTCGCGCGAGAAGATGGTGCAGACGATCATTATGCGTCGTCGTCGCGTTGCCCGCACATCCGGACCGCCGTCGGAGTATTCGACAACTTCCGGAACCCTGCCGTCGTCCCCGGGCAGGCGGGGACCCAGTGGCGTGGACGTAAGAAGTCGCTGGGTTCCCGCCTGCGCGGGAACGACGGAGAGTCTTTCACACGTCGCCGTGGTCCCCAACGGCACCTCGGACGCGCAGCTTCGTCCGGGTTGCACGGAGCTAACATCCGCAGAACGCGGTCATCGGTGTTTGTATACTGCGCTCTTTGTCACCGCCCGCATCCCCGATGAACGAACGTCGCATTGGCGCCGTCTACGCGATTCGTGCCGACCCGGCGTCCATCGCCGAACGCGCGCAGGCGCTGGCACTGGAGCAGAGCGTCGAGCTGCCGCTGGCGGCGGTGCGCGACGCGCGCATCCGCGACGAGGTCGTCGCGCGCGTCGAGTCGATCGCACCACGCGACGACGGGCGCTTCACCGTCCGCCTGGGCCTCGCGGCGGAGACGGTGGCCGGGGAACCGGGCCAGCTGATGAACATGCTGTTCGGGAACAGCTCGCTGCACGACGACGTGGAACTCGTCGACGTCGACGTTCACCCGGACTGCGCACGCGCGTTCGGCGGTCCCCGCTTCGGCATCGCCGGCTGGCGCAGCGCCCTCGACGCCCACGACCGGCCGCTCACCTGCTCGGCGCTGAAGCCGCTCGGACTGCCGCCGCCGGAACTGGCGCGCATCGCGGGGGTGTATGCACGCGCCGGCGTCGACGTGATCAAGGACGATCACGGATTGGCCGATCAACCGGCGGCGCCCTTCGCCGACCGCGTGCGCGCCGTGCAGGATGCGCTCGACCGCAGTCGGCGCGCGACGGGTCGCCGCAGCCTTTACGCGCCGAGCCTCACCGGCAGCCACGACGCGATTCGTGCGCAGATGCGCATCGCGCGCGACTGCGGCGTGGGGGCGTTCATGGTGGCGCCGATGCTGAGCGGCGTCGCGGCGCTGGCGCTGGTCGCGCGCGAGGCCGGTGTGCCGATCCTCTCGCATCCGGCGCTCGCCGGCATCGCGCGGATCGCGCCGCCGCTGTTGCTGGGCAAATTGTTCCGCCTGTTCGGCGCGGACGCGACCATCTTTCCGAACGCGGGCGGCCGCTTCAGCTACTCGCGCGAAACCTGTCTCGCAATCGCCGATGCCGCGCGAACGTCGTGGGCGGGGCTGGCGCCGTGCCTGCCGGTCCCGGCCGGCGGCATGAGCGTGGAACGCGTGCCGGAATTGCGCGCGACGTTCGGCGCCGACACGATGCTGCTGATCGGCGGCAGCCTGCTCGCGGCCGGCGACGCGCTCGCGCAGCGCTGCGCCGACTTCGTGACGGCGGTGCGCGAGCCGGAGACCGTCAAATGAGTGTCAGATGAGGGCCCGATGAGCGATCGTCCGGTCCGCAAGTTCGCGCGGCAGGGCGACGGCGCCCACGGTTTCCGGTGGGAAGGCGTGGACCTGCTCGCGTACAAGCCGGACCCCGGCGTGCCGTTCCGCGACGTGACGCGCCAGACGCTGTTCCGGCGCGACGACCTGGCGGGCGAGCTGCGGTACTTCGAAGTTGCCCCTGGCGGCCACTCCACTCTCGAGCGCCACCGCCACGTCCACGCGGTGCTCGTGCTGCGCGGACACGGCCGGTGCCTGATCGGCGACGCCGTGCACACGCTCGCGCAGCACGACCTCGTCACCGTTCCGGCGCACACGTGGCACCAGTTCCGCGCGGCGGACGACGCGCCGCTCGGCTTCCTGTGCATGGTCGATGCCGCGCGCGACAAGCCGGAACTTCCCGACGCCGCCGCGCTGGAGAAGTTGCGTGCGCAACCCGAAGTCGCCGCGTTCCTCGCCGACGCCACCGAGGACTGACGATGCCCTGCTCCATGCGCTGCGCCCGGACGTTCACGTTTCTACACTGAGGACCCTGATGCGCGACAACCCGATCAAGGCAACACTCGCTGCCGGCGGCCGCGCCTACGGCGCGATGGTGTTCGAATTCTTCTCGCCGGGAATGCCACAGATCTGCCGCAACGCCGGCGCGGAGTTCGTCCTCTACGACATGGAGCACACCGGCCTCTCGTTCGAGACGCTGAAGACGCAGGTCGCGCTCTGCCGCGGGCTGTCCGTCGTGCCGATGGTCCGTGTACCGCGCGGCGAATATCACTTCATCGCGCGCGCACTCGACGTCGGCGCGCTGGGCGTGATGGTCCCGATGGTGGGATCCGCGGCGGAGGCGGCGGACATTGTCGCTTGCACGCGCTACCCGCCGGCGGGTCGGCGCGGCGCGGCGTTCGGGTTCGCGCACGACGACTACGAAGGCGGCGACGTCGCTTTGAAGATCGCGGCGATCCACGCGCGCACGATCGTGATCGCGCAGATCGAGACGGTCGAAGGGCTCGAGAACGTCGAGGCGATCGCCGCGGTTCCGGGCGTGGACGCTCTGTGGGTCGGGCACTTCGATCTCACGAACTTCATGGGCATTCCCGGGCAGTTCAAGCATCCCGACTATCTGGCGGCGATCGCGCGCATCGTCGCCGCCTGCGCCGCGCACGGAAAGACGGCGGCATTCCTCGCGACGGACGACGACTGGGCGCGCGAATACAAGGCCTACGGCTTTCGCCTGTTCGCGTATGGTCTCGACCAGGCGATGCTCGGCAACGCGCTGCGGCACGGCCTCGCCGTGCTGCGCCAATAGACTGGAACCGTACCTCATGAGCGAACCTCTTCGCGTCGGCATCACCCGCGACATCCTCGATTCGCGCGGCGAGCCCGCGTTCGGCTCCAAGGCTCTCGCGATCCTCGACGGCGCGCCGGGCATCGAATGGGAGTACCTGCCGCAGGTGGTGCGCGAACTCACGCCCGACCATGCGGCGCGCTACGACGCGCTCTACGTCAACATGGCGCGCATGCCGGCGGCCGCCGTCGCGCGCGCCGACTGCCGGCTGCGCGTCGTCGCGCGCCACGGCGTCGGCTACGACTCCGTCGACGTGCCCGCGATGACCCGCGCGGGCATCGTCGTCACCAACACGCCGATGCCGATGCCGCGTCCGGTCGCGACGATCGCTCTGACGTTCATCCTGGCACTTGCAGGCCGGCTGATGCTGAAGGACCGGCTGACGCGCACCGGCCGCTGGGACGAGCGGATGGACAACATGGGCATGGGGCTGACGGGCCGCACGCTGGGCGTGGTCGGCGCCGGCCGCATCGGCAAGGAACTCCTGCGGATGGCGCGCACGTTCGACGTGAAGCTACTCGCGGCCGACCCCTACGTGAACGAGGTCGAGCTCTCCTACATCGGCGCACGCAAGGTGCCACTCGAAACGGTCATGCGCGAGTCGGACTTCGTCGTCACGATCCCGCTGCTCAACGAGGAGACACGACACCTGATCGGCGCGCGCGAGTTCGCACTGATGAAGCCAACCGCCTACTTCATCAACGTGGCGCGCGGCCCCGTCGTCGACGAGCCCGCGCTGATCGCAGCGCTGGAGGCCGGCCACATCGCCGGCGCCGCGCTCGACGTGTTCGAGCAGGAGCCGGTCGACCCGGCCAATCCGCTGCTCACGATGGACAACGTGATCGTGACGCCGCATTCACTGTGCTGGACCGACGAATGCTTCCACAACATGGCGACGACCGGCCTTGCCAGCATCGTCGACGCGCTCGCCGGGCGCTGTCCCGAGTTCGTCGTGAACCGTGAAGTGCTCGACCATCCGCGCGTGCGCGACCGGTTCGTGGGGGCGCGGCGATGACCGCGCGTGCGCTCCGGACGGCCGCGGCGCTGCTCGCCGCCGCGGCCTGGCCCGCGCTCGCGTTCGACCTCGAAGGGCACCGCGGCGCGCGCGGTCTCGCGCCCGAGAACACGATGGCGGGGTTCCAGCGCGCGCTCGCGATCGGCGTCACGACGATCGAGACCGACCTCGCGGTGACCCGGGACGGCGTGCTCGTGCTGTCGCACGATCCGGCGCTCAACCCGGACCTCGTGCGCGCGCCGGGCGGCGCTTGGCTCGCGGCCAAGGGGCCGCCGATCAACGCGCTGACGCTGGCCGAGCTCACGCGCTACGACGTCGGCCGCATCAATCCGGCGAGCGCGTACGCGAAGCAGTTTCCCGAGCAGCAGCCGGCGGACGGCCAGCAGATCCCGACGCTCGCGGGTCTGTTCGGACTGGGCGCCGGCAAGGCCGTTCGCTTCAATATCGAGACCAAGCTCACGCCGACTAGCCCGGCCGAAACGCCCGATGCCGCGACGTTCGCGCGGCTCACCATCGGCGTCATTCGCAACGCCGGCGTGACGGAGCGGGTCACGGTCCAGTCGTTCGATTGGCGCACGCTCGCCGAGGTGAAGAAGCTCGCGCCGGAGGTCGCAACCTCGTGCCTGACGATCGAGACCGCGAACAACGACACCGTCCAGCGCGGTGCGGCGGCGGGATCGCCCTGGCATGCCGGCTTGCGGCTGGCCGACCACGGACAGTCGCTGCCGCGGCTCGCCAAGGCGGCCGGCTGCAGCACGTGGTCGATGTTCTGGCGCAACCTGACTCCGGAGCTCGTCAAGGAGGCACAGGCGCTCGGGCTCAAGGTGCTGCCGTGGACCGTCAACGAGCCGGCCGACATGACGCGCCTCGTCGAATGGCAAGTCGACGGCATCATCACCGATTACCCTGACCGCCTGCGCAAAGTGTTGGCGGCGAAGGGGATGCCACTGCCGCCAGGCGAAGCGGAGTAGCGGCGCGGCCGCGAAAAAGTAGGGTCAGAAAAAGTAGGGTCAGACTCGACTTTCCGCCCTGGGTCGGCAGCAATCCGACGCCGAATCCGGAAAGTCGAGTCTGACCCTACTTTTTCTGACCCTACTTTTCTTCAGCTATTTGTCACCGATCACATCCGCGCCCGTCGGCGGCACGAACTCGAACAGCGACGGCGCGAGCTTCGGATTGCGCTCGAAGCTCGTGAAGCGCACGACGCTCATCTGGCCGAACGCGTCGTGGAGCTCCAGCGCGGCCAAGCCCTTCGCGTCGAACCCCAGACGGATTTCCGAGAACGTCGTCTCCTTCGAGAGCGGCGTGGCGGACAGCCAGTCGAGGCCGCCGGCCGCCGGCAGGTCCTTCCACGCGAACGCGCGCTCGACATCCTGGTTGCCGGACAGGAGCGCCGCAGGTGTCGCGCCCAGCGCGTCGCCCACCCTGCGCACGATGACCTGGTTGAGGTCCTCGTCGTAGACCCACACCCGCTGGCCATCGCCGACCAGCAACTGCTTGTACGGCTTCGTCACGCTCCAGCGAAAGCGGCCGGGTCGCTCGAGCAGGAACTCGCCGTCGGCGCGCTGCACCACGCGGCCGCTCTTGTCGGCGACCGTCTGCGTGAATTGCGCGCGGGCCGTCTGCGTGTCGCGCACGAACGCCCGCAGCCGGTCGAGCGTCGCCGCGTCAGCGGCGGCAGCCGTCGCGAAGAGCAAAACGCTCACGAGGAGACGCCGTGACGCCGAGCAAGGCCCAATGATGTTGTCGGCGTCTCTGCGACTCCTTGTGGTCCCGCTGTTTCGCATCACTTCAGCGCCCCGAATTCGGTGCCGGGGATGTGCGCGAGACAGTTCCCGACCTTGTCCAGAATCAGATAGGTATGCTGCAAGCCGCCCTTCTCCTTGCGCCCCGCGACATCGCGGTACTGGTGAACGTAGACACGCCACGAGTCGTATTCGTTCTCGACGTCGTACGTGCAGCCGGACACGAACGCCGTCGGGCCGCAGAAACCGCGCGGCAGCATCGTCCGCGTGCGTGCGATCGCCTGCGCCTCGCTGATGCGCGGCGCGGTCACGGGCATGTCGCGCGGACAGAACTGCGGGCCGTCCAGGTACAGATCGACCGGTCCCGCCCAGGCGCCGAACGCAAGGCCCGCGGCGACGCCCGCGACGACGGCGCGCGCGCGACATCCCGCCGCGCGCCATGCTCCATTCGTGGCTGCCGCGGTGCCGACGCGGCACGCGGACATCCCTGCCGCGCCCCTCACGCGTCGCTCTTGCCGGCCGGCACGAGGACGTCGCGGTTGCCGTTCGTCTGCATCGGCGAAACGAGGCCCGACCGCTCCATCTGCTCGATCAGGCGCGCCGCGCGGTTGTAGCCGATGCGCAGGTGCCGCTGCACCAGCGAGATCGACGGCCGCCGTGTCTTCAGCACGACGGCGACCGCCTGGTCGTACATCGGGTCGGCCTCGGCGTCCGCGCCTTCGACCGACACGCCCTCCTCGCCGTCCGCGCCCGCGGCGCCGGCGAGCAGGCCCTCGACGTACTGCGGCTCCCCCTGCTCCTTGAGGTAGTCGACGACGTGGTGGACCTCACTGTCGGACACGAAAGCGCCGTGCACACGCATCGGATGCCCGCTGCCCGGCGGCATGTACAGCATGTCGCCCTGCCCCAGCAGCGCCTCCGCGCCCATCTGGTCGAGGATCGTCCGCGAGTCGATCTTGCTCGCGACCTGGAACGCAATCCGCGTCGGGATGTTCGCCTTGATGAGGCCGGTGATCACGTCGACCGACGGCCGCTGCGTGGCGAGGATCAGGTGGATGCCCGCCGCGCGCGCCTTCTGCGCGATCCGCGCGATCAGCTCCTCGATCTTCTTGCCGGTGACCATCATGAGGTCGGCCAGCTCGTCGACGACGACCACGATGAGCGGCATCTCCTCCAGCGGCTCGGGCGCGTCCGGCGTCAGCGTCAGTGGATTCGGCAGCGGCTTGCCGGCCTTCCTGGCCTCGGCCACCTTCGCGTTGTAGCCCGCGAGGTTGCGCACGCCCATCTGGGACATGAGCCTGTAGCGGCGCTCCATCTCGCCCACGCACCAGTTGAGCGCGTTGGGTGCCAACTTCATGTCGGTGACGACCGGCGCAAGCAGGTGCGGAATGCCCTCGTACATCGACAGTTCCAGCATCTTGGGATCGATCAGGATCAGCCGGACCTGCTTCGGCTCCGCCTTGTACAGCAGCGAGAGGATCATCGCATTCACCGCGACCGACTTGCCCGAGCCCGTGGTGCCCGCCACCAGAAGGTGGGGCATCCGCGCGAGGTCGGCGACGACCGGTTTGCCGGCGATGTCCTTGCCGAGCGCCAGCGTCAGCGCGCCGTGCGTGTCGTTGAACGTGGCCGACGACAGGATCTCGGTGAGCTTCACCATCTGCCTTCGTGGGTTCGGCAGCTCGAGACCCATGCACGACTTGCCTGGAATCGTCTCGACCACGCGAATCGACACGACCGACAGCGCGCGCGCGAGGTCCTTGATCAGGTTGACGATCTGCGCGCCCTTCACGCCCACGGCGGGCTCGATCTCGTAGCGCGTGATCACCGGGCCCGGGTAGGCGGCGAGCACCTTGGCGCTGACGCCGAAGTCCGCGAGCTTGCGCTCGATGAGTCGCGATGTGTACTCGAGCGTCTCGTGGCCGACGGTCTCCTGCGCGGGCGGCGCGTCGTCCAGCAGTGCGAGCGGCGGCAACTTCGAGTCGGGCATGTCGGTGAAGAGCGGGCGCTGCCGCTCTTTCACGACGCGCTCGGACTTCGGCACGTGCACGACCGGAGGCACGACGACCACCGGCTCGCGCTCGACTTCGACTTCGCGCAGCTGCAGGACGATCTGCTCGCGCTCGGCGGTCGCCTGCTCGCCGATACGGCGATCTTCCGCCTCCTCCCGGCGCCGGCGCACGGCGGCGATCAGCGCTTCGATGCCGCCGCCGATGCGCTCCATCACGCGCAGCCACGAAATGCCGAACAGCAACGAAAGGCCGACGGCCAACAGCGCCAGCAACAAGAGCGTCGCGCCGTTGAAGCCGAGCGCCCGCGCCGTCCCCTGGCCGATCGCGTCGCCGATCGCCCCACCCGGCGCGAACGGCAGCGCCACCGCGAGCCGCCACAAGCGGATCGACTCGAGCGCGGCGCTCGCGAGCAGCACAAGGCCGAACCCGATGCCGCCGAGCAGAAGGGGATGATCGGATTCCTTGTCCGGCCGGACGATGCGGCGGAACCCGGCGACGACCAGCACCGCGCCGCCGATCACCCACCACCACGCGGACAGGCCGAACAGGTAGAGCAGGAGATCGGCGAGCCATGCGCCGACCGGCCCGCCGAGGTTCTCGGCCGGATTGCCGGTGCCGGAGAAGGACCAGCCCGGGTCGTCCTTCGAGTAGCTCGCGAGGATCAGCGCAAAGTACGCGAGCAGCGCGACAACCAGCAGCCACCACGACTCGCGCACGAGTCGCGCGAACCGGGGCGACAACCCGCCGTCAGCCGAATCGGCCCTGCGCGAGTTGGCCATGTTTTTATTGAAAAACATCGGGTTGCTGCGTGGACTTCATAGATCGCATTATACGCCGCGGCGTGCGCGCGGGAAGGGGTGCGTCCCCCTGCAGCGACCGTAGGGGTGGACGCCTTTGAAGCGCCCGGGTCGCGTCCCCAGATGGGCTAAACTCGGTTCGAGTCCGCGTTATCTGTTGCCCACCGAATTCTTCAACGAGAACCCGATGTCCGCCAAGCATGCCCGTTTGATCATCCTGGGCTCCGGCCCGGCCGGCTACACCGCCGCAGTATACGCCGCGCGCGCGAACCTTTCGCCCGTCCTCATCACGGGCCTTGCCCAGGGCGGTCAGCTGATGACGACCACCGAAGTCGACAACTGGCCCGCCGACGCCGACGGCGTGATGGGGCCCGACCTGATGGCGCGCTTCCAGAAGCACGCCGAGCGATTCGCGACCGAAATGGTGTTCGACCACATCCACACAGTCGAGCTGGATGCGCGCCCGTTCCGCCTCGTCGGGGACTCGGGCGAGTACACGTGCGACGCGTTGATCATCGCGACCGGCGCGTCCGCGCGCTACCTCGGGCTGCCATCCGAGGAGTCGTTCATGGGCAAGGGCGTGTCGGCGTGCGCGACGTGCGACGGATTCTTCTACAAGGGGCAGGAAGTCGTCGTGGTCGGAGGGGGCAACACTGCCGTGGAGGAGGCGCTCTACCTGTCCAACATCGCGAAGAAGGTCACCGTCGTCCACCGCCGCGACAAGTTCCGCGCGGAGGCGATCCTCGTCGACCGGCTGATGGCGAAGACACGCGGCGACGGCAACATGCGCGTGCTGTGGAACCACACGCTCGACGAAGTGCTGGGCGACGCGTCCGGCGTGACCGGTGTGCGCGTCAAGTCGACCAAGGATGCGTCGACGCAGGACATCACCGTCCACGGCGTGTTCATCGCGATCGGCCACACGCCGAACACGCAGATCTTCGAAGGCAAGCTCGACATGGCCGGCGGCTACATCAAGGTCAAGGGCGGCTCCGAGGGCAACGCGACGGCGACATCCGTCCCCGGCGTCTTCGCCGCGGGGGACGTGGCCGACCACGTGTACCGGCAGGCCGTCACGTCCGCGGGCACCGGCTGCATGGCGGCGCTCGACGCCGAGGCGTTCCTGGAAGGGCATTAGCCCCGGTCGCCCGCCTTCGTGGCAGCGCGCGATGCCCAAGCTCTCCGACTTGAAGCAGCTGCTGGCGGCGGCGCAGGCGAAGGCCGCCCCACCTGCCGTGCCGACACGCACGCCCAATGGCGCGCGCGACGCGGCGTCCCGCGTGCCCGGACCTGCGCAAGCGACCGCACCGCGCCCGGCGGACGCGGCGGCAGCCCCGGCATCGCGACCGCCGCCGACGCGGCGCAGCGTCGCGGCCTCGAAACATGCCGACGGCGACGTCGACCTCGCGCAGGCGTTCGCCGACGTCGATCGGCTGCCGCCCGCCAACCGCGCGTCGATCGCCCGTCCGCGCCCGTCGCCGATCCCTCACCACACGCTGGCCGACGAGCGCGACGTGCTCGAGGCGTCGAAGTACGGTGACAACCCTGCGCCGCAGTCGTGGGACACCGGCCAGGAGTTCGAGCACGAGCAGACGTTCGTGCGCCGCGGCCTCGGCACCGACATCGCGGGCAAGCTCCGCCGCGGCCACTGGTCGGTACAGGCGGAACTGGACCTGCACGGCCTGACGACCGACGAGGCGCACGACGCGCTGTCGGACTTCATCGTGAACGCGCGCGCGCGGCGCTACCGGTGCGTGCGCGTCATCCACGGCAAGGGGCTCTCGTCGCCGGCCAAGGAGCCCGTGCTGAAGGGCAAGGTGCGCCGCTGGCTCGCGCACTGGGACGAGGTGCTCGCCTACGCCGAGGCGCCGCAGCATGCGGGCGGCGGCGGCGCGGTGCTGATCCTGCTCAAGGGGACGTAGGCCGAGCCGAAGGCCTCGAGCCCAACGCAAAGACTTTGGGCAACGGGCAGACGCGAAAGCCGTCACGGCCGAGGACGTGGCGTTGGTGCAGCGATTGCCGCTGTTCTCTGCGGTTCGAGGTCCTGAACTTTGGGTCGCAGGGAGGTTCGCGTTGCCGTGTTCTGATCGATGACGGTATTACAAGTACCGCGCATTCGACGTTGCTCAAGCCATGGAAGTGCGTGTCGCCCTATCTCGATGGGCGTGCCGGCCTCGGGTCGTCCACGCCGAGCGTCATCAGCTGCAGCCAGTCGCCGATCGTCCCGAAAGGGCCCACGACGTGGCCGCGCTTGAGCAGCAGGACGTCGCCGACAGGAATCGGGCGCGCCGGCGCGTACGCATCGAGGCGCGCCTGCATCGTGCGAAACAGTTCGGTTCGATCGGGACCGGGCGGCGTGACAACCGCCTTCTCGTACGCGGCGTCGAACACGGGATCGGAATAGCAGGAGATGTTCCAGCCGCCAATCGCCTTGCTCACGAAGTTGCCCATGAGATCGGTGCCATCCGGTGCACCCAATCCCAGGTCCATGAAGCCCATGCCGTAGCTGCATTGATTCATTCGCCTGACGCGCTCGGCCGCAGGCGCGGCCTCGAAGACGACGCGAACCGCGATACGATCGAGCATGCGTTTCGTGAACTCGGCGCGCGTGCGGGACGCCCCGGAGATGCCGCTCAGCGCCGAAACGGTGAGTGCCGAGCCGTCGGGATTGCGCCGATAGCCGTCGGGGCCGCGCTTGTATGCGAAGCGATCGAGCAGCGCATTCGCCGCAGCACGATCGAACCGGTTGGGGCTGCGATACCCGGCAAGATGACCCTCGACGCCGGGCGGCACGAGCTGTTGGCGCGGTTTCGAGAGGCCGCCGTCGATCACGCGGACCCACTCGTCGTCGTCGAACGCCAGGTGGATGGCGCGCCTTAGCGCGATCTTCTCGTTCGAGTTGCCGCCGACGACCGGGTCGCGCATGCTGAAGAACAGCATCAGGGTCAGCGGGGACGCGTCGTGGACGACCTGCAACCCTTCCCGCGCGAGCTCGGGTTTCAGGCGATCGCCTTGCATGGCCAACTCGACCGAGTGCAGCATGATGAGGTCCACCTCGCCGGTCCGCAGCGCCAGCAGTTCGGCGGACGACTCCGGCGTGGAGAAGAGTTCGACGCGGTCGACCGCGGGAAGCTTCCTTCCGCGCATCGGGTGCCCCGAAGTCGCGGCGCGCGACCGGGGCGTCAGCAGGTCCTCCCAGTACAGCGGACGAAACTCCGGGTTGCGCACGAGCGTCAGGTGCTGGCCCGGCGTGAACGACGCGACGACGAAACCGCCCGTCCCCACCGGATGCTGGGCGTAGGCATCCCCTTCCGCCTCGACGACCTCCCGCGCGATGCCGGCGGTGAGCGGCCAGGTGAGGACGTACGAGAAAAGGGGGTCCGGTGCGGCAAGGCGGATGCGCAGCGTGTACCTGTCGACGATGGTCAGCCCGGCGACCGGCGCGTCGTAGTCGATGGCGCGACCGGCGTCCTTCGCCTGCCTCGCGAGCGCGTCGAGTCCCTCGATCTTGCCCTCGAGATAGGACACGTTCGGCGAACGCACCTTGGGATCCAGCACGCGCCGCATCGCATACGCGAAATCGGCGGCCGTCAGTTCGCGCGGCTTGCCGCCGAAAGCCGGGTGCGGCGTGAAGCGAATTCCGGGGCGGACGCGGACGACGTACGTGCGCAAGTCGGCCGAGACTTCCGGCAGTGCGCTCGCGGCCAGAGGAACGATCGCCGCCGGGCGCGTGAGCGGGTCGAACGCGTAGAGCGTGTCGTAGATGCCCGCCATGACCATGTTTTCCTGCGCGGTCTCCGCGCGCACCGGATCGAGCGTGGTCGGAGTGGCCGGCATGCCGACCCGCAGAACCTTGCCGGGCGGCTGGGCGAACGCGGGCGCGGAAGCACAGAGCAACCATGCGGCGCAGACGGCCATCGCATCGATGCAGGCGGTGCGCAGCGCCATGGGCCTCCCTCGGCGGTTCGCCGGGCGTGTCCGTGCACCGGTCGTTGGTCGATCCTACACCCGGCGCGGGATCCCCGCGCGGAGCGCATCCTCGTGGGGAGATGCCGGGACGATCGCCGGCACGTCCATCGCAGTTGCGTTTGCGCGGGCGTTCTTCACGGACAAGCGCTTTGGTCGTGCCCTAGATCCCCAGCAGCTTCGCGATGATCGTCTTCGCGACGAAGCCGATCATGCCGAACGAAAGCACGAAGAACAGCACGAACGTGCCGAACCTGCCCGCGCGCGACTGTCGCGCGAGGTTCCAGATGATGAACAGCATGTAGGCGATGAACGCGCCGACGCCGAACGTGACGCCGAACTCGGCGATCTGCGCCTCGGTGAACCCCAGGATCGTGTGCTCGGCGCCCATGCCGCATTCATTGCCGCGGCGGCACGCCGTCGGTGTCCACGAGGTCGCGGTACGCATGCCACGTCGCGTGGCCGATCACGGGCACCGCAAACGCGAAGCCCGCCATCATCGTCAACAACGACAGTGCGATCGCCGCCATGATCAGCGCCGCCCACAATGCCATCGCGCCCGGGTTCTCGCCGACGGCGCGCACGCTGGTCAGGATCGCGCGGCGCAGTGGAATCCGGCGATCGAGCAGCAGTGGCACGGACACGGCCGTCGCGGCGAACACGACCGCCGCGCCCAGCGCGCCCGCGAGTACCCAAAGCGGAAACACCCACCAGCGCGACATCACGACGAAATGGCGCAGGAAGTCGTCGAGGCTCGCGACCGGCGCGTCGACGAAGTTCCACACGAGGACGACCGAGAGCGCCACCCACAGCGTCGCCGCGATCGCGAGCCATAGGCCCAGCCACACCAGCGACCGCGTGCCGCGCCGCCACGCACCGATCGCGTGCGCGAGCCGCGGATGCTCGCGCAGCGCCAGCCGGCGCGACAACTCGTAGAGTCCGGTCGCGAGGATCGGCCCCATCAGCACGAAGCCCGAGAACGCGCCGGGGAGGATGGGCCACGCGTGCAGTGCGACCGTCAGGATCGCGAGGCCGCCCAGCATCACGATGAAGCCGTGCAGGAGGCTCGGGCCGAACGCACGCCCGAAATCGCGCCAGCCCTGCGCGAGCCACGTCAACGGCCGCGTGAATCCGATCGTGCGGACCGGCAGCGGTTCGCGGTCGTCGGGCGTCATCGGGCGCGCCATGCCGGCTACCGGTTCGAAACGCCGGGGGCCGCCGCGGTGCCGCCGACCGGGCGCGCTTCGACGCGCTCGACCAGCGGGTCGGACCATGAACCGGTCACGCGGTAGTCGTAGCTGAACATCTGCCCCAGCGGATTGTCGAGGAGCTTCTGCGCGAGCAGCGTGCCCGCACCGACGGCGGCGCCGATCAGCGGATTGGCGATGAACAGCACCGCCGCGCCTGCGGAGAACGTGGAGGACAGCGCGGGCCGCACCCGCACGTCGAGACTCTGCGTCTCGCGCTCCAGGTCGATGCTGCCCGAGATCGTCACCGAGGCGGCCGGGCCCTCGAGCCGCAGGTCGGTCGTCCGCATCAGGCCCTTCTCGATCTGGAAGCTGCCCACGATGTCGTCGAACGCGAATCCTTCGCTGAACACGTCGCGGAAATCGAGCGTGATGCGCCGCGGGAGCGCCTGCAGCGACAGCACGCCCAGCAGCTTGCCGATGCCCGGGTCGATCTTCGTGAACTGCCCGGCCCCGGTCTGCAGCTTGAAGCCGCCCGACAGCGACGGATAGTCGAAATCGTTCGGCGCGCCGTTCCACGCCAGCGACCCCGTGATCTTCGTCGGCGCGTTGCGCACCGCCACCGGATACCCGAAGCGAGCGAGGAACGCGCCGGCGTCGTCCGTCGCGACGACGACGTCGATCTCGGTGGCCTGCTTCTCGCGCGCAATGCGCCACCATCCGCTCCCGTCGATGCGGCCGGCCGGATTGGTCAGCGTCATTCGCGAGATGCGCCAGTCGGGACCCGCCGGCTGCGCGAGGAGCTCGAGCTTGCCCAGATCGTGGCCGCGATTCAAGAACGCGTCGGCGGCGATGTCGAGTTCGGGCCACGTGTTCGTGGCCTTCTCGTTCGGGTCGATTTCGCTGCGCGCCGGGTGGAGTTCGTCGGGCCCCGGGGGCACGAGGCGCGCCAAGCGCGCCATCACCTTGCCGTTCGGCAGGCCCGATGCCGGTCCGCGCCAGACCGCCGTGCCTTCGACTTCCCGTCCGGCCAGGCGCAGGCGCCAGTCAGCGTCGGCGCGCAGCGCGGTCACCTTGAGGTCGTGAAGCACGCGCCCGAAGACGTCGATGCGGCCCGCTTCGATGTCCACGCCGTTCAGCTCGAGTGGATTGGCGGTCTTCGCGCTCGCAGCGGGCACGGTGGTGCGGGTGGATTCCTTGCGGTAGAACGCGAGCCACTCGTCGAGATCGAGATCGGCGATCTGCCCGCGCACCCAGACGCCTGGACGGTCGGCGGCGCCGCCACGCGCGACCGCCGATCCCAGCAACAACAGCGCGCGGTCGACGGCGCCGGTGTCCTTCCCGAGCGTGCGGTGCGCGATCAAGCGCAGCTCGTTGCGGTAGTCGACGACGAGCTGGTCCTCGCCGGCCTTGCCGGCGACTTCGCGGCGCTCGACCTTGAGCGGCGCGGTCTCCGCCGCCGTCTTGCCGACCGGCGCCGGCAGGTCGATGGTCGCGCCCTTCAGGTTCGACTCGACCACCCACGTCGTCGTGGCGGTCGTGGTGACCGCGGTCGCCTGCCACTCGGTGGTGCCCGCGACCCGGGCGAGCCACGGCGAATCGAATTCGCTGCGCAGCATGGCCAGGTTCGACGTGCCGTTGGCGGTCATGCGCACGCGCCCTTCGCCGCTCGTGACTGCGACCTTCACCGTGCCGCCGAACACGTCGGCGACGAGGTCGCGCGACTGCATCGCCGCCTCGGTGAACACGAGGTGCCCGCCGACCTGCGTCAGCGCAGGCACGCCCGGAAGGCGAACCTGGTTGTTGATGAGATGGTAGTCGCCGGCGACCCTCACCCCATCGCCCTTGCCGAGCGGCAGCGTGAACTTGAGCGCGAGCTTGCCGCTGCCCGTCGCCTGCACGCCGTCGGTGAATCGTCCCGTCCACTCGCCGACCGGACTCTTCTCGACGAAGCGGATGAACTCGCTGGTCGCGCCCGTGGCTTCGCCTTCGATCGTCAGCAGCGGGTGCGCGACGCCGAGGTTGGGAATGTCGGCCCGTGTCGGCCCGACAGCGGCGTCAAAGACGCGCGCACCTGTCGCCCGCACGCTCATCCCGGTCCCCTCGAATCGGATGTCGCCGGCGATGCCGCTGATCTGCGGCCAGTTCGGCGCATAGTCGAGCGCGACGTCGGCCACCTTGAATGTCACGAGGAACTGCCCCTTGCGCGAATCGACGAACGGAAAGTCGGCGAGATCCCCGGCGACAACGATCCGCACGTCGCTCGCGGTGCCCTGCTTGATCGCGCCTCGCAGCCAGTCGCGGACGTGTGGATCGAGCGTGAGCGGAATGTATTTGTAGAGATGCGTCGCCTCGGCGCGCGCGAGCTGCGCCTTGAGGTCGAGTATCCCCGGGCCCTGCGCGCGCGCGCGCCAGCTGCCGCTCGCGGAACCCGACGTGTGCGGTGTCGCGAAGCGGATGTCGTCGAAGGTCAGCCGCAGGCCGTCGGAACCCCGCGTCCAGCCCACGCGTCCGGACGCGGAGTCGAGGATCACCTGCTCCGCGAACACCCGCGGCAGCGTCACCCGGATGTCGCGCCCGTCGAGCTTCAGGTCGCCGCGCGTCTCGTCGAACGTGAAGCTGCCCGTCACACCGTCCGCCCCGGGCATTGCCGCGCTCGCGGCAATGCCGAAGCGCGCGAACGCACCGCTGCCCGAGAACTTCGTCGGCGCGTCCGGCGGACCCTGCCACGTGAACCTGCCGTCGGACACGCTGCCGCGCAACGCGAACAGCGCGAGATCGCGCCGCCATTCCTCGGGCAGCGGCAGGTGCTCGGCGAGCGCCGACACCGGCGCGACTTCCAGCTGGTCGAACGACGCGCGGCCGCCGACGATCGCGCCGTCCGCGCTCTCGTCGAACGCCAGCGTGAAGGTGACTGGCGCGAGCAACTCGCCGCGCCGCGGCTTGAACGTGAGGCCCTTGGTCGCGAGCTCGTGGTGGCCCGCGTCGGATTTCCACGTGACGCGCCCGGCCATGTGGTCGAGGTCGAGCTGTGGCAGGTTGCGCGCGAGCCGGACGCTCACATCGGTGAGCTCGACATCCGCGACGACGTTCGTCGCGCGGCCGCCCGCGAAATCGAACCAGACCCGTAGTGCGCCCGCGCCGGTCTCCGCGGGCCGCAGCAACGGGATCCATTCGCGCCAATGCGCGACGTCCGCATAGTCGAGGCGGACGTAGAAGCTCCCTTTGGCCTCGCGCCAGTCCTTGAACGACGTGCCGGAAACCTGGCCGCGAAAATCGAGAGGCGAGGCGATCGCCGCCGGCGGCTCGCCTACGAGCCCGAACCGGTATCCGCCGAGCGTGCGCTCGAGACGAAACATCACGTGGTCGAGCACCAGCTGCGGCACGTCGCGCAACTCGTCGGTCCATGTCAGCAGCGCGTCGTGCACGACGATCTGCCGCTGCCGGAGCAGCCAGTCCGTGAACCGGGAATCGGCTTCCGGGGCGTCCGGGTCGATCTCGATGCCCGCGATGTGCATCCGTCCCGACTTGTCGCGGCGCACCGACAGCTGCGGCCGGTCGATCGCGAGTTCCTTGAGCCGCAGGTCGAACACCAGCGCCGACGTCCATGCGACGACCGCGTCCACCTGCGGCAGCAGCAGGACCGGCGCGCCCGCCGGGTTAGCCCGGTCGCGGATCGCGATCCCGGTGATCGTCAGCTTGGGGTTCCAGCCGTCCCAGCCGCCGGCGATCCCGTCGATCGTGACGGGTTGCCCGAGTTCGACGGCAAGGCGCCGCGCGATGGGCTCGCGATAATCGTCGATCGCCGGAAACACGGCGAACCGGATCGCGAGCAGCACGATGCAGAACGTCGCGACCAACGCCATGATCGCCGTTCCGGCGAAGCGCAGCAGGCGAATTGCGAGCGAAGGGGCCAAGGAATGGAGAGCGGTGTCTGCCCGGCAGGCATAATGTAGGCGGCCCGAAGCACGATTGTAGCCGAATGATGCTGACGGCCCCAGGCGGCGGCACCCCCCGATTTTCGACCATCTCCCTCATGGACCTTCCCCGCGCGCTCGCGTTCAGTCGCTATGCCGAGCGGGCGCTCGCCGCCCAGCCGGAACTGGCCGCGGTCGTTGACGCCGCCGTCGCGGGCCCCTTCCAGTGGGCGGCGCCCGAAGCCTCGCTGGCGGCGTCGGCGGATGCGGCCATGCTCGGCCGGTCGCTGCGGGTACTGCGCCGCCGCGTGTTCCTGCACACGCTCGTCCGCGACCTGACCGGGCGCGCGGCGCTTCCCGAAGTCTGCGCGGCGCAGACCCGGTTGGCCGACGTTGCGCTCCAAGCCACCACGACGTTCCACGCGGCGGAACTGACAGCGGCGCACGGCGCGCCGATCAGCGCCGAAACGGGCACCGAGCAGGCGCTGATCGTCGTCGGCATGGGCAAGCTCGGTGGCGCCGAACTCAACGTGTCGTCCGACATCGATCTCGTGTTCGTGTATCCCGAGGAGGGCGACACGGCGGGTCCGCGCCCGATCTCGAACCGCGAGTACTTCGACCGGCTCGGCCGGCGCATCATCACGACGCTGAACGACGTCACGGCCGACGGCTACGTGTTCCGCGTCGACATGCGGCTGCGTCCGTACGGCGACAGCGGGCCGCTGACCACGTCGTTCGCAGGTCTCGAGAACTACCTGGTGACGCAGGGCCGCGCGTGGGAGCGCTACGCGTGGCTGAAGGCACGCGCGATCACCGGCACGCGGCATGACGACCTCGCAGCGCTGATCTCGCCGTTTGTCTACCGCAAGTACCTCGACTACGACGCGTACGAGGGCCTGCGCGACATCCACCGCCAGATCCGCGACCAGGGCGCGCGCCGCGACTATGCTGAGAACGTGAAGCTTGGCGACGGCGGCATCCGCGAGATCGAGTTCATCGCGCAGGCGCTGCAGATCGTCCGCGGCGGCCGCGAGCAGGACCTGCGCATCCGCGGCACGCTGCCCGCGCTCGCGGCACTGGGTGCGCGCGGGCTGCTGCCGCCTTCCTCGGTCGGCGCGCTCTCCGACGCCTACGTGTTCCTGCGCAACGTCGAGCACCGGCTCCAGTACCGCGACGACCGGCAGACGCACCAGCTGCCGCAGGACGCCACGGAGCGCGCACTGCTCGCCGAAGCAATGGACGCCGCGCCTGCCGCGTTCGAGTCGGTGCTCGCGCGGCATCGCGCGACCGTGTCGGTCACGTTCGCGCAGACGCTGGGCGACGACGGCCGCGCCACGGGCGCCGCCGACCGGGCGTTCACGACGCTCTGGGAAGAGCCGGCGCTCACGCCGGAACTCCACGAGCGCCTCCACGCGCGGGGATTCGCCGATCCCGCCGCGCTCGCGGCGTCGCTGGCGCGCGTCAAGGGCTCGACGCGCTACGCGCAGCTGCCGGCAAACTCGCGCGATCGCTTCGACGCGCTGGTGCCCCAGCTGCTCGCCGTGGCCTGCACGCATCCGGGGTTGTCGGGCGCGCAGGTCGTGTTCGAGCGCCTGCTCACGCTGCTCGAGACCATCGCGCGCCGCAGCGCGTATCTCGCGCTGGTGATCGAGCACCCGCCGCTTCTGCCGCGACTCGCGAACCTGATGGGCGCATCGGAGTGGGCGGCCGCCTACCTGACGCGGCATCCGCTGCTGCTCGACGACCTCCTCGATGCGCGCACGCTCTTCGCCGAACTCGACTGGGACGCATGGCGCGCCGAACTGACGCGGCTGCTGCACGAGCACCCCGAAGACGCCGAGCACCAGATGGACGCGCTGCGCCACTTCCAGCACGCGCAGGCATTCCGGCTCCTCGTGCAGGACCTGGGCGGGCGGCTCACCGTCGAACGGCTGGCGGATCACCTGTCGGCGCTCGCGGACATCGTGCTCGAAGGCACGCTGAAGGCCTGCTGGGCGCACATGGTGGGCGCCGCCGCCCCGCCCCCGCGCTTCGCGATCATCGGCTACGGCAAGTTGGGCGGCAAGGAGCTGGGCTATGCGTCCGACCTCGATCTCGTGTTCCTGTTCGCCACCGACGCCGACGATCCGGACGCGGACGCGCAGGAAGTGCGCGCGACGCGCCTGGGCCAGCGGCTCAACACGTGGCTGACCAGCACGACCGCCGCGGGGCAGCTCTACGACACCGACCTGCGGCTGCGCCCCGACGGCGCGAAGGGGCTGCTCGTCTCGAGCCTGCGCTCGTTCCAGAAGTATCAGCGCGAGCACGCGTGGACGTGGGAGCACCAGGCGCTGACGCGCGCGCGCTTCGTCGCCGGGGATGCACAGGTGGGCGCGGCGTTCGAGGCGGAGCGCGACGCGATCCTGCGCCTTCCACGCGACCCGGTGGCGCTCGCGACGGACGTCGTCGCGATGCGCCGCAAGATGCTGGCCGGCCATCCGAACACGTCGCCGCTCTTCGATCTCAAGCACGACGCGGGCGGCATGGTCGACATCGAGTTCGCCGTGCAGTACCTCGTGCTCGCGCATGCGCACCGCCACCCGATCCTGACCCGCAACGCCGGCAACATCGCGCTTTTGGGTTTCGCGGCCGACCTCGAGCTCGTGCCGGCAGACCTTGCGCGCACGGTGGCCGACGCTTACCGCGAGTACCGCCGCCTGCAGCACCAGGTGCGGCTCACGCTCGCATCGCACGCGCGCGTCGATCCCGCGCCGCAGGCGGCAAGACGCGAGGCGGTCGGCGCGCTGTGGTCGCACGTGTTCGGCGAGCCATGGCGCGCCCCGGCGGTGCGCGGTTTGCCCGCAGCGCCCGGGCCGGATGGGGAAATCGGCTAAAATCACGGTTTCCCCGATACGCAAGGAGTAGCCCGCCATGTCGATGGCCGACCGCGACGGATGGATCTGGTACGACGGCAAGATGGTGCCCTGGCGCGACGCGACGACGCACGTCCTCACGCACACGCTGCACTACGGCATGGGCGTCTTCGAAGGGGTCCGCTGCTACAAGACCGTCGACGGGCCCGCGATCTTCCGCCTGCGCGACCACACGGATCGCCTGTTCCGGTCCGCTCACATCTACGGCATGAAGATCCCGTTCACGAAGGAGGAGATCGACGCGGCGCAGTTGGCCTGCGTGCGCGAGAACAAGCTCGAGTCCTGCTACCTGCGGCCGATCGCGTTCTACGGCTCGCACGCGATGGGCGTCGCCGCCAAGTCGAACCCGGTGCTGGTGGCGGTCGGCGCGTGGCCCTGGGGCGCCTACCTCGGCGCCGAGGCGATCGAGAAAGGCATCCGCGTCAAGACTTCGTCGTTCACCCACCACCATCCGAACATCACGATGTGCAACGCGAAGGCCGTCGGCAATTACACGGTCTCCATCCTCGCCAACCAGGAAGCGCTGCACGACGGCTACGAGGAGGCGATGCTGATGGATCCGCAGGGCTACGTGTGCCAGGGCTCCGGCGAGAACGTGTTCATCGTCCGCGATGGCAAGCTCCACACGCCGGACTTGTCCGGCGGCGCGCTCAACGGCATCACGCGCGACACGATCATCACGTTCGCGAACGAGCACGGCATCCCGGTCGTCGAACGCCGGATCACGCGCGACGAGGTGTACATCGCCGACGAGGCGTTCTTCACGGGCACCGCCGCGGAAGTCACGCCGATCCGCGAACTCGACAACCGCGTGATCGGGACGGGCTCCCGTGGCCCGATGACCGCGAAGCTGCAGGCGCTCTTCTTCGAAGCGGTCAGCGGTCGCGATCCGAAGAAGAAGGACTGGCTCACGAAGGTCTGACGATGAGCGAGCCCAACGCGGCGGCGCCGGTCGTCGTCAAGCCGGCCGACCTGCCGGTGTTCTGCCCCAACCCCGGCATGCCGCTGTGGTCGTCGCATCCGCGCGTGTTCCTGGACATCGCCGACGCCGGCGAAGCGATGTGCCCCTATTGCGGGACGCGCTATGTGCTGGCGGGCGGCCCGCTGCAGGGCGGGCACTGACCGCCTGCGGGTCGATTTGCCGCCAGGGCCTCGCGCGCCGCGCGGCGGCAGGTTTCGGCCGAAGGGCGGAGTAGGTCGCGACGGAGCTTTGCGCGTATCCTGCGGCGATGCGTTCGCACCGCCCTCCAAAGCGCGCCGCCCGTTCCGCACGTCTGCGCCCATGTGTCGCACGCACGTTTCCGCCGCTTCCGATGACGCTCCCGGACCTGACGTCGGAGATCATCGCTGTCGGGGTCACGATGGACGTGCGAGCCTGATCCCCCATGGCCGGTGAACGCATCCTGATCGTGGCGCCTTCGTGGGTCGGTGACGCGATCCTGTCCGAGCCGCTCGTCGCGCTGCTGCGCGATCCGTTCGAGGATCCGATCGTCGACGTGCTCGTGAACTCGTGGTGCGCGCCCGTGTATGCGCGGATGCGCGGCATTCGGCGGATCATCGAGAGCCCCTTCGGGCACGGCAAGTTCGACTTCGCGGGACGGCGGGAGTTCGCGCGCGAGCTGCGCAAGGAAGGCTACTCGCACGCGTTCGTGCTGCCGAACTCGTGGAAGTCCGCGCTCGTTCCGTATTTCGCGCGCATCCCTAAGCGCGTCGGCTACCGCGGCGAGGCGCGCTACGGGCTCCTGACGGACGCCCGTCACCTCGACCGGAAGGCGATGCCCCGGCTCGTCGAGCGCTTCGCGGCGCTTGCGGTTCCGCGCGGCACGCTGGTGCCCATGCCGCCCTCACCAGTGCTGGTGCCGGACACCGTGAACCGCGCCAATGCGATGCGTGCGCTGCACCTCAGGACCGATCGTCCGGTCGTCATCCTGTGCCCGGGCGCCGAATTC
>Ga0209253_10000991_pt1 | contig 24894 bp, 26 predicted proteins | sample FrelakmetBRP12BR_FD_187145 | JGI IMG/M metagenome (GOLD analysis project Ga0209253, IMG submission 187145) | Freshwater lake sediment microbial communities from the University of Notre Dame, USA, for methane emissions studies - BRP12 BR (SPAdes)... | ecosystem: Environmental > Aquatic >...
TACGTCGAGAACTTGTAGCCGCGGCGGTATTCGAACTTGTCGACCGCCTTCATCAGGCCGATGTTGCCTTCCTGGATCAGGTCGAGGAACTGCAGGCCGCGGTTGGTGTACTTCTTCGCGATGGAGATCACGAGGCGAAGGTTGGCCTCGGTCATCTCGCGCTTCGCCTTGCGGGCTTTCGCCTCGCCGGTGGCCATCTGCTTGTAGACCTCGCGCAGGTCCTTCAGCGGCAGCACGACGCGCTTCTGCAGGTCGGACAGCTTGCCCTGCAGTTCCTGGATCGCCGGCAGGTTACGGCGCAGCACCTCCGCGTACGGCTGGCCGGAGTCCGCCTCGCGCGCGGCCCAGCGGGTGTTGGTCTCGTGGCCCGGGAACGTCTTCAGGAAGTGCGTGCGCGGCATGCCGCACTTGTTCACGGCGATCTCGTAGATCTGCTTCTCGATCGAGCGCACCTCGTCGACCTGCCGGCGCAACGTGTCCGACAGCCGCTCGACCATCTTGGCCGTGAAGCGCAGGCTCATCAGCTCGTCGAGGATCTTCTGCTGCGACTTCAGGTAGCCGGGCGACTTGTAGCCTTCCTTCTCGAACGAGACGCGCATCTTCTCGAACAGCTTCGCGACGCGGTCGAACTTGTCGAGCGCGCGGACCTTCAGTTCGTCGAGCTGCGCGGCGGTCATGCCCGACGCGCCGATGTCGGTCGTCTCTTCGCCTTCCTCGTCCTCGTCGTCGCCGCCGGCGGTCGGGAAGTCCTCCGCGGTCGGGTCCATCAGGCCGTCGACCACCTCGTCGATCGGGATCTCGCTCGCGCGGATGCGCTCGCCGTGCGCCAGGATCTCGGCGATCGTGGTCGGGCACGCGGAAACAGCCATCACCATGTGCTTCAGGCCGTCTTCGATGCGCTTCGCGATCTCGATCTCGCCCTCGCGCGTCAGCAGTTCGACCGAGCCCATCTCGCGCATGTACATGCGGACGGGGTCGGTCGTGCGACCGAACTCGGCGTCCACGGTGGTCAGCGCCGCCTCGGCCTCTTCCTCGACGTCGTCGTCGTTGGTTGCGGCCGGGACGTTCTCGTTCATCAGCAGCGTCTCGGCGTCCGGGGCCTGGTCGAAGACCTGGATGCCCATGTCGCCGAAAGTGCTGATGATCGAGTCGATCGCCTCGGCGTCGACCAGGTTGTCGGGCAGGTGATCGTTGATCTCGGCGTAGGTCAGGAAGCCGCGCTCCTTGCCGAGCTTGATCAGCGCCTTCAGCTTGTTGCGCCGGGCCTCGAGGTCTTCCTCGGTGCCGTGATAGCTGCGCTCGAGCGCTTCCTTCAGGGCCTTTTCCTTGGCCCGGCGATCCTTGGCACGCAACTTCGTCGCGCTCATCTTCTCGACGATCTGCACGCCCGGGTCGGCGGCATCGTCACCGGCCTCCGGCACGGCGGCATCGCCGCCCATCAGTTGCTCTTCGGTCTGCTTCGGCTTGCGGCCGGGACGGCCGCGCGGCGCGGGCGGAGCGGGAGGAACAGCGGCCTTCGGGGGGATCACCTTCGTGTCCACCGGAGCGGCCTTGCCGTTGCCCTTGAGCGGAGCCTTCACGGCCGCAGCCTTGGTCGCCGGAGCCTTGGCCGGGGCCTTCGCCGGGGCGGCCTTCGCCTCGGCCTTGAGCGGCAGCTTCTTCGCGGCCTTGCCAGTGGTGCTCGTCGAACCCTTCGCCTTCACCGCTGTTGTCTTCTTCGTCACCATCGTTTCATCCTGTTCGGGACGCGCTGCCCGTGCACGTCGCCAGTCACACTGCTGCTCGGTCATGCGGCGACCGCTGCGCCCGGGTGGCGCGAGTCGAACGCTGCAAGGACATCATTGGGTTCAATTGCGTCTTCTCAACGGCACCGGGACCGCGCTCGGGCAAGCCGACTCCGGCGGCGAATCGAGAATGCATCGCAGTGCGCGTGCGGGACGGCGATCCCGCGTCGAACAGGCGTCGATTCAATCGATCGCGCCTCATTGGCTTGCGCTGTCACGATGAACTGCCACTACGCGCCACCGATCTTCACGCGATCTCCTGGGCGCCAACGCTTCGTGTCGCTTGCCGTGCTCAGTTGCGAACTACGGCAGGAACGAAACCGCTGAAAATTCAACAGTATAGCAGGTAAGTACCGCCGGACCCGGAAAAAGTTCCCGAACCGGACAGACTCACCGGTGCGGGCTCTCCGGCGCCTCCGACCGCGCGCGCAGGTACGCCTGATCGGCGAGGCGATAGGCCTCGAGTGCCTCCGCCGACAGGTCCTGCTGGTAAACATTCAGGCGCTCGGAGCGCACCCGCTCGAGCCGGCGCAGGCGCAGCTTCCCGAACGCCTCGGCGAGGATCTGCCGGGCCGTCTCGACGTCGGTTTCCAACTCCATTTCCTGCGCCGCCAGGGCCCGATACGCGTTCGCATGCTCGCTCTCGGCGAGCAGTTCCATCAGGGCGCCGTGGCTCAGCGCGCTCGCCGCGCCCGGGCTTTGCCCGGCGGACGCGCTCGACACTTCGATGATCTCGCGGTCGGCCGGGTCTTCGCCGGCGCCGTGCTCCTCGGTCACCATGTCGAGGAATTCAGTGGCGAGCTGGGGATGCACCAGCAGCTGCTGCAGCACGCGGCGCTTGAGATCGTCGACCTCCATGTGCCGCGTGCGCCGAGCCATCGGCGCCGGTCGACTCGGTGCGGCGCGCCGCAGGCCGAACATCGACGCGACTTCATCGGCAGGCAGGCGCGCTGCATCAGCCAGTTCCCTCAGCAATTGAGCTCGCATCGCACCGGGCGCCATCGACAGCAGCAGCGGCTTCCCGGCCGCCACCAGTGCGGCGCGATCCTCCGCGGTGTTGAGCGGACTCCCGCCCGCCAGCGCGCGGACGAAGAACTGGGACAGCGGCAGCGCCTGCTCGAGCTCGCCCTCGAAGCCCTGCTTGCCGTGCGCCTTGATCAAGCTGTCCGGGTCTTCGCCCTCGGGCAGCAGCACGAAGCTCGCGCGCTTGGTATCGGCGATGACAGGCAGCGTGGCTTCGAGCGCGCGCCGCGCCGCCTTGCGACCGGCCGCATCGCCGTCGAAGGCGAAGACGACGTGGTCGGTGATCCGCAGCAGCGCGCTCACGTGCGCCCCGGTGATCGCCGTGCCGAGCGCCGCGACGGATTCGCCGAAGCCCGCCTGCGCGAGCTGGATCACGTCCATGTAGCCCTCCACCACGATGGCGCGGCCCGCCTGCCGGATGGCATCGCGCCCCTCGTGCAGACCGTAGAGCTCCTGGCCCTTGTGGAAGACCGGTGTCTCCGGCGAGTTCAGGTACTTCGGCTCGCCCGCGCCCATGATCCGCGCGCCGAAGCCGATGACCTGGCCGCGCGGATTCCGGATCGGAAACATGATGCGGCCACGAAACCGGTCGTACCGCTTCGCTTCGTCGGAGATGACGAGGCCCGCTTCCGCAAGGCGCGGGTCATCGTAGTCTTCGAAGGCGGCGCGCAACGGCTGCCACGCATCCGGCGCGAAGCCGAGCGCGAAGCGCGCGGCGGTCTGGCCGGTCAGGCCGCGTCCCTTCAGGTATTCGACCGCGGCCTCGCTGGCCTTCAGCTGCTTGCGGTAGAACTCCGCCGCCTGCGACAGCACCTCGGTGAGCGCCCGCGTCTTCGATTGCGCCTCGCCTGCGCGCGGGGACTCCTCGGGCACCTGCATGCCGGCCATCTGCGCGAGTTCGCGGATGGCGTCCACGTACCCGAGGCCGCGATGCTCCATCAGGAAGCCGATCGCGCTGCCGTGCGCGCCGCATCCGAAACAGTGGAAGAACTGCTTCGACGGACTGACCGTGAACGACGGCGATTTCTCGCCGTGGAAGGGACAGAGCCCGAGGAGGTTCTGCCCGGCCTTCTTCAACTGGACGTAGCGGCCGACGACATCGGCGATGTCGACGCGCGCGAGCAAGTCCTGGATGAAGCCCTGGGGAATCATGATGGTCGACGAAAGTGTACGCACCGGCCTCGCCGACGCACGCGCACCCAGGTCGATTCAATCGAGCGCGCGCCCATCGGCGCCGCGCCGCGACGAACGGCCCGCCGTCCGGGCAGCGTCACGCAAGGCGCTGTTTCACCAGCGCGGAGGCCTTGCCCATGTCGGCCCGGCCGGCGATGCGCGGCTTCAGCACCGCCATGACCTTGCCCATGCCCTGCGGGCCGGCCGCCCCCGACTCGGCGATCGCGGCGTCGATCGCCGCAGCGAGTTCGGCATCCGACATCTGCTCCGGCAGGTAGCCGGACAGCAGCTCGAGTTCGGCCGTTTCCTTGTCGACGAGGTCCGTGCGGCCCGCCTTCGCGAACTGCTCGATCGAGTCCTTGCGCTGCTTGATCAGCTTCTCGACGATGCCGAGCACCGCCGCGTCGTCGGCGACGATGCGCTCGTCGACTTCCTTCTGCTTGATCGCCGCCTGCAGCATGCGTATGGCGGACAGGCGCGCGGCATCCCTGGCGCGCATCGCCGCCTTCATGTCCTCGGTGATCCGGTCCTTCAGGCTCACGTGAACCTCCTCAAAGTGTTCTCCAGAAAGCGAAAACGCGCCCGTAGGCGCGCTTCGTGTGCCGGTACCCCTGCTCTGCTAGTACATCTTCTTCGGCAGCATCTGGCTGCGCAGGCGCTTGAAGTGGCGCTTGATCGCAGCGGATTTCTTGCGCTTGCGCTCGGCCGTCGGCTTCTCGTAGAACTCGCGCGCACGCAGTTCGGTCAGCAGACCGCTTTTTTCGATGGTGCGCTTGAAGCGGCGCAGGGCCACTTCGAAGGGTTCGTTTTCCTTGAGACGGATGGTAGGCATCTGGATCCTGAAATTGAGCGCCGGCACGGAGCTGTCGAGCCCGCAATTCTAGCCCGAAGCCAATTGGGGAGACAAGTCGGGGATTCAGGCCGCCATTGGCCCCGGGGCCGTGCCGGAACGCTCCCGTAAACTCGCTGGATGCTGATATTGGGCATCGAGACCTCCTGCGACGAGACCGGGCTCGCCCTGCTCGACAGCGAGGCCGGCCTGCTGGCTCACGCCCTGCACTCCCAGGTCGACATGCACATGGCCTATGGAGGGGTTGTGCCCGAGCTTGCCTCGCGGGACCACATCCGGCGGGTCCTGCCGCTGCTGGACTCTGTCCTGGCCGACGCCGGGAGGACCCTCGCCGACGTCGATGCCATCGCGGTCACGACCGGCCCCGGCCTGGCCGGGGCGCTGCTGGTCGGCGCGAGCATCGCCCACGCGCTGGGCTACGCCCTGGGCAAACCGGTGCTGGATGTGCACCACCTGGAGGGCCACCTTCTCTCGCCCCTGCTGGCGCAACCCGTTCCGCCCTTCCCGTTCGTGGCCCTTCTGGTGTCCGGAGGCCACACGCAGCTGCTCGCCGTCCGCGGCTGGGGACAGTACGAACTGCTGGGAGAGACGCTGGACGACGCGGCCGGCGAGGCGTTCGACAAGACAGCCCAGCTGCTCGGGCTCGGCTATCCAGGCGGTCCCGCCGTTTCCCGGGCCGCCGACTTCGGCACGCCGGACGCGATCCGGTTGCCCCGGCCGATGCTCCACAGCAACGACCTCGCGTTCAGCTTCAGCGGCCTGAAAACGGCCGTGCTGACCGCGGTGAAGCGGGAAGGAGGCTCGAACGTGTGCGAGCAGGCGCGGGCCGACATCGCGCGTGGCTTCGTCGACGCGATCGTCGACGTGTTGGCCGCGAAGGCGCTGCGAGCGCTCGAGCAGACAGGACTGGACACCCTGGTGGTCGCCGGGGGCGTCGGCGCGAACCGGCAGTTGCGCGAACGCCTCGAGCAGGAAACCGCGGCCCGCGGGGCCACCGTCTACTTTCCGCCGCCGAACCTCTGCACTGACAACGGCGCGATGATCGCGCTGGCCGGTCTCGCCAAGCTGCGCCGATCCGATCCGGCGTCGCTCGCGCGCTCGATGTCGTTTTCGGTGCGGCCGCGCTGGCCACTGTCCGAAGCGACGGCCTGACGTCAGTGCCGGGCGCGCGCCGTATCCGGCGACTTCTGCCCGATCCGCCGCTCCTTGCCCGCCAGCAGGTTCGAGATGTTGGCGCGATGCCGGTACACGATCAGGCCCGCAATCGCGACGATCGCCAGGAAGCGTTCGTCGAATCCCCAGCCGAACGCCGAGTAGAAGGCCGCGAACACCGCCGCGACGATCGACGCCAGCGAGGCGTAGCGGAAGAAGCCCGCGATGATCGCCCACGTGACCCCGGTCGCAAGTGCGAGCCACGGGTTGAGCGCGAAGATGACGCCGGCGGCGGTCGCCACGCCCTTGCCGCCCTTGAACCCGAAGAACACCGGGAACAGGTGCCCGAGGAACACCGCGACCGCCACCGCCGCCACGCCGAGGTCCCCGATCCCGAACCTCGGCCCGAAGCGAACCGCCAGCCAGACGGCGAACCAGCCCTTGGCCGCGTCGCCGAGCAGCGTCAGGATTGCCGCGGCCTTGTTTCCCGTGCGCAGCACGTTGGTCGCGCCTGGATTCTTCGAGCCATAAGTGCGCGGATCGGCGAGGCCCATCACGCGGCTCACCACGACGGCGAAAGAGAGCGAGCCGACCAGGTAAGCAAGCAGCGCGGCGAGGGCGGATGCGAGGAACTCCATGGCTTCTACTCCTTCAGTGCGCAATCGACCGGTGTCGCCTGCACGAGCGCGGAGAGGACGGACGGCGCGATTCCGACAAGGTAACCGCGGCGTCCGCCGTTGATGTAGATCTGAGGCAGATCGAGGACCGTTCGCTCGACGAACACCGGCATCCGCTTGCGCGTCCCGAACGGCGACGTGCCGCCAACCAGGTACCCCGAGTGCCGCTGGGCCACGTCCGGCGTGCAGGGCTCGACCTTCCTGCGGCCGATCTGCCGCGCAAGGTTCTTCGTTGAAACCGTGCAGTCGCCATGCATCAGCACGATCAGCGGGACGGCCTTCTCGTCCTCCATCACGAGCGTCTTCACGACGCTGTGCTCGTCCACGCCGAGCGCCCGCGCAGACACCGCGGTGCCGCCGTGCTCGACGTACTCGTACACATGCTCGGTGAACCGGACTCCCTTCTCGCGCAGCAGCTGCGTCGCGGGAGTCTCGGAAACGTGCCTGGACTTCGACATGGCGCGCGAGTTTAGCCGCGCGGGTGATGCTGCGCGTGCAGCGACTTCAGGCGCGCGCGCGCCACGTGGGTGTAGATCTGCGTCGTCGAGATGTCCGCGTGGCCGAGCAGGAGCTGCACCACCCTCAGGTCGGCTCCGTGATTCAGCAGGTGGGTCGCGAATGCGTGGCGCAGCCCGTGAGGGCTGAGCGGCGCTTCGATGCGCGCCCGCAGCGCGTGGCGCTTGATCAGGACCCAGAACATCTGCCGCGTCATTCCCGCGGCGCGCTGCGTCACGAAGGTCGCATCGGCGACGCGACCGGCGAGGAGGGCCGGCCGCCCTTTCTTCAGGTAGCGCTCGATCCAGCGGCGCGCCTCCTCACCGAGCGGAACAATGCGTTCCTTGGACCCCTTTCCGATCACGCGCACGAGGCCCTCCTGCAAGGAAAGGTTCAGCATCGTCAGCGAAACCAGTTCGGACACGCGCAGGCCGGTCGCATAGAGCAGCTCCAGCATGGCGCGATCGCGCAGCCCGAGCGGCGTTTCGACGTCCGGCGCCGCCAGCAGCGCTTCGACCTGCGCCTCGCTCAGCGTCTTCGGGAAGCGGGGTGGCACCTTCGCTCCCTTCATCCGCAGCGTCGGATCGTGCGCCACGACGCCTTCGCGAACGGCCCAGCGGTAGAAACGGCGCAGCACAGCCAGGCGACGGTTGGCCGTGGTGGCCCGCGTGCTTGCGTGCTCCTCGGCGAAGTACGCAGCCAGTTCCGGCTCACCGCCCAGGGAGATCGACGTGCCACGTTCACCGAGCCAGGCCGCAAGGCCGTCGAGGTCGTGCCGGTAGGCCACGAGGGTGTTGCGCGCGAGACCGTCCTCCAGCCACACCGCGTCGATGAAACGATCGATCAGCGGATCCGACGACGACGGCGCCGGCACCGGCTTCGCTGCTCTCTTCGCCTTGCCCGACCGGCCACGCGCAGCGGTCACGGCGTCAGTGCAAACACCGGCCGGCTCTCGTGCGCCAGCAGCCAGCGCTTCACGTCCAGCATCACGCGGTCGGTGCGATGCGCGAACCCACCCATGCCGCGGGCCGCGACGACCCGATGGCACGGAATGGCGAGCGGCAACCTGTTGTCGCCGCACGCCTGTCCGACCGCGCGCGCGGTGCTGCCGAGCTCCTCAGCCAGGTCGCCGTAGGTCCGGGTGGCGCCGGAGGGAATCCGTGCGATGGCGGCCCAGACACGCCGCTGGAACTCGCTGCCCTCGATGGCGAGCGGCAGGTCGATCGGGCGTGCCGGATCGTCGGCGTACGCCCGGATCTGCTTGCACGCCCGAACGGCGAGGTCGTTCGACGGCGGGCGGTCCGGGGTATCGAGGGGCAGGAAGGTGATCTCCGCGATCGCCGCGTCACGCACGCGAATGCCGACCGCCGCACAGGGCAACGACAGCACAGCGTCGAAGTCCGCGACCACCACCTGCCCCGGGCGCTGCTGCGCGTCACGCGCCGAGCATGCCCTTCTTCAGCGCTTCTTCGGCCGGCTTGTCGCCCAGCCAGATGCGCAGCACGGCGGCGAAGAAGTCGGCCCCCGGGATCGGGTTGCCCTTGGGCTGGCCGTTGAGCGTGATGCGCGTGCCGCCGTCCGGGGTGAAGTCGAAGTTGATGACGTCGCCCTTCTTCGCTTCGCCGATCGACTTCAGCGTGGCCACCAGCGCGTCGACCTGGGGCTTCATCGCGGCGAGCTGTGCTTCCGGAGTGTTGTTCTTCAGCCCCTCGTTGAACGAGTCGATGAAGCTCTGCGCCTCGACGTCGCGCAGCATCCGCAGCGACACGCGGCGCGCGCCCTTGTCGTTGACGATCGCGGCGGCGTTCGTGCTCTTCTGCCCCACGTAGAGGCCGGCGACATAGACCTTGAAGATCGCCCGCTTGCGCAGCCCGACCCCGTTCAGGCCCAGGTTCTGGCCGCCGACGGCAACCGTCGGCTCGAACTTCTGCCCTTCCACCTCCACCGCCTGCTGGGCGTGCGCCTGGCCGAGCGCCAGCAGTCCTGTTGCCAACACGATCGAAGTCAGCCACCTTGTCATTTGCGTCTCCTGTATTGGTGCTTCCGCCTTCACTCGAACCGACGGCGTCAACCGCCGAGCATGCCCTTCTTCAACCCAGCATCGGCCGGCGTTTCGCCGAGCCAGACGCGCAGCACTGCCGCGTAGAAGTCGTCGCCCGGAATCAGCGGCCCGCGCGTGACGCCGTTGACGCTGACCCGGGTGCCATCCTGTGGCGTGTAGTCGAAGTAGACGGTGTCGCCGCGGCGGGCCAGAGCGATCGTCTTGATCGTAGTCGTCAGCGTGTCGAGCTGCCTCTGCCAGCGGGCCAACTCGGCCTCGGTGTGGTTGGCCTTGAGCCCGACGTGCAGGGAGTTCACGAACAGTTCGCCCTCGACGTCCCGCAGGAACCGCAGCGCCACCCGCTTGGGCCCGGGCTGGCTGACCAACTCCTCGGTGCGACCGGCCCGCGTGGACACGTAGAGGCCGCCGACATAGATGTCGAACACCACGCGCTTGCGCACGCCGACCCCGTTGAGCAGGAGCGGCTGGCCACCCAGCACGATGTTCGAGTCGTAACGCGCGCCTTCGACCACCACCTGGGCGCCGGCCGAACCGGCAAAGACGGCCAGGCCGAAGTACAGCCAGCACAGGCCTCGCAGCGCGGATGCGATCATGCTGCCACCTTTCCGAGTCCCTTGGGCAACGGAAACACCACGTTCTCCTGCACTCCGGCCAGCGGACGCACGCTGCCCGCGCCGAGTTCGCGCAGACGGTTCACGACGGCGTCGACCAGCACCTCCGGCGCCGACGCGCCGGCCGTCACTCCGATCCGCCGGCGTCCCCGCACCCATGCGGGGTCGATGTTGTCGGCTCCGTCGACGAGATGCGCGGGAACGCCGAAGCGCTCCGCCACCTCGCGCAGCCGGTTGGAGTTCGAACTGTTCACGCTGCCCACCACGATCACCACATCGACCTGCGGCGCCATGAACTTGACGGCATCCTGCCGGTTCTGGGTGGCGTAGCAGATGTCGGCCTTCTTCGGCTCGGCGATCGTCGGGAAGCGCCGCTTCAGCGCGGCGATCACCTCCGCCGCATCGTCGAGCGACAACGTCGTCTGCGTCACGTACGCGAGCGCCTGCGGATCGCGCACCTGCAGCTTCTCGACGTCATCGACCGTCTCGACCAGATGCATCCCGCCATCGACCTGCCCCATCGTGCCCTCGACCTCAGGATGGCCCTCGTGCCCGATCATCACGATTTCCCGCCCGGCGGCACGCATCTTGGCCACTTCGATGTGAACCTTGGTGACCAGCGGGCACGTGGCGTCGAACACGCGCAGCCCGCGCGCCGTCGCATCCGCCTGCACCGGCTTCGGGACGCCGTGGGCCGAGAAGATGACGATGCCGCCAGCCGGCACCTGATCCAGTTCGTCGACGAAGACCGCGCCCTTCGCGCGCAATTCGTCGACGACATACCGGTTGTGCACGATCTCGTGACGCACGTAGATGGGCGCGCCGTGGATCGCGAGCGCCCGCTCGACGATCTCGATCGCGCGATCGACCCCGGCGCAGAAACCGCGCGGTTGGGCCAGCAGTACTTCCATTCCTACAGCACTCCTATCACGCGCACGGAGAACCGCACCGGCAACCCGGCAAGCGGGTGGTTGAAGTCGACGATGACCCGGTCGTCGCCGCGCTGCTTGAGCACGCCGGAAAACCGCAGGCCATCCGGCGCGTTGAACTCGACCACGTCACCTGGCACGTACTCCGTGCCGGGGTCCGCATTCGCATCAAAGGTCGCGCGAGTCAGCGCCTGCACCAGGTCCGCGGCGCGGTGTCCGAACGCCTCCCCCGCCACCAGGTCGAAGTTCGCCTCCTGTCCTTCCTCGAGCCCGACCAATCGCTGTTCGAGCGCTTCCGAGAACTGCCCCGCACCCACCTGCACTGTCGCCGGTCGGGCGTCGAAGGTACTCACTACTTCGTGCTCGTTGCCATCCAGCCGCACGGCAATACGATAGTGAAGCGTCACGTGGGAACCGGCAGCGACGCGAGGGGTGGCAACCATGGACGGCGATTTTAGTCGACGCACGCACAATGGCGATTAAGGACTGGCCCGAGGGGGAACGGCCGCGCGAGCGACTGCTGGCGCACGGCGCCGGCGTGCTGTCCGACGCCGAACTGCTCGCCGTGTTCCTCGGAACGGGCAGCGCAGGCCGGAGCGCGATCGACGTCGGGAGGACGGCGCTCGCGCACTTCGGCGGACTGAACGCCCTGCTCGGCGCCACACCCGATCGCTACGCCGAGGTTCCCGGGCTCGGACCGGCCAGGTACGCGTTGCTCCAGGCTGTCCTGGAACTCGCCCGCCGCGCGCTGAAGGAGGACGTGCGACGCGACACCCTGCTCAACTCGCCGGACAAGGTGCGGCAGTATCTTCGGCTGCGGCTCGGCCACCTGGAGCACGAAGTCTTCGTCGCGTTGTACCTCGATGCGCAGAACCGGCTGCTGACGGTTGAGGAACTGTTCCGCGGCACGCTGACCCAGACCAGCGTCTACCCGCGTGAAGTCGTGAAGCACGCCCTGAAGCAGAACGCCGCCGGGCTGATCCTTGCGCACAACCACCCGTCCGGCGTCGCCGAGCCGAGCCGCGCCGACGAACTGCTGACAGCCAGCCTGAAGCAGGCCCTGTCGCTGGTCGACGTGCGGGTGCTCGACCACCTGATCGTTGCCGGCAACGCCACCGTTTCGTTTGCCGAGCGCGGACTCGTGTAGCTCCCCGGGGCAGCCCCCGTTTCGAAGGTCCGCTCGACGCGCTTGGCGGTCAAACGCGATTCCGCTTATAATTCACGGCTTTGCGTCGTTTGGCGCGCCGCGGCGTTCAGTTGAGCGCACGTTCGCGGCCCTCCTGACCGAGCGCCCCGACGCCACCACTCAGAGCGGAATCAAGGAGTTAGTCATGGCACGCGTGTGTCAAGTCACTGGCAAAAGGCCGATCACCGGCAACAACGTTTCGCACGCGAACAACAGGACCAAGCGCCGGTTCTTGCCGAACCTGCAGTACCGCCGCTTCTGGGTCGAGAGCGAAAACCGTTGGGTGCGCTTGCGCCTGACCAACGCCGCCCTGCGCACGATCGACAAGAACGGCATCGACTCCGTGCTGGCCGACCTGCGCGCCCGCGGCGAAATCTGAGGACATAGGAGCTAGCCATGGCAAAAGGCGCCCGCGAAAAGATCAAGCTCGAGTCGACGGCCGGCACCGGCCACTTCTACACGACGACCAAGAACAAGAAGACCACCCCGGACAAGCTGTCGTTTTCCAAGTTCGATCCGGTGGCTCGCAAGCACGTCGCTTACAAGGAAACGAAGCTCAAGTAAGCGCTTCGAGCTTCCGCAAGCAAAGAAAAGCCCGGCAGTGCCGGGCTTTTTTGTTGGCGCGCTGTCCGCTCAGGCGGCGGCCGGACGATAGCTCCGGATGCGCAGCGCGGCGTCCTGCAGCGCCCTGATGCCGCTCGCCTCCGCGCGCGCCACCCAGTCCTGGAGGTGCGCCAGCATCTGCTCGCGCGACGCCGAGGACCTGTTCCAGGTCACCAGCAGTTCGGTGCGCATCTCGACCAGTGTCTTCATCGCGCGGCTCTGCGCCATCAACTCGGACAGTGACCGCTGCTCCTCAGCCGGGAGTTGCGTGACGTCGCCCTTCCGCAGCCAGCGCTTCAGGCGGGCGAAGCGCGCACGGTCGTCCGTGTTCATCTTCTGCAGTTCGTCGCGCAGCGCTTGTGTCAGCGAGCCCGCGTACCTGGCGAGGATGTCGTAGCGGTTGGCGATCAGGGCCTGCAGCGTCTCTGCATCGACCGTGCCTTTGGGCTCGGCCACCGTCGCCTTGGGCGCCACGCGCAGCACCTTCGCCAGGCCAACCGTTTCGAGCGTGCGGATGTAGAGCCAGCCGATGTCGAACTCGTACCACTTGTTCGACAGCTTGGCCGAGGTCGGATAGGTGTGGTGGTTGTTGTGCAGCTCCTCGCCCCCGATCCAGATTCCCCACGGTGAAATGTTGGTGCTCGCATCCGGCGCGTCGTAATTGCGGTAGCCCCAGAAGTGGCCGATGCCGTTGATGATGCCCGCGGCATGGAAGGGGATCCAGATCATCTGGATCGCCCAGACGGCAAGGCCCGCCGCGCCGAACAGGATCAGGTTGGCCACTAGCATCAGGCCGCAGCCCTGCCACACGAAGCGCGAAAAGACGTTGCGCTCGAACCAGTCGCTGGGCGTGCCGTGGCCGTAACGCGCCAGCGTCTCGGTGTTCTGCGCCTCTGCCATGTAGAGCTCGGCACCACTCCAGAGGACGGTCTTCAGTCCGCGCGTCTGAGGGCTGTGCGGATCCTCGGGCGTCTCGCACTTGGCGTGGTGCTTCCGGTGGATTGCGACCCACTCCTTGGTCTGCATGCCGGTGGTGAGCCACAGCCAGGTGCGGAAGAACAGCGCCACGGCCGGGTGCAGATCGAGCGCCCGGTGGGCCTGGCTGCGATGCAGGAAGATGGTGACAGCGGCGATCGTCACGTGCGTCATCAGCAGCGTCGCGACGATGACCTGCCACCACGACAGGTTCAGCAGTCCGCCATCGAGGAAATCGATCAGATACATGGGGTTCCTTGAGAAACCGCCCGTTCCGGGCGGCGGGCCTAGCAGGGCCGAAAACAGACTCGAGACAGAAGGACCGGCAGCGGTCCAGTAGACCGCAAGCGAAAACGTAGCCTGAATTGTACGCACCCCGGTTCCGCTGGGGCGCCGAAACAGCCCGACTTGCGCGTGATCAAGCCGCGCCGGACGTCGGACGGTTCCTGCCCACTCCGAGTTCCGGAGGAAGGCCACTGATCCGGACATCGCGCTGCGGGAGCGGGATCTCGATGTTCTCGTCCTTGAAGCGCTGCAGCAGCAGGCGGGAGATGGCGGACCGCACCGCGAGCGTTCCCTCTTCCGGATCGGGAATCCAGAACCCCACTTCGAGATCGATCCCATCCGCCCCGAACCCCGTGATGAAAGCGGCTGGGGCTGGATCGGCAAGGACGCGAGGCTGGGCCTGCGCGGCCTGCACGAGGATCTCGAGGGTGCGGTCGACGTCCGACGCGTACGCCACCGAGACCTTCACCACGACGCGCACCTTGCGGTCCGTGTAGGAGTGATTGATGACCGGCGAGGAGACGAGCATCTCGTTCGGCACGATCGTCTCCGTGCCGTCCAGCGCCTTGATCACCGTGTAGCGCGTATTGATCTGCGACACCGCGCCGTAGAACTTGTCGACGGTGATCATGTCGCCGATCGTCAGGCTGCGGTCGAGCAGGATGATGAAACCGCTCACGTAATTGCTCGCGATCCGCTGCAGGCCGAGGCCGAGGCCGACACCGAGCGCGCCGCCGAACACCGACAGCACGGTCAGGTCGATGCCGACGAGCGACAGCGCGACCAGCACGGAGATCAGCGCGAGCACCGCCTTCAGGACGCGCGAGAGCACGACGCGCGAATTGGCCGTGAGCCCCTTGGCCACCATCAACTTGGCCTCGACGACCGAGCCGACCCACATGGCGGCAAGCAGCGTCAGCACCACCGAGAAGGTACCGACGAGCAGGTCCCACAGCGTCAGTCGCTGCCTGCCGATCGGGATGGCAATGGCTTCGAGCGCGTCGACCAGGTCGGACAGAAGGCCGGTGAGGTGCAACGCCACGACCAGCCAGATCACGAGAGCGATGGCGCGCTCGAAGGAGCCGATCCAGTTCGACCGCGGGAACGAGCGCCGCAGCACGTAGACGAACAGCCGGATCGCGGCCATCGCCGCGAGCAGCGTCAGCGCGAGCCGCAGGAACTGCACGTCGCCGGCCCGCCGCACCAGGCCCGCCGCGCGCAGGCTCAGGCCGCCCCCGATCAGCAGCACCATCGCGGAGACCGGGAATGCGAGGCGCCGGAAGCCGTCGATCGAGAACCGGAGCAGGTCGACGCGACCGGCCGGCTGCTGCGCCTGCGCCTTGACGCGCGCGCCCACTTGCCTCTGCACCCAGCGCGTCGCGAACCACGCTCCGGCGAGCGCGCCGCCAATCACGAGGAGCTGCCAGAAATTCTGCGGGCGCCACAGTTCCACCTGCACGATGTGCAGAATTTCGTCGAGAAGCGCGCTCGGTCGGCTCATCGGGCGCGCTCCAGGACCGCCGCGAAGAACCCGTCGGTCGCGTGCAGGTGCGGCAGCATCACGAAGTACGGCGCGAACCGCGCCATGTGGTCGACTTCGATCTTCTGCGCCCGCAGCACGGTCGCCGCCGGCACGACGTGGAAGTCGGGATGCTGCGCGAGGAAAGCCTCGATCACGTTCTGGTTCTCTCGCTCGAGCAGCGAGCAGGTCGCATAGACGACCCGCCCGCCCGGCTTGACCAGGCGCGCGGCGGCACGCAGAACGGCGTGCTGCACTTCGTTGACACGTGCCAGCTCGGCTTCCGAGAACCGCCACTTGAGGTCCGGATTCCGCCGCAGCGTGCCGCTGCCCGAACAAGGCGCATCGACGAGCACCCGGTCGCACTTCCCGTTCAGGCGCTTCACCCGCACGTCCGTCTCGTTCCGGATCGCGACCGGATGGACGTTCGACAGTCCGCTGCGCTTCAGTCGCGGCCCCATGCTCGTGAGCCGCTTCTCGTTGATATCGAACGCGTAGAGCCGACCCGACGAACGCATCAGCGCGCCCAGCGCCAGCGTCTTGCCCCCGGCGCCCGCGCAGAAGTCGACCACCATCTCGCCGCGCTTCGGCTGGACCAGCCGTGCGATGAGCTGGCTGCCCTCGTCCTGGACCTCGATGCGGCCCTCGCGATAAGCCGGCCATTGCATCAGCCCGGGCTTGTCCACGAGCCGCAGGCCGTCGGGCGAATAGCGCGACGGCTCGATTGCCACGTGGTGGGCTCGCAGTTCCTCGAGCACCTCGTCGCGTCCGGCCTTGATCGAGTTCACCCGCAGGTCGAGCGGGGCGCCGTCCTTGATGGCCTCGATCAGCTCCGTCGCATCCGGATACTGCCGGTCGATCTCCGCGAAGAGCCAGTGCGGCAGTTCCGCCCTCACCGAGGCAGGCGCGCTCGATAGATCGACGGACAGCGCGTGCTTCACCGCCTTCAGGTCGCCGCGCAGCGCGCGCGGATCGAGCGCGTCGAGACCATGCTGCTGCGCCAGCGTGACCAGCGCGGCAAAGCGAGGTGCGCGTGCCGGGTGCGCCGGCTGCAGGACCCAGCCGAGCGTGGCGTAACGGCGGAGTGCGTGGAAGATCGCTTCGGCGATCTGCCCGCGGTCGCGCATCCCGAGCTCGTGGTGGTGCCGGAAGAACCGGGACATCAGCACGTCCGCCGGACCGTCGAAACGCAGGATCGTCGCCAGTGCTTCCGCGACGCTGTCGATCACGAGTGCGGTCACCTTCGGCAGCGGACCGCTGCTTTCCGCGGGCCGGGATGGCCGGCCCGTCCGGCCGGGCCGCGGCGATTCGGCGCGCGACTCATGAGACCGCGCGCCGCCGGAAAACGCACGCGTGCTTCGCGGCCTGGTGCTGCCCGGGCGAGTTGGACGTCGCGTGCTCACTTGACTACCCTCCGCGCTGCGCGCTCCGGGATGAGCGCTTCGGAGCGGCCGTGCGCGCCTCGTGCCCCCTTGGCGCTGCGCGCCGTCCCCCCAAGGGGGCTGAGGGCCGCGGCTCCAGGCCGACCTGCGTCGGCCTGGACGGCCCGAAGAGCGGTCGCGTCTCGCGACCGCGCGGCCTGCAAGGCCGAGCGCCTTCGGAGCGGCCGTGCGGCGCATCGTGCCCCCTTGGCGCTGCGCGCCGTCCCCCCAAGGGGGAGCGAGCGCCTTCGGAGCGGCCGTGCGGCGCTCATGGCGCCAGCCGCGAGAGCTGGTTCGGCCCGACGCCGTCCAGCACGACCCGGTCGTGATCGAAGCGCACACGGCCTTCGAGGACCAGTCGAACGGCTCGAGGGAGGATCTTGTGCTCCTCGACCAGGACTCTCTCCGACAGCGTCGCCTCGTCGTCGCCCGGCTGAACCGGGACCGCGGCCTGCGCGATGATCGCCCCGCCGTCGACCTCGTTCGAGACGAAGTGCACCGTCGCGCCGTGGATGCGGACGCCGGCGGCCAGCGCCTGGCGATGGGTCTGCAGACCGGGAAACAGCGGCAGCAGCGACGGATGGATGTTCACGAGACGCCCCTGGTAGCGACGAACGAAGCCGGGCGTCAGCACCCGCATGAAGCCGGCGAGCACGACCAGCGCCGGGGCATAGACGTCAATGGCACGCGCGAGGGCCTCGTCGAACGCTTCCCGCGACCCGTACTCGGCGTGGGAAACGACGTGCCAGGGAACGCCGGCCGCGCGCGCGACCTCCAGGCCCGCGGCATCTGTGCGGTTGCTGATCACGGCCGCCACCCGCGCGCCCGGCTGGTCTTTCCAGCCCTCGTCGGCGGCGGCCTCGAGGATCGCCCCGAGATTGGTCCCCCGCCCCGAGATCAGGACCACGATGTTCTTGATCGTCATTCGCTCCGATTGTACCGAGCGAGCCATCGACGATCGCGTAAGCGATTGAAATTCAAGGAAGAGCGAGAGGCGGCCCGTATAATTCGCGATTCGCTTTCCGGCGCCTGTCCAACCGTCCATGCAGATCTTCCGCGGCACTCCGCGGCACTCCCAGCGTGTTCCCTGCGCGCTCACCGTCGGCAACTTCGACGGTGTCCACCGGGGACACCGGGCGCTGCTCGCCCGCGTGACGTCGGCCGCCCGGGCCCGTGGGCTGGCGTCGGCGGTCATGACGTTCGAGCCGCATCCGCGCGAGTTCTTCGCGCCGCAGGCCGCGCCGACGCGCATTTCGAACCTGCGCGACAAGCTCGGGGCGCTGAGCGAGGCCGGCATCGACCGTGTGTTCATCCAGCACTTCAACCGGCGCTTCGCGCAACTGAGTGCGACCGAGTTCGTCGAGCGCATCCTCCTCAATGGGTGCGACGTTCGGTGGTTGCTGGTGGGCGATGACTTCCGTTTCGGCGCGAGGCGCGCCGGCGACAACGCACTGCTTCAGCGGTACTCCGCGCAGGGTCGCTTCGAACTCGAGCAGATGCCGACGTTCGACGACGGCGGCGAGCGCATTTCCAGCACGGGAGTTCGCACCGCGCTCGCCGCGGGCGACCTCAAGCGCGCGGAACGGTTGCTCGGGCGTCCCTACTCCATCAGCGGCCGCGTGCTGCACGGTCGCAAGCTCGGCCGTGCGATGGGCTTTCCGACGCTGAATCTCCGCATCGCCCATGCACACCCGGCGGTGCACGGCATCTTCGCCGTCGCCGTGCACGGGATCGGTCCGCACCCGGTGCCCGGCGTGGCGAGCATCGGCCTGCGGCCCACCGTCGACGACCAGGGCCGCTGGCTGCTGGAAGTCCACCTGTTCGACTTCGGACGGGAAATCTACGGCGCGCTGGTGCGTGTCGAGTTCGTGCAGAAGCTGCGCGAGGAGCAAAAGTACGAGACGCTCGACGCGCTGGCCGCCGCGATCCGCCGTGATGCCGAGCGAGCGCGGGCCATCCTGTCCGGCGCGCCCGCGTGACCCACCTTCCACCGATCAACTCGAAGAGCCCGAGGGGGCCGAGTTCCCATGCCCGACGAAACCAAGAAGACCGACGCCTCGAAGAAGCCCGCCGCTGATCCGGCGACGCGGAAGTACCCGCTCAACCTCCCGGACACCCCGTTCCCGATGCGGGGTGATCTCGCCAAACGCGAGCCGCAGTGGATCAAGGATTGGGACGAACAGGGCATCTACCAGCAGATCCGGGCGGCCTCCGTGGGGCGCAGGAAGTGGATCCTGCACGACGGCCCGCCGTACGCGAACAACGACATCCACATCGGCCATGCCGTCAACAAGATCCTGAAGGACGTCGTCGTCAAGAGCCGCCAGATGGCCGGCTTCGACGCGCAGTACGTCCCGGGCTGGGACTGCCACGGCATGCCGATCGAGATCCAGATCGAGAAAAAGCACGGCAAGCACCTGCCCGCGCGCGAGGTGATCGCGAAGTCGCGCGCGTGGGCGACCGAGCAGATCGAGCGGCAGAAGAAGGACTTCAAGCGCCTCGGCGTCCTCGGCGAATGGGACCGCCCGTACACGACGATGAACTTCAAGAACGAGGCCAACGAGATCCGGGCGCTGGCGAAGATCATCGCCAAGGGCTTCGTCTTCCGCGGGCTCAAGCCGGTGAACTGGTGCTTCGACTGCGGCTCGGCGCTGGCCGAGGCGGAGGTCGAGTACCAGGACAAGGTCGACCTGGCGATCGACGTCGCCTTCCCGCTGCGCGACGACGAGCGACCGAAGCTTGCGGAGGCGTTCGGCCTCGCGGCCCTGCCGCCGAAACCGGTCGCGGCGGTCATCTGGACAACGACACCCTGGACGATTCCCGCGAACCAGGCGCTGAACATCCATCCGGAGTTCAGCTACGACCTCGTCGACACCGAGCGCGGCCTGCTCGTGCTGGCCACCGAGCGCAAGGACGCGTGCCTCGCGACCTACAAGCTTTCCGGGGCCACCCTGGCGCAGACGCGCGGAGAGAAGCTGTCGCTGATTCGCTTCCGCCACCCGTTCTACGACCGGGATGCGCCGGTGTACCTCGGCGAGTACGTCACGCTCGATACCGGCACCGGGATCGTCCACTCGTCGCCGGCCTACGGTGTCGAGGACTTCATCTCGTGCAAGGCGCACGGGATGACGGACAACCAGATCCTGAACCCCGTGGAGGGCGACGGCGTGTACGCGGAGTCGCTGCCGCTGTTCGGCGGGATGAAGATCTGGGACGCCAATCCGAAGATCGTCGACGTCATCAAGGAGCACGCCGCGCTGCTGCACGTCGAGAAGTTCCCGCACAGCTACATGCACTGCTGGCGGCACCGCACGCCGGTCATCTACCGGGCAACGTCGCAGTGGTTCGCCGGAATGGACATGCAACCGAAGGACGGCGGCAGGACGCTGCGCGAACTCGCGCTGGCCGGAATCGACGCCACCGACTTCTATCCATCGTGGGGCAAGGCCCGGCTGCAGGGCATGATCGCGAACCGTCCCGACTGGACGCTGTCGCGCCAGCGGCAGTGGGGCACGCCGATGGCTTTCTTCGTGCACCGCAAGACGGGCGAGCTGCACCCCCGCACGCTCGAACTGCTGGACGAAGTGGCGAAGCGCGTCGAGCGCGGCGGCATCGAGGCGTGGCAGGACCTCGACCCGCGCGAGTTGCTCGGCGCCGAAGCCGACCACTACGTGAAGAACAAGGACACGCTCGACGTCTGGTTCGACTCTGGCACCACGCACGAGACGGTGCTCCGCGGCTCGCACGCCGCCGAGTTGCATTTTCCGGCGGAGATGTACCTCGAGGGCTCGGACCAGCACCGCGGCTGGTTCCACTCGTCGCTGCTCACGTCCTGCATGATGAACGGCGTTCCTCCGTACAAGTCGCTGCTGACGCACGGCTTCGTCGTCGACGGCCAGGGCCGCAAGATGAGCAAGTCGCTCGGGAACGTGATCGCGCCGCAGAAGGTAGCCGACACGCTCGGTGCCGAGATCATCCGGCTGTGGGTGACGAGCACCGACTACTCGGGCGAGCTGTCGCTCTCCGACGAGATCCTGAAGCGCGTGGTCGAAGGCTACCGCCGCCTGCGCAACACCCTGCGCTTCCTGCTGGCGAACGTCAGCGATTTCGACCCTGCGCGGGACATGCTTCCGGTCGAGGGGTGGGTGGAGATCGACCGCTACGCGCTGGCGATGATGCGGCAGGTGTCTGCGAAGTCGCTGGCCGACTACGACCGCTACGAGTACCACCCGATCGTCTCTCGCCTGCAGACCTTCGCGTCGGAGGACCTCGGGGCGTTCTGGCTCGACATCCTGAAGGACCGTCTCTACACGACGCAGCCGCACTCGAAGGCGCGGCGCTCGGCGCAATCGGCGCTCTACCTGATCACCGACGCGCTGCTGAAGCTGATGGCCCCGCTGCTGTCGTTCACCGCCGAGGAGGCGTGGAAGGTGCTGAAGGCACGCACCGGCGGCACGATCTTCACGGAAACCTACGCGGCGCTGCCGGAGGTGCCGGACGAAGCCGCGCTGGTCGAACGCTGGACCGCGCTGCGCGCCATCCGCGCGGAAGTGCAGAAGCGCCTCGAGGAACTGCGCGAGAAGGGATCGATCGGCTCGTCGCTGCAGGCCGAGGTCGAGTTGCGCGCGGCCGGCGCAAAGGCCGCGCTGCTGCAGTCGCTCGGCAACGACCTGCGGTTCGTCCTGATCACGTCGCAGGCCCGGGTGACGACTGTCGCGTCCGAAGCGGACGAGGCGGTCGTCGTCACGCCGTCGGGCGCGCCGAAGTGCGAGCGCTGCTGGCACTGGCGCGACGACGTCGGCGTCGAACAAGCGCATCCGACGCTGTGCGGCCGGTGCGTGTCGAACCTGTTCGGCGCGGGAGAACCGCGGACGGTGGCCTGATGGCGGGCGCCGCCAACCCCGTGCGCCGCATGCTCCCGTGGGTGGCCCTGGCCGCCGCGATCGTGCTGATCGACCAGCTGACGAAGATCGCCATCGAGCGCGCCTTCGACTACGGCGACGTCCACCCGGTCACCGGATTCTTCAACCTGGTTCTCACGTACAACAGGGGCGCGGCGTTCTCCTTTCTGGCGTCGGCCTCCGGCTGGCAGAAGCACTTCCTCACCGTCGTCGGCATCGGGGCGTCGCTTTTCATCCTCTACCTGCTGGCCCGCCACGGGAGCCAGAAGCTGTTCTCCCTCGCGCTCGCGATGATCCTCGGCGGTGCGATCGGCAACGTGATCGACCGCCTGGCGTACGGCCACGTGATCGACTTCCTCGACTTTCACGTCGGCGGCTGGCACTGGCCGGCCTTCAACGTGGCCGACAGCGCGATCGTCGGCGGAGCGATCCTTCTCGTGGTCGATGAGCTGTTGCGGGTTCGTAGAGCAAAATAGAGCCATGGAACTCTCCGGCAAGCACCTCGTCGTCGGCATGACCGGCGGAATCGCGGCCTACAAGGTCTGCGAGCTGGTGCGTCGGCTGCAGGACGCGGGCGCGACCGTCCAGGTGGTGATGACCGACGCCGCGCAGAGGTTCGTCACGACGACGACCATGCAGGCGCTGAGCGGCCGGCCGGTGGCGACCGACCAGTGGGACGCGACCGGCGTCGACAACGCGATGCCGCACATCGCGCTGACGCGGACGGCCGACGCGATCGTCGTCGCGCCGGCGACCGCGCATTTCATGGCCAAGGTCGCGCACGGACTGGCCGACGACCTGCTGACCACGCTCGCGCTGGCCCGCGATCGCACTCGCACCGCACTCCTCATCGCGCCGGCGATGAATGTCGAGATGTGGGAGAACCCGGCCACCCAGCGCAACGCGGCGCAGTTGCGGGCGGATGACATTGCGCTGCTGGGCCCGGCGCAGGGCGCGCAGGCCTGCGGCGAGACGGGTCACGGCCGGATGCTGGAGCCCGCCGAACTGCTCGAGGACATCGTCGCGTTCTTCCAGCCGAAGGTGCTCACGGGCAAGCGGGTGCTGCTGACGGCCGGCCCGACCTTCGAAGCAATCGACCCGGTCCGCGGCATCACGAACCTGTCGTCGGGCAAGACTGGCTTTGCGCTTGCGCGGGCCGCCCGGGATGCGGGGGCCGACGTCGTGCTCGTCGCGGGTCCCACCGCCCTTGTCACTCCGCGTGGCGTGAAGCGCATCGACGCGACCAGCGCCGCGGACATGCACAAGGCGGTGCTGGGTGCGCTGCCGGCCGACGTCTTCATCGGCGTGGCCGCGGTCGCCGACTGGCGGGTCGCGAATCCCAGCGACCGCAAGATCAAGAAGGACGAGAAGGCAACTCCGCCAGCTCTGCAGTTCGACCGCAACCCCGACATCCTCGCCGCCGTCGCCGCGCTGCCCGATCCGCCCTACTGCGTGGGATTCGCGGCAGAGACCGAAGACATCGTCGGGAACGCACGGCGCAAGCTCGTTTCGAAGAAGGTAGCGATGGTCGTCGGCAACCGCGCGCAGGACGCCTTCGGCGCGGAAGGCTCGGAGCTCGTCGTCGTCGACGCCGGCGGGGTCACTCCGTTGCCGCACGCGGACAAGATGACGCAGGCGCGCCGGCTGATCGCCGAGATCGCCACCCGCCTGGCCCGGCGCTGACATGCTCGAACCGAAGGACGGCGACTTCGTTGCCTACATCGACGCGCTGCAGCGCGAGTCGGCCGCGCGACTGGCGCTTCAACACGTCAACGTGGTGGACGTGGCCTTTCCGACAAAGAAGGCGCAGGGCAGCACGTTCGGAGACGGGACGGGACCCACCTCCGCGCCGGCCGCGGGATCGACGCCCGTGCGTTCCATGCGGCGCGACCGGGACGCGAAGCTCGTCAAGGCCGTCGTTGCCGGGGTCGTCGGCGCCATGTTCCTGCTGACGTGGCTCGGCAACGGCGGTCTGTTCCAGCTCATCGTCGGCATCGCCCTGCTCGCCTACGCGCTCCCGCGCCTGCTCGCCGCACTCCGTGCCCAGGGACAGCAACTCACCAACAAGAGGCTGATCGACCAGGCATTCGGCCGGTCCGGGACGCAGACGCCGGGAACAGGGAAATGAGGATCGACGTTCGCATCCTCGACGGGCGGCTCCGTTCGATGATGCCGGCCTATGCCACGCCAGGCGCCGCGGGCCTCGATCTGCGTGCCTGCGTCGATGCGCCGCTGGTCATCGAACCCGGCACGACCCACCTCGTCAGGACGGGCTTGGCGATTCACCTGGCCGATCCCGGCTACGCCGCGCTGATCCTTCCCCGCTCGGGCCTCGGCCACAAGCACGGAATCGTGCTCGGCAACCTGGTCGGGCTGATCGACTCGGACTACCAGGGCGAACTGATGGTGTCGACGTGGAACCGGGGCTCGACGGCGTTCACCCTCAACCCGCTCGAGCGGATCGCCCAGCTCGTCATCGTTCCGGTCGTGCAGGCCCGGTTCGAAGTCGTCGACGAATTCGACGCCTCGGAGCGTGGCGCGGGCGGGTTCGGCAGCACCGGCACGCGCTGAGCATGAGGCTCTATCCGCCGCCCGCGGGTCGGCGTCCGTGGCTGGCAGCCTTTGCGAGGCGCCTCCTTGCGCTGTTCGGCTGGCACGTCCGGTTCGACGGCCTGCCGGGACCAAAGGGCGTGGCGATCGTCTATCCGCACACGTCCAACTGGGACTTCGTGATCGGCCTGCTGGCCAAGTGGTCGATCGACCTGCCGATCCGCTGGGTCGGCAAGGAGACGCTGTTCCGCGGCCTGACCGGCGCGACGCTCGGCCGGCTGATGCGGCTTTGGGGCGGCCGGCCAGTCGACCGCCACAACCCGGGCGGCGCCGTCGAGCAGCTCGCGCAGATGATGCGAGCGGAGCCTTGGTTCTGGCTCGGGCTTTCCCCAGAGGGCACGCGGCGTCACACGGACTACATTCGGTCGGGTTTCTACCATCTGGCGCTGAAGCTCGACCTGCCCGTGGCGCTCGCCTACATCGACTACCGCACCCGCGAGATCGGAGTGACCGAGTTCGTTCGCATGAGCGGCGACCAGGCGCGCGACCTCGAACTGATGCGCCGGTTCTACGCCGACAAGGTGGGGCGCTTCCCCGAAAAGGCCAGCACCATCGCCTTCCGGCCCCCGGAGACCAGTAGCCGGTGACTCGCGTCGTCGTCGCCGCCTTGCTCCTGGCTGTCGTTGCGGCGGGCCAGG
>Ga0209253_10000992_pt1 | contig 24880 bp, 39 predicted proteins | sample FrelakmetBRP12BR_FD_187145 | JGI IMG/M metagenome (GOLD analysis project Ga0209253, IMG submission 187145) | Freshwater lake sediment microbial communities from the University of Notre Dame, USA, for methane emissions studies - BRP12 BR (SPAdes)... | ecosystem: Environmental > Aquatic >...
CATCTCTTTTCCTCCTTATTCCATGGTGGGCAGTACAGGATTTGAACCTGTGACCTTCGGTATGTGAAACCGACGCTCTAACCACTGAGCCAACTGCCCGTGCCTTCATACAATACTGCTTACTAGGATATATTAACTTTACCACACACGCAGAGGCATCGCAATTAAGCTCACCCCGACAGAGGTCCGGTGACCCCTTCGGTACCCCGATAAACCTGATCTTGGATTTAGACGGGCTGTGGTTAAATCGGAGTCTCACTTCGCGCCAGAATGCCTTCAAAGGCACTTCAGAGCCCCTGCAAGCCTTATCAATCGCTCTGCCAATCCTTTGTTATAATCCGGTCCGAAAACCCCATCCCTGCCGTTCCCGGCCTAAACAATCAATATTGCACCTTCCTCCCTGACCGCGTCAGTGTGAGTGTGGCTTTGGCGCCAGATAGACAAGAACGACTGCCAGCAAAGCTATTATAATGCCACTTAGAAAGGCTAAATGATAGCTTTTAGTGGCGTCGTATATCCACCCGCCGTAGACCGGACCGATCATTGTACCCAACGTCGTCACCATTTCCGAAGCTCCGTAGACGGGGCCAAAATGTTTTCTACCGAAGTAATCAGCAACGAGCCCCGGTAGCATTGTCGTCAGACCGCCTACGCCAACCCCTAGAAGAGCTGAATAGGCATACAGCATAGCCAAATTGGTGGTTGTCAGGAGAAAGCCAAAAGCTACCGCGTGCAGGCTGGCTATCATTACCATTACGTATCTCTTGTCAATGATGTCGCCAAGCTTGCCAAACCCCAGACGGGCGGGAATACTGAAGGCACAAAGCACGCTCACGGCCCCGGCGGCTGTTACTCTATCTATTCCCATATCCACGGCAAACGCTACTTGATGGGTCAGTCCTATCATGTAGACCAAGTACAGCAGCGTCGCGCTAACGGATATTAACCAGAACGACTTCTGTTTCAATGCCTGCCCGATGGTGACGCCTCCCACCTCCCATCCTTTCTGTTGCGCCTGTCCAGGCTCGACTTTCCGCTCCTGCGATGTCCGCATGATAATAGTGCTTACGGGAATGCCCACCAACATCACCACTCCCGCCATACAGACACAAGCAGTCTGCCAACCATATCTGGAGATAAGCCACTCCGCAAGCAGGGGCATAACTATTCCACCTGCTCCAATCCCGGTCGTAGCTATACCTAAAGCTGTGCTTCTGCCGCGATCGAACCAACTCGCCACAGCCGTCATGTTAGCAACTGTCCCTAGTCCCGCTATCCCTAGTGAAAAGATGAGACCATAATAGAGGTAGAACTGCCAGGCCTCGGTAACGGTTCTAAGCAGAGAGAAGCCGAGTCCAGCTATGATAGCTCCACACACCATTACTGGTCGCAAGCCAACTTTATGAATCAACCCCCCAACAAGTACACCCATCGCACCAGCCACAAAAGTCCCTATTGTCTGCGCAAGGGCTGCCTGCGTGCGTGCCCATCCCATCTCTCTCACCATTACTTCAAAGAACACAGGAAAGGCATAGAACTGTATTCCAACTGCACAGAATAGTAGGAGAAACGCCCCGCCTACCACCCACCAGCCATAGTATATTCTCTTCATACACCTAGCTGTTGGACATGCGGACTCAAAGAGGATTGATAAGGAATCCTAAGGTGCTACGCAAGTCGCTCCAGATCGGCACGCTGAAGGAGCTTTATCTTCTCTTTCACTTCTCTGATAGTCTCTTCAGCTATAGCTTCAGCTCGATTGGCTCCGTCGGCAAGAACTTGATTCACATAACCAGATTTGGAAGCTAAACTGGCCCGTCTTTCCCGGAAAGGCTTCAGATTCGAATTGATGCTCTCGGCCAGTATCTTCTTGCAGTCTACACACCCGATGCGAGCGCTACGACACTGCGAAGCAATTTCCTCTACGCGGGCCAGAGTAAAAAAATTGTGGAGTCGGAAGACATTGCATACTTCAGGATGCCCGGGGTCGGAGCGGTACCTCCGCGCCGGGTCTGTAACGGCTGTCATGATTCGCTTCGAGATTTCCTCACGAGAGGCAGATATGTCAATTTGGTTGTTCAAGCTCTTGCTCATCTTCTGCACCCCATCCAGGCCCAAAACCGAAGGGCAGTTAGTAAGCTTCCCCTGTGGCTCAGGAAAAACAACCCCAAACAGTGAGTTAAAGCGACGCACTATCTCACGAGCCAATTCCAGATGGGGAAGCTGGTCCTCGCCCACTGGAACAACCTCTCCCTTGTAAAGGGCAATATCGGCAGTCATGAGAACAGGATAACCCACCAGCCCATAATTGACGTTGTCCGGTTGCATCTTAACCTTCTCCTTAAATGTCGGAACGCGTAATAGCCAGCTTAAAGGAGTCACCATGCTGAACAAAGTGTGGAGTTCCATTACTTGAGGAACATGAGACTGAACGAAGACGATGCTCTTCTGCGGGTCAATGCCGGCCGCCAGCCAGTCAAGTACCATTTCATGAGTATCTTCTCGAAGGGATTCTGTTTCTTCCAGAGTGGTTAGAGCATGAATATCCACGATGCAATAGACGCAGTCATATTCATCCTGGAGGGCCACGTAATTCTGTATCGCTCCCAGATAGTTGCCGATATGTTGTCGGCCCGTAGGACGGGCGCCAGAGAACACGCGTTTTCTCATTTATTTGTGCCAAAGTCTAGCACATGGAAGAAACAGGTAACAAGGCTACAAAGAGGTACTTGGTGGTCTGCACTGGAAGCATGAGGACTGGACATTCAGTCTTCGATGAATTCTCTGATATAGGAATTAACCAGCGCAGGCTTTTCATGAATGACCCAGTGGGAGCCATCGGGAATGCGCTTGATGGTCAAGTTGGGTACGTACTTCTCCAGACCTTCCAGATTTCCTGTAAGCAGCCATCTGTCTTTCTCTCCCCAGATGACCAGCGTCGGCACCTTGACTGTAAACAATGAAGGGTCTGCAGACAAACTATCGTCGCTTTCACCCGTAAAAGGGCCAAGATGGGCTGCTCGATAATAGTTTAGGCCACCGGTCAGCGCTCCAGGCTGTGACCAGGCTTCGAGATATGCTTTTTTATCTTCCTCCGTGAAGTATCCTTCCCTTATACCATCCCTTAGAAGGTTACTGACTAGTATTGCATAGTTGTTCTTTGACAGTATGTCCTCGGCCTCGGGAGTCCGATGCACCAGAATATACTGACTGGCTTTCAGTTGCGCCGGATTATCACGGAGTTCGCGCACAAAGGTAACAGGATGTGGGGCATTCAAGATTATGAGCTTCTCCAGATACTCAGGATGTCGTATTGCGAACGGCCAGGCTACCCCACCACCCCAGTCGTGAGCCACGAGGATGAACCTCTTATGCCCAAGGTGTTCAGCAAGGGCACGCACGTCTTCAATTAGATGTCTCATTCGATATTGTGCTAAACCGGCAGGTTTTGATGAAAGATTGTAGCCGCGCATATCCGGAGCCACTGCCTGATAATCTCGTCCGAACTCAGCAAGCTGATTCTTCCACTCGTACCAGAACTCAGGAAAACCGTGGAGGAACACTATCAATTTCCCCTTGCCTGCCGTTGCATAGTGGAGGCGTATGTTGTTCACATCAGCGTATTTATGTTCGAACATATCTTCTCCTGGTGGCATGATGTCTTCCTTAATCCCGCATTATACGCAAATCGATATCGGAGCGAATGAGTCTTGCTGCTCCCCTTGCCAGTACCCTAGATAAAGATAGAACTCCCTTTAAGGAAGTCCTGCATACTAGGAATTTGGTAGCGCATACGGGATTTGAACCCGTGATCTCCTCCTTGAGAGGGAGGTGTCCTGGGCCTCTAGACGAATGCGCCACACTGGCTGGGGATCCAGGATTCGAACCTGGCCTCACGGGTCCAGAGCCCGCTGTCCTACCGCTAGACTAATCCCCAGTATGTTCATATTATAGCTGTTACCCTTGTCTGGAGCAACAGCACAATGCATGAGAGCGTCCGGTTACGAAACTGTCAAAGTTGGGTTTAAAGAAAATCCCCGAGAACAGCTACACACTGCCAACCAACAAGTTGGAGCACGGTTACCGCTTGGTATATTGTGGTGCCTTGCGAGCTCGCTTGAGCCCATATTTCTTGCGCTCTTTGATTCTACTATCGCGAGTAAGCAGACCTTCCTTACGTAACATGGGCTTGAATAGCTCGTTTTCCTTAGCAAGCGCTCGAGCAATGCCATGTCGAGTAGCTCCAGCCTGACCACTGAGGCCACCGCCCTTCACTTTCACCGTGACGAGAAACTTACCCATGGTATTGGTAGCCTGCAAAGGATGTTCAATCATGCGGCGATGCTCGACGCGAGGGAAAGCTTCCTGATAGGGCCTATCATTGACAATTATCTCCCCCTTGCCAGGCAGAAGCCTGGCTTGGGCTATTGCACATTTGCGCTTACCAGTTCCCCAAACGTAACTTTCCTCGCTCATAAGTCATCACCTTTCCTTTGATAATACTCCGGCTTCTTTGTTCTCGGTCATTCTGCTCCCTTCGTTTCGCTCAGGGTGACGAAGGGGAGCCTGAGCCTGGTGAGGATGCTCATCACCGGGATAAACCTTCAGTTTCTTGAACATAGCTCTACCCAAACGATTATGAGGCAACATCCCTTTAACCGCGAGCTCAATCACACGGCTAGGGTCTTTGCTAAATACTTCTTTAAAGCTGGGGCTCTTCAAGCCGCCGGGGTACCCAGTATATCTATAATAGATCTTTTGTTCGGTTTTCTTCCCCGTCACCGTTACTTTGGCAGCGTTAACCACCACGACATAGTCACCCGTATCAATATAAGGAGCATAAAGCGGCTTATGCTTGCCCATAAGTAAATTGGCTACTTCTGTCGCTACCCTTCCCAAAGTCCTATCCGCAGCGTCAATCACCCACCACTGCCGCTCGATGTCTTTAGCTTTAGTACTGTAAGTCTTCATTTCCTTCGATAGCCTCAGGACAGGTCTAGCTTCCCAAAGACTTAGGATAATTGACCTTCTCAAGGCATAAGCCACAAGGAGGGGACAAGGGACCGGCTAAACCCACGCTCCTAGCCTCCATTATAGCACGAAATTCTGCGATGCCTATCTTGCCCAGGCCCAGTCTGATCAAAAGACCTACTGTGCTTCGTACCTGGTGGGGCAGAAAAGAGTTAGCCACGATACGGAAAACAGTATAATCTCCTTTTTTCTCGATTCCTGCTTCATAAACATTGCGCAGCGTGCTCCTGCTATCATCCAGGGAACTGGCAAAGGAGGCAAAATCATGCTCACCTTGAATAAGCTGGCAAGCTTCATTCATCGTCTGTATGTTCAGCATTTTGGGCACAAATAAGGCGAACCTTCGACTAAGCGGCGAGCGGGCATTGCCATTAAGAATATGATAACGGTACTCCCGACTCAGGGCATCGCGCCGGACACCAAAATCATCGCTAGCCCTGTAAGCCGCCTTGACCGCGATATCGCCGGGTAAATAATAGTTCAAAGCTCTAACTAACGTCATAGTATCCAATGTGGATTTCGCCCAGAAGCTTACCACTTGTCCCTTGGCATGCACACCGGTATCAGTTCTACTGGCTGCCATAGCCCGGCTGCTCTGCCCGCACAATCGCCCTATAGCTTGCTCCAGCTCACTCTGAATGGTCGGTAGACCCAGTTGCCATTGAAAGCCATAGTATTGGGTACCGTCATATTCGATGAGCAAAATGAACTTACTTGACCAATTCAATTTGAACCATTGGCGCGCTGTCGCCGGGGCGAGGTCCCAACTTCAGCAACCTTGTATAACCACCGCTACGGTCAGCACAGTTCGGAGCAATCTCCGCAAATAGCTTGTCAACCACTTTCTTTTCAGTAATAAAAGCTAATGCTTGCCTCCTTGAGGCAAGGCTGCCATCCTTGGCCAGGGTGATCATCCTCTCTGCTAAGCTGCGAACTTCCCTAGCTTTAGCCTCAGTGGTGGTGATCTTTTCATGATCCAGAAGGGCAGTGACTTGATTCCGATATAACGCCCACCTCTGCTCTGTCGGCCTACTCAAGTGCCGTCCTGCTACTTTGTGCCTCATTCTTCCTTCTTTTCAGGAACAGGAGAACCTAATTTCGCCATTAACTCCTCTACTTCGGCTCGAGATTTCGCCCCCAAACCTGGCAATGGCGGCAAACCTTCCTTGCCTTTCTCCAACAATTGTCCCAAAGTGAAAATACCCGCTCTCTTCAGACTGTTATAAGAGCGAGTTGACAAATTCAGTTCCTCCAGAGGGGTATCATATTGCTCGGGCGACATCGGCAGCGCTCGAGCCATGGGGACTTCAAAATCCCTGAAGGAAGAGAACTGATTAACTAAGATGTTAGCACTTTGGCTAAGTGCCTCCCAGGGAAAAATCGTAGAATCCGTCCAAATCTCCAGGATGAGCTTCTCTAGACTTCCCTCCTGGCCAGGCTTGATAGATTCAACAGAGAAATTGACCTTCCGCACTGGGGTGAAGATGGCATCTACCGGCAGTGCTCCCACAGGTAACCCGTCACCTGACTTGGCTGGCATATAACCTCTCCCTAGCTCCACGTTAAGTTCGACGCAAAGCCTAGCTTTGGAGGAGTCTAAAGAGACCAAGTAAAGTTCAGGATTGGCGATGCGAAAGTCAGCCGACGGTTTAATATCAGCCGCGCTGATTTTGCCCTCCCCCTTCACCTCCAGGAGTAACTGGCCAGGCTGACGAGAAAGAGGGCAGAGTCTCAGTTGTCTCACGTTCAGTAAGAACTCCATAGCATCTTCCTTAACATGGGGAATAGGAGAGAACTCATGCTGAATTCCTTCGATCTTGACCCATGTTACCGCCGCACCAGGCAATGAACTGAGAAGCACACGCCGTAGGGCATTCCCTAGGGTGATGCCAAAACCAGGCTCGAGAGGTTCAGCAAGAAAACGAGAGTAATTAACGCCGCTTTCAACACAAGTTACAGTGGGGATAGACAATTCGGGCATAACTCACCTCGAGTAATACTCAACGACAGCTTTCACGTTAAACTTGGCTCCAACATCGTCCTTGCCAGGCAAATTTAGCACCCTGCCTGTCATGCTCTCTTTATCCAAGCTTAACCAGTTGGGTATGAATTTTGCTTCAATTTCCTCAGCCAGTCTCTTATAGTATTCCGTTTTCTTACTGGCTTCGCACCATCTTATTAGATCTCCCGATTTCACGAGACAGGAAGGAATACCTGCCCTGCGCCCATTGATCATTATATGGCCGTGCCCAACTATTTGCCTGGCCTGAGCCTGTGAATCAGCAAAACCCAAGCGATAAACCACACTATCCAGTCTCCTCTCCAGCAATATCAGAAGGGTCTCTCCGGTGGCACCTGGTCTTTTCTTGGCCTCTTCAAAAAACCTGCGAAATTGCCGCTCCAAAACACCGTAGCTAAGACGAAGCTTTTGCTTTTCGCGCAATTGAAGTCCGTGGTCGGAAGTGCCGCCCCGCCCTCGCCCTCGCCCTCGAGTCAGCGGACGCCCGCCCGGTGGAGTGTTCCTCTTCTCTAAGGAACATTTAGGTGTAGCGCACTTCTCGCCTTTGAGCATCAGTTTTTCCCCGAAACGGCGACACAGGCGACAAGTTGGTCCTGTATAGCGAGCCATCTTATACCCTTCGCCTCCCTTTCGGACGACAGCCGTCATGGGGGATAGGAGTCACATCTCTAATAGCTGTAACGGTAATCCCGGTAGCCTGTAAGGCGCGAATAGCCGCCTCTCGTCCGCTACCAGGACCCTTAATATAGACTTCGACTCGATGCAAGCCGTCAGCCATTGCCCGGTGTGCTGCATCTCTGGCAGCTATCTGGGCAGCGTAGGGTGTTCCTTTCCGAGAACCCTTGAATCCGGCAGTCCCAGAACTTCCCCAGGCGATGACATTACCTTCCATATCAGTAATAGTCACAATAGTATTGTTGAAACTAGATTGGATGTAAGCTTTGCCTTCGCTAACCTTCTTATGGGCTTTTTTCTTCCTTGGCATCTGTCAAAACAATCTCCTTACTTCTTAGATACACCACGCTTCTGCCCTCTACCAGCCACTGTTTTCTTCGGCCCTTTCTTAGTTCGGGCGTTCGTGCGCGTCCTCTGTCCGTGGACTGGCAGCCTCATGCGGTGTCTTGTGCCTCGGTAGCAACCAATTTCAATAAGCCGCTTTATATTAGATTGAATCTCCCTCCTGAGATCACCTTCCACTCTGTACTGTTTGTCAAGAACATCTCGAATCTGGCCAATTTGTTCTTCGCTAAGCTCTTTGACCCTAAGGCCTGGAGCAACACCCGTGGCAGCCATAATGCGCTTGCTTGATGCTGAACCGATGCCATAAATGCTCTGCAAAGCCACCCAAATTGGCTTCTCTTTAGGAAGGTCTATACCAGCAATACGTGCCATTGCTTATTACCCCTGCCTCTGCTTATGCTTTGGATTCTCGCAAATAACCCTAACCACACCCTCCCGCCTGATAACCTTGCATTTTGGGCATATCGGCTTGACTGAAGCTCTTACTTTCATTATAGAATCACCATACAAACAACCCGTTATAATAAACTTTCTTAGTCAACCTGTCAAACTACTTAAGTCGATAAGTAACCCTGCCGCGGCTTAGGTCATAAGGGGAAAGTTCCACCAGAACTCTATCCCCAGGCAAAATCTTAATGTAGTGCTTTCTCATCTTGCCCGAGATATGAGCCAATACCTGATGTCCATTGGCCAATTCCACACGAAACATTGTGTTAGGTAGGACTGTAGTCACCTTGCCTTCGACCTCTATTCTCTCTCTTTTAGCCATTTCTTACGTATTGTCTAAACAAGTATCTCAGCTTCGTTGTCAGTTATGGCAATGGTATGTTCAAAGTGTGCTGACAGGCTTCCATCGGCCGTAAGCACCGTCCATTGATTAGCCCCCACCCTGGTGTGCCAATCTCCAGCATTAACCATAGGCTCAATAGCCAGAGTCATACCTTCACGAAGCAAGGAACCTTTGCCAAATGCAAAATTAGGTATCTGGGGCTCCTCGTGCAAGTCCCGACCTACTCCATGTCCGGTATACTCTCTAACCACGGAAAACCCTTTTGATTCAACATAACGTTGAATGGCAGATGAGATATCTCCCACCCATGCTCTGCTTATCGCCTTAGCGATGCCCGACTCTACACTACCTTCTGTGACCGCGATAAGGTCCTCGGCCTTCTTGCTTATCCGTCCCACGCCAACGGTTATGGCAGCATCGGTATGAAATCCGTTGAGCCTTGCTCCCACATCCAGAGAAACGATGTCTCCTTCCTGTATTATCCGTTCACCGGGAATGCCGTGGACTATTTCATCGTTTACGGAAACACACAAATTCGCGGGGAAGCCGCGATAGTTCTTAAAAGAAGGTGTAACTCCCCCCTTTTTCGATTCCTCAGCCATGATCATGTCCAGCCGGGCAGTCTTAATCCCCGGCCTTACTTCCGCTCTCAGTCTATCCAAAATAGCAGCCAGGATTTTACCACACTTCCTCATAATAGCTATTTCCTCGTCGGATTTTATAATCACCATCTATTTTATCCCTGCTCATCTCCGATGTCATTCTAACGGAGCATAGTGACCAGAGAATCTCGGGGACCCTCAGCTTTGCTCAGTGTGACATAGACGCCGTGAGCGCAGAGATTATTTGTCTAGCCACCCCCTGCATTTCCAGGTTACCATTGACCCTAATTAGTTTACCTTGTTTTTCGTAATAATCAAGTATGGGGACAGTTTGAGCAAGGAAAACACTAAGTCGTTCCTTCACAGTTTCCTCTCTGTCGTCAGAACGTTGATACAATTCACCACCGCATCTATCGCATTTACCCGGCGTCTCAGGTGGCGAATTCGTTATATGGTATGGCGTCTGACAAGCCCGGCAAAGCCATCTTCCGCTCAGGCGTTTCACTAGCTCCTCATCAGGCACTTCAATGTATGTTGCTTTGTCTATTGTCCTTCCCTGCTCCCTGAGAGCTTTGTCCAGGGCCTTAGCTTGATGCAAAGTCCGGGGAAAGCCGTCGAAAAGGCAGCCAGAGGCACAGTCAGGCTGCCCAATTCTCTCCAGAATCATTTTTATGGTTATCTCATCAGGAACCAGTTCTCCTTTATCCATATGACTCTTCGCCAGGAGGCCAACCCCCGTCCTTTTCTCCAACGCCTGCCGAAACAAATCCCCGGAGGCTATATGAGGTAAATTCATCTCCTGAGAGAGAATGTCTGCCTGAGTTCCCTTCCCTGCCCCCGGAGCGCCTAGCATGATGATGTACATTATTTCAGGAAGCCCTCATAGCGCCGCATGGTTAGCTGGGCCTCCAGTTGCTTCATGGTATCTAGAGCCACACCGACAGCTATGAGCAGAGCGGTGCTTTGGATTACCAGATTAACACCGGTAGTCTTTTGAGCAATAAAGGGCAGAATTGCCACTACAGCCAGAAAGAGGGCGCCACCAACGGTAATGCGCTTTATGATTCCATTCAAATAATCAGCCGTTGCCTTGCCGGGCCGAACTCCAGGGACGAACCCGCCTTGCTGCTGCAAAGTTTGAGGCAGGTTCATTTGCTCAAATATGACCATAGTGTAGAATAAAGCGAAACCAATTACTAAGGCAAAATACAACCCCTGGTAGAGTGCGGTATTAGACTGAAACACATTAAAGATTGTATTCCAGAAATTCGGGTCCTGACCGGTTGGGTTCATGAAATATGTACTTATCGTACCAGGAAGCTGCATCAAGGCAATGGCGAAAATGAGGGGTATCATTCCCGCAGTGTTGATTCGCAGGGGGATATAGGTGGCACCCGACTGTCGGTACATGCGGCCGCTGCGAAAAGTGCTCCGAGCATATTGCACAGGAATACGGCGATGAGCTTCAACAAATATGACTATAAGCACTATCATAGCTAAAGCCAGAATAATGTAGGCAATCAACCCCAGGGGCTCTCCACCCTGAGCAGCAATAATGCCACGACCCACTATGGAAGGCACATCAGTCACGATACCAGCAAAGATTATTATCGATATCCCGTTCCCAACTCCGCGCTCAGTGATCAATTCACCCAGCCACACGAGGAACATTGTGCTAGCTACCATGGTTACCATTATGTTGGCCATGGTCAAGGGGCTAAGCTGTTGGGTAACTCCTTGGGAACGCAGTAGAGCAATCATGGCATAGCTTTGCAGGGCAGCCAGGGGTATAGCTGCTATGTGAGTAATTCGATTGATTTTCTGCTGACCAAGTTCTCCCTCCTGGGATAGAGCCTGAAGGCTGGGGATCACCGGGACTAGCAATTGCATAATTATGGACGCAGTGATGTACGGATAGACGCCCAGGGTAGCTACACTGAATTTCTCCATGGCGCCGCCCGTGAAAAGGTCAAGCATGCCGAAGAGGGGGCTTGTCGCGAAGTATTCCTGCAACTTTGCGATGTCCACGCCGGGCAAGGGAACGTGAGTCATGAAACGGAAAACGACAAGGATGCCGATAGTGAAAAGAATTCTTCGCCGCAAATCAGGCAATGCCCATATATCCATCATTGCCTGGACAAGTCGCGGTCGGGTTGTTCTCCGCTCCATTCTAAGCCTGCTTTATGCTCCCTCCAGCGGCTACAATCTTTTTCTCTGCCGATGAAGAGAATTTGTCAGCACTAACTAGCAATGGATGCTTGATATCGCCAGTGCCGAGAATCTTGGTGGGCTGGTCCGTGGTATTGATCAATCCGGCGCGGAGCAGTTCTTCAGGGGTCACTTCGGTCCCTGGGGAGAAAACAGCCAACTGCCTCACGTTGACAATATTGTATTCAGCTTTGAAAATGTTGGTGAATCCCCTCTTCCGCGGCAGGCGCTTCATCAAAGGCAACTGACCGCCTTCAAAGCCCAGACGCACACCACCTCCCGAGCGAGCCTTTTGCCCTTTGCAACCCCGGCCCGAATATGTGCCATGCCCGCTGCCATTTCCCCGACCTACGAACTTCTTCTTGTGCTTGGCACCTGCGGAAGGCTTCAGTTCATTCTGTTTCATCTACTTTTCCTTTCTGAGCTTCCCCAGCAGTCACATCTGTGAGCGCCGGCTGATTTGCCGCTTCCTCACTCTTCCTCAAGTTGCTTAAGGCAACGATCGTTGCCTTAGCCACGTTGATTTTGCTTGGTCCACCAAACGATTTGCCAATGGCGTCTTTTATCCCTGCTAATTCCAGTATTGCTCGAGCAGCACTGCCAACAATTAAGCCTGTACCAGGGGCCGCCGGCTTTAGTAAGATCTTGGACGCACCGAACTTGGCTAGAATTTCATGAGGGATTGTGCCGCCTTTAATAGGCACCTCAATTAACCTCTTCTTCGCCACAGTACCTGCTTTGCGCACTGCTTCAGGAACCGCTGCCGCTTTAGCTAAACCAAATCCGACATGTCCCCGGCCATCGCCAACTACCACTGAAGCCCTGAACCGAAGGTGTCTACCACCTTTGACCACTTTGGTTACACGGTCAATGCCTAACAGTTTCTCTTCGAGAGTCAGTTCTGAGGTATCGATTTTGGCCTTCTTCCCTCTTACTTTAGTAACTGCCTTCATAAGCTAATCCTCAAAATTCCAATCCAACTTTCCTGGCAGCCTCAGCTAAAGACTTAACTCTGCCATGGTATTTACAGCCACCACGATCAAAAACTACCTGCTTGATTCCTTTCTCTAATGCCTTCTCCGCAAGCACAGTCCCCACTACTTCGGCTTTTTTGATTTTCCCCATTCCATCGGTTTTGCTTCTCACCTGAGAGTCAAGGGTGCTCATCGAGACCAAAGTCTCGCCCATAGAATCATCGATAAGCTGAGCATGGATATGATTCAAGCTACGGAAGACACATAACCTGGGACGTGATATCGTTCCCGTTACCTTTTGCCTCACCCGTCTGTGCCGTATCTTTTTGATTGCCTTTGAATCTTTCCCACTCATTATAGCCACTATTTCTTGCCTATTTTGCCCGATTTGCCGGGTTTGAGACGTAGTTTCTCGCCCTCGTATTTAATGCCTTTTCCTTTATATGAGTCAGGAGGGCGGACCCTCCGAATCTTGGCGGCAGTTTCTCCAACTAGCTCTTTGTCAATACCGGTGACGCGAATGCGATTTGTCCCCTCAACACTGATACTAATACCGGGAGGAGGAGAAAACTCCACAGTGTTGGCATATCCCACTTGAAGCAACAGCTTGTCGCCGGTTTTCTGTGCTCTATAGCCTACGCCGTTTATCTCCAAGGTCTTCTCAAAACCTTTGCTCACACCCGTAACCATGTTTGCCAAAAGGGTACGAGTAAGCCCATGTAAAGAACGATGTACTCTGTTATCACTGGGCCGCGTCACGATCAAGGAGCCGTCCTTCAAGGCAATAGAAATAGCAGGGTGAAATCGGCGACTGAGTTCACCTTTGCTTCCTTTTGCCACAACTTCGCTTCCATTGACCTTTACCTCGGTACCCTGAGGGACGGCAATGGGAAGCATGCCAATACGAGACATAATTTACAGCTCCTAGGTTAACCTACCATACATAGCACAGAATCTCACCGCCAAGACGCTGTTTCCATGCTTCCTGGCCAGTCATGATGCCTTTCGATGTGGATAGAATGGCAATACCCAAGCCTCCATAGACGCGGGGGATTTCATGCCCCTCCGCATAGATCCTCAGACCCGGCTTGCTCACTCTTTCCAAGCCCAAGATTGCGGGCTGTTCATTTGTGTACTTGAGGTGGATTTTTATCATCGGCTGCGGTTTCCCTTTAAGCACCTCGTAACGGTCAACAAAACCCTCCTCTTTAAGTATCTTGACGATAGCAAGCTTCATCTTAGAGGAGGGCACAAGCACATTCCCGTGATTTGCCATGATAGCATTGCGTATCCTGGTCAACATATCAGCAATGGGGTCGATAATTGTCATCTTTCTTTACCAGCTCGACTTTCTTACCCCGGGGACTACACCAGTCAAAGCAAGTTCCCGGAAACAGATACGACACAATCCGAATTTACGCATATAAGCACGCGGCCTGCCACATAGTTGACAACGACTATGTTGCTGCACTTTGTATTTGGGCGGGCGCTTTGATTTGTTAATCCTAGATAACTTCGCCATATTAGATTCTCCTGAAAGGCATGCCCATCAATTCCAACAGGGCCCTGGCCTCATCATCGTTCTTCGCCGTAGTAACAATGGTTACTTCCAAGCCGCGAATTTTGTCCACTTTGTCGTACTCAATCTCAGGAAAAACTATCTGCTCCTTTATGCCCAGGCTGTAGCTTCCGCGACCGTCAAACGAATCCCGTGATACTCCCCGGAAATCGCGAAACCTAGGTAGAACAATATTAACCAGTTTGTCAAAGAAATCGTACATCCGCTTACCTCGCAAAGTCACCATCATCCCGATAGGCACACCCGCCCGCAGTTTGAAAGCGGAGATAGACCTTTTCGCCCGTGTCGTCACCGGATGTTGCCCTGTGATTGTAGCTAGGTCCTTCTCTGCTGCCTCAAGAGCCTTAGCTTCTTCTATTGCTTCGCCCAAACCGATACTGAGCACAATCTTTCTCAATTGGGGCGACTGCATCACATTGTCATAGCCCAGTCTGGCTTTAAGCTGAGGAGCCACTTCAGTCAAATATTTTTCCTCCAAGCGAGATTTCATAACCGGCTCCCTTAGTCAATCACCTCTCGACATGAATTGCAAATTCGCACTTTCTTGCCATCGTCCAAGAAGCGGAAATTGACCCGCGTGGGGTTGCCACATTTGTTGCATACCAACATTAGGTTGGACACACGGAGCGGAGCTTCAAGCTCAATTATACCAGCTTGGCGGGTAGCTCTGCGCGCTCGAGAGTGACGTTTGATCATATTGATTCCTTCCACTATCACTTTATCTGCGTCGGGGAGAGCGCGACGAACCTTCCCTTTCTTCCCTCGGTCCTTACCAGCAATTATGACAACCGTGTCATCTTTTCTTATTTTCATTTCACAATACCTCGGGAGCCAAGGATATTATCTTGGCAAAGTTCTTGTCTCTGAGTTCCCGGGCTACAGGACCAAAAATACGGCTGCCCTTAGGATTATTCTTGTCACCAAGAATGACTGCGGCGTCTTCATCAAATCTAATATAGGAGCCATCGGAGCGGCGATAGGGATTAGTCACACGCACCACCACAGCATGCACTACCTCACCCTTTTTCACCATTCCATGAGGTATGGCTCGCTTCACCGTCGCTACAATAATGTCACCTATATGAGCATACTTCCTTTCCCCGACAGGGACATTGATACACATAATCTGCTTAGCGCCGGTATTATCTGCTATCTTCAGTCTGGTATAAGCCTGAATCATTTATCTCACTTCGGTTTGGTTTCAACCATTTTCTCAGTAGACACTATCTCTGTTACCCGCCATCTCTTTTCTTTCGACAAAGGCCGGGTCTCGACAATTCTCACTTTGTCACCGATTTTGCAGGCACTATTTTCATCGTGAGCTTTGTACTTCTTGGTACGCCTGACTGCCTTCTTATAGAGTGGATGGACTTTCCTGGTCTCCACAGCTACCACAACGGTTTTGGCCATCTTGTTGCTCACCACCAAGCCTTCCCTAACCTTTCGTTTCTCGAGATCACTCATCTTACTGTGCCAAGTTCCCTTTCTCTTAAAATAGTCTCTATTCTGGCAATCCTTCTCTTCACTCGAGGAATCTCTCGATGATTCCCCAACTGTCTAGTGGCCAGGCGAAAACGGAGGTTAAACAGCTCCTCATGAGTTTCTTCGAGCTTCGTCAATAACTCTTCATTGTTAAGGGCACGAATCTCGCTAGCTTTCACTTCTCTGCCCCTCCTTTCTGACAAAACTAGTAGCTATGGGAAGCTTATGAGAGGCCTGGCGAGTTGCCTCAGAAGCCACATCTTCCTTTACATCAGCCAATTCAAACAGGATTCTGCCTCTCTTCACTACGGCTACCCAGTGGTCCGGTGCACCTTTCCCACCACCCATTCTTGTCTCCGCAGGTTTCTTTGTCACAGACTTGTCAGGGAAAATCCGTATCCATAGTTTACCGCCACGATGCATGTGACGGACAAACACGCGACGGCTTGCCTCAATTTGTCGCGCAGTTAGCCACGCAGATTCCTCAGCCCTCATGCCGAAGTCACCAAAAACAATGGTATCCCCGCTCTGGGCACTGCCTTTTCGTCTTCCTTTATGTACCTTGCGGTACTTCACCCGTTTCGGCTGTAACATTCTTCTCCTTGACTTCAGGGATAATATCGCCCTTATAAATCCACACTTTAACCCCAATACGCCCCATTACAGTATGAGCTTCAACAAGGCTGTAATCAATATTGGCACGTATCTTATGCAACGGCATTTGACCTTGCCGGAGAGTCTCGCTTCTGGCAATTTCATTCCCACCCAGTCTGCCGCCGCACCTTATCTTTACTCCCTTGGCACCAGATTGCAGAGTCCGGAAGGCTGCCTGTCTCATGGCCCGCCGGAAAGGAATTCTTTCTTCGAGCCGTTCAGCTATGCTCCGAGCTACTAAACTAGCTTCGAGCTCGGGATGCTCAATTTCTCTAACGGTCAATCTAATCTTGCCTCCACTCACCTTTTCCAGGTCCGACTTCAATATTTCCACATTCTGTCCCCCCCGACCAATCAAGATGCCAGGACGAGCCGAGTAAAGAGTCAAATGTATCTCGTCTCCCGGACGTTCAATTTCCACCCGAGCAACCGCTCCTCCAAGACACTTTTGTTCCACTACTCTACGTAGCCTTAAATCATCCAACAAAAACCGGGTATAGTTCTTTTCAGCATACCACCTGCTTCGCCAATCTTGATTAATACCTAGTCTGAAGCCGTAAGGATGAACTTTTTGTCCCAAAACTATTCCTCCTCTTCACTAACGAGAACTGTAATATTGCTAGACCGTTTCAAGATAGGACTAATCCTTCCCCTCGACTGAGGGCGAAATCTCTTCAAAGTATGCCCTTTACCGGCAGATATATCAGTAATTCTAAGCTCAGCAGGCGACATTTGAAAGTTGTTTTCAGCATTGGCTACTGCTGATTTGATTACCTTAGCGACCGCCTTGGCTGTAGGGGTAGGCATAAATCTAAGGATAGCCAAAGCCTCATCAACTCTCTTGCCTCTAATCATATTCACCACTAAACGAACTTTCTGAGGCGAAATGCCGACGTCGTTAGCTACTGCTTTTACCTTCATTGCACTTTATTGTTTCACCGGCTGTTCAGTTACTTTGGCTTTGCTGACATGGCCCCTGAATGTCCTGGTAGACGCGAACTCCGCGAGTTTATGCCCCACCATATTTTCGGTGATGAAAATGGGCACATGTTTCCTGCCATTGTGCACTGCAATAGTGTGACCTATCATCTGGGGCAAAATAGTAGAGGCACGAGACCATGTCTTCAGCACCGTCTTCTCGCCAGAACTATTGAGCGCCTCTATTCTCTTAACCAATTTAGGGTCGCAAAAAGGCCCCTTTTTAAGCGATCGTGACATTCTGTTTCCTCCGCTTAAGGATCATCTTATCCGATGTTCTACGGCGACGTGTCTTAGGCCCCAAAGCTGGCTTCCCCCACGGAGTCTTCGGAGGCATTCCTCGTTTAGCCCTGCCCTCCCCACCCCCATGCGGGTGGTCACGGGGAGTCATAGCAGAACCTCTGACCGTAGGCCGCCAACCTAACCATCTTGACCTTCCAGCTTTGCCTATTACTATGTTTTCGTGCTCAACGTTCCCTATCTGACCAACCGTAGCCCAGCACTTTTGGTGAAACTTACGCAGTTCACCTGAAGGGAGTCTAAGCACTACATACTTACCCTCCTTGCTTATGATTTGGGCAGAATTCCCCGCGCTATGCACAAGCTTTCCCCCTTTGCCTGGCTCAAACTCAACATTATGTACTGGGGTTCCCACAGGAATGTGCTCCAGCGGCAGAGCATTCCCAAGCTTTATATCAACATCCTCGCCTGCCTGTATAGTGTCACCTAACTTAATGTCCAGAGGAGCGAGTATATAACGCTTCTCTCCATCAGCATAATGAACTAAAGCTATCCGAGCTGCCCTATTAGGGTCATATTCAATGGAAGCTATTCTTCCCGGAACGGCAATCTTGTCCCTCTTGAAATCGATGAGGCGAAGTTTGCGTTTACTGCCACCACCACGATGACGCACAGTTACCACCCCCCGGCTATTACGCCCTGCCTTCTTTTTCAGCGGCACCAGCAAGGATTTCTCGGGGGCTACTCCGGTTAGCTCCTCAAAAGCAGCACCAGACATGAATCTCCGGCCTGCAGAAGTTGGATCATAAGTCTTTAATCCCACCAATCGCTCCTTATTTGTGCGTCCTCTGCCAGCGAGTCTTCTTAAGAAGCTTCTTATGCTGGTGCTTGGACATTTTCTTTCTTCTCCACTTGGTAACTGAACCCATTAGACACCCTCAAAGAAAGTAATTTTGTGGCCCGGTGCCAAGGTGACTATTGCCTTTTTCCAGGCTGAACCAGTCACTTGTCTCCGGCCGAATCGTCTTGTTTTACCAGGGACCGTCATCACATTTACTTTGCTTACCTTTACCTTAAAAGCTTTTTCTACTGCCTCCTTAATCTGAGACTCGGTAGCCTTGCTCGCCACTTTAAAGGCATATTTGTCTTTCTCCTTAAGAGATGTAGCCTTCTCCGTAACCAAAGGACGCCGTAAAACTTCATAAATATGCAATCTATTTACCCCAAATCTCTTCGATGTTCCGTACTGCCGGCACCGTAGCTACCAACATTTCATAGGAAAGCAAATCCAGCACATTAATCAGAGCCGAAGGCACTACCTTTACCTCAGTCAGATTAGCCGCTGATTTAGTCACATTGGGCGCCGACTGAGCAGTAACAATCAAAGCAGAAGAATCGATGCCCAGCGAAGACAGAACATTTATCATGCCTTTTGTCTTTGGTTCCTTGAAATCAAGTTCCTGCACCAGTTTCATATTTCCTTCTCTGATTTTAGCGGACAGGAGACACTTCAGAGCTAACCTTCTCATTTTCTTGGGCATCGATTGGCGATAGGAGCGTGGCTTAGGACCAAAAACCACACCACCCCCTCTAAGAAGAGGCGACTTTATGTCCCCTCTGCGCGCTCTGCCAGTATGCTTCTGGGCATAAAGTTTTCTTGTGCTCCCGCCGACTTCCCCCCTGCCCTTGGTAGACGCAGTACCTTGCCGCTCATTTGCCAACTGTCTTACCATCGCCTGGTGCACTACAACCTCATTAAAAGGAATAGCAAAAATGGCTTCACTAAGCTCTATTTGCTCAAGAACTTCACCGTCTGAGCTATAAACTGGCACTTTCATTTACTACTACCTTGCCTTCTCAATTACTAACAGCCCTCCATTGGCTCCAGGCACTGCACCCTTGACCAGAAGCAAATTGCGCTCCGGGTCAGCCTGAACAACCTCGAGGCTACGTGCTGTTACCCTTCTATTTCCCATATGCCCCGCCATGCGTTTTCCTTTAAGAACTCGCCCAGGCCAAGTGGTAGCTCCAATTGAACCGGGGGCGCGATGGCGGTCAGTCTGGCCATGGGTCTTTGGCCCACCGGCAAAATGATACCGCTTGACCACACCGGCGAAGCCCCTACCCTTAGAAAAGCCAATGACATCTACTAGGTCACCTTGTTTCAAGAAGCCAACGTCTACTTTGTCACCACGCTTGATGGAGCTAATATCATCAGCCTTGAATTCGCGAAGATAGCGGACATTCTCCAAGTCTCGAAGATGTCCTTTCTCCGGAGAGCTAAGCTGAGATTGTCTCACTTTGTTCTCAATAAAGCCCACCTGTACAGCATCGTAGCCATCCCTGTCGCGGCTCTTTACTTGAGTTACCACAGAAGGCCCGGCGTGGATAGCGGTCACTACCACTGTCTCTCCGCTTTCCTGGAACAGCTGCGTCATGCCTATTTTCCTACCGATAATGCCTGGAAACATGGTCGTAACTACAATTTGATATCTATCTCTACTCCAGATGCTAAATCCAGTTGACTCAGGGCATCTATAGTCTTAGAACTTGGCTGCAAAACGTCAATTACCCTCTTATGAGTCCTGATTTCAAACTGCTCCCTGGAATCCTTATCTATGTTGGAGGAACGAATAACACAAAACTTCTGGATACGTGTGGGCAAAGGTACCGGGCCAACCACGATGGCCCCCGTACGCTCCACCGCATCTACTATTTGCCTCACTGCTTGATCAGCCAACTTATGATCGAAGCTCTTGATTTTGATACGAACTTTTTGCTCGGTCATCTGGTTTTTCCTGCTTTAGCTACAATCTGGTCAGCCAAATCCTGAGGCAATTTTTCATAGCGATGAAAGCACATGGTGTAACTTGCTCTCCCCTGACTGACCGATCTCAAATCTCCGGCGAAACCAAATGTTCCCGCCAGAGGAACAAGACAACGGACAGCAGAAACCTCATCGCGACTCTCAATGCCTTCGATATGTGCTCTTCGAGAATTCAGATCGCCAATGATATCTCCCAGGAACTCATTGGGAGTTGTTATTTCCACCTCCATAATCGGCTCGAGAATAATAGGTTTAGCTTTGTTTATCCCATCCCTCATAGCCATGAAGCCTGCCATTCTGAAAGCTATATCTGAAGAATCGACTTCATGAAAACTTCCGTCATACAAAGTCACCTTCGCATCTATCACAGGGTAACCGGATGATCCCCCACTCTGCAAAGCCGACTTGACCCCGGCCTCTACCGCAGGAACAAATTCCCTTGGCACAGCTGAGCCCCGCATCTGGTCACGAAACGCAAATCCGCTGCCTCGCTCGCCTGGCTCAATCTTAAGCCAAACGTGTCCGTACTGGCCTTTACCACCAGATTGACGTATGAATTTCCCTTCAGATTCCACAGAGATGGTAATTGTCTCCTTATAGGCGACCTGAGGCCTACCAGCATTGACCCTTACACCATATTCGCGAAATATGCGCTCCATTAACACTTCGAGATGAAGTTCACCCATCCCCGAAATCAGAGTTTGACCCGTTTCTTTGTCATAGTGAACCTTGAAGGTAGGATCCTCCATAGTAAGTTTAGCCAGGGAATCATCCAACTTGTCCTGGTCAACTTTGCTTTTGGGTTCAACAGCCATGGAAAGCACCGGCTCAGCAAATCGTATAGCCTCAAGAAGCACTGGCCATGCAGGTTCACAAACAGTATCACCTGTGGAGGTCGTCTTAAGTCCCAGGCTAGCTACGATACTTCCGGTGTCGGTGTGGTCGATCTCTTCGCGGCGATTGGCCTGCATAACATACAGTTTTCCCAGTCTCTCTTTCTTGTCTGTGCTGGAATTCAAGACCTGGGCTCCGGCCTTTATTCTGCCTGAATACACACGCAAGTAGACAAGCCTGCCCATAAACGGGTCAAAAACCGTTTTGAAGGCCAATGCAGAAAAAGGGTCTTCGTCGCTCGCCTGCCGAAGGACTTTTTCTCCGTTCCTAGGATCTGTAGCCGAGATGGGACGAACGTCGAGTGGCGACGGCAGATAATCTACTATAGCATCAAGCAATAACTCGATGCCTTTGTCTCTCAAGGCACTGCCGCAAAGAACAGGCACCACGCGGTTAGATACGGTCAACCTTCTTATGGCTGCCTTAATCTGAGAAACCGAGATATCTTGCCCGTCAAGGTAAAGCATCATTATCTGCTCATCGAGTTCAGCTAAGTTTACAATCAATGCTTGGCGATCCTTGGCCAACAAAGTCTCACTGCCCCCTTTCATTGGAGATGAATTAGAATCAACCGGGAAAGCAATGATTCTGTTTTCTACAAGGTCGATGACGCCTCGAAAGTCCTTCTCACTTCCTATTGGAAGCTGTATAGGTAGCGCCTTGCTCCGCAACCTTTCATTAATCATGGTCACTGTATGCTGAAAATCAGCACCAACCCTATCCATTTTGTTGATGAAGCAAATCCTGGCCACGCCATATTTGTCTGCCTGACGCCAAACAGCTTCTGATTGAGCTTCTACCCCGGCCACGCCATCGAAAATCACAACCCCACCGTCTAATACACGGAGGCTACGCTCCACCTCAGCAGTGAAATCCACATGCCCGGGGGTATCGATAATATTTATACGATGTTCGCGCCAGTGACATGTGATAGCCGCTGAAGTAATAGTAATACCTCGTTCTCTTTCTTGCTCCATCCAATCCATCACCGCAGTCCCTTCATCCACGCTGCCGATTTTGTAAGTACGCCCTGTGTGATGGAGAATCATCTCTGTGGCTGTGGTTTTCCCAGCATCTATGTGAGCGATAATCCCTATGTTCCTCATTTTTTCCAAAGGGAAGGTCCGCGACATGAGCTTATCCTTTGCCTCAAGTACTGCTTTTAACACGACTGCTTACCAACGATAGTGAGCAAAGGCTTTGTTAGCCTCTGCCATCTTATGAATATCCTCGCGTTTCTTGATTGCTGCCCCTCGACCGTTGATAGCATCAACCAACTCGCTTGCCAGCTTTTCTTTCATAGATTTGCCGCTACGAGCGCGCGCTGAGGTAATGAGCCACTTTATGGCGAGAGCGCGCCCTTTCTCTTCCCTCACCTCCGTGGGAACCTGGTATGTAGCCCCACCTACCCGGCGTGACTTAACCATGAGAAGCGGCGCAACATTCTTAATCGCCTGCTCCAAGGCTTCATCGGGTTTGCTATTCACCTGCTGGGCAGTCAGTTCCAGGGCACTGTAGATAACGCGCTCGGCTGTAGCTTTTTGACCTCGTAGCATAAGCCTGTTAATGAATTTAGCCACCGTCACGCTGCCATATTTAGCATCCGGTGGCGGTATCCTTTTTTCTAGTTTTCTAGTTCCTCTTGGCATTTGACGTCCTTACTGTTTTGGTGCCTTGGCCCCATATCTGCTGCGACCCCGCCTGCGGTTGGCTACTCCTTCAGTGTCCAAGGTACCACGGATAATATGGTAGCGAATTCCAGGAACGTCCTTGACCCGACCACCACGAATCAAAACTACCGAGTGCTCCTGCAAATTATGTCCTTCCCCAGGAATATACGCAGTTACTTCCATACCGTTGGTCAGCCTAACACGGGCAACTTTGCGCAACGCCGAGTTGGGCTTCTTAGGTGTAACCGTCTTAACCTGGATACAGACACCTCTTTTTTGAGGCGCCCCCTCGACCCATCTGATTTTCCCTTTCATCGTATTTCGGGTGTAATGCAGTGCTGGGACTTTGCTTTTCTCTCCCAGCTTCTGCCGCCCTCTACGAACAAGTTGATTAACTGTAGGCATTGTTACACTCCTCTATTTCAGACAATCAAAAAGCCGCCTGGTTACATGCCGGTCTACTCTAGGAAAATCTTGCTCGGCCTCAGCCAGCCGGCTTTTATAACTCTATACAGTCTTTACCTTCTAGTAGACACCAACTTAGTAATTTAACACAGGGCAATCAGGCTGTCAACTAGCGAAGCAGCGTGCTCGAAATAGGAGCCTGAAATAAGAAGAGGCAGGACATCACCTATCCACACTCGAATTGATAAAGACCCTGATAATATGGCGGCCCCGGTAGTCCGCTCATACTGCCTTCTTTAGACCAGAACAATAATGAGACTGTTATTGTATAGGCACGAGATATCCCCGGGAAGCAAAGTGGTTTTGGGGAGAGCCTTTCATGAGTGCTGGCTCACAATTCCACAATGGGAAAGGAATTTCCTGAGGACGGACCTATTTTGGGATTTCTTGGAACGCTCTGCTTGTTAACGCAGGCGCTTTTTTGCTCCTGCTTTGACTTTGAACATCCTGCTACTGGATAGGTTGTCTAAAGATTGATTGAGGGCGGCTACATATTCGTCAACTTCGTCCCTATCGAACTGTATAACTCTATCGGCTATTCGTTGACAATAACCGCACTGGCTACACCCGGATGAACAGTCTTGCTTCCTGAAGAAATCCATGAAGCCTTCCAGAGCCTGGTTGTCGATGTAGAATCCGGGCGGCACTCCAACACCATTGCTTTGTTCACCCGGCAAAGTAGAGTTGACAAATCCAGTTCTCGGGGTGATGACGTTCAAAATATCATATAGATTGCCTTGATAGTGACGTGACGAATACGCTGTGGCAGCACGCAGGATTTTCTCGGTGGGCATCGCTCTGCCGCTGATTTTCAGCACATCGATACCTATCTCTTCGTAAATGTGAATGTCCTCCGGCCTCACCCAGCGGCATTTAATGACCTGAGAAACATCACGGAGCCTGTCCAAAGTACAACGAAGTACGCAATAATCTACGTAGGACCCCTTGAGCGGGTTGTAATTCTGACTGGCGTGGCCCAGCCCATCATGGTGATAATATTCGTACGGACACTGATACAGGCAAAGATTGTTCAGTAGTACAGTGAGCTCGCAACTCACCGTGTTCCTGATAGCCTTGAGCGCCCCAAAGCTCCGATTTACATTGATGTCCAGAGTAATAGAATCGGCGCCCAACGATTCGAACAACTTGGCTCTGGCAACGCTGTTCACATGAGCAATAGTTGATACTCTTACCTGCAGTTGCGGGAACTGACGCTTAATAAGTTCAACCAGATAAGGGATCGTTACCGTAACGCTATCCGCGCCGATGCTGGTAATCCAATCAAGGTGTATCAGCAATTCTCGATGGGTATCTTCGTCCCATTCCATGTTGCTCATGCTGGGAGCATTCAGGAGGTAGTCAAATTTCAAACCTGCTGAGTGAGCCTCTTCTATATATTCCTCCACCTGGTTTGCCACCATGCGGACGTTATCAGGACCAGATCCC
>Ga0209253_10000993_pt1 | contig 24877 bp, 27 predicted proteins | sample FrelakmetBRP12BR_FD_187145 | JGI IMG/M metagenome (GOLD analysis project Ga0209253, IMG submission 187145) | Freshwater lake sediment microbial communities from the University of Notre Dame, USA, for methane emissions studies - BRP12 BR (SPAdes)... | ecosystem: Environmental > Aquatic >...
GGAGGGAGCAGCGGAGCCGGTTGCCCCGCCGCCGTGGCCGCTGCCGGTCGGGGCGGGCGCAGACCGGAAGCCGGCGGCGGACGTGGGAGGGGGCGCGGCGGGAGGGCCCCTGCGCAACGAGGGCTGGACGATCCTCGAGGAGCTGGGGCGTAGGCCCCCTCGGGGGCCCGCGGTCAGGCGAGCTTCTTTTCCTTCTCGAAGGAGAGCAGGGGCCCCTCCTTCCGCAGGATCACGCCGTCGGTGATCTTGCACTCCTTCACGCCCTCCCGGTAGGGGACGTCGTACATGATGTCGAGCATCGCCTGCTCCAGGATGGACCGGAGCCCGCGGGCGCCCGACTTCCGGCGCATCGCCTCGCGGGCCGTGGCGCGCAGGGCCTCGCGCGAGAAGGTGAGCTTCACCTTCTCGAGGTCGAAGAGCTTCTGGTACTGCTTCGTCAGCGCGTTCTTCGGCTCGGTGAGGATGGTGACCAGGTCGTCCTCGCTCAGGTCGGAGAGCGTCGCGATCATGGGAATGCGCCCGACGAACTCGGGGATCATCCCGAACTTCACGAGGTCCTGCGGCTCGATGCGGGCCAGCAGCTCGCCCAGCGGCACCTCCTCCCGCCCCTCGATCTTGGCCCCGAACCCGAGCCCCTTCACGCCCACGCGGCGGCGGATGGCCTGCTCGATGCCGCAGAAGGCCCCACCGACGATGAAGAGGATGTTGGAGGTATCGACCTGGATGTACTCCTGCTGGTTGTACTTCTTGCCGCCCCGCGGCGTCACGTTGGCGCGCGTGCCCTCGATGATCTTGAGCAGCGCCTGCTGCACGCCCTCCCCGCCGACGTCGCGGGTCGGCGACGGGCTGTCGCCCTTGCGGGCGATCTTGTCGATCTCGTCGATGTAGACGATGCCGCGCGCGGCCTTCTCCACGTCGTAGTCGGCGTTGTGGAGAAGGTTCTGGATGATGTTCTCGACGTCCTCGCCCACGTAGCCCGCCTCGGTGAGGCTGGTGGCGTCGGCGATGGTGAAGGGGACGTTCAGGAAGCGCGCCAGCGACTGGGCGAGCAGCGTCTTGCCCGACCCGGTCGGGCCGATGAGGAGGATGTTCGACTTCTGGAGCTCGACCTCCTCGGAGGCGCGCCCGGATACCGGGCGCTGCCCGCGCGCCGGCTTGCGCGAGTAGACCCGCTTGTAATGGTTGTAGACGGCGACGGCCAGCACCCGCTTCGCCCGATCCTGGCCGACGACGTAGTCGTCGAGGAAGGTCTTGATCTCGGCGGGCGTCGGCAGCGTCACCGCGGGGCGGCCGTCCTCGCGCTCGCTCTCCTCGGCGATGATGTCGTTGCAGAGGCGGATGCACTCGTCGCAGATGTAGACCGTCGGCCCGGCGATGAGCTTGCGGACGTCCCGCTGGCCCTTTCCGCAGAAGGAGCAGCTCAGATTGCCGTGGTGTGGCTCTTTCCGGCTCACGTCACCCTCTCCCGGGGGATGGTACACCAAACGCCCAGGGGCGACAAAAACCACCCCTGAAGTCGCTCTTAACGGGCGGGCGACAGCGGCGCCGCCCCGTCCTGCCCAGGGGCCCACGCCCCCTGGCGGGCCGGCGACCCGGGGCGAAATCGACCTCGCCGCCGCCTCGCGGCCGCTCCCCGCTGGCCCTCTACTCTCCCTCGCCGGCCAGCCGATCGAGGGCCTCGGCGAGCTCGCGGGCGTGGCGGCGCAGCGCCGGGGGGACCTCGCGCTCCGCGTCGCAGGCGTCGGCGACCCGGCGCGCCGCCTGCGCGAGCCGCCGGAGCCGCTCCTGGGCCGGCGGCGGCTCCGGCCGCGGCTCCGGCCCGAAGCGCTCGGCGATGCGGCGGCTCACCTCGGCCCGCCCGGCCTCCCCGTCGAGCACTGCCTCGCGCATCTCCTCCCAGGAGCGCTCGTCGAGCCGCCCCGCCGCGTCGGCGCGCGACAGGACCTCGATGACCTCGAAGGGCGGAGCCTCCCGCACCTCCCGTGCGCGGACGACGTCCGGCTCGCGCCGCTCCAGGAAAGCGTAGGAGAGCGTCAGCTTCTCGGCGGTGGCCCGCTTGAGGAAGAGCTCCTTCGTGCAGTAGGCCTCGAAGCTCGCGTGGCCCCACTCCTCCCAGGCCCCCTCGCGCTTCACCTGGACCAGCAGCCGTCCCAGCTCCACCCAGGAGGCCCTGAAGCGCCGCACGCTCTCCAGGACGCGTCGCCGCAGCGAGCCCTCCGGCAGCACCCCGATCCGCGACTCCACGCCGGCCGCCGCCTTGCTTCGCATCGCCCCCCCCTCGCCGGGCTCACCGGCTCGCCGCGCTCAACGGGCGCCCACCCGGAACGAGAGGGACACGACCGGCCGCTCGCCAGCGAACGGCCGGAAGGCCCAGCCCTTCATGGTGCCGAGCAGGCAGCCGCGCAGCTCCGCCGAGCCTTTCCGCGGCCCGTCGATCCACAGCTGGGCCACGCGACCGTCGTTGCCGATGGCGAACTCCAGCGGGAGCTCGCCCGACCAGTCGCGGACGCGCTCCGACTCGGCGCGGATGCAGGGCACGAGCGAGCGCTGCTCGCGGGCCACGACCGACTGGATGTGGGCGGCATCCCAGTTCGACTGCACCAGCGCGCCGCGCGGACGCGCCGGGCCCGCACCGGCCGCGGACGGGCCCGTCGCGGCGCGCCCGGCGGCGCTCGGCTCCTCGGGCGGAATCTCGACCTCGTCGTCCGTCGGTCGTCGCGAGCCGCCCACCTTCACCGGCGCGGCCACCGCGATGCCGCCGCCGAAGTCCTCCAGGAGCGCGCTGCGCGCCTCCCTTGGACCCTGGCGGGCCAGGCGGAAAGCCGCCCAGGCGGCTCCCCCCACCGCCCCCGCGGCGAGCAGCGCCACGAGCGCGGCGCGACGCCGCCGGCGGCTGCGGGCGACCTGCCTCGCCCCGGTCACCTCCCGCTCGACCCGGAGCTTTGCCTGCGCCTTCCGGAGGTGGAGCCCGAAGGCGGCAACCTCGCCCAGCGGACGGTAGGCTCCCTCCCCCTCGGCCACCGGGGTGCGAGCATCGACCTCGCCGCGGTAGAGGAGGTCGAGGAGCGCCTCGCCCGGGACCGGGCCGTAGATCCGGCCGCCCTTCTCGAAGAGCCACTCGCCGTCCGGAGCGGGCTGGCGCGTCGGGTCGCCGGGGGTCGTCATGCGGGAGCGGTCGCTGGCGCCGCGCGCGCCGGCATGCTCAACTTACCACGGCGTGGAACGGCGACGGTACGCGATGCGGATCGCCTACGACGGCGGTGGCTTCCGGGGCTTCCAGCGCCAGCCCGGCCTGCCCACCGTGGAGGGCGCGCTGCTCGAGGCGCTCCGCCCGCTCGGCCTCCGGCCGCAGCTCGAGGCGGCGGGGCGCACCGACGCCGGCGTTCACGCCCTGTCCCAGGTGGTGACGTTCTCCGCGCGAGCCGACGTCGTGCCGGCCGAGCTGCGCGCTGCCGTGAATCGCGGGTCACCGCACGGGCTCCTGTGCCTCGACGCCTGGCGCGCGCCCCCGTCGTTCCACGCCCGGGCGAGCGCCACGTCGCGGACCTACGTCTACCTGGTGGGGACGCCGCCGCCGGAGGCGCTCGCCCGCTACGCCTGGACGCTCCCCGACGAGCGCGCTTTCCCGGGCGCCGCCACCCCCCGCCTCGACACGGCGGCGATGGAGGAGGCGCTCGCAGCGGCCGTGGGCGAGCACGACTTCTCCGGCTTCGCCCGCCCCGGCGAGCAGCGAGGCTCGGTGCGCACGCTCCTGCGCGCGGACGTGCACCAGGCGACCTGGGCACCGCTCTGGGCCGTGGTCCTGCAGGGACGCGGCTTCCTGCGCGCCCAGGTCCGCAACCTGGTCGGGACGGCGGTGGCGGTCGGGCTGGGGCTGGCGCCACCGACCCGGCTGGGGGAGCTTCTCCGCGCCGCTGAGCGATACCGGGGCGTTCGCGCCCCCGGATGGGGACTCACCCTGGCCGCGGTCGCCTACCCTTCCGAGGCCCTTCCTTCGAGGCCTCAAGGGTCCATCGAACCGTCGCTGTCCTCGAGCGTGACGTGACCATACTTCATGAGCAAGTCGGTCACGGCCTCTCGCAGATAGTCGGACTGCCGAATTCGCGTGGCTCGCGCCAGGCGCCGGAGGCGGGTCGCGAGCTCGGGCGGCAACCGCACCAGCATCGGTTCCAGGCGGGCGGCGCTCCCCGGGACGGTGGGGACGGGATCGGTTTGGTGGCTGTTTCGGACCAGCTCGATGGGTCGCATGTGGGCTATTGCCTCCCTATACCTACGTTTGCCTACACGCTACCACCTGATACCCTCCTGTCAAAAAAACGGCCTTGACAAACGCGCTGGATGAAACGCCGTGAAGGCCCTCGGGGCTCGACTCAGGACGGCCAGCGCCACTGGAAGCCGAGCCCGAGCTGGAAGGCGAACCCGCGGAACTCGCCGAACGCGGTGGACGCCCCGAGCGTCGCGAAGATCCCGCAGGCCCTCTCGAAGTCGTACATGACGCCCAAGCCGAGGCGCGGCCCCGCCGCCACGCGCGGAGAGACGGCCAGCACCACGCCGGCGTCGAAGAAGGTCTTCAGCTCCTCGGAGCCGAAGAACCCGCGGTAGCGCGCGTCGAGCAGCCACGCCGTGTCGGCGATCTCTCCGGCCGCGAGGGGGCTCCAGCTGCCGCCGAGCAGGACCTCGTCCCCGTCGGAGCCCACGTCGAAGGAGAAGGCGAGCCTGAGCCCGAGGAGGTCGAACGTCGAGCGGGAGAGGCCGCCGCCGACGGTGGCGGTGAGCCGGCTCCCGTCGACCTCGGCGGTGAGGCCGAACTGGTCGCGATGATCGTAGCGAGGCTCGAGCGCCCGGGCCGGAGCCGCCCCCAGGGCCAGGGCGAGCGCGGCGCCGGCGAGCCCCCAGGCCGGGTGCCGCGCCGGCCTCACGCGCCCACCACGGGCGGCGCGATGCCCGCCACCTCGTTCAGGCGCCCGGAGCGGAAGGGCTCGAGGTCCAGTGTGGCGAGCCGGAACCCGGCGCCCTTCAGGGCCTCGACCAGCGCCGCACGCAGCGCGAAGGCCAGGCCCATCTCGTCCGAGGCCACCTCGATGCGTGCCACGTCGCCGTGATCGCGCACGCGGAACTGGCGCAGCCCGAGGCGGCGAATCCCGGCCTCGGCGCGCTCCACGCGGGCGAGTCGCTCCGGCGTGATGGGGGTTCCGTACGGGATGCGCGACGCCAGGCAGGCCATCTGCGGCTTGTCCCAGGTGGGAAGGCCGAGCGCCTCGCTCCAGGCCCGGATCTCGTCCTTGGTGAGCTCCGCCTCGGCGAGCGGCGAGCGGACCGAGCGCTCGAGCGCCGCCCGATGACCGGGGCGGTGGTCGCGCCGGTCGTCGGCGTTGAAGCCGTCGAGGATCACCGGGAGCCCCTCGGCGCGGGCCACCTCGTCGCAGACGCGGTAGAGCTCGCTCTTGCAGAAGTAGCAGCGATCGACGGGATTCGCGAGGTAGCGGGGGTCCTCGGCCTCGCGGCTCTCGACCTCGACGTGGCGGGCACCGAGGCGCCGAGCCAGCTCCCGCGCCTCCTCGCGCTCGGCGGCCGGCACGCTCGGCGAATGGGCCGTGAGGGCCAGCGCCCGGGCGCCCAGCACCTCGCGGGCGACGGCGAGGACGAAGGTGGAGTCGACGCCGGCGGAGAAGGCGATGAGCGCGCCGTCGCGCTCCGCGACGATGGCCTTCAGCCGCGCCAGCTTGTCGGCCGACGCGGATCGGATCCGCTCCAGCTCGTCCGGCGACAGCGTCATGAACCGCCTCCGCGGCCACCCGCCCACCGCGCGGACGGCCCGTCCGGATCCTAGCGCCCGGCCCGCTTCGCCGCTCGCCCGGCCTTCGCGGTCTTCGCGCCCTTTGCGCCCCTGGGGGTGGCCTTCGCAACCGCCCTGGGCGCGCTCCGGGAGGCGGGCTTCCCCTTCGGGCCCTTCCTGGCCGCGCCGGCGCGCTTCGGGCGCTGGCCGCCGGTGAGCTTTCCGAAGTCGGCCGGACCGAGGAACTTCATCTCCACGAGCTTCTGGAAGAGGCGGACGGCGGCGGCCTCCGGGCGCTCCTGGTCGGTGCGCACCACCAGCTCCGCGTGGGATGGCGGCTCGTACGGATCGTCAATGCCAGCCACGTTCTTGAGCTCGTGGGCCAGGGCGCGCTTGTACATGCCCTCGCCGTCGCGGGAGAGCAGGGTCTCCATGGGCGCGTCGACGAAGACCTCGGCGATGCGCCGGACGTCGCGGCGAACGGCGTCCCGGTCGTCACGGAACGGCGAGAGCGATGCCACGATGGCCACGGCCCCGTGTCGCGCCAGCATCTTCGCCACCGTCCCGAGGCGCCGGACCGCGGTGTTCCGGTCGTCCCTGGAGACACCGAGGCCGCGGGTGAGGATCTCGCCCGCCTCGTCGCCATCCAGGAACTCCACGGGGCGACCGACGCTCGCGAGCCGCTTGTAGAGATGGTTGCCGAGCGTGCTCTTGCCGGCGCCGGTCATTCCCGTGAGCCAGATGACGAAACCCGTGGCGTGCTGCGCGTCCATGGTCCCTCCCCGGCCTGGGCGTCGGCCGGCCGTGGGGCTCTGCCAGCCCCCTTGAACGGCGCAATATAGCTGATCTCGCAGGAGAAATGGCCGGCTTGGGCGGGGCGTTCCTTTTGCTCAGAGTGCGCGACGCGCCGCAGCGGCCTGGGCCGCCCGAACCAGTGGCTCGGACTCGAACACCTCGCCATTCCAGCGGAATCTGGCGATCTGCTGGGCCACGCCGCCGCGCACGGCGACGACCAGTTGCTCCGCGCCGGGAAGCGCTGGGCTCCCGTCGAGGAGGGCCTGCTCTCGGTCCACGCCGGAGAGGACCGCTGGGCCGTCGACGTGGGAGTGGTAGCAGGCCACGACCTCGCCGCCGCCGCGCCGCAGGTCGACGAAGAGCCGCAGCTGTGCCGCCGGGTCCACGAGGAAACCGCAGCGCGCGCTGGCCGGCAGCCCGGAAGGAGCCTCCGCCTCCCCGAGCACGTTCCTCACCGGCACGACGTCGAGCTCCGCGGCGGAGCCGCCCCGCACCACGAACCCGCACACCTCGCGCTGCGGGTCCGCCTCCGCCAGCGCCGCGATCCGGCCGAGCACCTCGGCCGGATAGGCGGCGGGGAGTCCGCGGCCCCGGCTCACGGGGCCGCCGGGCCGGGCCCGGCCCGCGGCGCGGCCGCGGCCCCGCAGGCGCAGCCTGGCTGGCGAACGGTGGTGCGGGCCAGTGGCGTGCCTCGGAAGATCTCGATCCGCCGGCCCACCGGCGGCTGCACCGCGCCGGTGACGAGCAGGACCAGCTCCAGCGCCGCGAGCGCCCCGGTCACTGCCGCGCCCGCAGGCGTCGGATCCGCGCCCAGCCCGGGTCGTGCGGCACAGGCGTGGCAGGGAGCCCCGACCGGAACCACCGTGACGGCCCCTCCCTCGCCGTCCACCTCGGCCACGACGTGGGGCAGCTGCAGGAGCCTCGCCTCTTCCGCCACGGCGCGTGAGACGTCCGCGGAGGCGCCGCAGGCAAGCACCACGGTGGGCCGCACGCCCAGCCGCATCACGTCCGCGCGCACGAGCCCGCTGGCGTCACGCACGGCCTCGGCCGCCGCAGCGGCCCGCGGGCGACCGACATCCGCCGGCCCGAACATCCAGCCCGCGCCGTCGCCGGCCTCGATCGGCTCCGGGTCGTCGATCCAGATGGTCCCCACGCCGGACGCCGCCAGGTACTGGAGCGCCGGAGCCGCTGCTGCGCCGCCGCCGGCCACGCGCACCCGGGCGCCCCGGAGCCGCTCCTGGCCCTCCTCTCCCATCGCCGGCAGCAGGAGCTGGCGGGAATACCGCGCCACCTCGGCATCGCTCAGGGCCACGTCGCCTCCTCCCGGGGTGCGCCCCGCTCCAGCCATACGCGCCAGGAGCCGCGTCCCTCGGCCGGCGCCGCCTCGAGGCGCACCACCCGGTGCCCGTCCTCGACCGCGGTGCGAGGGACGTTGTCGAGCGGCTCCCCCTCGCGGAGCAGCACCTCCAGGACCGCCCCGGGCGCGAGCCGGCCGAGTGCGATCCGGGTGCGCACCCAGGTCAGCGGGCAGGCCTGCTCCCGCACGTCGATGTGGGCGTCGGGCCTCACGCCGTCCCCCGCGTGCGCGAGCTCTCCACTTCGGTCACCGGGTCCCGCGCCGGGCCCGCAGACCCCAGGCGCCCCTCGCAGGCCGGGCAGCCGATCCGCTTCCGCACCGGTACCAGCCGGGTCCTCGCCGACCGGGCCTCGTACACCACCAGCCGACCCATGTACGCGCCGCGCTCTCCAGCGAGCAGCCGGAGCGCCTCGGCCCCCATGAGCGAGCCCGCCAGCCCCGCCAGCGGGCCGATGATGCCGGCCTCGGCGCAGGTCGGGACCGTGCCGGGCGCGGGCGGCTCCTCGAAGAGGCAGCGCAGGCAGCCGCTCTGCCCCGGGACGACGGTGAGGAGCTGCGCGGTGTAGCGGAGCACGCCGCCATGCACGAGCGGCTTCCGCGCGCCCACCGCCACGTCGCTGGCGAGGAACTTGGTGGCGAAGTTGTCCGAGCCGTCCACGATCACGTCGACCGACACGGCGATCTCCGCGCCGTTGACGGCGTCGAAGCGCCGGTCGTGGGCCTCGACCCGGATGCCGGGGTGCAGGCGCCGCAGCCGCGCCGCAGCCGCGTCGGCCTTGCGCCGGCCGAGGTCGGCCTCGCCGAAGAGCGGCTGCCGGTTCAGGTTGGAGGTCTCGACCGCGTCGTCGTCGAGGAGCACGAGCCTTCCGACGCCCGACGCCGCCAACGCGAGCAGCACCGGACCTCCCAGTCCACCCGCTCCGATCACCAGCGCACTCTTCCCGGACAGCGTCCCGCCCATCTCTCCTCCCGGGGCGGCGATCTCCGCCGCGCCGGCCAGATCTAACCCAAAACCCGTCCGGACGCGCGGGGCCGGAGCGCGGCGGGCCCGGGAGAGGGCCTTCAGAAGGACAGGACGCGGCCACCGCTGCCGTGCGCCCACTGGTCCGGGAGGCTCCGGATCCCGTCCAGCAGATGCCGCGCACCCTCGGGATCGAGACCGGCGAGGCGCAGTGCCGTCTCGCAGGCGACGAGCTCCAACCCCAGGCCGCGCCGTCCGTCGTCGAGCATCGCCGCCAGCGACCCGACCCGCGCCGCTTCCGCCCCTGGCGGTGCGCCCCGGTCGAAGCGCCCCGCCGCCCAGGCCTCGAGGGCCGGACCCGAGAGCGCCAGCATCACCCGGTCGCCGAAGGCGGCCGCGGTGAGCGCGACGGCCACTGCCTGGTAGCGCGCGCTCCAGCCCTCTGCATGCAGGAGGACCAGGACCGGGACGCCCACTAGCTCCTCCCGAAGATCCGCCCGAGGATGCCGCGGCGGGTCTTGCCGCCGTGCCCTCCCGGCGCGGCCGCCGGCTCGGCCGGCCCGCCACGCCACGGGGCCTGCCCGTCCGGTCCCGGCGCCGCCGGCGCCGCTGCGGCCGGAGCCTCGCCGCCCCTCACCTGGAGCTTCGCCCGCAAGGAGTCCGGCGTCTCCAGCATTCGCAGGTCCACCCGTGTCACCTCCCCGGTGGCGAGGTTGCGGGCACGCACCCCGAGGATGCCCTCGTGGCCCAGGTGGAAGTCGAGCGCCAGCCGCACCGAGCCGCGCGGCCCTCGCGGAAGCCGCTCGACCCGGACGGTCCCGAGGTACTCGCACTCGGTCGCGTGCGGCGAGTCGCCCTGGAAGACCGCCAGCTCGAGCTCCTGCTGGTCGTCGTGGCTGGTGGCGAGCTCGTAGGCCTTCCGGGCCGGCAGCCGGGTGTTGCGAGGGAACACCGGGGCCACCCGCCCCCCCGGCAGCCCCACGCCGATGGCCACGGGAAGCACGTCGATGAGGACCACCGAGTCGATGCGCTCCTCGGACTCCGCCAGCAGGGCGGCGCCGAGGGCCACCGCCTCGTCGGGGTGGACCGCCTTGTTCGGATCGCGCCCGAAGGCCTGGCGGATCTTCCTCCACACGAGCGGCATCCGGCTCTGGCCGCCGACGAGCAGCAGGTCCTCCACCTCGTCCACTGCGATGCCCCGCGCCGCCAGCACGTCGCCGGTCACCGTCACGGTGCGATCGACGAGCGCCTCGGTCAGCTCCTCGAGGAGCGCCCGCGACAGCTCGACCTTCAGCTCCACGTCCGTCCCCCGGCGGTCCTTGCAAAGGTAGGGAACGTGGGCGAGCGCCAGCTCCCGCCCCGAGAGCGCGATCTTCGCCTCCTCGGCGGCGTCGCGGATGCGCTGCCAGACGACCGGGTCCTTCGGCGGCGCAAAGCCGTTTCGCTCCATGAAGCGCCACACCAGATGGTCCATCACCTGCGAGTCGAAGTCCACGCCGCCAAGGAAGGTGTCCCCGCCGGTGGAGAGCACCTCGTAGACGTTCCCGTCGATGTCCAGCAGCGACGCGTCGAAGGTGCCGCCGCCCAGGTCGTAGACCAGCACCTTCCGATCGAGGCCGCGCCCGTACCCGAACGCCAGCGCCGCCGCCGTCGGCTCGTTGAGGACGCGGACCACCTCGAGGCCGGCCAGCTCCCCCGCGTCCCGGACGGCCTGTCGCTGCGCGTCGCCGTAGTAGGCAGGCACGGCGATCACCGCCCGCTCCACCGGCTCGCCGAGCGTCTGGGAGGCCATCTCCTGCAACTCGCGCAGGACGAAGGCCTGCACCTGGCGCAGGGAGAACTCGCGTCCGGCGAAGCGCACCGCCGCCTCGCCGCCCTGCCCTTCGACGATCTGGTAGTGGAAGCGGTCGCGGCAGGCCTGAACGGTGGGGCTGTGGAAGGGGCGCCCGACGAGCCGCTTCGCCCCGTAGACCGTGTCCCGCGGGTTCACGATCATCTGCGCCTTGGCCGGGTGGCCCACCAGGAGCCGCCCTTGCGGATCGAAGGCCACGACCGAGGGAATCGTCCGGTAGCCGCGACGGGAGACGAGCACCTCGGCGCGGCCGTCGCGGGCCACCGCGACGCAGGAGTTGGTCGTGCCGAGGTCGATGCCGACGGTGGGGCCGCGGCGCGCCGTCCGGCGTGCCGGCGGCGAGGGAGAGGTCGAGGGCGCCGCGACAGGGCCGGGTTCCGGGAACGGGACCGGCGCAGGGGACGCCGGGGAGGCGTCGGACGCCGCCGCGCCCGCCTCGGGCGGCGGCTCGGGCGGCTCGTCGTTCGCCGCCAGGTCCCCGCGCGAGGCCACCATCCGTTCGATGACCTCGCGGCTTTCCGGCTCGAGCCGGATGAACTTGATACCCATCCCGGGATCGCGGGGCGACTCGCCGGGCGCGGACGGGGTCGTGCTCCAGCGCACCACGCCCTGGCCGCGGAGGACCTGCTGACCGTTGGCCAGCTCGATGTTCAGCGAGACGACGGTCCCCACCGGCTGGGCGGCGAGGGTGCGGACGAAGATCCCACCGCGCGAGATGTTGAGTGCCCAGCGCTCGATGAACTCCTCGACCGAGCCATGGGCGAGTCGCAGGTTCAGCTCGACGTCGAGCCGGGGATCGCGCCGCCTATTGTCGGCCATTGTGCGCGATTCTACCCCGCCCCCGCAGGGCCGCCATTCGCTTGCACCCCGGTCGACCCTCTGCTACAAACCGTCCCGCTTTTCCCGCCCAGGTGGTGGAACTGGTAGACACACCATCTTGAGGGGGTGGCGCCGCAAGGCGTGCGAGTTCGAATCTCGCCCTGGGCACCAGTCGCAGCGCGGAGAGACGAAAAGGGACCCGCGGCCGGGTCCCTTTCTCGTTCGCGGAGCCAGGGCCTCGGAGACGCCCGCCGCGCCGCAGCTAGCGCTTCGCCGGGGCCTGGACGGGCGGTGCGGGCGTCGGGCCGGGCTGGGCCGGGGCGCCCTGCCCAGCGCCGGCCTGCACGGGCGCGGCCGGGGCCTGGAAGGGCGAGGGGCCGGGAGTCGGTGCCGGCACGGCGACCTGTCCCTCCTTCACGACCGACCCGGACCGCGTCGAGATGTAGGAGAGCGTCAGCGAGGTCAGCATGAAGATGCCGGCGGCCACGCTCGTGACCTTGCCGAGGAACGTCTGCGCGCCACGGCCCCCGAACACAGCCTGCGAGCTGCCGCCGAAGGCGCCGCCCAGGCCGCCTCCCTTCCCGGCCTGCAGCAGGATCACCAGGATGAGGACGACCGAGACGACGACGTGGATGACGGTGACGATGGCGGTCAACGAACGGCTCCCTTCACGATCTGGACGAAATCTGCGGCCTTCAGCGCGGCACCGCCCACGAGCGCGCCGTCCACGTCCGGCTGGGACATGAGCTCGGCGGCGTTGTCCGGCTTCACCGATCCGCCGTACTGGATTCGAACGCCGTCGGCTTCCCCCGGCGCCAGGTGGCGCAGGATGGCGCGAAGCGCGGCGTGGACCTCCTGGGCCTGCGCCGCCGTGGCAGTCCTGCCCGTGCCGATGGCCCACACCGGCTCGTAGGCCAGCGTGAGCCGCCCCACCTCGCCGCCGGGGAGGCCGGCGAGCGCGGCGCGGACCTGGCGGCCGACGATCTCCAGGGTCCGGTCCGCCTCGCGCTCCGGCAGCGTCTCCCCGACGCAGACGATGGGGTGAAGCCCGGCGGCGAGGGCGGCCCGCGTCTTCTTCTGCACGCTCTCGTCGGTCTCGCCGAAGAGCTGGCGCCGCTCGCTGTGACCCACCAGCACGAAGCGGCAGCCCGCATCCACCAGCATCGGCGCCGAGATCTGCCCGGTGAAGGCGCCCTGCGCCTCCCAGAAGAGATCCTGGGCGCCCAGGCCAACCTTCGAGCCCTCGAGCTCGGCCGCGACCGCCGGCAGCGCCGTGTAGGGCGGCGCCACCGCCACGTCCACCTGGTCACCGAGCGCCTCGACGCCGGCGCGCACCTCACGCGCCAAGGCTCGCGCCTCGGACGCGGTCTTGTGCATCTTCCAGTTGCCGCAGACGAACTTCCTTCGGGCCACGATCACTCCTCGAGGACCTTGATGCCGGGCAGCTCGCGCCCCTCGATGAACTCGAGGCTGGCGCCGCCGCCGGTGGAGACGTGGGTCATCCGGTCGACCAGCCCGGCCTGCTCCACGGCCGCCGCGCTGTCGCCGCCGCCGACCACGGTGGTGCCCTGGGAGGCGGCCATGGCCTTCGCGACCCCGAGGGTCCCCTCGGCCCAGGGCTTCTGCTCGAAGAGCCCCATGGGCCCGTTCCAGAACACGGTCCTCGCCGCGAGGATCTTCTGGCGGTAGCGGTCGAGGGTCTTGGGCCCGATGTCCAGCCCCATGAGACCGTCCGGCACCGCGGCGCCGTCCACCACGATCCGCCTGGCCGTCTCCTTGGGCTCGTCGGCGCAGACGTGGTCCACCGGGAGCTGGAAGTCGACGTCCTTCGCCCGGGCCTTCTCGAGGATCTGCCGGGCCAGCTCCAGCTTGTCCTCCTCGACCCGGCTCCTTCCGACGGCGACGCCCTTCGCCTTGAGGAAGGTGTAGGCCATGGCACCTCCGACGAGGATGGCGTCGGCCTTGCCGATGAGGTTCTCGAGCACCTTGATCTTGTCGGAGACCTTGGCGCCCCCGAGCACGGCCACGAAGGGGCGCTCGGGCTTGGCGAGCGCCTTGCCGAGGTACTCGACCTCCTTCTGGATGAGGAATCCGCCGGCCTTCTCCTTCACGAACCTGGCCATGCCTGCGGTGGAGGCGTGGGCGCGGTGGGCGGTGCCAAAGGCGTCGTTCACCCAGACGTCGCAGATCCCGGCCAGCTCGCGGGCGAAGGGCTCGTCGTTCGCCTCCTCTCCCTTGTGGAAGCGCAGGTTCTCCAGCAGGAGCACCTGCCCGTCCTTCAGGTCGGCGACGAGCTTGCGGACGCCGTCGCCGATGCAGTCGTCGGCGAGGATCACGTCCTGGGCGAGGAGCTCGGAGAGGCGCTGCGCCGCCGGCTCGAGCGTGAACTTCTTTCGGTCGGAGGGATCGCCCTTGGGGCGGCCGAGGTGCGAGGCCAGGATCACCTTGGCGCGCTTCGACAGGGCATGGCGGATGGTCGGCAGGGCGGCGCGGATGCGCGCGTCGTCGGTCACCCTGCCCTCGCCGTCCAGCGGGACGTTGAAGTCCACGCGGATGAATACCCGCTTCCCGGCGAGATCGAGCTGGTCGATGGTCCTGATCTTCCCGGCCACGGCTTCCTCCGTCCGGCGCTCGGCTACGCAGTCAGGTACTTGGCCACGTCCACCATCCGGTGGGAGAAGCCCATCTCGTTGTCGTACCAGGCGAACACCTTGACGAAGGTGCCGTCCAGGACCTGGGTGTTGGTGGCATCGAAGATCGAGGACGCGGGGTTGCCGTTGTAGTCGATGGAGACCGTGGGCTCCTCCGAGTACTGGAGCACGCCCTTGAGCGGCCCCTGGGCGGCGGCCTTGAAGGCGGCGTTGATCTGCTCGACGGTGGCCGGCTTCTCGAGCTCGACGGTGAGGTCGACGAGCGAGACGTTCGGCGTCGGGACCCGCACGGCGGTACCGTTCAGCTTCCCCTTCAGGGCGGGGATCACCTCCGCCACCGCCTTGGCGGCGCCGGTGGTGGAGGGGATCATCGACAGCGCGGCGGCACGGGCGCGGCGCAGGTCCTTGTGCGGGAGGTCGAGCAAGTTCTGGTCGTTGGTGTAGCTGTGGATCGTGGTCATCAAGCCGCGCTTGATACCGAAGCTCTCGAGCAGGACCTTCGCCACCGGCGTCAGGCAGTTCGTGGTGCAGGAGGCGTTCGAGATGATGAAGTCCTTCGACCTGTCGATCTTCTGGTGGTTGATGCCGTAGGCCACGGTGATGTCCGGGCTCTTGGCGGGCGCCGAGATCAGGACCCGCTTGGCGCCGGCCTCGAGGTGGCCCTTCGCCTTCTCGCGGTCGGTGAAGAGGCCGGTGCACTCCAGCACCAGGTCGACCTTGTTCGCGGCGTGCGGAAGCTCTGCCGGGCTCTTGATGGCCGTGACCTGGATCTCCTTGCCGTCGACCACGATGCCCTTGTCGGTGGCCTTCACATCGCCCGAGAAGACGCCGTGCACCGAGTCGTACTTGAGCAGGTGGGCCAGCGTCTTGGTGTCGGTGAGATCGTTGATGCTGACGATGTCGAGGCCCGTCTCGCCCCGCTCCGCGGCGGCCCGGACGATGCAGCGGCCGATGCGACCGAATCCGTTGATTGCGATGCGCGCCATGGCGGGACTCTCCCTGCCCCTCGAAGGAGGCCGAAAAGGTGGTTTCCGGGGTTGCGGTAAGCTACTGGGGGGCTACCGGGGTGTCAAACGGAAAGCAGGGCCGGAGGCTCACGAAAGACGAGAAACGGCGCCGGGTTCGCCCCGGCGCCGCTCCGGCGTCCGCCCACCCTGGATGTCACATCGCCACGGTCCGCGGCGCCTGCTCCTGCTCGTGCGCGTCGCCCTGGGCGCGCAGGTCCTGGGTCACGAGCTCGATGAGCTCCGTGGAGAGGCTCAGGATCTGGTTCGGCGTGTAGCCGCTGGCGCGCAGCTCCTTGAAGAGCGACTTGGCGAGGATCTTCGTCCCCTTGGCATCGAGAATGGCTGCAAGCATCCGGGTCTTCCTTCGGGGCGAGTGGATCCCCGATGTTGCCTGTCCGGGCCAGGAGTTAGCAATCGCCGAGCCACCCCCGGTAAGCGAACATTGATCTGGCGTTCCGGCGAGTTGGGACGGGGCGGTCCACGGAGCGACCGGCCCCGGTGCGTAGCCGGCTTCGCGCCCGACGCCTGCGCGTGTCCCTTGCGCGAAGGACGCTTCGCAGCGCGCCGCCCGGCGGTCCCCAGTACAACCCGACCTCCATGCGCTACCGCGTCACCGGTCTCCACCTCTGGCTCGACGAGGACCCCGAGCTCCTTGGGAGCCGGGCCGTGGAGCGCCTGGGGGTGGAGGCCGCCGCGCTGTCGCGCCTGGACGTGGTCCGCCGCTCGCTGGATGCACGGCGCAAGGGGCATCCGCGCTGGGTCATCGAGGTCGAGGCGACCCTCGACGGAGCGCTCCCGTCGCTTCCGCAGGGTGTCGAGGCGCTCGCCGAGACCGACCCCCCGCCGCTGCCACCGGTGAAGGCGCCCGATCTCACTCCGGTCATCCTCGGAGCCGGGCCGGCGGGGCTCTTCTGCGCCCACGCGCTGCTCGAGCGCGGCGTGCGCTCCATCGTGGTGGACCGGGGCCGCACCGTCGGCACCCGGAGGCGCGACGTCGCCCGGCTGATGCGTTCCGGTGACCTCGACCCGGAGTCGAACATGAACTTCGGCGAGGGCGGGGCCGGCGCCTACACCGACGGGAAGCTCTCCACGCGCATCCATCATCCCTTGGTGCGCAAGGTGGTGGAGCTCTTCGCGCGTTACGGTGAGGTGGAGCGCATTCTCGTCGAGGGCAAGCCCCACCTCGGCTCCGACGTGCTCCCCGCGGCGGTGTCGGCGATGCGCCAGGACCTGGAGCGCGGCGGCTGCGCGTTCGTCTGGGACGCCCGCGCCGTCGACGTGGATGTCCGGGGCGGGCGCGTCCAGGGGCTCGTGCTCACCGACGGCCGCACCATCCCCTGCGACCGGCTGGTCCTCGCCCCGGGCAACAGCGCGCGCGAGCTGTACCAGCTCTTCGCCACGCGCGGCTGGGGCATCGAGTCGAAGCCCTTCGCGGTGGGCTTCCGGGCCGAGCATCCGCAGGCGCTCATCGACCGCATCCAGTACGGCGCGGCCGCGGGGCGCGCCGGTCTGCCGCCGGCCGACTACCGCCTCGCCGACAACCCCGCGGCCCGAGGCGCGGGGCGCGGCGTCTTCTCCTTCTGCATGTGCCCGGGCGGCGTGGTCGTACCCACCCCCACCGAGCCGGGGATGCAGTGCACGAACGGGATGTCCAACTCCAGCCGCTCCTCGCCGCTGGCGAACGCCGGGCTCGTCGTGGCCGTGTCGCCGGCGGACTTCGCGGCCGAGGGGTTCTCCGGGCCGCTCGCCGGGCTCGAGTGGCAGCGGAAGTGGGAGCGTGCGGCCTTCGAGCTCGGCGGGGGCGGGTACCGTGCCCCGGCCCAGCGGCTCGCCGACTGGCTCGCGGGCCGCCCCGGGGCGCCCCCGGGCACGACCTCCTACCGGCCGGGCGTCACCCCGGCCGACCTGTCCCGCCTCTACCCGCCGCAGGTCCAGGAGGCGCTGAAGGCGGCGCTCCGCACCTTCGACCGGCGGATGCGCGGCTTCGTCACCTCCGACGCGCTGCTGATCGGCGTCGAGACCCGGACCAGCGCCCCCTGCCGGCTGCTCCGCGGTGACGACCTGCAGTCGCCGACGCTCCGGGGCCTGTACCCGGCCGGCGAGGGGGCGGGCTACGCCGGTGGCATCGTCTCCTCGGCGGTGGACGGCCTCAAGGTGGCCGGCGCCATCTGCCGGGAGCTCGGGGAATAGCCGCGATGCGGTACCTCGTGCGGAACGATCGCGGGGAGGAGCTGCTGTGCCCCACGCTTGCCGACCTCCACTCGCTCTACCGCCAGGGGCTCGTGGGCGACGACGACGTCGTCCGGGCGGAGCGATCCGAGCGCTGGACCCGGGTGGGCGACTTCCCCGCCCTGGCGGGTGAACGGGACCGGCGCGCCGAGCCGCGTCAGATGCTGCTCCTGCTCGCGGCCGCCGCGGTGGTCGTCGCCGGGATCTGGCTGCTCTGGCGGCTGGGGTGAGCGGCGGGCCCCGCCCGCGCCAGGCTCCCGGCGCTACCTCCCGGCGCGCCCGTAGGCGTCCTCGAGACGCACCACGTCCTCGACCTCCGGGGTCGAGACCTCGAGGATGTCGCAGTCGGTGATGGCGACCATGCGGTGCTTCGTGAACGGCTTCACGCGGTAGCTCTCGCCGGGCCTCATCCGGTGGGGGGCGAGCCCCTCGCCTTCGTCGAGCACGAGCTCCAGCTCGCCGCTCCAGAGGTGGATGGTCTCGTCCTTGCGCTCGTGGTACTGGAGCGAGAGCTTGTGGCCGGCCTTGACGTGGAGGAGCTTGCCGACGTAGCGCTCCGTCTGGGCCCACCAGAGCTCGTGTCCCCAGGGCTTCTCGACGCGCTTGGGCTGGTCGAAGGTCTTCATGCCCGGCTCCTCGGTCAGTTGGCGTTGGTGACGAACCCCTTGGTACCGGCCCTCTCCAGGTCGCGCAGCGCCTGGTCGGCCGCCTCGCGCGTCTCGTACGACCCGACCTTCACACGGTACCAGCGCCCCCTGCCCGGCACCTCGCTCGCCACCACGCGGGCGCCGCGAGCCCGCAGGCGCGCGGCGAGGCGCTCGGCCTCGAGCCGGTCCTGGGTGGAGCCGACCTGGACGGCGAAGGCACCGTCCCGTGCAGCCGCCTGGGGCGGGGGGGAGGGCGGCGGCGCGGGCGGTCTGGGAGCTGGCGGAAGTGCCTTCTCGTCCGGCCTGGCCCCGCCGGGCGCGGTCGCCGCGCCCTTCGCCACGGTGGGCTTCGCGTCCGGCGGCTTCGCTCCCGCCACCGGCGTCGGGAGAGGCGCGGGTGCCGGCGCGGCCTCGGTCGGCGGCACGGCAGCGCTGGGCGGCACCGCGCCAACCTTCGGCGCCGCCGTCGCAGCGACCCGGGCCGCCGCCGCCACGTCGGGCGCCGGGGCCGGCGCGGGCGACGCCTTCGGTGGCGCGGGGAGCTTGTCGGACGCGGGCGGCTTGCTCGCGGTCAGCGTCTCGTGGAAGGAGAGCTTGGGCGCCGGTTCGCCGCCGTCGGGTCGAGGCGGGTGGTCGAGCGCCGCCAGGGGGTCGCCGGGAGCCGGGGCGACCCGGGGCGCGGGCGAGGCCGGCCGCTCCAGCACCCGTTGCCCCAGTGAGTAGCCGAGGAAGAAGGTGATGCCGAGGGCGGCCAGGGCCCCCAGGATGACGGAGGCCACCTGCCTCGCATCCAGCGAGAACTCGAATCGCTCCCTGGCAGGTCGGTTTCCGCGCATCGTCGCCGCCCTTCTACGGGCGGGCCGATTCTATGCGTCCTCGGCGATATCTCTACTTTCCATCCGCTCCGGAGCGGAGACGCCCAGGACCGCCAGCCCGTTCCGGAGCGCTTGCTTCAGCGCCTTCGCGAGCACCAGGCGCGCGCCGGTCTTCCTCGGGTCGGAGCCGATGAAGCGCTCGCCGCTCCTCTTCCCCTGCGTGTAGTAGGAGTGGAAGGCGCCGATGGTCTCCTGCAGCCAGAAGGCGACCCGGTGGGGCTCGTAGGAGAGCGCTGCCCCGGCGAGCACGTCCGGGAACGACAGGATCCGCTTGACGAGGTCGAGCTCCTCCGGCGCGGTGAGCGCCCGTACCGTCTCGAGGTCGAAGCGCGGCGCCGGCACGCCCGCCTCGGCCGCCTTCTCGAGGATGCGGGCCAGCCGGGCGTGCCCGTACTGGACGTAGAACACGGGGTTGTCGAGCGTCTGCTTCTTGGCGAGCTCCAGGTCGAAGTCGAGCTGGGCGTCGGCCCGCCGGGTGAGGAAGATGAACCGCGTGGCGTCGCGCCCCACCTCGTCCACCACCTCGCGCAGCGACACCACGTTGCCGGAGCGCTTCGACATCTTCAGGGCCTCGCCACCACGGGTGAGGTTCACCATCTGGATGAGGACGACGTGGAGGTCGTCCCTGGAGGCGCCGAGCGCCTCGAGCGAGGCCTTGAGGCGCGGCACGTAGCCACCGTGGTCGGCACCGAGGACGTCCACCAGCGCGTCGGCCCGGCGCCGCTTGTCCCAGTGGTAGGCGATGTCGGCACAGAAGTAGGTGGGCGTGCCGTCCGACTTCTTCACCGGCCGATCCACCTCGTCGCCGTGGCGCGAGGACCGGAAGAGGAGCAGCTCCTCGCTCTCGGTGATCCCCTCCTCGTTCTGGACCGGCGGGGTGTCGGCCCCCTTCTTCGACTTGGGGGGCGGCAGCGTCCCCCGATAGACGAGGTCCTTCCGCTGCAGGTCCTCGAGGAATTCCTCGACGGTGCCCGACTCGTACAGCTTCTTCTCCGAGGACCAGACGTCGAAGGAGATGTGAACCGCCTCGAGGTCCCCGCGGATCATGCCGAGCACGTGGGCCACGGCCCGGTCCCGGAAGAGGTCGAGCCACTCGGGCTCCGCGGCGTCGAGGTACCTCGGGCCGAGCTCGTCCTTCAGCTGCCGGGCGATGTCGACCACGTACGCGCCCGGGTAGCTCTTCGGCGGCATCGTCACCGGCCGGCCGAAGAGCTCCTGGTAGCGGACGTGGACCGAGCGGGCGAGCGTCTGGACCTGCGCCCCGTAGTCGTTGACGTAGTACTCGCGGGTGACGGCGTGCCCAGTCCAGGCGAGCAGGCTCGCCACGGTGTCGCCGGTGACCGCGTTCCGACCGTGGCCCACGTGCATCGGGCCGGTGGGATTCGCCGAGACGTACTCGACGATGACCTTCCTCCCCTGCCCCACCTGGCTGCGGCCGAAGGCGTCGCCCTGCCGCTCCACCTCCCCGAGCGCCGCCAGCCAGACCTCGGGCGCGAGACGGAGGTTGATGAAGCCCGGGCCGGCGACCTCGATGGACTCGATCTGACCGCGGTCGTCGACGGTGCGGATGGACTCGACGATGCCCTGGGCGAGCTCTCGCGGCGGCTTGCCGGCCGGCTTCGCCAGCACCATCGCGGCGTTGACGGCGAAGTCGCCGTGCCGGGGGTCGCGTGGCGGCTCCACCGTGAAGGCGCTCTCGAGCGCCGGCCAGCGCCCCTCGGAGACGCCGCGCGCCAGCGCGGCGCGGACGATCTGGACGACGTTCTCGCGCATGGGGGCAGGGTCATACCCTCCGGCACGTCGGGGGGCAAGCGCGGCGGGGGCGCGGCCTCCACTCACGGATACGCGTCGAACGCCCCGCAGCGCGGGCATCGCCAGGCCCGCGTCGGCGAGCCCCCTCCGCAGCCGCGGCAGCGGAGCGGACGGACCTGGCGGAGCAGCGCCGCCACCATGAGGTCGTGGCGGGCCGGAAGCTCCTCGGGCCTGGGGGTCGCCGCATCGCGGAGCAGCTCGCGGAGAGCGAAGGTGACCTCGCCGTCGGCGTCGAGGTCCATGGCGCGGCGCAGCTCCGCCAGCGCCTCGCCGCCGCGCCCTTCGCGGGCCAGCAGCCGGCCGCGAAGCGTCCGCAGGCGAGGGTCGTCCGGCGTCGCGACCCCCGGGGCGCCCGGCGGGCTGGAGGCCGTGCCCGGCGCGCCCGGCGGCGCTGCGCCGGCCTCGAGGGCCGCGTCGACCAGGGCCAGGGCGGCGTCGCTGGGGAGCGCCGACAGGGCCGGCCAGGCGAGCAGCGCCGCCGCGGGCGCGCGGGCCAGCGCCTCCCGGACCGAGGCCGCCGCCCCCTCGAGTTCGCCGGCCGCCACCTCGGCCTCGGCGCGGGCCAGGAGGGCGTCCGCGCAGGTGGGGTCGGCGGCCGCCGCCTCCCGCGCCACCTCGAGGGCGCCGGGGGCGCCGGTCGCGAGCCGCCCGCGCACCAGCGTGGCGAGGAGGTGCGCCAGCTGCCGCCGGTCCTCCGGGCAGCGCTCCCGGTGGACCTCCACCGCCTCCTCGAGGCGCCCCTGCTCCACCAGCACGTCGCGCAGCCCCTGGGCGGCGGCGGCGTCCCCCTGCCGGGCGCGCCCCCGAAAGGCCTCGGCGGCCTCGGCGAGCATCCCGGCGCGCCGGTAGTCGTCCCCGAGCTCGCGCTCCACCTCGGCGCGGCGCGAGGGGTCGAGCCCGGGGCGGTGGAGCATGTTCCGGTGGAGCCGGATGGCGCGGGTGAGGTCCCCGGTTCGTCGCAGCAGCTGCCCCAGGGCCAGGTAGGTCTCGACCGCCTCGGGGGTGCCCAGCCGCGCCGCGTCGGAGAGGGCCTCGATGGCCGCATCGGGATCGTCCGAGATCATCGAGCGGACGCCCTTCAGGTAGGCCTGCGCCTCCTCGCGCCGCCGCCGCAGTCGAACGCCGAGCACCGCGGCCACGACCGCCAGTCCCAGCGCGATGACGAGCCAGTGCAAGGAGTGCCTCCAGGCCCGCGGCCGCCCTCAGGCCCCGAACCCTTGCCTGATCTTCTGCCAGCTCTGGTCGAGGTGCTCGATCATCACCTTGGTGTCGGCCAGCACCGGCATGAAGTTCGTGTCGCCGCCCCAGCGGGGCACGACGTGGTAGTGGAGGTGGTCGGCGATGCCGGCGCCGGCGACCTTGCCGAGGTTCATGCCCACGTTCATCCCCTCGGCCCGGTAGACCTCGCGGATCACCGCCACCGCACGTCGCAGCTCGTCGTGGAGGTCGGCGAAGTCCCCCGGCGTGAGCTCCTCGAGCGCCGAGACGTGGGCACGCGGGATCACCAGCACGTGCCCGTTGTTGTAGGGGAACTTGTTGAGCAGCGTGAAGCTCCTGGCGCTGCGATGGGCGACGAGGCTCCTGCGATCCTCCTCCTCGCCCTCGGCGGCCGGGAGCTCGCAGAAGATGCAGCCCGCCGGCTTCGGCGCGTCGATGAACTCCATGCGCCAGGGCGCCCAGAGCGGCTTCTCCACGGCTCCTCCTCGGGCAGGCGCACCGCTCCTCCGTCGCGCGGCGATCGCGCCCGCTCCCCGGCTAGCGCGCCAGGTAGTAGACGCCAGGGCCGCCGGACGACGCGCCCTGCCGTTGCACCTCGCCCCGAATCGCCTCGACGACGGCCGAGCTCATCCCCCCGAGCAGCTCCTCGAGGAAGCGGACCCGCTCCTCCGGCGGGTAGACGAGCCGTGGCTCGCCGCGGAGCCCGGCCTCCTCCTTCGCCAGGTCCACCGCGTCCTGGAAGCCGCCGAGCTGATCGACCAGGCCGAGCTCCTGCGCCTGCTCCCCGGTGAACACGCGGCCATCTGCGAACTTGCGCACCTCGTCCACCGGCAGGTCGCGGCCGTCGGCCACGGCCTCGATGAACTGGTTGTGGATCCGGTCGGCGAGCTGCTGCCAGTAGGCCCGGTCCTCGGTGGTGAAGTCGCGGAAGGGGCTGCCGGCGTCCTTCAGCTTGCCGGCCGTGACGGTGTTCATCTTCACGTCGAAGCGCTCGAAGAGCCCCTTCACGTTGGGGAACATGCTGATGACGCCGATGGAGCCGGTGAGCGTGCCGGGCTCGGCCACGATGCGGTCGCAGCCCATGGCCACCAGCAGGCCCCCGGAGGCGGCGATGTTGCCCATGGCGCAGACCACCACCTTGTCCTCGGCGAGCCGCCGCAGCCCGTCGAGGATCTCCTGGCTCGTCCCGACGGCGCCGCCCGGCGAGTCGATCCGCACCACGACCGCCTTCATGTCGCCGTCGTCCTGGTAGCGTCGCAGCAGGCGCAGCACCGGCTCGCTCTCGACCGACCCCCGCCCCATGCCGATGGGGCCCTTCACGTCCACGATGCCGATGCGCGGCCCGCTGGCGAGTCGGGGCGCCTCGCCCCGAACCGCCGCGTAGGCCAGGTACAGGAAGGCGAAGAAGATCAGGAACAGGCCTCCGAAGACGAAGAGCACGACCGCCAGCGCCGCCCGGTCGCGCCGGGGCGGTGGCTGCGGCGGGAGTGTCGACGGCGGCGCGCCCCAGGGCGGCGTTGCGCCCCACGGCGGCAGCCCCCCCCACCCCGGGGGCGGAGCGCCCCAGGACGGTGGCGGCGCGCCCCAGCCGGGAGGGGGCGCGCCCCAGGGCGGCTGCGCCGGGCCCGCGGGCGGAGGGGTCGCATCCGACGCGGACGCCGGCGCGGGAGCGGGCGGCGGCCCGGCCGGCCCCGCGGCCGACGGAGTCGTGGCCTGCGGCGCCGAGGGAGGGACGGGAGTGGTCGGGAGGGGCTCGCCGGGGTCGCTGGGAGTCATGTCGGTCAGAAGTAATCACGGGAGGGCACCCCCCGCAACTGCGCAGGTGCCACCGGCCGGCCCGAGGCCCTCGAGGCCATGCGGTCCGCCAACGAGAAGCGGGCGGCCCGCGTCGCGAGCCACCCGCCTGGACTCGCCGGACCGCCGTGGCTAGGCCTTGCGGCGGTTGAACTTCTCCATCAGGTCGCCGAGGCGGGCGCGCCCGTCGCCCTGCTTCCGCAGGTACTCGCGGTACTCGTCGTCGCCACCGTCGCGCGACAGTGCCTTGATGGACAGAGCCACCTTTCGTTCGTGGGGGTCGATGTCGATGACCTTGACCTCGACCTCCTCTGCCTCCTTGACCACGTCGTGCGGGTTCTCCACCCGCTCGTCACGCATCTCGGAGACGTGGACCAGCCCCTCGATGCCGGGCTCGATCTCCACGAAGGCGCCGAAGTCGGTCACCTTGGTGACCTTGCCCTTCAGCCGCGTGCCCACCGGGTGGCGGTCGGAGAGCGTGGTCCACGGGTCGGCGTGGTTCTGCTTGATGCCCAGGCTGAAGCGCTCGTTCTCGACGTCGATGTTGAGCACCACCGCCTCGACGATGTCGCCCTTCTTGAACTTCTCGCCAGGGTGCTTGATGCGCTCGACCCAGGAGATGTCGGAGACGTGGACCAGGCCGTCGATGCCGTCCTCGACGCCCACGAAGATGCCGAAGTCGGTGACGTTTCGAACCTCACCGCGGATCACCGAGCCGATGGGGTACTTGTCCTCGAGCAGTGTCCAGGGATTGGGCTCGATCTGCTTCATGCCCAGGCTGATGCGCTTCGCCTTCGGGTCGATGTCGAGCACCACCGCCTCGACCTGCTCGCCCGCATTCAGCATCTTCGACGGGTGCTTCACCCGCTTCGTCCAGCTCATCTCCGAGACGTGGACCAGTCCCTCGACGCCCTGCTCGAGCTCGATGAAGGCGCCGTAGTCGGTGAGGCTGACGACCTTGCCCTTGACGCGCGTGCCGACCGGATACTTCTCGTCGGCGCGGTGCCACGGGTCCTCCTGGATCTGCTTCAGGCCCAGGCTGACGCGCTCGCTGGCGGGGTCGAACTTGAGGACGACGACGCGG
>Ga0209253_10000994_pt1 | contig 24871 bp, 20 predicted proteins | sample FrelakmetBRP12BR_FD_187145 | JGI IMG/M metagenome (GOLD analysis project Ga0209253, IMG submission 187145) | Freshwater lake sediment microbial communities from the University of Notre Dame, USA, for methane emissions studies - BRP12 BR (SPAdes)... | ecosystem: Environmental > Aquatic >...
TCCTGAGCCGCTACGGCCTGATGCTGAGCTGCACCTTGATCACTCCGTGGTCCTGGAGCGGGATAAACCGGCTAAGGGGGTCCCAGACTCGTTCCCAGTTCTTGTTATAGACCAGGTAAATTTGGCTGCCGGGTGATAGCTCCCAGCGCAAACGGATGTTCATGCCCAGATTCTTGGAAACATCGTCATACTGGATGTAGCTCATCAGCCCGAGGTTGGGAGAAAGATAAAAATCGGCTTTCAGTTCATAGGCGTTCTCGTTGAAATCTCCTTCCGGCAGCCGTCCGCGGACTAGATTGGTCGAAAGCCCCAGCGAGACATAGCCTTTATACCTGTAGCTGAGTTCGATCTCGGCTTCATTTACGGTTCCGGAATAAAACCGGCCAAAGCTGAAGCCGCCGTCCATAGAAAACGGATGATAGGACGGCGATCCATATTCGATGCCGTATCTGGTAAAGTTGTAAGGGCCCTTGGGAATGACGACCCCATCGGCCACTTGAAAATCAAACGGAAGGACGTCCCGGTTGGGAACGATAAAGAATTCGATGCGATCTCCCCTTTCGGCATTAACGCTGAAGGGCGTCATCATGATCTCGTAGGTTTCGAGCCGGCCATCAAGATCCCAGTAGAATGTGGGATAGATCATAAAGTTAAATTGCCGCACCCATTTTCCAAACCAGCCCTTCTCCGGCCGCGGCGAGTAAGCCAGGCCGCTGCTCAACGTTTGAATATTTTTGCGCGGCAGAAACCCCAGGCCGGGATTCAAGGTATTGCCGTAATATTTGTATGTCAGGGAGAGATCCCAGAGGTCATTCGGATAATCGGCCCCAAACCCGAACCCGTAGGGCTTGCCCGTCTTCTCCTCATTCCAATTATAGACCGACCAGAGTGCCACCGTCAGGTTTTTGTCCCCCCGAAACCGGGAGGTGCTATAAGTGAAATCGAATCCAAGGAGCCGATTTTTGCCGCCTGAGGGATCGCCGTTAGTGAAAATCAGGCCGACCTTGCTCTGAGCCCAGATATTCTGATAGACGCGGCCGGCAAAAAAATTATCGCCGGGGAGTCCAAGCTCCGAAAATTTCTTGGTTTGAACATCCAGAAATCCGAGGCTGGTGTTCCCGATCTTGCCGTACAGCTTGGTCCCGAGCAAGAGCGGAATCTGGCTCCCCTCGTAAAGCCCGATCCGCCGGCTGAAAAAAGGAATAAAGCTCTCGTGGTATCCCGAAGTCGTGCCGAAACTAAAGATTTCCGAGCCCTCAAGAAAAAAGGTCCGCTTCTCGGGAAAGAAGAGCGGAAAGCGAGTCAGGTTGATCTGCCGTTCGTCAACCTCGGTCTCGGCGAAATCGGTGTTGTAAGAAAAGGCCCCGACCAGGTTGGGCGTGAAATTCTTGTAAATATCGAATCCACCGTTCAGTTTCCGTTGCGTCTCCAAGCCAAGCTCATGGTCGGTGGTTGTGCTGGCAATTCCGTAGGGCCTGAAGGTGATTCCCTTCCCCTGCTTAACGCCGGAAATGCCTTCCAAAGGAGCCGCTTCATTGGGATTATAAAAGAAGCTGTCCAGGGTTGTTCCCGCAAGCCGGATGATTTCCTGTTTTCTCGGGATATATCTCTCCACGTTCAATCCCCAGTACTCCAGGCGCGGATTGAAGGAGATGGTCTTGAAGGGAATCTTGATTTCGACACTCCAGCCGTCCTTGAGAATCCGGCTCCGCGCATCCCAGATTCCGTCCCAATTCAGGCTGAAATGCTCGCCATAAGCTAATCCTTCGCTCCGGGATCCCCGGGGATTGACAAAAAAGATGTAGGCATTCCGTTTATCCTGAAATGGGTCAAGGAGAACCCGGATGAGGTCATCGCTCGAGTGTTCATCCTGGAAGGCGTCATGGGCCATGGTCTGTCCCGAGAGTTTGGAGGGCTCGCTGTCAAAACAGTGAATTCCCAGATAGAGGTTGTCCCGGTCGTAAATGATGCGAAGCTCTGTCTTTTCGGTCGGCTGACTGTTGGGGGTGGGCTCGGCCATTTTGAAGTCCGAGAAAGGGCCGGCCTGTTCCCAGACCTTATCATTCAGATAACCGTCGAACTTCGGCCCTTTTTCGACCTGGATAGCCCGAAGTATCGGCGGCGTCGGGACCGAGGCAGAAAAACCTTGAGGGGCCAACAGGGCGAATACGTAAATTGCCGCCGTCCACTTTTTGTTCATGGATAGTTTTATCTCAGATCTTCTGGGTTTGGGGAAACCTGATTTCCTCGCTATAGGGGACGTATTATAAACTTTTGCGAGAATTATTCAAACGAAAATATCAGGAAAGCTCCAGAGGCAAGATTATGGAAAAAACGGTTCCTCGGTCAGGTTGGCTTTTGACCGAAATCTGGCCGTGATGCGCCAGGACGATGTGCTTGACAATGGCCAGCCCTAAACCGGTTCCACCCAGTTTTTTGGACCTGGATTTATCGACGACATAAAACCGCTCAAAAATCCGGTCCAGGTGTTCAGGCGGAATCCCCATTCCCGTGTCTTCAACGTCAATGAGAATAGCCTCAGTTCCTGTCCCCAAAGAAATCCGCACTCCCCCTTTCTCCGTATATTTGACGGCATTATCGATAAGATTGACGAACATTTGCTCAATGGCAAACGGGTCGGCAGAGATAAGAGGAAGTTCGGGAGCGGCCGCAAGCTCAAGCGTCAAGGCCTTCTCTTTTGCTTTTGGCTCAAAGATCTTGAGCACATTCTGAACCAGAGGCCTAAGGTCCAGCCGTTCTGTTTGAATCGAAACGCCTTTCTCCTCGAGCTCGGCGAGGAGGAGCAGGTCTTTGACGATATTGATCATCCGTTCCGTATTCCTTTTAATAATCCCGAGATAATTCTTATCTTTCTCCTCGACCTCTCCCTCCAGCGTCTCGACGAATCCTTTGATGGCGGTCAGGGGCGTCCTCAATTCATGGGAAACATTGAGCACAAAATCTTTTTTAATGCGTTCTAAACGGCGCATCTCGGTCAAGTCATGGACCGTCACGACAAGGCGTTCGGGCGAAGGAAGGTACGAGGCACTGGCAAGGTAATCTTTTTCCATCAGGTCGAATTCACCTTGAAGGTTAACCCTCTTCACCCTTGCCTCGGTGATCAGCTCTCCAAATTGAGAGCTCCGCACCACTTCCCAATAAAATCGTCCCTCGGCCAGGTCGTTCTGGATGATATTTTTGAGGCTCTGGTTAGCTCGAATGACCTTCCCGTCTTTATCCAAAACGAGCAGACCTTCTTGGATGGACGCCAGGATGCTTTCCAGCTCTTCCTTCTGCCGGGCCAGGTTTTCAAACAATCCCCGAATCTCTCCGGTCATGGCATTAAAATTCTCGGCCAGGTCCCGGATCTCATTTTTAGTTTTGGGATAGACCTTAACATCAAAATTTCCCGAAGCGACTTTGCGGGAAGCCTTGATCAAATCTTTGACCGGCCGGCTCAGGCTCCGAGAAACAAAAAACGCCATGGCGACCATGAGAAGGAGGAGGAAGACCACAGCCCGGCCGGTATCCTTATTAATCTGAGCCAGCAGGTGCTGAATATCTTTCAGGAACAGGCTGACCCTCAAAACGCCGATGACCTTCCGCTCCTTTTCTAAAGGCAGGCCAACGTAGAGCATCTCCTGCCGGACGGTGTCGCTCCAGCGGATGGCCTGTCCGATCTTACCCTGAAGGGCTGGCTGGATTTCGGGCCGGTAGCGGTGATTTTCCATTTTTTTATAGTCTTCTTCGGAATCTGCAAGGACGACGCCCTCGCCATCGACTACGGTAATCCTGGTCTGGATCTTCTTGCCCAGCTCCTTGAGGAAGCTATTCATTTCCTCTAAACGCCCGTCCTCGACAAACGGCAGGATCGTCGGCTTCAAGGTTTGAGCCAGGTTTTCCAGATGCAGCGCCTGATTATCAATAAAATGAAGGCGGACGGTTCTGAAGGAATAGAAGGCAATAAGCAGGCCGAGGGCCAGGACAATGACCAGATACCAGCCAAAGATCTTCAGAAAAAACGATTTTTTCATTCTTCTATTTTATACCCCACGCTGCGAATATTTTGGATGAGAGCGGCTGCCTTTCCCAGCTTCTCTCTGAGGTTGCGGATATGGACATCGACCGTCCTGTCCACCACCACCTTTTCATGTCCCCAGAGATGGTCCAAGATCTGGTCGCGGGTAAAGACCCGGCCTTTATTTAATGCCAGAAGCCCTAAGATTTTGAATTCTGTGGAGGTGAGCTCAATTTTATGCCCCTCAACCTGGACTTCATGCTTTTCAAAGTCCAGAGCGAGCAACTTTCCAAAATCAAGCCTTTGGATTTTCTGCTGTGCCTCCAGCCTGCGGAGGACGGCCTTGACTCTGGCCACAAGCTCTCTAACAGAAAAGGGTTTGGTGATGTAGTCATCTGCTCCGAGCTCCAGTCCCAGGACCCGGTCTGTTTCATCGCCCTTGGCCGTGAGCATGATGATCGGTAGAGAAGCGAATTCTTTGTTCGACCGGAGATATTTGCAGATCTCAAACCCGTCGGTGTCGGGTAACATGAGATCCAGGATGACCAGGTCGGGACGATGACGGTCAAGAGACTTCAGGAAAGTCCGGCCGTCGAGAAAGGTCTGCATTTCGAAGCCAGCCCGCCTGAGATGAAGCGAGACAAGCTCGACGAGGTCGGGTTCATCATCGACCAGGGCGATTGTTCTTTTCAAGGTCATTTCATCATCAGGTTCAGCTTGTTTCATATTATAGGAAAATTATGGCCTAAAAGCGAAGTGAAAAAAAATAGACCGGCATCCCAGATCCGTGAGGTTTGAATAAGGGCTTTTCAGCCATTCACTTCGGGAGGGTGCTTTTCCTCAAAGTGGTGCTTGATCGTCCGCCCTTCAACCTGATAGATCACGTCTTCACTGATGTTTGTGGCATGGTCGGCGATGCGCTCCAGGTGCCGGCTGATCAGGATCAGTTCCACAGCCCGGGGAATGGTCGTCGGGTCGGCAATCCTATACGTTAATAGTTCGCGGAAGACCTGGTCATAGAGCTCGTCGACTTCATCGTCTCGTTCACAAACATTCTTGGCTAAGGCCGCGTCCTGGTCGATGAAGGCCCTGATTGAATCCCGGACCATCTTTTGGGCTAATGACGTCATCCTGGGGATGTCAAGCAAGGGTTTGAGCAGCGGCACCTTCAGGAGTTCTTGAGTTCTCTCGGCAATATTGACGGCTTGGTCGCCGATCCTCTCGAGTTCCCCTCCCATTTTCATGGCCGCCACGATCATCCTCAGGTCACTGGCCATCGGCTGCTTGAGGGCGATGAGCTTCAGAGACAATTGTTCGATTTCGACGTCCAAGTCATTGATCGTTTCTTCTCTCGCGAAAACGTGCTGGATCAACTCTTCGTTTCGATCTTTGAGAGCCTGGACGGAAAGAGCGATCGACTCTTCCACGAGCGTGGCCATCTTCAGGAGTGCCTCTTTCAAACCCGTCAACTCTTCATCAAATTGCCTTTCCATATCGCCTCCTTCTTATCCAAATCTTCCCGTGATATAGTCTTCGGTCAATTTATTGGCCGGATTTGTAAAGATCTTCTCGGTAACATCAAACTCAATCAGTTCGCCAAGCATCATAAACGCGGTTAGGTCGGAGACGCGCGCGGCCTGCTGCATGTTATGAGTCACGATCACGACCGTATAATCCTGCTTTAGTTTATGGATCAGATCCTCGATCTTGGCCGTGGCGATGGGGTCGATGGCCGAACAGGGCTCGTCGAACAGAATGACCTCGGGCTCGACGGCCAAGGCCCGGGCGATGCAAAGCCGCTGCTGCTGGCCGCCCGAAAGAGTGAACGCGTTCTCCTCGAGGCGGTCCTTGACCTCATCCCAGAGGGCAGCGTGGCGGAGGCTCCGCTCAACAGTCTCCGCGAGCTTCCGGCGCTCCGTGTGGCCGTTGATCCGCAGCCCGTAGGCGATATTGTCAAAGATCGATTTCGGAAACGGGTTAGGCTTCTGAAAAACCATGCCCACCCGTCTTCGCAGCTCGACGACATCGACTTTGGCCGAGACGATGCTCTGGCCGTCAAGGGTAATTTCTCCGCTGAGTCTTGTGTTCGGGACCACATCATTCATCCGGTTAAGAGTGCGGATAAAGGTCGATTTTCCGCAGCCCGACGGGCCGATAATGGCCGTGACCTTTTTCTCTGGGCAGACAATGTTGAGATTTTTAAGCGCTTGAGTGTGTCCGTAATAAAAGCTCAGGTTCTTCGTCTCTATCTTAGGTTTTCCGTTTGGCATCTCAGGTCCTCCTCTTTCTCCTCAACCTATACCTGATAATAACGGCGGTCATGTTCATCCCCAGCACGAAGGCGATTAGGACCAGGGCCGTGCCGTAAGCCAGCGGCCGAACCTTGGCAATATCATGATGTTGGGTAGCCATAATATAGAGATGATAAGGGAGGGCCATGAACTGGTCCTTCAGGGACTTGGGGAGATAAGGAAGATAGAAGGCCGCACCCGTAAACATGATCGGCGCCGTCTCCCCCGCAGCTCGGGCCAGACCCAGGACAGTGCCTGTCAGCATGCCCGGCAGCGCGTACGGCAGGACATTCGTCCTGATGGACTGCCACTTCGTCGCTCCCAGGGCGAGAGCTCCTTCCCGGTAGGAATTGGGAATGGTTTTGAGAGCCTCCTCGCTGGCCGTGATCGTCCAGGGGAGCGTGAGCAGGCCCAGGGTCAATCCAGCCGATAGAATGGACGTCCCGAATTTCAGGGTATTAACAAAAAGAATGACGCCAAAAAGTCCGTAGACAATCGAAGGAACGCCGGAGAGATTCCGGATCGATAGCCGGATGATCCGCGTCATGCGGGTCTGCCGGGCGTATTCATTCAGATAGATCGCAGCGAACATTCCCAGCGGGATGGCCAAAACCGCCGTGACCACAGTGACCAAAAAAGTCCCAAAAATTGCGGGCAGGATGCCGCCTTCGGTCATGCCCCGTCGCGGTGCCTGGCTCAGGAACTCCCAGGTGACAGCACCGCCGCCCTTTTTTCCGACATCATATAGAAACAGCAGAAGCACGGCCAGGACAAGATAAACACAGACTCGCAGCAAGAAAAATCCCGCAAACTGAATGATTTTCTTCTTCCTCATCAGCCGTTGGCTCATTATTCTCGCTCCTGGTATTTATTCAAGAAGATGTCAGCGATGAGGTTGACGCAGAAGGTCATGAGAAAGAGGACCAGGCCGATCGCGAAAAGCGCATAATAATGCGTGGAGAAATACGGGACTTCGCCGAGCTCGATGGCAATATTGGAGGTCATGGTCCGGATGGATTGCAGAAATCCGTGAGGAAAGGACCGCGCATTCCCTGTGGCCATCAGCACGGTCATCGTCTCCCCGATGGCCCGGCCCATGCCGAGCATGAACGAGGCGATGATCCCGGAAAGCGCCGCCGGGATTTTTACCCGGATGAGCGTTTGCCACCGCGATGCGCCTAGAGCGAACGAGGCTTCACTATAGGCTTGGGGAACGGCATTCAAGGAATCCTCGGAAATGCTGATGATGGTCGGGAGAGCCATGATCGCGAGCAAAAGGCTGCCGTTGATAGCGTTGAGCCCGTGGGTCAACCCGAAAATCTTGGCGATAGCCGGACCGAAAAGAACAATCCCCAAAAACCCGACCACGACCGACGGAATCCCGGCCAGGATTTCGACAATCGGCTTGATGATTTCTCTCACCCGCCAATGGGCCACCTCAGAAAGGTAGGCAGCGACGCCGAGGCCGATGGGGAAGGCGATGGCCAGAGCACCGATGGTGACCATGACGGTGCTGACGATCATGGAGAGGATGCCGTACTCCGCCTTGACGGGCGATGTCGGATCCCATTTGGTGCTGGTGAAAAACTCTTTGATGTGGACTTCTCGAAAAGCCGGCACCGCCGAAGACAGGAGCAGGGCGAAAATGCCGATCAGGATGAGGATGGCCAGGATTCCACAGGCAAAGAAGAACGCCCGGATGGCAGCTTCCTTGAAATTCCGCAGACCTCGTTTGGTCATCCAATTCTCCGCAGCCAATATCTTTTTACTTTTATGTCTTCCGCAGCTCTTTGATTAAGGAGGGGCCGGGAAGGAGCGAGGCCCCTCCCCGGCCAGAGGCTGCGGAATCACTTCAAATTCTTGTCGTTCATCTGTTTATAGGCATCGCCGATCGCATAGAAACCTTCCCGTTCGACGATCTTCTGGCCGTCGGCACCGACTTCCCATTGAAGGAACGCAGCGACATCGGGGCCGGGCTTTCCGTTGGTGGCCTGATAGAGGGGGCGGGCGATGGGGTAATTGCCTGTGTCAACGGCCTGCTTGTCCATGGGAGAGAAAGCCTCCGCTTTGGCGTCTTTGGAGACGTTAAGGACTCTGAGTCCGGCCATGGGCTTGCCCGTGGCTTTGTCAATGACATAGCCGACGCCGACATACCCGATAGAGGCTTCATCCGCTTTCACGCCCTCGATAATCTGGGCGTTGCCGTTCATCTCTTTCATGTCCGTTGAATAATTCTTGTTCTTGAGAACGTGCTCTTGAAGGAAGACATAGGTGCCGGAATTGGACTGCCGGCCGTAAAGCGAAATGGGCATGTCCGGCCCGCCCACGGCTTTCCAGTTCTTGATTTCACCGCGGTAGATGGACCCGACCTGGTCCATGGTCAACTTGGTCAGCGGATTCTTCTCGTTGACGATGATGCTGAGTCCGTCAACCGCAATGGCAAACATCCGAGGATTGACGCCCTTTTCCCAGGCTTGATTAATCTCGCTCTGCTTCCAATCGCGCGAGGTATCGGCAATGTCGCAGGTCCCGTTAATCAGAGCCGATATCCCGGTTCCTGAACCGCCGCCCAAGACGGCTATGGCCGCCTTAGGGTTCGCCGACATATATTCCTCGGCCAGGATCTGGACCAAGTTGATCATCGTATCCGAGCCCTTGACCTGGAGCATTTTCTTCTGGGCCAGGAGGGACGGGGCGAAGACCAGGGTCAGGCTGAGCCCGGCGATGGCCACGAGCGTTCCTAATTTGAATTTTTTCATTCTAAACCTCCTATATATTTCTTTCTTTGTCTTAGAACGACAGGAAAAACGTCAGGTTGAAAACGGCGTCGCCCTTCTTCGTTGAGTCGGCATAGGTGTAATACCAAATATTCGGCTGGAGCCTCCAACTTTTGTGGACGGGAGTCCAGTCGAACCCGGCAATGATGAGGTTGATGTTGTTGAGAGACTTTGTGGAATTAGGGATATAATGATCGTAGCGGGCAAAAATATTGAACTTGTCCACGACAATCTTGTAGATGCCCCAGATCGAAAGGCCGCGGGTATCGTAATGGCTCAGGTCCGCGTTCTTGAACTTGTCATTGTTGTAGCTGAAGTATTCGGCGGCCAGAGTTAGGCCTTTGACCATATCAAAGTAGCCATCCACCTTATACGTCACCGCCTTGTTCATGTCGTCTTGCTTTTCATATTCGTAGTAGCCGATGAGAGAAAGGCCAGCGGCGGGGATAACGCGGACCTGGCCGGATAACTTTTTGAATTCATTGAGTTCCGGATGGGTATAACCTTCGCCGTTCGACACCATGAAGCCGTAGCGGACGGCTTTGCTGATCGCGCCCGTCAAATTTGCGCCGATGTCAGCGCTCGAAGCGCGGATATCGATACCCGTGACATCCTTGTAGCCGTCGACGAGCGTCTTGGCCACGCTCCGGTAACCCCATTCGTCTTCGGCCAGCTTAAAGGTGAGGGTCTCAATCATGCCGACTTTCAGGCTGGAATTGGGAAGGAGGCCGGAATAATCGAGGTAAAGATGCTTGATGAAAGGCCGAAGCTTGTCGTCCTTCTTCGTCGAGACTTTGCCGAAATCGACGGCGGTGATATTGGCGGTGTTGTCGGCGTCATAAGTCAGCCGGAACTTCAGCAGGTCGCTGATCTTGTTTTCATACCGAAAATAGGCCCGGCGAAAATTGAATTTGTTGTTGAGGGCTTTGGCCGCGTCCGTGCCGGTCAGATAGCCAGTGTTAGTCAGGTTGAAACTGTAATCGAAGTAGATCGTCGTGCTGAAGGTCTGTGGGGGGGGTGTTGTGGTCTGGGCCAAAAGACCGGTGGAAGCTGCGGCAGCCATGAAGATGATGAGAACCGTCATTTTGATTGACGTTAGGTTCATTCGTGTTACTCCTTATGAACATTTCTTTTTCCCTTCCCGCCGGGCGGTCGACCTTTTTTGCCTGGCTTTTTTAGGGAGGCCACCCTTTTTAAGTGGAGTCCACGATAAAATAGGTGTGTTAAGAATTGATAAAGATTGGATGAATTTTTAGTTAATTAAACGGGACCCGGAAAAGTGCCGGCTCAGCTCTCCCTGAGGTTTTCGGGACGGTGTTTGACCACGCGCGCCTCGACCATATAGATCACATCCTCGGCGATATTGGTCGCGTGGTCGCAAATCCTCTCCAGATGGCGGGCGATCAGAATAAGAGCGACTCCGCGCGTGATCGCGGCGCTGTCTTTGATCATGTAATCGCAGATGAGCTCTGTCTGGACGAGATTGCGCAGGAAGTCCGCCTGGTCGTCTCGCAAGATGACCTCTCGGGCCAGCTTGGCATCTTTCTGGACAAAAGAGTCAATAGCATCCTTGACCATTCCCTGGGCCAGGCGGGCCAGCTTCGGGATATCAATCAGGGGTTTGAGGTGAGGCTTGTCGGCGATTTCAAGGACCCTCTCCGAGATATCCACCGCCAGGTCGGCGATCCTTTCCAGGTCTGTGCCGATTTTCATGGTCATGGTGATATATCGCAGGTCGACGGCCATGGGTTGAAAGAGGGCGATAAGATCCAGGCATTTTTCATCGATGACCAGCTCCATCTCGTTGATCTTCCTGTCTTCTTCGATGACTTGTCTTGACCTCTCCACACTGAGGTCCGTCAGCCCAACAATGGATTTGGTGATGGCCTCCTCGGTCAGCGTCGCCAGGCGCAAAGTTTCTTTGTTAAGCTCGTCTAGTTCCTTGTCAAGATGTCGTTCCATGCTATCCTCCTAACGATCGTTTTTATCCGTATCGTCCGGTAATATAATCTTCTGTCCGCGTATCTTGCGGTTTTGTAAAAATCTGGACGGTCTCGCCGAATTCCACCAGCTCCCCCAGGAGAAAATAGCCTGTGTAATCGGAAACACGGGCGGCCTGCTGCATGTTGTGAGTGACGATGACGATGGTGTATTTCTTTTTCAGTTCCTGCATCAGGTCTTCGATCCTGCCCGTGGCGATCGGGTCCAGGGCTGAGCAGGGCTCATCCATGAGCAGGATTTCCGGCTCAAGCGCGGCCAGCCGGGCGATGCAGAGACGCTGCTGCTGTTCATCCGGCAGGCAGAGAGCGTTCCATTCAAGTTTGTCTTTGAGTTCTTCCCAGAGGTGAACGCGTTCAAGACTCCGACGAAGTCTCTCTTTGAGCACAGCCTTGTCCAGGATGCCGTGAACCCTCAGCCCGTAGGTCATATTGTCCGCAATGGAAAGAGGAAAAGGATTGGGCCGCTGAAAAACCATCCCGACTTTCTTCCGGAGCTTGAGCAGGTCTGTCTTCGGCGCATACACATCCTGGCCGTCAATGATCACCGTGCCGCTCGTCTTCACATCATCGATTAGGTCGTTCATCCGGTTGAGCGCCCGGAGAAAAGTGGATTTGCCGCAACCGGACGGCCCGATGAGCGCTGTGATCTTGTTGGCCTCGATATTCAGGTTGATATTTTTGAGAGCCTGAAACTTGCCGTAGAAAAGCGAGAGATTGCTGACCTGGATGATGCTCACGGCCGTGTCCGCTCCATTTTTATCCAAACCTACCGGAAACATAATCATTTGTCTTAGGATTTGCCGGCGCCGTAAATATTTTGTCGCTCGGCCCTATCTCAATAAGCTCGCCGCTCAAGAAAAAGGCTGTCCGGTCGGCGACGCGGGCCGCCTGTTTGGTGTTATTGGTCACCAGAATGATGGAATAGTCCTTCTTGAGGCGGTTCAGCGAATCCTCTATCTTCATCGTCGAAATCGGGTCGAGGCCCGAGGTCGGTTCGTCGAGGAGGATAAACTCAGGCCGCAGGGCCAAAATCCTCGCAATACAGAGCCGCTGCTGCTGCCCTCCTGAAAGTTTACAGGCACTTGAATCAAGTCTGTCGGCGACTTCGCCCCAAAGTCCGACCTGCTCGAGGCTTCTCTCGACGAGGTCATCCAGCTCGTGCTTGTTCCTCATCCCCGCCAAGCGGTTCCCAAAAATAACGTTCTCATAGATCGACCGCGGCAGCGGGACCGGTGTCGCGAAAACCATCCCTAGCCTGCGGCGGAGCTCGACAACGCTCACCTCCGGAGCATAGATGTCCTGCCCATCGATCTCAATCGTGCCTTCGACGCGTGACCCCGGCCTGAGGTCGTTAAGGCGGTTGAGCGACCTTAGAAAGGTGGTCTTCCCGCTGGCGGCCGGGCCGATAATCCCGAGGATTTCATTGTGGAAGACTTCGAGGTTGATCTTGTTCAGCATTCGGTCAGGACCAAAATAATGGCTGAAATCTTTAGCGGCAATGGCCACTGACCCTGAACTCGTCGAAGCGTCGGCGCTCAACTATATCTCCTGATGAATTTTTCCATAAGATAATACGTTGCCAGGTTGATGACGAGGATGGCGATCACAAGGATCGCCGCCGTCCCGTAGGCCATGGGCATCGAGATGCCTTCCCTGGCCAGAATATAGAAATGAACGGCCATAGTCCGGGAGGAAGAAAAGATCGAGCTCGGAAGGCGCAGAACGCTTCCCGCGGTAAAAATGACCGCCGCTGTCTCGCCGATGCTCCGGCCGATGCTGAGGATGACACCGGTAACGATGCCGGGCAGGGCCGAGGGAAGGACAACCCGGCTGACGGTCTGCCACTTGGTGCTTCCCAGGGAAAAGCTGACTTGTCGATATGACTCCGGGACGGAGCGGATCGCCTCCTCGCTCGTTCGGATGATGGTCGGCAGGATCATGAAAGCGAGGGTCAGGCCGCCGCTCAAGATCGACCAGCCGAATTTGAGCTTGGTCACAAACAGGATGAACCCAAAAAGCCCGAAGATGATCGAGGGGATGCCCGCCAGACACTCGGCGCCAAAACGGATGATCCGGGTGAGCCGATTTTCGAACGTATATTCCGTCAGAAAAATAGCCGTCCCGACGCCGAGCGGCGTAGCGACCACAAGCGCCATCAAGGTCAGAGCAATAGTCCCGACAATGGTCGAAAAGACCCCTCCCGCCTTTCCCATGTCCAACGGATTCCTGGACAGAAATTCCCAGTTGACCACGGGAAGCCCCTTTCTCAAGATAAACACAACGATGAAGACCAATATGGCGACCGTAATAAAAGTAAAAAGCCAGAGAACAGTCCGGACGATTTTCTGCTCGATCCTGGGATTGAAATACATTTATTTTTTCCTCGCCCGCTTGGCCGAGGTGATATTGGCCAGGGTGTTCAGGATCATGATGATAATAAACAGGATCACGCCCGTGGCAAAAAGGGCTTCGCGGTGTTCACCGCTGGCATATCCCATCTCCAGGGCGATGTTTGAGGTCAGGGTTCGGACGGGTGCCAGGATGGAGCCGGGAATGCTGATCGCATTTCCAGCGATCATGATCACGGCCATGGTTTCGCCGATCGCCCGGCCCATGCCCAGGATGATGCTGGCGATGATCCCCGAACGGGCCGCCGGAAGCAGGACCATCCTGACTGTCTGCCAGCGGGTGGCGCCCATGGCGATGGAGCCGTCACGATAAGTGGACGGCACGGCCAGCAGTGAATCAATAGAAATGCTGATGATGGTCGGAAGGATCATGATGCCCAGAATGATCGAGGCCGCCAGGACTGAAAGGCCCGGCCCGCCAAACGTTTCGCGGATGAAGGGCACAAGAATCACAACGCCCATGAAACCGTACACGACCGATGGAATACCGGCCAGAAGCTCGATCACAGGCTTGATTACGCGTCTGAGCCGTTTCGAGGAGAATTCGGTCAGAAATATGGCGCAGGCCAGCCCAAACGGAACCCCGAGCACGAGGGCTCCCAGGGTCACCATCAGGGAGCCGGCGATCATGGGCAGAAGGCCGAAGCTTTTTTCGGTCGGATACCAGTCCAGCCCTAATAGGAACTTTTTGACTCCGTACCGGAGCATGATCGGCGTGCCCTCGGCAAAAATAAAAATAGTGATGACAGCCAGGATGGTAACGGCTGAGAAAGCAATCAGAAGAAGGGTGAACCGGGTCAGCTTCTCATTTCTTTCGAGATGATGTTTTTTCATTGGACCGGGATCAATCCTTCTTTCTTGATCAAGCCCTGGCCTTCTTCGGAAAGGACAAAATCAATGAAGTTTCTGGCCTCAGCGCCGGGCGTCCCTTCGGTCACAAAAAGAAAAGGCCGCACCAGCTTGTAGCGATTCTGAAGGATATTTTCGTCGGTAGGGACGACACCATCAAGGTTCAACGCCTTGACGGCTTTGTTGAGGAGGCCCAAGGAAATATAGCCGATCGAATCCGGGTCGCCGGCCACGATTTCGCGGACGGTTCCGTTTGAATCCTCGACGATCGCTCCCTTGTAGATCCGAACCTTTCCCATGACCAGCTCTTGAAAAGCCCCGCGTGTCCCGGAGCCTTCCTCGCGGGTGACGACCGTGATCGTCTTGTCGCGACCCCCCAGCTCCTTCCAGTTTAGGATTTCCCCGGCGAAAATCTGCTTCACCTGGGCTAGGCTCAGCCCGGAAACAGGATTGCTCGGGTGGACGATGACGGCCAGTCCGTCTCTCGCCACTACGATTCTGGTCAGGTCATTTTCTTCAGGCTTCAACTCCCTGGAAGATGTCCCGATACCTGCTGCCCCGGAACGGGCGGCCTGGATTCCCGCGCTCGACCCTCCGCCCTGGACATTGACAACCCGTCCGGGGTATTTGGCCATATAAACCTCGGCCCAGCGGTCGGCAAAAGGCTGAATGCTCGTCGACCCGGCAACGACCAATTCCTTCTGTCCTCCCCTTCTCTGGCAGCCGGTCAAGATCAGCGCGGCCAAAATAAGAACAAAGCAAGACAGAGCTCGGGTGGTGCAGCTTCGAACTCTAATCACCTTCTCCATTTTCTCTGGCCCGGCGAATCTTTTTATAACACAAGAAAATTGCGGGGTCAAAAAAAGTCGAATACTCTAGAGCTTGACGGGTTCCAGGCGCGGCGATAGCAGCTGGATAACAGCCAACGCCACCAAATACGCCAATCCGGAGATGATGAAAAGGATCACGTAGCTCCCGGTCAGTTCAAGCAGGTGGCCTGCGGCAGTCGAAAACAACATTCCACCGACGGCTCCGGCCATTCCCCCTAGACCAGTGACCGAGCCGACCGCTTTTTTAGGGAACAGGTCGGAAGCGAAGGTGAAAATATTGGCGGACCAGGCCTGGTGAGCCGCCACAGCCAGCCCGATGAGGAGAACCGCGCTCCACAGTTTCGAGGCCCGGGAAGCGGCCATGACCGGAAGAATACAAAGGGCACAGATCAGCATAACGGTCTTCCGGCTCCTGTTGACCGTCCACCCTTTCTTGATGAACGCCGAGGACAGCCATCCTCCGCCGACACTTCCGACATCGGCCATCAAATAGACAGCGATGAGAGGAAGTCCCAAATTGGCCAGGGTCAGCCCGAACCGGCTGTTGAGGAATTTGGCCAGCCAAAAGAGATAGAACCACCAGATGGGATCGGTCATAAACTTGCCGAGGACAATAGCCCAGGTCTGCTTATGCTTCAACAGGCTCAGCCAGCCGACCTTATCAAGCCCCGAGTCAGCCGGGTCACTGAGAATGTAGGCCCGCTCCTTAGGCGAAAGAGATTTTTTCTTTTCGGGCACTTCATAGAGCAGGATCCAAAACACGACCCAGACAAACCCGATCGAACCGGTCGAAAGAAACGCCGCCGGCCAGCCGAATTTGACCGTGATCCAGGGCACGACGGCGGGCGCGACGACCGCGCCCACGTTGCAGCCGGCATTAAAGATGCCGGTGGCCAGGGCCCTCTCTTTTTTCGGGAACCATTCCGCCACGGCCTTGATGGCCGAGGGAAAATTGCCGGCTTCCCCAAGACCGAGGGCAAAGCGGGCCGCGCCGAACCCGAAGGCCGTCCGCACTGCGGCGTGTGCCATGGCCGCTACACTCCAAACCAGGATGGCCACGGAGTAGCCGACCCGGGTCCCGAAGCGATCGATAAACCTCCCGAAGAGGAGCAATCCGAGGGCATAAGCGGTTTGGAAAGCCGTGACAATATAGCCGTATTCGCTCTCGCTCCAGCCGATGATCTTTTGCAGTTCGGGCGCAAGGATGCCCAGGACCTGTCGGTCGATGTAGTTGATCGTAGTGGCAAAGAAGAGAAGCGCGCAGACCGTCCAGCGGTAACCGCCGGTTTTGTCCCTGATTCCTGGTTGCTCGGTCATGCCGGATGACTTGGGGGAACCCGCCAGGCATTATATTCGCCCCGCCCTACCAAGGCAATGATTCAAGGCGGGAAATTGATTTTGGGTCTTTGCTTCTGGTAGCATAAAAGCAGGCCCATGCGAAAACGTCCTGTCCTTTTTTGGCTCGCCTTTTTGATGACTCTGGGAAGCGGCATCATCAATATTTGGTCTGTTATCGCCCGGCATTTCCCGGCGCACACATCCTTTCTGCGCGAAGCCTTTTCGGTCGAATTTCTCCATATTTCCCGGTTTCCGAACTGTTCAGCCGAGAGCTTCATTCTGAGCCGGGGTTCGGCATCCTCTACGGCCTGAAAGAGAATCTCAAGGGGCAGGCTGCCAGCAAATCCAAGATCAGTCCTGAGAAAAATTGAGGACATGCAGGGGGGCCGAGGGAACAAAGCTCGCTTTTTTGATCTTCCCCCAATTGGCATTAGCGTGCAGTCCGTAATAACGGACCATCACCTGGCCCTTGTCGGGATGTGGGAGGTGACTCGGGCAATGAAAGGATCCATCTCTTCAAGCCGGCTATCGTTTCAGCCGGAATTTTGAGTCGATCGCCGCTGCGATCCTTGCTGAAACACGGTAGCCTCAAGAGATTTTACAGATTTTTTTCAAAAAATTAACAAAATCTTGACAACTTTTCCCGTGATTCTGCCTATTTTTAATAGTGAATGAAAGACCACTTTAGACTCTCTCTCTGAGAGAAATAAGGAGGTCCCATGGCCAGAAAAATCATCGCCTTGTCCACTCTCTTGGCCTTTCTTCTTTTCTCCTGGGCGTGTGTATTCCACACTGTCAAAAAAGAAACGTGGCAGGACGTGGCAGCGAAGGGACCGGAAAAGGCAAAAATCGTCGCGTTCCAAAAGAAATCCGGAGAATACGTCAAGATTTCAGCCGATAGCCCTGCCAGAATTCGAGGAGAATTCCTTGACTATGAGAAACGGGTTGACAATTTCGAGATCGAAACGGGGCAGGTGAAGGAGCTGAAAAGACTCTCTCCTCGAAGCACCGGGGTGGGATGGTCTTATGTGCTCACGACTCTGGACGGAAAATCCTACAAGGTCATTTCTTATGAAAAAAAAGGTGACAAATACATCTGTGATGCTGAAATTCCCGAATCCGTTCCGTTGGCAGATGTTGACCTGTTCTGGATCAAGAAAGTCAACATGGTGCCGACAGTTCTCGTTAACGCACTGTTGGTAGTGGCCGTAGCAGGTGCTATTGTCTTGGGCACAGCCTTATCTTCTATGGATATCGAACCAGTTCCTACTGGTTCGTCCTGTCTTTTAGCTTATTCGTTTGACGGCGAAAACTATATCTGCGACGCAGAGCCGTATGGAGGAGCCATCTGCCGGGGCTTGCAAAGGACCGAATGGTCAAACCTCGACCATCTTAAAGATGTCAAAGGCCAATACAGGATTCTGACCAAGAATGATCTGGATGAAACGCAGCATCTGGATGAGTTGAAACTGGCCGCAGTCGACCATCCCGCTGGAGTCAGCATCGTACCCGGCATCACCGGCAAAATCCATACGATCTCTCTGCCCCTTCCTCCCAGCCAGGCCCGAGACGGGAAAGCCAGAGATATTTTGCCTCTTGTCTCCAAGAATGACGATGTATTCTGGCTGAGCCGGCTCGAAGAGAAAGATCAGGAGAAGAAGGAAGATTTGAAGGAAGAGCTGGTTTTTGAGTTTCCCAAGCCGGCCAACGCCAAGGAGGTCAAGGTGGTGGCGGATACCAGGACAACAATGCTCGGATCAATCTCCGCTAAGAGTTTTCTGAAGCTCTATGGCCAAGATCTTCCGGCCTGGATTGACAATATCAACAACCACGGCCCGGCTTATCAGCAAATGATGTCCTGGTATCTCAAGGAAGAGCTCTATCTCCTGCAGATCCGCGTTGAAACAGGGGACGGGTGGAAGATAAAAGGCGTGATTTACGGCGGCGGACCGTTTATCTCTGGAGCCAAAGCCTATCCCGTTGATGTCAGCGACGTGGAAGGCGATAGGCTGCGAATCAAACTCACGCCGGCCTCAGGCTTCTGGATGATCGATTCTCTGGCCGTTGATTGTACGCCGGATTTGCCTGTCAAGATCTCAGAAATCGAAGCCGTCAAGGCTGTCGACCAGCAGGGAAAAGATATCCAGAGCGAGATCAAGGCCGCCGACAGAAATTACTTTGTCATGTCCAACACCGGCGATTCAGCCGAGTTTATCTTCCCTGCGCCGCCAAAGACTTCCGGCTTGGAGCGCACTCTCATCCTAAAAGCCTCCGGCTTCTATGAGATCCACACCCGGCCGGAAGGAGAGCCTCAGCAAAAGCTTATCGGAAAGCTCTATTCTGAGCCGGGGTTCAGCATCCGGTATGCTCTAAAAGAGAATCTCAAGTGGCAGGCTGCCAACAAATTCAAGATCAGTCCTGAGAAAAATTGAGGACTTCGTCCAAAAAAATCTGGAAAGCGTGCGGAGCGCTCTGTTCTCCAAATGCAAGGCGAAAAAACTCCCCTTTTCCCTATCCCTGACGATCTATAACAAAGACCAGGCGGCGATGTCGATGTCAGATGGCTCTTTTATTTCTATTTCATCAATGCCGTGACTCAGAAAACATTCTTTATTTCTCCCGTTCTGGACAGGATTTTTCGAAGATTATTCCAGTTCATCAAGGGGAACGAATTCTTCTCTGTTACCACTGTCCCGATGCCACCATCAGGATGGGAAAGCTGACACCGGTGTGCCTGGCGGACCAGGTGAGCCCCCTCAGGGATGATGTCGAACTGCCCGCTTCCGCGGCAGAATGGTCGTATATCGTCTCCGGGCATCTCGGAGAAAACTGATAAAGGCAGCAATCCCCTATCATCCTGACCACGTGATTGACATTTGTTCTCTTCTAAGACGATAATTTATTGGTCGTCAGCATGCGTTTAAAGAAAAGGGAAATTCCAGTTCTGTACATTTTGCTGAGAAGCATTGTCAAGCTGGCTCTGTTCCTCTTTTTCCAGAAAATCGAGTTGCGGCACGCGGAGAATCTGCCAAAACACGGGCCGGTCGTTTTTGTGGCCACTCATCCGGATTCCACGATGGACGCTTTCGTGATAACAGTGGTCACCAAACAGAGGGTTCATTATATCGCCCATGCCGGGTTATTCGCCCACAGGCTCAGAGCCTGGCTGCTTCGGGCCTGCGGCGTTATCCCGGTCATCCGCTCTCCTAGAGAGGCGGATAAAATTGCCTTCAATGTCGAGGCATTCGAGCAGTGTTATCAGGTTTTGGAAAAGGGCGAAGCGATCAGTATATTTCCTGAAGGCATCAGTGAGATGACCCGCCAGGTCAAAAAACTAAAAACCGGGGCGGCCCGGATTGTCTTAGAGGCCGAGAGAAGAAACCACTGCGAACTCGGCGTTAAGCTCATTCCGCTGGGGCTGTATTTCTTCTCTCGCAGCCGGTTCCGCAGCAAGGTTCTGGTGAATATAGGCAGGCCGATCGATTTGGGACCTTTTTTGGCCCTGAATGAGAGGGACAATGTTGAGGCCGTCCAGCAGCTCACCGACAAAATCCAGGAAAGCCTCGAACATCTCACCATCAATGTTCGGCATGCTGAGCTCGATGCGCTCGTCGAGAACATCGAGAGCATCTATCGGGATGAATTGATGAGCCAGGGTTCGGCCGCCGGGAAATCTGCCAAAGCGACGGTCGCCGAGTTCATGATCTCCCAGAAAATCGCCGAGTGCGTTGAATATTTCTACGAAAAGGACCCCCAGAGAGTCCGCCATATCCAGGGCCAGATCACGGCGTATAAACGCAAATTGAAAAGGCTTCATTTGAAAGACGTCATGGTCAGGGAGAGGACAAATCTTAGGACGCTCGCCAGACCTGAAATAAGGGGTCTGGCCGCAGCTATCATAGGTTTTCCTGTCGCGGCTTATGGCATCATCAATAACTATTTTCCCTATCGGCTTACGGAACTTATGGCCAAAAGATACAGTCGGGAAAGGACCAAAATTCTGACCGCCCTTTTCCTCGGGGGAGGGGCGATGTTTGTCTTATTTTATGCTGTTCAAGTCTTGCTGGTCTGGAAGTTCGGGGGAAGTCTTCCGGCCTTCGTCTATTTTTTCAGCTTGCCCCTTTCCGCTTTTTTTGCCCTGGCTTACATAAAAAAAATCCGCGACATTCGAGAGCGGATCAGTTTCTCCTTTTTCCTTTTTACAAATCGATATCTCTTAGGTAAAATGCGTCGTGCCAGGAACGAGATCATCGCCGAACTCGATGCCGGCAAAGAAGAGTATCTGGCAAATCGATGACAGACCCTAAAAAAACTAAGCTCAAAAAATGGCTTAAAAGGCCCCCCGCGAAATCTCTCCTGGGTGACTTGAGCCATGCTGTCTCGTTGGAGCGGTTCGGGCCAAAACTATCCGACCGGGTTTGCTGGCGGGCTGCGATCAGCGAACCAAAAATCGCCCTGACCTTTGATGACGGGCCACACGCCTTTTTGACGCACCGGATTCTGAATGTGCTCCAGGCCCTTGATGTGCCGGCTACTTTCTTCCTTGTCGGCAAAAACGTCAAATCTCATCCCCAAGTGGCTCAAGACATCGCTCGAGCCGGTCACGAGATCGGCAACCATACCTACAACCATTCGCACTTGACTTTGTTATCCAGCAAAAAGATTATCAACGAGATCATCCGCACCGACACGCTCCTCAGAAGCATTGATGGGGTAGAACCGCGTTTTTTGCGGCCTCCGTTCGGACTTTTCACTAAACGCGTCCTAGATATAGCTGAACGACTGGGGTACAAAATCGTCGTTGGGGACGTTTATCCGCGTGACCCCCAGCGCCCGGGCAAGGAAAAGATCGTCGAGCGTGTCCTCGACCGGACCGAACCCGGCTCAATCATCATCCTGCACGACGGCGGCAACTCTAGGAATGTGGATCGGTCCCAGACCATCGAGGCGATAAAAGAGATCATCCCGCAGCTCAAGCAGAAAGGGTTTATTTTTCTCCGGATGTCCGATTTGCTGCCTCATTGATCTCAAAAAAAAATTGGGGCCGGGTCTCGAATCTTCTTAATCCGGTGCGGGTCACCAAATTTTTTAATCCTCTTCAGAAGCCCTCTTTTTTGTCTCAAACCAGCTATAAAGGGCGGGAAGGACGAGGAGAGTCAAGAGTGTCGATGTCACCAGCCCTCCCACAACGACAGCCGCCAGAGGCCGCTGGATCTCCGAGCCAGGTCCCTGGGCAAAAAGGAGCGGCACGAGGCTGAAGACAGTGATTGAGGCTGTCATCAGGACCGGTCTTAGCCGGCGCTCGCACCCTTTGATGATGGCCTCCGAAAGCGGCATGCCTTCCTGGTAGATTTGATGGATATAAGAAACCATCACGACTCCGTTCAGCACGGCGATCCCGAATAACGCAATAAACCCGACCGAGGCCGGCACAGAAAGATAAAGTCCGCCGATATAAAGGGAGAAGACTCCTCCAATCAGGGCAAAAGGCAGGTTGAGCAGGACGAGAGTGGCCAATTTCATGGAATTGAACGTGACGAACAAAAGGAAGAAGATGATCCCGATGGTCATGGGGACGATGATCATCAGCCTCTTCATGGCCCGCTGCTGGTTCTCAAACTGGCCTCCCCAGGTCAGGTAATATCCGGGCGAGAGCCTCACCTGAGCCTGAATCTTGCGCTTGGCCTCGGCCACAAAACCGCCGATATCCCGGCCGGAGATGTTGCACTCGATCCCGATCCGGCGTTTGCCGTATTCGCGGCTGATCTGGACAGGGCCTTCGACGACACGCACCGCCGCCAGGCTGCTCAAGGGGATCTTATAGCCCAGGGGGGAATCGACGAGGACGTTCTCCAGGGTCTCGATGGAGTCGCGATGCTCCTCGGGAAACCTGACCAGGACGTCAAAATACTTTTCTCCTTCGTAGAGCTGGGTGACGGGCTTCCCGCCGATGGCCGTCTCGATAACCGCCTGGACATCGTCGACACTCATCCCGTAGCGTGAGATCTTGTTGCGGTCGATCTCAACGGAGATATAGGGCTGGCCGGAGACTCTTTCCAAGACCAGGTCTCTGACGCCCCGAATCCTGGAGATGACTTTGGCGACTTCATCCCCCGTGCCCTTGAGGACTTCGAGGTCGTCCCCGAAGATCTTGATGATGATCTGGGCTCGGGTGCCGGCGACAAGCTCGTCGATGCGGCAGGCGATGGGCTGGCTGAAGGTGAAGGCCAGGCCGGGAAAGGCAGTCATGGACTCGCGCATCTTGTTGGTCAGCTCATCGCGCGTCTTGGCCGAGGTCCATTCGGAGCGTGGCTTGAGCGACCCCACATAACCTGTCTTTTCCACGCCCCGGGCCTCCAGCGCAATCCCGGTCTGGCCCGTCCTCGAGACGATCGTCTCAAGTTCAGGAAACCTCTTGAGCGTCTTTTCCACTTCCCGGCTGATCTCGAGAGATTTGTCCAAAGAGATCCCCGGCAGAAGCTGGATATCCATGTCAAAAGCGCCCTCGTCCATGATCGGGATGAACTCTGTTCCCAGACGGGGGATGATCATGATGCTGGTGATAATAAGAAGGCACGCAACCGTAAGCACGATGAGCCTGTGCTTCAATCCCCAGCGTAAAACCGGAAGGTAAACTTTTTTCGCCCCCTGAACGAGGAAACTTTTCTTCTCGGGCGCTGATTTCAGGACGGTCAGGCAGATCGCGGGGATGACAAAGATCGAAAGGATAAGGGACGAGAGAAGCGCGATGGAGACGGTCAGGGCGAGAGGAGAGAACATTTTTCCCTCGATGCCCTGGAGAGTCATAATCGGAATAAAGGTCAGGGCGATGATCAGCTCTCCGAAAATGCTGGGCTTCCTCACTTCTATGACCGCCTTGAGCACGGTGGAGAGCTTGTGTTTGGCCGCACCTGTTTCAGAGAGGTGCTTCTGGACATTCTCCACCTGGATGATGGTCGCGTCGATGATCATCCCGACGGAGATGGCCAGGCCGCCCAGGGACATCAGGTTGGCCGTGAGGCCCGTCTGTTTCATGATGATGAAGGTCAGGAACGCCGCCATCGGCAGGGCCAGGACCACGATGAAGGAGCCCCGGAAGCTTCTCAGGAAAAGATAGAGCACAAAGATGACGAAAATGGCGCCGATAAGGAGCGCTTCGGTCACGGTATGGATGCTGTTTTTGACGATTCCGGACCTTTCATAAAACGGAACGATCTTCAATCCTTCGGGAAGGACATGGCCTTGATTAATCTCTTCGACCTTGGTCTCGATCAAACGGACGACGTCCCGGCTGTTGGCGCCGCGGAGCATCATGACAATGCCGCCCACTGATTCTTTCTCGCCGTTTTTGATGGAAGCTCCCTGGCGGACGGCTGTGCCCATCTCAACGGCGGCCACGTCGCGAATGAAAACGGGCGTTCCCTCTTCCGCTTTCAGGACAATGCTTTCGATATCACCGGCGCTCTGAACGAGGCCCAGCCCTCGGACCAGGAACTGCTGGGAGCCCCTTTCGAGGACGTTCCCGCCGACATTCTGGTTGTTCCTCTTCAGGGCTGCGACGACATCGGCAAGAGTGAGCTTGAAATTCCGAAGCCTGTCCGGGTCAGCAAAGACGTGATACTGCTTGATATACCCCCCAAAGGAGTTCACTTCATTGACGCCCGGCACGGTTTTGAGAAGCGGGCTGAGGACCCAATCCTGGATGGTGCGCAGTTCGGTGAGGTACCCGATCTCCTTGGCTGCTTCAGCCGGCTCATTTCCTTCCAGGGTGTACTGGTAGATTTCGCCCATGGCCGTGGCCACGGGTCCCATGGTGATCTCCACTCCCTCCGGGACTTTGTCTTTCGCCTCGATCAGCCGTTCAAATACAAGCTGCCGGGCGAAATAGATATCGACGCCGTCCTCGAACACGGCCGTGATCACCGACAGGCCGAACTTGGAGATCGACCGGAGCTCGACGAGGCCGGGGAGCCCGCGGAGGCCTGTTTCGACCGGAAAAGTGATGAACTTTTCCACTTCAAGCGGCGAACGGCCCGGCGAGGAGCTGATGATCTCGACCTGGATATTGGTCACGTCCGGCCAGGCGTCGATCGGAAGCCTGAGAAAAGAAAATATCCCCAGTACGGCAACAAGAATGACACTGACACCGATGAGGAGCTTTTGCCGCAAAGAAAAGGCGAGGAGTTTCTCGATCATATTATTCAACCTCTAAGTTCTTCTTCAAATATTCCGACTTGAGTAGAAACCCGTCCCGCACGTAAGCGTCACCGGCCGAAAGTCCTTTCACCACCTCAACCCAACCGTCGAATTTTTGCCCGACTTCGACTTCCTGGAAGCGGAACGACCGCTCCCCTGCTGCG
>Ga0209253_10000995_pt1 | contig 24866 bp, 20 predicted proteins | sample FrelakmetBRP12BR_FD_187145 | JGI IMG/M metagenome (GOLD analysis project Ga0209253, IMG submission 187145) | Freshwater lake sediment microbial communities from the University of Notre Dame, USA, for methane emissions studies - BRP12 BR (SPAdes)... | ecosystem: Environmental > Aquatic >...
TGTAGATCGATGAGGAGAGGCCGTAGATCGTGTCGTTGAGGACATCGATCCCCTCATGGACTGACCTGACCTTCAGGACGGAGAGGACCGGCCCGAAAATCTCCTCCTGGGCGATCCTGTGGCCCGGCAGGACATCGGCAAACACCGTCGGTTCGTGGTACCAGCCCTTCTCCAACGCCTTGTCCTTCGGCACCGACCCTCCAACCACAAGCCTTGCCCCCTCCCGGAGCCCGATCTCCACGTAGCTCTTCACCGTCTCCTGCTGACCTTGATTGACGCACGGCCCGACATCAACGCCCGGCTGGAGGCCGTCGCCGAGTCTCAGTTTTCTCGTCCGATCCGCCAGCATCTCCAGGAACTTGTCGTGAATCTTCTCGTGAAGAATCAGTCGGCTTGTCGCGGTGCAGCGCTGTCCGGTGGTCCCGAACGCCCCCCAGAGCACGCCCTCGAGCGCCAGAGCGAGATCCGCATCGTCCATCACAAGCTGCGCATTCTTGCCGCCGAGTTCCAGCGAAACCCGTTTCAGGGTTGACGAGGCAACTTCGGAGATCTTCTTGCCGACCGTCGTCGAGCCAGTGAAGCTGACCAGATCGACATCCGGGTGGCCCACGATCGCCATCCCGACCTCCCCCCCGCCGCCGTGGACAATGTTCACAACGCCTTCGGGGACCCCCGCTTCAAGAAGGATTTCCACCAGCGATGTCGCCGTGGCGGGCGTGTCCGAGGCCGGCTTGAAGACCACGGTGTTCCCGGAGAGCAGCGCCGGGAAAATCTTCCAGGTCGGAATTGCCATTGGAAAATTCCACGGCGTGACGATACCCGCCACGCCGATGGGAACGCGGATCGCCATGTTGAATTTGTTCGGAAGTTCCGAGGGAACGGTATGGCCGAAGAGCCGCCGGCCTTCTGTGGCGGCATAGTACGCCGTGTCGATCCCTTCCTGGACGTCGCCGCGGGTCTCGGCAAGCACCTTCCCCATCTCTCTTGTCATCTGTCTGGCGAGTTCTTCCTTCTTCGCCACCATGAGATCACCGACCTTTCGCATGATGTCGCCGCGCTTCGGCGCGGGGAAGAGGCGCCATTGTTCAAACGCCCTCCTGGCCGCCTTCACCGCTCGATCAACATCCTCTTTCCCCGATTTCGGGAACGTCCCAACCACTTCATCCCAGTTCGCGGGATTGCGGTTCTCAAAGGTGTTCCCGGACTGCGCGTCGCACCATGTTCCGTCGATGTAATTCTGAAACTTCTTCGGCATACTCGGATTCCTCCGCTAGGTTGAGAGCCCTACCCGATCAAAGATGAAATCTACGCTTCTGGTACTTCTCTTCAGGTCAAACAGCTCCTCCAGGTCAGCCCGGGTGAGCACGGAACCGACCTCCATGTTAGATTGCAGGAGTTCCTTGAAGTCTCTTCCGGATTGCCACACGTCCATCGCGGCAGACTGCACGAGCCGGTAGGCATCTTCGCGCTTCATCCCTTTCCGTGTCAGTGCAAGCAGGACAGACTGCGAGAAGATCAGGCCGTGGGTCCGGTCGAGATTCTTCTGCATGTTCTCCGGGTAGACGACAAGACGGTCGAGCACATCCGTCGTTAGAGAAAGCATATAGTCAAGAAGGATGCAGCTGTCAGGCACCACGACGCGCTCGACCGATGAGTGGGTGATGTCCCGTTCATGCCAGAGAGCGACGTTTTCCATCGATGCCAGGGCATTGCCCCGGAGGACGCGGGAAAGCCCGGCAATCCGCTCGCAGGTGATTGGATTCCGCTTGTGGGGCATCGCGGATGATCCCTTCTGACCTTTCGAGAAGTACTCCTCGGCCTCGAGCACCTCGGTCTTCTGAAGGTGCCGTATCTCCGTCGCAAACTTTTCCAGGGAGCTGCCGATCAGGGCCAGCGTGTTCATGAACTCCGCATGCCGGTCACGCTGCAGGATCTGGGTTGACACCGGCGCGGGCTTGAGGCCGAGTTTCCGGCAGACGTATTCTTCCACTTTCGGGCTCAAGTGTTCGAAGGTACCGACCGCCCCGGAAATCTGGCCAACGGAGATCCGTTCGACCGCGGCCCGGAGCCGGTCAATGTTCCGCCGGGTTTCGTCGTACCAGAGCGCCAGCTTCAGGCCGAAGGTTGTCGGCTCAGCGTGGATGCCATGGGTCCGGCCAACCATGACCGTCCTCTTGAATTCTCTCGCACGCCGGGCCAGCACATCGGCGAGATTCTGAAGATCGGTCAGGAGAAGCTCGCCCGACTGTTTCATCTGCACGGCGAGACAGGTGTCCAGGACGTCAGACGACGTCATGCCCAGATGGATGAACCGCGCCTCGGGACCGACGTGCTCTCCGACGTTGGTGAGAAACGCAATGACATCATGCTTGACTTCCGCTTCGATCTCGTCGATGCGGGCGACGCTGAAGGTGGCGCGTTCGCGGATCGCCCGCACGGCTTCGGACGGAATCACGCCGAGCTCCGCCTGCGCTTCGCACGCGAGGATCTCGATGTCGAGCCAGATCCTGTACCTGTTCTGGTCTTCCCAGATCCGACCCATTGCCGGACGCGTATAACGCTGGATCATGACGAACGCTTTTCCAGTTTGAGTTTCAGTTGGATCTCCTTTTTCTCGCGGATCACTCTTATTGACACCACGTCGCCGACTTTCGCGTCATCAATCACACTGATAAGGGATGATTCATCAGTAATCTTTTCCCCGTTTGCGCCAAGAATGATGTCGCCCACCTTGAATCCCCCCTGATCGCCAGGGCTCCCCCGCTTCACGTCGCTGATGATCACCCCCTCCACCTTGTCCAACCCGAAGTATTTCGCTATGCGCCTGTCGACCGCCTGGATCTCCAGCCCCGTCCAGAATTCGCGCTCCACTTTCCCGCTCCGCTTCAATTCCGCCATGATCCCCTTCACCCTGTTCATGGGGATGGCAAACCCCAGCCCGATGTTCCCCCCGTCACGGCTCGGGGAATAGATCACCGCATTCACGCCGATGACCTCCCCGACGCTGTTGAGCAGGGGCCCGCCACTGTTGCCGGCATTGATCGCTGCGTCGGTCTGAATCATGCCCTTATACACTCGCCCTTGCTGAGCCGAAAGGTTCATACCCGTTGAGCTGACGACGCCCACCGTAACGGTAGGCTTGTCGTTCACGGCGAAGAGGCCAAACGGATTCCCCAGAGCGATCACCCATTCGCCGATGATGACATCGTCGGAATTGCCGAGCTTGAGGTACGGCAGGTTTTTCCCGTCGATCTTGAGCAGCGCGATATCGGACACCTGATCGGTCCCGACAAGTTCGGCTTTATACTTCTCACCGCTCGTCATCGTGACCGTGATCTCCTTGGCGTTCCCTGCAACGTGGTCGTTGGTAAGGATATACCCATCGGACGAGATCACGAACCCGGAGCCCAGCTCCTGAACCTGCCGGGAATATGTCTGATCGCCGAAAAAACGCCTGAAGAAGGGATCATCGCCCCAGGGAGACCATTGCCGGTACTGCTGCACCTCGATGACGTTAATGCCGACAACCGCGGGGCTTGCCATGGCTACCGTCCGCGTGATCGCGTTGCGGCGGGAACTGGAGACCGCTTCGTTGATGGTGTCCCGTTCGCCGGTTCGGAGCGATGCTGTCCGCACTTCTTCCACGCTCGCCCCACCGCCATCCGATTCCCCCGACACCGTTGTGCCAGAACCCCCCGAGTGCCCCAGGTTATACCCTACCAGTCCCCCGCCGGCAAATGGTACCGCCAGCGCAGCGACCATCAGGAAGAATTTCTTGCTCATGGTACCCTCCATCATGCGATCCCGGGTCAGAACCTCACTCTGCACGGGCACGCATTTCTCTCACATACTCCTTGACAGGCCCTATGAGCCTGATAAGAACGAGGACGATAACGGCCACTCCCATCACCCGCAGACCCGACACGGGTACGTTTGCGGGAAGGAGAATCAGCAGGCCTCCTGTCGGAACAACGACATACAACACGAGCAAGAGAAGGCTCGCAATCGCATTTGCCGGGTTGATGCTCCTGGTGGCACCGAACCCTGCCAGCCAGAATGCCCCCCAGATCGGCACGAATACCGGCGCCGTCGCCAGCATCGCTCCCGCTGCCGTTGCAAGCCCGCGCCCTCCCCTGAACCCGAGCCAGACAGGAAAAATGTGTCCGAGGACGGCAGCAGTCCCTCCGACGGCACCCGATACGAAGTCACCGTCGTAGAGAGCACGGGCGAGGAAAACCGCAACCAGACCCTTCAGTAAATCACCGACCAGGACTGCTACCCCAACCAGCTTTGATCGGGTGACCTCGTAACTGTTCAATGTTCCGACATTCCCGCTCCCAGCCTCCCTGATGTCAAGACGGGTCCTCCACCGAACGAGAAGGTAGGCCGTCGGGACCGAACCAAGCACGTACCCCAGGACTGAGGCGACGAAGAGAGAGAGCAATTCAGGATGAACAGAATGTCGAAACGGGGGGTAATTTTATACAAATTACGAAATACCGGCTGGAGAGTCAAGGCAGCCGCTCCTTGCTTCTCCCGACCGTTTCCGCTATATTTTCAAGGGAATCCCCCAGTCCTTTCACATCTCAGACCAGCTGACACAACGTATCTTCGCCAATGACGAGAGCACAGTTGCTCAGCATCCTCAACCGGTTCAAGAGCGGCGCGATCTCTGCGGACCGGGTCATCGAACAATTCTCGTCCACCGTTTCCGAGTCCCTCGAATTCGCCACCGTTGACCACCATCGGGAGCTGCGCCAGGGTTTTCCCGAAGTGATTCTCTGTGAGGGAAAAACACCCGTCCAGGTTGCCGCGATCGCCGGGAGGATCGTCTCTCACGGAAGTGTGCTGCTTGCGACCCGCGCGACACGGCTTCACTTCGCGGCAGTCCGGAAGAGCATTCGTTCGGCCCGGTACAACCCCGTGGCAAGGACGATCACTGCAAACGAGAAGCGAATAGAAGCCCGCGGCCGGGGCACCATCCTCGTAGTGACCGCCGGGACATCGGACATTCCCGTGGCTGAAGAAGCGCTGGTAACGGCGTCCGTCATGGGAAACCGGACGGACCGGCTCTTTGACGTCGGTGTTGCAGGCATCCACCGGATACTCTCGCAGAGCAGAAAATTACGGGACGCCTCGGTCATCATTGTTGTTGCCGGCATGGAAGGTGCCCTGGCGAGCGTGGTCGGGGGACTCGTAGACGTTCCCGTCATCGCCGTTCCGACGTCCATCGGCTACGGGGCGAACTTCAAAGGCATTTCCGCACTTCTGGGAATGCTGAATTCGTGCGCCTCCGGGGTGACGGTGGTGAACATCGACAACGGCTTCGGGGCCGGCTTTGCAGCAAGCCTGATCAACAGAAAAAAGAATACGCCGGATGGCTAGCGGTTCGTGGAGCGCCAGCAAGGTTGGGGTTGTCGGGACGGGGCTGGTTGGCTCTTCGTTTGCCTACGGCCTGATGATCCGTGGTATTGCCACTGAGCTCGTCCTGGTGGATGCTCAGACCGAAAAAGCCGTCGGGGAAATGATGGATTTCAACCACGGGCTCTCGTTCACCAGGCCGATGAAGATCTCCGCCGGTGGCTACGAAGACCTCGCCGGCGCCCATGTGGTCGTCATCGCGGCGGGAGCGGCTCAGAAGCCGGGCGAAACGCGCCTCGACCTTATCACAAAAAATGCCAGGATATTCCAGTCCATCGTCCCCCAGGTCGTACGCCACAATCCCGACGGCATCATCCTGATCGCGACCAATCCGGTCGATATCCTGACCTGCATTTCTCTCCGTGAATCACGTCTTCCCCCCGCCCGCGTCATCGGATCGGGAACAATTCTCGACACGTCGCGGTTTCGTTTTCTTCTCGGACAGTACTACGGGGTGGACACCAGGAGTGTTCACGCTTACATCATCGGTGAGCACGGGGACAGCGAGATCCCGCTTTGGAGCCTGGCCAACATTGGCGGCGTCAGACTTCAGGAGTTCGCTCCTCTGAAGAACCGGGCATACAACCAGGAAGAGATGAATCAGCTGTTCATCGACGTGCGCGATGCCGCGTACGAGATCATCAAACGAAAAGGGGCGACCTCGTACGCCATCGGTCTCGGATTGCTCTCGATCGTGGAAGCGATCCTTGGCGATTTTCGGACGGTCCTCTCGGTGTCAGCCCTGATGACGGGACATTACGGGGTCTCGGACATGTGCCTGAGCCTGCCCTGCGTCGTTGGAGAAAACGGAATCGAAGAGATCCTCACGTTGAACCTCAGCGAAGGTGAAGAGCAAGGATTCCGGACCTCGGCAGACAAACTGAAATCGACATTGACAGCACTGAAACTGTAGAAGCTCATTCGTTGTTTCGCACGTACATCGCAGCGGACAGGACCGATGGCCAAAGAACCGGGAAGAGTGCAGTATTACGAGAGTATCCTGCAGACGATCGGCCGGACGCCGCTGGTGAGACTGAACAGGGTCACCCGCGGACGGAGGGGGCTGATCCTTGCAAAGGTCGAGTATTTCAACCCCGGTGGTTCTGTGAAGGACCGGATCGGCGCGTCGATCGTCGAGGAGGCGGAGCGGAGCGGCAGGCTGAAGCCGGGCGGCACAATCGTTGAATCGACCTCCGGGAACACTGGCATGGGCCTTGCCCTGGTGGCGGCGGTCAAGGGATACAAGACCGTCTTCACGCTGCCTGACAAGATGAGCATGGAGAAGATCCTCCTGCTGCGCGCCTTCGGCGCAGAGGTTATCGTCACCCCCACCGCCGTCCCTCACGAATCGCCGGAGAGTTACACCGAAGTTGCGAAGCGCCTTGTCCGCGAGACGCCGAACTCCGTTCTCGCCAACCAGTACGACAATCCCGAAAACCCGGAGTCCCACTACCGCACCACGGGTCCTGAACTCTGGGAGCAGACGGGCGGCCAGATCGACTATTTCGTTTGCGGAATCGGGACCGGAGGAACGATCAGCGGGACCGGAAGATTCCTCAAGGAGAAGAACCCTGATGTCCGCGTGATCGGAATCGACCCAAAAGGGTCCGCTCTCCGCGAGTACTTCCAGACCGGGAAGATCACACCCCAGCTTAAGACTTACAAAGTCGAGGGCATCGGGCAGGACTATGTCCCCGGTGTGCTCCGATTCGACTGCATCGATGACATCGTCGAGGTCAACGACCGCGAGTCGTTCCTGATGGCTCGGCGTCTGACACGGGAGGAGGGGCTCATGGTTGGCGGTTCGGGCGGGACAGCTGTCGCCGGACTCCTCAAGATCGCTGACCGGTTCAAAGAAGACGACGTCGTCGTGGTTCTCCTTCCGGATTCCGGGGAACGCTACGTCAGCAAAATCTACAACGACGACTGGATGCGCGAGTACGGGTTCCTCACCCCGGAGCGGATCACGGCCCGGTATGTCCTGAAATCCAGGAAGGGACCCCTTCGCACACTCGTTTCGATTGAACCCGCGGAAAAGGTCCGTCGTGCACTCGAACTGCTCAAAGAGCACAACGTCTCCCAGATCCCCGTGATCCATCGGGGCAGGTCCGTCGGCTCCGTGCGCGACCACGAGCTGATGATCACCGTGCTGGATCGTTCCGCCCTGCTGGATTCTCCCGTCAGCACGTTGATGGAGCCGAGCTTCCCGGCAGTCGACGTGGACGCGCCGATCGAGGACGTGATCCGCCTGATGACCGTGAAAGAGAATTACGCGGTGCTCGTGACCGAGGGCCAGGCGGTCACGGGAATCCTGACGCGCTATGATGTGATCGAATACATGGGCAAATGAATGACGAAGTTTTGCACCATGGACTGATCAATTTCGCAATCCATAATCCGCGATTCGCATGCACGAAGTGTTCACCGACAGGACCGCCATGGGATTCTCAACCAAAGCTGTTCATGCAGGACAATCGCCCGACCCGACCACGGGCGCGATCATGACGCCCGTCTATCTGACCTCAACGTATGTCCAGGAGGAGTTGGGAAGGAACAAAGGATACGAGTATTCGCGCGTCTCGAATCCGACGAGAACCCCGCTGGAGCAGAATATCGCGGCTCTGGAAGAAGGAGAGCACGGCATGGCGTTCAGCTCCGGCGTCGCGGCAATCGACGCGATCATGCGGCTGCTGAAACCCGGCGACCACGTGATCATGTCGTGGAACGTGTACGGCGGGACCTACCGCCTCGCGCGAATGATCTGGGAGGACTTCGGATTGCAGTTCGACTTCGTGGACACCACCGATCTTTCGCTTGTCGAAAAGGCCCTCCGTGCGAACACCAGGATGCTCTTTCTCGAGACGCCGACCAACCCGACCATGGAGATCACCGACCTCGCAGGCGCCGCGCATATCGCACGGAGACACGGCCTTCTGTCCGTTTGCGACAACACCTTTGCGACGCCCTGTCTCCAGCGACCGCTCGCGCACGGCATTGACATCGTGGTCCACAGCCTGACCAAGTACCTGAACGGTCACAGTGACATGCTCGGCGGGCTCGTTGTGACGAGTGATCAGTCCGTCGCCGATCAGCTCCGGTTTCTGCAAAAAGCCACCGGCGGGATCCTTGGTCCGTTTGACGCCTGGCTCTGTCTCCGCGGGACGAAGACGCTGGCGGTCCGGATGAAGCAGCATTGCGAAAACGCGATGGCGGTCGCACATTGGCTCGTCCGGCAGAGCCGGGTCAAGAGAGTGTATTTCCCGGGTTTGCCGCACCATCCGCAGCATGCGCTGGCGGCGAAGCAGATGTCGGGATTCGGGGGGATGATCTCTTTTGACCTGGGAGACCTGGCCTCGGCCTCGGATTTCCTGAAACGCGTGCGCCTTTGCGCGCTTGCGGAGAGTCTCGGCGGTGTCGAGACCATCATCACCCACCCCGCATCCATGACCCATGCCGCGATCCCGCCCGAACAGCGAAGGAAGATCGGCGTGACCGAGGGACTCGTGCGAATCTCGGTCGGGATTGAGGATGTTGAGGATATCATCGCCGATCTTGATGCCGCCCTGAACGGGGATCCCCGGTGAGGTTCACCAAACGCCGGTTGGCGCCGTTGCTATTTGAATTCCATAACCATTTTTCCTATCTTCCGGTGCAATTCGCGCAACCACAGTCGCCCATTCCACACCGCACAATGAGCAGGCTATGAAAGCTGTGATAATGGCTGGCGGATTCGGGACACGTTTGCGCCCGCTGACCTGCAACACCCCGAAGCCGATGGTTCCCCTCATGAACAAGCCCATGATGCACCATATCGTGGCGCTTCTCAAGAGTCACGGGATCCACAACATCATTTCTTCCCTCTTCTACTCGCCCGATGCAATTACCGGATATTTCGGAGATGGTTCGGCACTCGGCGTCACCATGAGCTATTACCGCGCCGATGCGGACTACGGCACCGCCGGCAGTGTGCGCCTCGCGACCGAAGGGTTGAACGAGCGGATCCTCATCATCAGCGGTGACGTGCTGACCGATTTCAACCTCACCGAGGCGCTGCGCTTTCATGAGGACAAGAAGGCAAAGGCCACGCTCGTGCTGACACACGCGAAGAACCCGCTGCAATTCGGCGTGGTCATTACGCAGGATGACGGCAAGATTACGCGGTTTCTGGAGAAGCCGTCATGGGGAGAGGTGTTCAGCGACACGATCAACACGGGGATCTACATTCTCGAGCCGGATGTCCTCGCACTCATTCCCCACCGGCAGGAGTTCGACTTCAGTAAGGACCTCTTCCCGATGCTGCTGCGCCAGGATGCGGGGCTGTACGGGTGCATCATCGATGGGTACTGGCGTGACATCGGAAATCTCAATGAGTACCAGGACGCGCACATTGACGCCCTGAACCACGCAGTGAAGGTGGAGATCCCGGGGACGAAAGACGGAGCGTTGTACGTCGGTGAGGGAACGCGATATCCTCCGGACAGCCTTCACATTTCGGGAACGGTGGTCATCGGCAAGAACTGTACGATTGGCGACGGGGTCAAACTGGCGAAGACCGTCATCGGCGACAATTGTGTCATCGGCCCCGGTGCAGTGTTGAGCAACACCGTCGTATGGAACGACGTAGTCATCGGGCACAGTGCCGAGCTTGCATCGGATGTCGTCGGCTCCAAGTGTTCCGTAGGCGAAAAGGCCGTGATTGCGGAGAACGTCTTTATCAGCGACGGCTGCTGGATCGGCCGTGGGGCGCACCTCAGTGCCAACATCAAACTCTGGCCGGAGAAAGTGGTTGAAGAGGGTGCGGTCCTGACGCGGAGCCTGGTCTGGGAGGATAAGTGGCTGCGGGAACTGTTTTCGGAATCGCGCGTCACAGGACTCTCGAACATTGAAATGAACCCGGAGTTCGGGGCAAAGCTGGGAGCGGCCTATGGTGCCTACATAGGGTCGGGGAAGACCATTGTCACCTGCCGCGATTCCGACAACGTCTCGCGGATGATGAACCGTTCGTTGATCTGCGGCCTGATTTCCGCCGGGGTGAACACCTTCGATCTCCGTGCGACGTCCATCCCGCTCCTGCGGCACGAGCTGAGCAGCGGGAAGGAAGCCGGCGGCATCCATGTCCGTCGTTCCCCTTTTGACAAGAACTTGACCGACATCATTTTCTTCGATGCGAACGGCAAAGATCTCCCGGCCAACAAAACGAAGTCCGTGGAACGGCTCTTCTTCGGTGAGGATTTCGCGCGTGCTCCCCGCGAAAAGGTCGGATCGATTTCTTTCCCGGAACGCACCACGGAGGCCTACAAGGAGAAATTCCTCTCGTCCCTCGACATAGAAGCAATCAGCAAGCGCAAATTCAAGATCGCGATCGACTATTCGAACGGAATCGCATCGACAATTTTCCCGATCATCCTCGGATCCTTCGACTGCCAGGTGGTCGCCCTCAATGCCCACCTCGATCCGAAAAAGCTGACACGGGACAAGTACGAGTTTGAGTACAACGTCAAGGAACTGTCCCACATCGTCACATCCCTGAGGTATGACCTGGGATGCCTGATCGACGCGGGCGGGGAGAAGCTGTTCGTGGTAAACGAACGCGGCGAGGCGGTAGACAGCGACCGTCTACTGGCGATCATTGCCGAAATGTTCCTCCAGACGCACGCGGACACCGAAGCCATCGCCGTACCGATCACCTCTTCCGGGGAGATCGATATGATCGCGTCGCGCCGAAAGGTCACCGTGGTGAAGACTCGCAACAGCCATCTGGCCATGATGGAGGCTGCGGCGAAAAAGTCGGTCCGGTTCATCGGCGGCACCAAGGGCGGATTTATCTTCACCGACTTCTTCTTCGCGACGGACGCCATGTATTCCGTCGCGAAGATTCTCGAGATGCTGGCCCTCACCGGAAAGAGCCTTGGGACCTTCGACCAGGAGGTCCCGCGCCTCTGCTCCGCCAAACGGAACGTGAACTGCTCCTGGGAGCACAAGGGAAAGGTCATGCGCAACATCATGCATGATTCCGAGGGGAGGAGGCGCGACCTGGTGGACGGCGTCAAGGTCTATTTCGACGACCGGCAGGCCGGGCTTTCGGCCCTGCTGATCCCGGACAAGGAGCGGCCCCTGTTCCATATCAACGCCGAGGCCGACAGCCAGGAAACCGCAGAAACGCTCGCCGCAGAGTACGAGCGAAAAATCATCACGTGGCGCGATGAACCATAGGAGACTGCTTGAGGCATGAGAATCAGCGACATTCTGACGGAGGACCTCATCGTTACAGGCCTGGAGGGCAACTCCAAAGAAGCTGTCATCAATGCGATGATCGATCTTGTGGGGAATTCCCCGAAAGTGATCGACAAGGAGAAGGTCCGCACCGCGATCTTTGACCGGGAGAAGATTATGTCCACCGGAGTGGGAAACGGCTTCGCCATCCCGCACGGGAAGACCGACGCAGTGTCGGACATTGTTGCCGCGTTCGCCGTGACCGAGAAGCCCATTGACTACGAATCGCTGGACGAGAAGCCGGTTCGCCTTGTCTTCCTGCTCGTGGGCAAGGATAACCTCGTTGGTCCGCACATCAAGCTCCTCAGCCGAATCTCCCGGCTGATGAACAAGGAAGAATTCCGCAGGCGGCTGCTAGAGCCCCAGAGTTCCCGGGAAGTGCTGGACCTGTTTCGTCAGGAAGAGGCAACCTATTTCGAGGTGTAAAACCACGTCGATGCCGAGGCGAATCAAGGCACGGACACCGGAGTACCGTTTGTTAATCACTCCCTCCGTCAGCGAGCGGACGCGGAAACCGACGACCCTTTTCGTCCTTGAAACCGCCCAGTCCTTTGCCGCATTCCGCTATGATCTGACGGTCGAAGAGCGCCTCGATCAGCACTCCGTGTTCTTCCGGATCCTCGGACTGAAGACCCCGGCCCTCAATCTCCCATCCGCCGGGCGGGCGCAGTTCGTCCGCGAATTTGAAAACCTCAACGGCACGTACGAAGTCACGGTCGTCGGACTGGACGGTGGCGCGAGCATGTGTACGGTCACGATCTCACCGGAGAAGGTCGAGGTCCTCAGACCCCCGGCCGGCTCCTCGCTCCGTGTCGCAACACGTTCAACTCACTGGACTCACGACTAACGACCCCGCACCGGCATGATCCCCGTTCTGTTTGAAATAGGACCGCTCAAGATCTACAGCTACGGCCTGATGCTCGGCATCGCGTTCCTGCTCGGAAGCTACATCCTCTCGCTCGAACTGAAGAGGAAGAAGCTCGACCCGAACATGGCCAGCACTATCACCATCCTTGCGGTGATTTTCGGGATCGGCGGTGCGAAAATCCTGTTTCTCCTGGAAGAGTGGAAGCTCTTCACACGCGATCCCTGGGGAATGGCGCTTTCTCCGGGAGGGCTCACGTGGTACGGCGGATTCGTCCTCGCCATGCTGGCAGTGTTCGTGTATATCCGGAGGAAGAAGGCCCCTTTCCTGAAAGTCTGGGATTGCCTTGGGATCGCCCTGATCCTGGCGTACGGTGTGGGGCGGATCGGCTGCCACCTTTCTGGTGACGGAGATTACGGCTACCCCACGACCCTTCCCTGGGGGACCGTCTATGCCCAGGGAACCGCAAAGCCGAGTTACCAGCTTGAAGGATATTTCCAGACGCACACGGACGAACGCGTCCAATGGCAGTATGATTCCCTTCGAGTCATGCCTGCGGGGATCGACCGGCTGGGGCACTACTACTCACGGTTCGACGCTGTAACACCGCTTCATCCGACGCCACTCTACGAGCTTGTGCTCGCCGTCGCCGGATTTCTCTTTCTGTGGAGCATCAGGACCCGCGACTTTCCCGACGGGAAGCTCTTTATGATATACCTGATGCTCGCAAGCGCCTTCCGGTTTTTCATCGAGTTCCTCCGTCTCAATCCGAAGCTGACGTTCGGACTGTCCGAGGCGCAGCTCTGGGCTACCGGGCTATTCCTTGCCGGCCTTCTCGGCATGCTTTTCATCGACAGGCGCCGGCAGGACCACGCCGCGGCCGTTTAGCCGGGGCCGTTCTTTCTCTTTCGGGCCGGGGTCGCTTCATTCCGGCTCCCGCAATTCCATTCCGACATCCATTCCGACACCGCCGGGACCCCAACCCGCATTGCATCCCTTCACAACATACGACGGGTATTCCTATGCCGAGCATCATCGCTGGTCGCAAGCCTGTGATCGAGGCATTGAAGTCGGGAGCACAGATCGAGCAGGTAGTCTTCCTCGCGGGTGTTCAGGGGAACGTCATACGCGAAATCCGGGACCTGGCTGAGCACCGCCACGTCAAGGTAACCCAGGCAAACAAAGTGGAATTCCGCGAGCTCGCCGTCGATGCCACGACACAGGGGGTCGTCGCGATCGTGCCTACGAAAACCTATGTCGGACTTGACGACATCCTGAAGATTCCCGGCGGGAGAAAAGAGAAAGGATTTCTTCTCATTCTGGACGAAATCGAAGACCCGCACAACCTGGGGGCGCTCGTCCGGACAGCGGAATGTGCCGGGGTGCACGGCGTGGTCTTCCCGAAACATCACGCCGCCTCCGTGACGACGACGGTCGTCAAGACCTCCGCGGGCGCCACCGAACATATGGCCATGGCCGAAGTGACCAACATCGTCAACATTCTGGAACAACTCAAGGAAGATCATTACTGGGTTGTGGGGCTGGATGCGACGGGTGACAGGCTGTACACGCAAGTCGATTATGAAACGCCGGTTGCGCTGGTGGTGGGAAATGAGGGGAAGGGGATCCGACGGCTTGTGCGGGAACATTGCGACCACCTGGTCAAGATCCCGCTTTTCGGTGCAATACCGTCACTCAATGCCTCGGTCGCCGGAGCCCTGGTGATGTTTGAAGTAGCTCGGCAACGGAAGAAGTTCGGGGGAACGAACGGCGCCACGCCGTGAGACCGGGTATTATCCTGGACCCCGGAATTCCTCCCGTGGGTGAGACGAAAACCCCTCCTCCAAAGGGAAAATGCTCGCAATTTGCTCATTTTGGAGCGGTGCAACGCACAAGCGGGGGGCTGTCGAACCCGAGTCGAACCTGAGTCGAACCTCATCCCTCTTCCCCGCGGGCCAGGCCGTACTTCTTCATTTTGTTGTAGAGATGGCTTCGCTGGATGTCGAGCACCTCGGCAGTCCGGCTGATGTTCCAGTTGTTGTCCTCGAGCTGCTTCCGGATGAATGCCGCCTCCGACCGATCCTTGAATTCCTGGAACGTCCCGCCACGGCCAACGAGGTCGCTTGCCTCGGCTCGTGCGGCGGGTTGACCCAGCTCGATCTGGCCAGCATCAATCAGGCTCCCGGGAGTCATGATCACCAGGCGCTCCACGGCGTTCCGGAGCTCACGGACGTTCCCGCTCCAGTCCATCCCCTGAAACTTCTTCAGCGCTTCGTCCGAGAACCGTTTTGGTGCCATGCCGTTATGGCTGCAGATCTCCTCGGCAAACGCTCTTGCGAGAAGAGGGATGTCCTCGCGGCGCTCCCGCAGAGGCGGCACGCGGACAGGGATGACGTTGAGGCGGTGATAGAGATCTTCCCGGAATGCGTTTTGTCGGATCGCCTCAAGCAGGTTCTTGTTGGTCGCAGCAATCACGCGCACATCCACCGGAATCTGCCGGTTCCCTCCCACGCGCTCGATCTTCCCCTCTTCGAGCGCCCTGAGAACTTTGGCCTGCGCATGCAGGCTCATATCCCCCACTTCGTCCAGAAAAATCGTTCCTCCGTCGGCCAGCTCGAACTTGCCGATCCGCTGAACCGCAGCTCCGGTGAATGCCCCCTTTTCATGACCGAAGAGCTCTGATTCGATCAACTCGTTCGGGATCGCTGCACAGTTCACCTCCACCATGATCCTGGCGTTACGTCGACTGAGGCGGTGGATTGCTTTCGCGACAAGCTCCTTGCCTGATCCGTTTTCCCCGCTGATGAGGATGCGCGAGTCCGTGGGCGCCACGCGCTCGATCAGCGACAGCACTTCTCTGATTTTCGGGCTGTCCCCCAGCATCGCGTCTTTTCCTTCGAGCTTCTCCTTCATCGCCTTGTACTCGGTGGCATTGCGGGCGATGATGATCAGCCGTTCGCGGTCGAGCGGTTTGGGGAGAAAGTCGTAGGCGCCCAGCCTGGTGGCCTCGACCGCTGTCTCAATCGTTCCGTGACCGGAAATCATCACGACAGGGAGAAATGGGTGAGTCTCGCGGACCTTCTGGAGCACCTTCATGCCGTCCATCCCCGGCATCTTAATGTCCAGCAACACCAGGTCGTAGGAACCGCCGGCAATACGGGCGAGGGCGGTCGGGCCGTCCTCCGCAAAGTGGACATCGAATTTCTCGTACTCCAGGATCATCCTGATGGAATCCCGGATGGACTTCTCATCATCCGCAACAAGCACGCTTCTCATCGTTCCTCCAGTTCAGAGAGTGCCGCATCGGGGGTCGCGGACGGGACGATCCGGAAAACGCCGTCCCGTTGCCCCTCGGCCAGGATGAAGCGGAAAAACTGCGACGGTCGGGCAAAGGGTTCCTCCAGCAAACGGAGCCCGAAGTCCTGCCCTTGCTGATTGGCGCGGACATCACGCTCATCCAGGGCCCCGTCCACGACAAACATGTCTTCACCCCACTCCACGAAGTTCCCAATGCGGTCCGCGGCGGCCCGAGAATCACTCACACAGGCAAGCAGCGCGGAGCCGAAGAAATGCTGGAGTTTGTCCCGATCACCCGACTGGTCGTCTGGTGTGTCGGGATAGAGCCGCTTTGGTAGGGCCCGGACGCGATCGTGGAACTCCTCCTGAAACTCCGACGTCAGTGGGAACCAGAGCAGGGGCCCGATCAAGGGGAGTCGGACCCCGACGCGGGCATGATCCATTGTGGCAACGAACGAAATCAACAGTGCCTCGTAGACGTTGTTCCAGCTCAGCCGCATCGCCTGATCGAATACCGCATCTACCGCATAGAGGTCACCGTACTTCGTGCGGAAGCGCGCGAACTCCTCACTGACGATATACTGCTTGAGCCGAACCCCGCTAGCAATGACTACGGGGATGATGATCGGCGCGATAGCCGTCAGGAACGGGGAAACCTCGGCGGGAGGGTCGAATTCCGGCACCTCTCTGCGTTCCAGGAACGGCCTTACCGACTGAGCCCCCGCCCACGCGGCGCACAGCAGCAGCATTCCTGGCAGACCCCATCGCACCCGTGGCTTCATGAACCCTTACCTGCTGCCGGAGTCATGTCTGTATTACTCCCGGATTGAACCGGGGGATGTTCGGGTTGTGGGACGCCATGGCAATGCCGCGGGATACCACCTCACGCGTTTCGGCCGGATCGATAATGCCGTCGACCCAGAGCCGCGCAGCGGCGTAGTACGGGTCGGTCTCGTGTCTGTAGCGCTCCTGCATTTCGCGGAGGAGTTTCTCCTGGTCCGCTTTGCCGATGTGTTTTCCTTCCTTCTCCATCTGCTGGAGTTTGATGCCCACCAGCGTTTCGCTTGCCTGTTTCCCGCCCATCACCGCGATTTGCGCTGTCGGCCAGGCATAGATCATCCGCGGGTCATACGCCTTCCCGCACATCGCATAGTTTCCCGCACCATAACTGTTGCCGACGATAAACGTGAATTTGGGCACGACACTGTTCGCCACTGCATTGACCATCTTCGCCCCGTCCTTGATAATACCCCCCTGCTCCGCCCGGCTCCCGACCATGAACCCCGTGACGTCCTGGAGAAAGACCAGCGGGATCAGTTTCTGATTGCAGTTCAGGATGAACCTGGCTGCTTTGTCAGCACTGTCGCTGTAGATGACTCCCCCCACCTGCATTTCGCCCTTGGCAGTCCGGACCACGGAACGTTGGTTGGCCACGATTCCGACCGCCCAGCCGTCGATGCGGCCATACCCGGTGACAATAGTCTTGCCGAAGCCGGTCTTGTATTCATCCAGGTCACTCCCGTCCACTATGCGCGCGAGAATCTCGTACATGTCGTAGGGCTTCGCCCGGTCTACCGGGAGCAGCCCATGGATCTCTGCGGGCTCATAATGGGGGAGCGCTGGGATCGCACGGTCGAACCCGGCCCCCGGGCCCGACCCGATCTTGCCGATGATAGCACGGATCTTCTCGAGACATTCGTCATCGTTGGCCACCCTGTGGTCCGTCACGCCGCTGATCTCACAGTGCACCATGGCACCGCCCAACCGCTCGTTGTCGATCTCCTCGCCGATGGCTGCCTTCACCAGGTGCGAACCCGCCAGGAAGACGCTGCCGGTCTTGTCGACGATCATAGCTTCGTCGCTCATGATCGGGAGATATGCGCCGCCCGCCACGCAGGGACCCATGATGGCGGCAATCTGCGTGATGCCCAGCGATGACATGACGGCGTTGTTCCGGAAGATCCTGCCAAAGTGCTCTCGATCCGGGAAGATTTCGCTTTGCAGAGGGAGGAATACGCCCGCGGAATCGACCAGATACACGATCGGGAGACGGTTCTCGATGGAGATCTCCTGTGCACGGAGGTTCTTCTTGCACGTCATCGGAAACCATGCGCCGGCTTTCACGGTGGCATCGTTCGCAACGATCACGACATCACGGCCATGGACGCTGCCGATCCCGAAGATCGTCCCAGACGACGGCGCGCCGCCGAATTCCTCGTACATTCCGTGGGCGGCGAAGAGGCCGATTTCCAGGAGGCGGGTCCCGGGATCGATCAGCTTCTCGATCCTTTCCCGCGCTGTGAGTTTCCCCCGCTTGCGGTGACGTTCGATCGCGCTCTTGCCGCCGCCCATCCGGGTCGCCGCCGCGGTCTTCCGTAGTTCTTCGAGAAGAACACCATAGTTTTCCTGGTTCTTCAGGAATTGAGCAGCCTTCTGAACGGGCGAGCCGATGTGCGCCATGGGGCCTCCCCTCAGTCGCCGAGGATGGTGCGTGCGATAATCATTTTCTGAACCTCCGACGTCCCCTCCCCGATGGTCATCAGTTTCACGTCTCTGTAGAGCTTTTCCACCGGGAATTCCTTGATGAATCCATAGCCGCCGTGGATCTGAACCGCCTCGCCGGTTGCACGAACGGCAGCTTCACTCGCGAAGTACTTCGCTTGTGAGGCTGCAAAGGTATAGGGCTCACCGAGCGTTTTCAGGGAGGCGGCGCGTTGCGTCAGGAGCCTTGCCGCTGAGATCTCCGTGGCCATATCTGCAAGCTTCCACTGCACGGCCTGGAATTCCGCGATCGGCTTGCCGAACTGCTGTCGGTCCTTTGCATAGTGTACGCTGGCATCGAGCGCTGCCTGGGCTATCCCTACCGACAATGCGGCGATGCCGATCCGGCCTCCATCGAGAACCTTCAGCGCCTGCCTGAAACCCTCTCCCGGAACGCCGATGAGGTTTTCTCCGGGAACACGGACATTCTCAAAGACCAGCGTTGCGGTATCACTACATCGCATGCCGAGTTTGTTCTCTTTCTTTCCGATGGTGAATCCCGCCATTCCCCGCTCCAGAATGAAGGCGGAGATACTCTTCTTCTTCTGTACACGATCGGTCAGCGCCATGACCACGTACGTCGACCCCACCGACCCTTGCGTAATGAACGTCTTGCTGCCGTCCAGGATCCAGTCATTGCCGTCGCGGACCGCGATGGTCTGCATCCCCCCCGAATCGCTTCCGGACCCCGGCTCCGTCAGTGCCCACGCACCCAGCTTCTTCCCGGACGCGAGGTCCGGCACGTACTTCCGCTTCTGCTTCTCGTCCCCGAACAGCATGAGATGTCCCGTGCAGAGGCTGTTGTGGGAAGCCACGGTAAGCGCGACGGATGGATCAACCCTGGCGAGCTCCTCGATGATGACGATCGCTTCGAGGTCGGTGAGCCCCGCGCCGCCCAGCTCCCCGGGCCATGTCATCCCCATGAATCCAAGCCCACCCAGCTTCTCGATGATTTCCCTCGGAAACTCCTGTGTCTCGTCGTATTTCATCACGACGGGCCGCATCTCTTTCTCTGCGAAGCTCCTGGCAACTTCCTGGACAGCTTTCTGGCCCTCGGTCAGGCTTGCATCCATACTCCCTCAATGCTTGTTGAAGTGATCAAGAAGCTCGCGCGCGGTATCGTACGGCGTTGAATGCTGCCCCATGACACCGCGCACCCTTTCCCGGAGGAGCGCTTCCCGCTCCGGGGTCCAGAAGTCCATGCCAAGCAGATCCGACACCATTTCTCGTATGCGGCGTTCGATCCGGTTGCCCCGTTTCATCGCCAGACGGCCCGATGCCTCAAGATAAGTCCGATGTTCGGCGATTCTGGCTGCTACTTCCGGGATGCCCGTCCCCTCGCTGGCGATGGATTTGAGAACATCCGGTTTCCAACCTTCATCCTTCCGGATATTCAGGATCATTTGAATCGACATGACAGCCTGGTCCGCTCCCGCCCGGTCCGACTTGTTCAGCACGAAAAAGTCTGCGATTTCCATTAGCCCTGCCTTCATCGCCTGGATTGAGTCGCCAGATTCTGGGACGAGGACAACCACTGTCGTATCTGCGGCACCGGCGATATCCAACTCCGACTGGCCGACCCCAACGGTCTCCATGATCACCAGGTCCTTTCCTGCTGCATCGAGGATATCGGCCGCCTCGATCGCCTTTCTGCTCAACCCGCCGAGGCTTCCCCGCGACGCCATGCTCCGGATGAAAACCCCCTGGTCGAGCTCGACGTCAGTCATCCGGACGCGGTCACCCAGGAGTGCGCCGCCGGTAAACGGGCTCGTCGGATCGACGGCGATAATGCCCACTCCAAGACCCTGGTTCCTGTAGAACCGGGCGAGCTTGTTCGTGATCGTGCTCTTCCCGGCCCCGGGCGGACCGGTAATGCCGATGCGATAGCTTCGCCCGGTGCGCGGGAATATGGATCGCAGGAGATCCGCCGAACCCTCCGATTCATTTTCCACCGCTGAGATCGCGCGGGCGATCGCGATGCGGTCCCCACGGGCAAGGCTCTCCATGTCCACCGATACTCTACCGGCCATGAGCCAGTTCATTCCGGAAATATTCCACAGTTTGCCGAAGGCCTTCCTCAAGAGAAACCGAGACACTCCATCCGAGATCGGCCCGGATCTTTGCATTGTTGAGAACGCTCCGGAGCTGCTCCCCCTTCTTCGCTTCGCCGTGAGTCTCCTCGCAACGCGATCCGGTCAGCGTCCGGATATGGCGGAACAGCATGTTGACGTCCGTCTCCACTCCGGTCCCGATATTGAAGACCCCCGAGCCTCTGTATCCCAGCGCCAGCACATTTGCCCGTACCACATCACCGACGAAAACATAGTCGCGCGTCTGTTTTCCATCTCCGTTGACGACAGCCTTTTCATCCCGGAGCATCCTGCTGGTGAAGATGGCAACGACCCCCGCTTCACCCTCAGGATTTTGCCGGGGACCGTACACGTTAGCATAGCGCAGACAGACGGATTCGATCCCGTAGACCTGCTGATAGTAATAGAGATACTGCTCGGTCGTCAGCTTCGCCACGCCGTACGGAGAAATCGGCCGCGTCGGGTGCGCCTCGTCTGCCGGGAAGTACTCCTGCTCCCCGTAGATGGCACCGCCGCTGGAAGCGAAGAGCACGCGCGAGACGCCGTACTTCTGGCAGCATTCAAGCAGGGTCAGCACCCCAAGAATGTTGACCGAGGCATCATAGACGGGATCGGTGACCGACCGGCGGACGTCCATCTGCGCCGCCTCATGGCAGAGAGCATCGAACGTCTCGCGCTTGAAGAGATCCTCGACAAATTCAGCATCGCGAATGTCCGCTTTGTAGAACTGAGCCCTGGGATTGATATTGCTCTCCCTCCCTGTTGAGAGATTGTCAAGAATGGAGACCTGGTGGCCCAGCCCGAGGAACGCGTCAACGATGTGCGAACCGATGAAGCCGGCGCCGCCCGTCACAAGGATCTTCATTCACACTCCTTCCTGTTAGTGAATCATTCCTCGCAAAAACATCCACCCGGTGAACACGTACACGGCGATGATGCCAGCCGCACACGAACAAAAGACGACCCGCGGCCCGGGCAGGCCGAAGGTCTCTTTCAGGCGACTCCGGGAGACCAGCGTTGCAGCGCCGTATCCGAACAGCACACAGAGGAGCGGAACAACCGGGAGGCGAAACCGGGCCTCGGCGTGCAGCACCGCTTGCACAAGCCAGAAGAACACCATCGCCAGAAAGAGCGGAAGCAACTGCCTGCGAAACTTCCAGCCCGCCACCGCCCCCAGAGCCGCGCCCAGAAGGAGCAACGCATCCGCCCCGACCGCAACGGCCTGCACTGGAAGGTATGAATCCGAGTGCGTGATCGGGAAAATCCAGAAAATGTGCGATTTCCTCAACGCGAGTCCGAGTGTCTGCACCGGATGATCACGCATATACTCCCGTGCAATGACTCCGCTGAGATCGTTCGCCGCCGCCTCACCGAGGGCCGATGGGTCCTCGATTCCCTTCTCGCGCGCTCTCTCCCTGAACCATTGCTCAAAACCGTTTTCGGTCCGCCAGGTTCCTGTCGCATACGGATTGTTCCCCGTGAGCAGCGACCCTCCTCCTCCCGAAGAAACAGGAATCAACGAACCATGAATCTGCTGGTTGCGAAGCGCCCACGGCATCAGAATAAACAGGCAGACGGCCGCTGCAACCAGAAGGTTTCTGACATCCGCCGCAGAGCGTTCTTCCTTCATCCACCAGAACGCAGCCAGCACAAGCGGAAAAAAACCGACAAAGACCGCCCTCGTCAAAGAGGCGAATCCGGATGCAGCACCCAGAACCCATGCTCCCTTCCCCCCGCCGACTAGCCTGTATCCAGCCGTCAATGCGGCGAGCAGGAGACAAACATAGAGGATTTCCGTCTGGAGGAGTGTGCTGTAGATTACGAGCCCGGGATGAACACACATGGCCGCCGCCGCCGCCAGCGCCGCCGTGCGATCGCCCCAGACCCTCATCGCCAGGACGTAGCCCTGGTAGATGGCAATTGACCCGATGGCGCACCCGAGAACGTGCGCGAGAGAAAGAGACGCGCCCGAAACTGCGAAGACCACGGCCAGCAACGCCGGATAGAGTGGTGCACGCACCGACCGAAACCCATTGGAATCCACAAATCCTTCGCCGGAGATGATCCGCCCGGCAATGGCTACATACTCTCGCTCGTCTGAGGTATACCCCGCCTGGTGCACAAGCGGGACTGCAGCCAACCTGACGGCAAATGCCGCGAGAACCAGGAAGAAGACCGCCTTTTCCATCCCGAGAACTGATCCTGACGCCACCACTCAGCCCTTCCTCGCGGAGCGCAGACCTTTTTTTCCGATGTCGCGCCGATAGTGCATCCCCTCGAATGAGACTTTTTCCACGGCACCGTAAGCGGCCGCGATCGCGCGCTCCAGCGGCCCCTGCGCCATCGCTGTCACGCCAAGCACCCTCCCGCCCGCGGTGAGGATCCTCTTCCCTTCGCTCCGCGTACCGGCATGGAACGCAATGATCCCTTCTCTGTTATCGAGGCTCTCCAAACCCTCGATCGGGAGGCCGGTCCTGTATGTGTCCGGATATCCGCCGGAGGCAAGGACCACGCAGACGGCATGAGCGTGCGTGGCGGAGGAAGGCTGGCGATGAACGTGCATTCCCATCGTCCCCCTGCTTGATGCAAGAAGCAGTGCAGCGAAGTCACCGTCGTACAGGGGGAGAACGACCTGTGTTTCAGGATCACCGAACCGTGCATTGAACTCGACGACCTTCGGGCCTGATACCGTCATCATGAGACCGACGTAGAGACAGCCGGCATACGGTCTCCCTTCCCGTGCCATTCCATCGAGCGTCGGCCTGATGATACGTTGCTCAACCTCCTCGAGGATTTCCCCGGTCACCAATGGAGCCGGCGCGTATGCACCCATCCCCCCGGTATTCTTCCCGCGGTCATCGTCGAACGCTCTCTTGTGGTCCTGCGCCGGCGCGAGGGTGAGAAAATCCTTGCCGTCGCACACCGCGAACACCGAGGCTTCCTCTCCCTCCAGAAACTCCTCGACGACCACCGTGTTGCCGGCCGTGCCGAAGATCCTGGATTCTATCATAGCGGTTAGAGCCGAAAGCGCCTCATCGCGCGATGGGCAGATCACCACACCTTTCCCAGCCGCAAGCCCGTCGGCCTTCAGGACCACGGGAATGGGGCAACGCTGCAAATATCCGCGGGCGTCCTCGAGTCGGTCGCTCGTAAACGTCGCGTAGCCGGCCGTGGGGATGTTGTTGCGTTTCATGAAGTCTTTCGCGAAGGACTTGCTCCATTCCAGCTCTGCGGCCCTTCGTGTCGGGCCGAAGACCGTCAACCCCCGCGAGAGGAAGAGATCCACGATGCCATCGGCCAGCGGCTGCTCCGGACCGACGACCGTCAGACCGATCTGCTCCCGCGTGGCGAAATCCGCAAGGGCTTCAAGGTCCGTCGTCTTGAGCGGCACGAGCTCGGCCAGACGGCCGATGCCGGGATTGCCGGGGGCACAGAACATGCGGCTCACCAACGGACTCTGGCTGATCCGCCAAACCAGGGCGTGTTCTCTGCCGCCGGATCCAAGAACCAGGACTTTCATTTCAGGGTACCATGAGCGATTCGAAAACCTTAACCAGTGACGCGGTCAGGGCCACGCGGTTGTACTTTTCGACGACGTCGTCGCGGGGTCCGCGCAATTCGTGTCGCTCGAACTGATCGAAGTACTCCGCGAGCGCGGCCTTGATCCCCGCAACGTCGTCCGGTGCAACCACCTTGCCGCCTGCCTCCTGAATCGTGCTCTTGAGGAAACCGTCGGGAACGCAACCGAGGATCGGTTTGCGGGCGCCGATATATTCATAGGTTTTGCCCGGCGACCCCAGATCGTCGCCGATGATCATCCAGAGGACATCAGATGCGCAGAGTTCCCCGACACAGTCGTCGTGCGGCAGGTATCCGAGAATGGTCACAGAATCGTGGAGGCCCAGTTTTACCACGAGCTTCCTGTTCTCCTCGCGGAACGTCCCGATGAACGCGGCCTCGATTCTCCCCCGCAGTTTCGGTTTTTCCTCGAACAGATCGTGCAGGGCCTGCAGGAAATAGTCCGGCACCCGGTCTTCCCAGAATACCCCCGCATAGGTGATGCGCATCTTCTGCCGGCGGCCCTTTGCCGCATCCGCTGTTCCCTTCTGCTGCGCGGCTGCTGCCACACGGACAAAGTCCGCCGGGTCAAATCCCTGCGAAATAATATCGACGTCGTGGTAGGTGAGGAATTTGTACCGGCCGATAAGCTGCTCCTTCACCCGGCGATTGGTGGTAATGACATGACTGCTCGCCACGAGCGCTTTCCGCTCAAGCGTGCTATTCCAGTACTTGTGGAAAGGGGTGGGATAGAATTTGAACGGGTAGTCCACCCAAGGGTCACGGTAGTCGAACACGAGAGGCCGGTTGATCTGCGCTTT
>Ga0209253_10000996_pt1 | contig 24825 bp, 20 predicted proteins | sample FrelakmetBRP12BR_FD_187145 | JGI IMG/M metagenome (GOLD analysis project Ga0209253, IMG submission 187145) | Freshwater lake sediment microbial communities from the University of Notre Dame, USA, for methane emissions studies - BRP12 BR (SPAdes)... | ecosystem: Environmental > Aquatic >...
GCCGACGACACCATCGTCATGTATTCCACCGACAACGGCGTGCACTACAACACCTGGCCGGATGCCGGCATCACGCCGTTCCGCTCCGAGAAGAACACCAACTGGGAAGGCGGCTGGCGCGTGCCGTGCTTCGTGCGCTGGCCGGGCCAGTTCAAGGCGGGCACCGTGCTCAACGGCATCGTCTCCCACCAGGACTGGATGGCGACCTTCCTCGCCGCCGCGGGCGAGCCGGACATCAAGGCGAAGCTTCTCAAGGGCCACAAGGCCGGCGCGAAGACCTTCAAGGTCCACCTCGACGGCTTCAACATGCTGCCTTACCTGAAGGGCGAGGTGAAGGAGAGCCCGCGGCAATCCTTCTTCTACATCAGCGACGACGGCGACATCCTGGCGATACGCATGCAGGATTGGAAGGTGGTGCTGATGGAGCAGCGCGCCAAACAGCTGCAGTGCTGGCTTGAGCCCTTCGTGAAGCTGCGCGGGCCGAAGCTATTCCACTTGCGTCGCGACCCCTTCGAGCGCGCGGACGAGAACTCGAACACCTACTATGACTGGTTCATCTCACATGCGTACATCGTCTACATGATGCAGGGCTTGGTCGCGAGCCAGATCGAGAACTTCATGAAGTTCCCGCCGCGGCAAAAGCCCGCCTCGTTCAACCTGGACGCGGTGATGCGTGACCTGGAATCAGCCGGCGGCGGCGGCAGCCATTGACCTGCGTGCCCCATCGTCCGCGGCGATGGGGCTGCGTCCTGCCGTTCGGCCGGGCGCGCTGATTCAGCAGACCCGGGCGCCGAGCTATCGGTCGCCCGGGTCGCCAGCCGTGTTCTCGGCGTGGATGTCAACACACCTACGGAGACTGCCTTGAAGAAAGACTCACCTACCGAAGTCAAACCCGGTCCGCTGTCGCCCGCAGACGCGGCCTTGGCCGACGACCCGCTTCCATCCTGGAACGACGGGGCGACCAAGCAGAGCATCTTCAGCTTCGTCGAGAAGGTGACCACGGAAGGCTCGCCCTCTTTTGTTCCCGTCCCCGAACGAATCGCCACCTTCGACAACGACGGCACGCTCTGGTGCGAGACGCCGGTGCCCGTGCAGGTGTACTTCACACTCGACCGTGTGAAGGCTCTTGCGTCGCAGCACCCGGAGTGGACGACCACGGAGCCGTTCGCCTCGCTGCTCAAGGGGGACTTGCGGGCCGCGCTCGCCGCCGGCGACGAGGCGCTGCTCGAAATCGTCATGGCCACCCACGCGGGCATGAGCACCGCGGAGTTCGGCCGGATCGTGGAGGACTGGATCGCCACCGCGAAGCATCCGCAGACCGGCAGGCTTTTCACGGAGATGACCTACCAGCCGATGCTCGAACTGCTGGCCTACCTGCGCGCCAATGGGTTCAAGAACTTCATCGTCTCGGGCGGCGGCATCGAGTTCTTGCGCCAATGGGGAGAGCGCGTTTATGGCGTCCCGCCGGAGCAGGTCATCGGCAGCAGCATCGAGACCCGGTTCGAGATGCGCGAAGGCAAACCGGTTCTCATGCGCCTGCCGAAGTTGAGCTTCAACAACGACAAGGCCGACAAGCCCGTCGCCATCAACCAGCACATCGGCCGCTGCCCGATTGCCGCTTTCGGCAATTCCGTGGGTGACCAGCACATGCTGGAATACACGCAGGGCGGCGGCGGCGTGCGCTTCGGCCTGCTGGTGCTGCACGACGACGCGGCACGCGAATACGCCTACGGCCCGGCGCTGGGCCTGCCCGCGCCCCAGCTCGGGGCCTTCACGCCGGCTCTTTACGAGCAGGCGAAGAGAGCCGGCTGGACCGTCGTCAGCATGAAGGACGATTGGAACCAGGTCTTCCCGACGGCGCCGAGCGCCGTCACCGCGATCAACATCCTGCTGGAGCCCGACGCCGCGATGCTCCAGCGTTGCGAAGCGAACAATTCCCGTCTGCTGAAGGTTTTCCCGAAGGGTTTCGCGCTGGATGCGACGCACCGGCCGCACGTCACGCTGCTGCAGCGTTTCGTGCGCACGGCGGACTTGGACAAGATCTACGCTACCGCCGGCAAGGTGTTCGCTGGCGCCAAGGTGCTCGGCTTGCGCTTGGAGGCTTTCAAGTACTACTACATCCCGAGCGGCGCCCTTGGACTGGCGGGCATCGTCGCCAGGCCGAGCCCTGAACTGCGCGAGCTGCAACAGGACCTGATCGATGCCGTGGCTCCGTTCACCTTGGCAACCGGACTCTCGGACGCCTTTGCCACGACGCCAGATGATCCCGTCATCGACCCGCTTCTGATCGACTACGTTTCGACGTTTGTGCCGAAATCAACTGGCGAGCATTTCAGTCCGCACGTCACCACGGGCATCGCGCCGTGTGATGACCTCGACAAGATGCTCGCTGAACCGTTCGAGTCGTTTACATTCTCGCCGGCAGGCGCAGCCGTCTACCAGCTGGGTCAGTTCGGCACCGCTGCGAAGAAGCTCCATGAATGGGGCTTGAAGCGCTGAGGCGGCGTCGCCGCCGAGTCAGGTACGTAGCCGCACACGGCCCCACGAGAGTGACCCAGGGCCACAATGAAGAAGTACCTTCCGCACAGGAGAACTCAATGCAGGATTGGCTGACGGTCATCGCCCTCCATGTGGTCACGCTCATTCATGCGATGGCGCTACTGATCGTCGCCTTCGGGACGGCCCAGGCTTTCATCCGCAGCATTCGCGCGATGTTCGACCCGTCGCCGACGGGCCGCCATTTCCATATCGGGTATGTTCAATATGCGCGCTGGCTGGTTGCCGGGCTGACCTTCCAGCTCGCTGCCGACATCATCGAGACCGCCTTCTCGCCAAGCTGGGATGAAATCGGGCGCCTTGCCGCGATCTCCGTGATTCGAACGTTCGTCAACTTCTTCCTCGAGCGTGATATGGTCGCTGAGGAGAAGCGCGAAGCCGCGGCGCAAAGGGCCGCTCCGGCGTTGCGCGAGAGTGCGCCTTTGCCACCAACATCACCGCAGGATGACCATGATCCGATTTGACCTCTGCCAAAGCCCGGTGCGGACACTCGGTGTCATGACGTTCGTCGTGGCAACGGCTCTTGCCGTCTCTGCCCAGGCAGAGACGAACGAAGAACTGGCCATTCAACTCTCCAACCCGGTGGCGGCACTCATCAGCGTGCCCTTGCAGTTCAACTATGAGCAGAACATAGGCAGTGCGAGAGAAGGCAAGCGCTGGCTGCTCAACGTCCAGCCCGTGGTGCCGTTCGATCTCAATGCCGACTGGAACATCATCTCGCGCACCATCCTGCCCGTGGTATGGCAAGACGAAGTCTTTCCCGGCGCGGGGAGTCAGTCCGGCATCGGCGACATCGTGCAGAGCGTGTTCTTCTCGCCCAAAGCCCCGACCGCGGGTGGTTTGATCTGGGGCGCGGGTCCGGTGCTTCTCTTGCCGGCCGGATCGAACGATCTGCTGACCGCCGACAAGTGGGGCGCTGGCCCGACCGGCGTCGTGATCAGGCAGCAAGGCCCATGGACCGTGGGCGCGCTCGCCAACCATATCTGGTCTTTTGCCGGGAACAGCAGCCGCGCCGATGTCAACGCGACGTTCCTGCAGCCTTTCCTGACCTACACGACCCCCACCGCAACGACGTTTTCGCTGAGCACGGAAAGCACCTATGACTGGAGTGACCGGCAATGGAGGGTGCCGATCAATGCCGGTGTATCGCAAATCCTGAGGATGGGAGGCCAGCTGGTGCAAGTGGGCACAGTGGCGCGCTATTGGGCGGCGTCCCCGGACCAGGGCCCGCACGGCTGGGGCTTGCGGCTCACCTTCACGTTGCTGTTTCCTCGTTGAACCCCACGACGCCCCTGACGATGTCACCGCTGGGGTTGATCCGGCGGCTCGCCGCGACACTGCCAGAAGCTCACTGGCCCGACGGCCCGGCAGGTTACGGAGTCATCGTCGAATACGGCCGGTTCCGCTATGCTCTACGCGCACCCGTGGCGCCTGTGTCGACCACGCAACTCAACCTATGGAGATTGAACAATGTGCAATGTGACAACGATGAAGAAGGTGGCCGTGGCCGCCATGTTGTTGACAACGTGGGCAGCAGCCCAGGCGCAGTCCACGGTCGGTTACGGCCGCATCACCGCCGTCAGAACGGTGGACGTCGCCAATACGAGTGCACAGACAGGTGGCGCTTTGCTGGGCGGCACGATCGGCCTGGTTTCCGGCCGCAACCAGTCCGGCAGCAACCAGGCGTTGCGCGCGGGCGCCGGCGCCTTCGCCGGCCAGCGGATCGCGCGCTCCACCTCGGGCACGCAATCATTCGAATATACGATCCTGCAAGGCGGCCGGACGATCACGATGGTGACCAGCGAAGCCGGCCTGCGTGTGGGCGACTGCGTCTCGGTCGAGCGCGGCGCTTTCAATAACTTGCGATTGGTCGATGATGCGCGTTGCGCGGCGCCGTCACGCCCGCCTGCAGCGCCGCGTCCGACGCCTGCTCCCGCCCCCGCGCCGACGCCGGCGCCCGCCAGCGCGGTGCGCGAAGCCAACGCCTGCGTGTCCGCCAAAGAGTCGCTGCTGGCAGCCGAAAACGACGAAGCTTTCGACCGCGCGGAACGCCGCGTGCGGCTGCTTTGCGCTGACTGACCCCAGTTCGCCCTTGGCGGCGGGTGTCGAAAGGCTCGGCATCCGCCGCAGATGCGGCCCGGAACGGCGCGAGGGTCGGTAAACCTGAAGTCGCTGGCTGACTGCCGGATTCAGGTTGACTTGCGGTACAGAGGGCGCTTTGTCAGGGCGATCACCACCGCCACGGCATTGACTCTTGCGCCGATCGGAATCGCCGCACCGAGCCGAACCTGCAGCTTCGCGATGCGGCCACCCGCGTCGATGCCAACGGCAACTGATGATCCCGCCATGGCCGTTCGGCAAGGTCTTGGTCGTTCGCCATCGGCTCCCCGAAACGTGACAGCGTCCCCGGCCGCCCGATCCGCGACAGAATGGGCCATGCAGCCACCACTTTGCGTCGTCCGGCCCAGGGCCTCGTTCTGGCTCGCCGTCGTGTGCGCTGCGGCGTTGCTCGCCGGTTGCGAGTCACCGGTGCGTCTGATGCCGACGCCGGTGATCTTTCGCACTGGCGATGTCGATCCCTTCGCGCAGGCCGGCTCCAAGGTGCTGGGCTCCGACGTGCCCGTGCTCTACGTTACCAACCGCGGCGCGGTGATCGAGAAGCCCACGCCGCTGTATACCATCCTGCCCAGCGAGCGGCTGCGCATGGGCGTGGCGCACGTGCGCATCGGCGACGACACGCTCGACTGGGAGGCGCTGCACCGGCTGTCCACCAGTGACGACCCCGACGCGCGGCCCATCGTGCAGCTCGATTGGCTCGAACCCATGGTGTCCTTGGGCAAGACCGACTCGGCGGCGTCATCGCCCGACGCGCAGGCTTTCTTCGCCATGATCGACAAGGCACTCACGGCCAGCGCCACCCAGGAGATCCTGGTGTACGTGCACGGCTCCAACAACGTCATGCCGCGCGCCGCGGCCCAGGCGGCCCAGTTGCGCCACTTCACGGGCCGGCGCATGGTGGTGTTGTCGTTCATGTGGCCGTCGGCGGGGTCGCTGCTGAAGTACTTCACCGATGTCGGCAACGCCGCGGCCTCGGTGGAGCCCTTCGCGCGCCTCATCGAGCTGCTGGCCGCGCACACCCAGGCCTCGGCCATCAACGTGCTGGCCTACAGCGCGGGCGCGCAGATCGTGAGCCCCGCCCTGGCCCAGCTGGGCACGGCGCGGCCTGACGAGACGCGCGCGCAGTTGCGCCAGCGGCTGCGGCTGAACCAGATTTATTTCGCCGCCGCCGACATCGACACGCGGCGCTTCATCAACGAACTGGCCCAGTATGTGGACATCGCCGAACGGGTGAGCATTGCCTCCAATCTCAACGACTCGGCGCTGCGGTTTTCCGCCCTCGTCAACCGGGCTTCGCGCGTCGGACGCATCGACCCGACCGAGCTTGATGCCGAGCAGACGGGCTTCCTGATCGAGGCCTCGCGCAACTTCGGGTTCGATCTGATCAAGGTGGACCCGAACGCCATTCCCAATCTTCCCAAGCGTTCGCACGCGTTCTGGTTCGAGGATCCCTGGGTAAGCGGCGACCTGCTCGGGCTGATGCTGCTGAATGCCGAACCGCCGCGGCGCGGACTCGAAGCGCAGACCACAGGGCGCGGCGCCCGCTACTGGACCTTCCCGCCGGACTTCGCCAGCCGTGTGGTGCGGCTCTTCGCGCCCGTCCCGCAGTCTGATCCGGCCGCGGTCCGGCCCGAGCCGGCCCCGCGCTAGCGCCACACGTACCCCAGTCCGACCAATGCGTCGTAGCGCCCCGACTTCTGAATCAACGGGCTGTTGGCGATGGCGGAGGAGAAATTCTCGTAGCTCAACACCACGCCGATGACCCATTGGGGGTCGATGCGGTACGAAGCGATCAAACTGGGGACGAGCGACCACGCGTTGCCCACGTCGTAGGCCGGCCGGCCCGGCGCCGCCTCGGCTTGGGAAACGCCACCGAAGTAGTAGTTGGCCAGCTTCTGCCCGCGCCACAAGGCGCCGATGCCGGGCATGACCATCCAGCGTTCGCCGACGAACGGCGCCGCCCAGTTGAACAACAGCTCCGTACCGTTGCTGCGGCCGCTGATGTCACTGCTGAAGCGCGTGGTCCACAGGCCCACCGGACTCACGATGACGGCGCCAAGCCCGGCTTCGAGCTGCCCTTTTCGGCTGGTCAGGCCGGTCCACGCGGGGCTGTCCGCCGGGTCGAGATTGCCCAGCCTGACGCGCAGCCGGCCGAAGAAGCTGACCGGCCCTTGCTTGCCGAACGTGTAGAAGATGCGATCGCCCAGATACATCACGCGGTCGCCGATGTAGATGCCGCCGGGTATCAACAGCTTCGATGCCGACCCCGCGCTGTAGGGCGATGACCCGGAATACGCTGCGCCCCCCACGGTCCAACCCGGCGGCAGTGGCGAGGAATCGCTGTTGCCGAGAATTTGCTGGATGGCTTCCAACCCGTCGGCATGGGCGGTCGGGCTCAGCACAACCAGCAGGGCGGCGGCAACGGCGGCGCGGGCGCCGGCGCAGCGGGAGCGGAGTGCGGCCTGGTTCATCTGCATACCCTACACGAAGCCGCCGGGGCGGGCGAGGCGACGCGCGATTGAACGCTGCGTGCAGCCACTCTGAAGCCTGGGCGGCGGGATTCGGAGTGCAGTATTGGCAGTGACACCCTGCCCCCGCTCTTCTTCTCCCACGGCCCGTCAATGACGGTGCTTGAGCCGCGCCAAGCAGGCGCGTACTGGCAACGGCCCGGCCTGGCCATCGACGCCCGCTTCGGCCTTCGGGTCGGCCGCCGTCTGGGCAAGCAAGCTCGCGGCGTGCTGCTGCACCAGGCGGTACAGCGAGCTCTGCTCGGGGCGATGACGCTCGAGGTGGACCGGGGCGCCATCGGGCGCACGGCGCGGCGGCTGCAGCGTGGCTTGCACGCGTTGCTCATGTCGAGGCTGTGGTGCTTGCGCGGTCTCAAACCGAGCGGCGCGCCGCCATTGCCCTTGTTGGCGCCCATTTCCGTGCGCCACCCCAGGGTGTCAACGATCTCTTGGGTGCCTCGCAGCACTGAACCACATCCTGGTCGACCAGCAACTCTGACCCACTCGCATTGCAAACCGGTCGCCGTCATGCCCATCGTCTCTTGCAATGCCGCCCTGCTCGCCCTGCTGTTCGTTGGGCTGAGCCCGCGCACGGAAGCACTGGGGCAAACCCGTGGCCCAGGCCTCTGATGTGTGTGTTCGACCGGAGTCATCGGCACTCGGCCGGCCACCGTCAACCACAAAGACACGACTCAGAGCCTCGACCGATGGGCCTGGCCGTCCAATCGCCGCCCCATCGCCACGAAAAGGTGCGTTTGAACGACTTATCCTCCCCAGCGCAGGCCGGGTGCCGCACCGCTCATCCGTATCGAGCGCGACCCCGAGTCGGACCAGCCCAGCCTGCCGCTGCCCATGCCCGACCCCGCGTTGTTACAGCAGTTGGCGAAGGCCTTGGCGCCTTGGTTGAAGAGTTGACCTGGCCGTCGAGGAACCCGTGGCGCATGCGGTCTCTCGTTCCCGCGCGGCCCGGCGCGGCGCTGCGCTGGCCCGGGCATAATCGCTTCGCACCTGAACGACGGCGCGCCACCTCAGGCACCGGCCCGCGTTTTCCAACCGAAAGGATCATGCATCATGAGTTTGCGTTCGACGTTTGCATGGATTGCCGTCGCCCTGGCGGCGCTGGTTTCAGGATGCGAAAGCACGACCATTCGCTCGGCGTGGTTCGATACCGAATTCACCGGCCCGCCCTTGCGCAAGATCGTGGTCCTGGGCGGCGGCATCAGCACCACCGAGAGCCGCGTCTTCGAGGACATGTTCGTCGAGAAGCTGCGCGCGGCGGGCGTCGATGCCGTGGCCGGCCACAGCGCCGGGCTCGACGACGCCAACCTGGGGAACGATGCTTTCGTCGCCGCAGTGACCAAGACCGGCGCGCAGGGCCTTTTGTTCGTCAGACTGCTGGGTGTGGACACGCGCACCCAGATCTCCACCACCATGGTGCACGGCGGCATGGACTGGGGCCTCGGGCCCTGGGGCCCTTGGGCTGGCGCGGCGCGCCCGATCGTGCCGGTGCAGCAGATCAGCCAGTACGACACGGCCACGGTGGAGACCAAGCTCTTCCACGTGGAGACCAAGCAGCTGATATGGGCCGCCACCACCAGCACGCTCAACCCGCGCACGGTGGCGCGCGAGACGCCGGCTTTTGCCGAACGCATCATCGGGCAGCTGGCAAGCCGCAACATCATCGAGCGCAAGTAGCGCCTGGCCGCCGGTCGCGCATGAAGCGGGGCCGCCGGCCGGTCTAACAGCGCCGCCCGACCCCGATGCGACTGCTGCTGGTCGAAGACGACCGCCTGATCGGCGATGCCCTGCGCAGCGCGCTGCGCCTGGACGGCCACGCGGTGGACTGGGTCCGTGACGTGGCGGCAGCGCTGGCTGCACTTTCCAGCGAGCACTTCGACCTCGTGCTGCTCGACCTGGGCCTGCCCGAGCACGGCGCGCCCGGCGCTCCGACCGACGGCGCCGGCGGCCTGGGCGTGCTGCGCTGGCTGCGCGGCCGGCGCGATGGAACACCTGTGATCGTGCTCACCGCACGCGACGCCGCGGGCGACCGCGTGGCGGGACTCGACAGCGGTGCCGATGACTACCTCGTCAAGCCTTTCGACCTCGACGAGCTGAGCGCGCGCATGCGTGCCGTGCAGCGCCGCCACAGCGGGCGCGCACAGACGGTGCTGTCGCACGGCGGCGTGAGCCTCGACCCGGCGACGCGCCAGGTCACGCGCGATGGTGCGCAGCTGCTGCTCTCGGCACGCGAGTTTGCGGTGCTCGAGGCGCTGCTCGAGCGTCCGGGCGCGATGCTGTCGCGCGCGCAGATCGAAGACCGTCTCTACGGCTGGGGCGATGCGGTCGAGAGCAATGCCGTCCCGGTCTATATCCACCAGCTGCGGCGCAAGCTCGGCAGCGGCTTCATACGCAACGTGCGCGGGCTGGGCTATTGCGTCGGCGAAGCCGCGGGCAGCAAGACTTGAACTCGATCCGCAACCGGCTGCTGTTGTCGCTGTTTGCGCTGCTGGCATTGGCCGCGCTGGTGATGGGCGGCCTGACCTACCGCAACGTGCTCGCCGAGGCCGAAGCGCTGTCGGACTACCAGCTGCGGCAGATGGCGCTGTCGCTGCGCGACCAGGGCGAGCTGGCGCCCGCGCAGGCCAGCGCGATGGCCGACGAGCAGCTTGAATTCGTGATCCAGATCTGGACCGTTGACGGGCGCGTGATCTACGCCACGCGCCCGCCCAGCGCACTGCCGTCACGCGCGCTGCTGGGCTTTGCCAACATCGACGTCGGCAACCAGAGCTGGCGCACCTTCAGCGTGGCCACGCCGAGCCGCGTGATCCAGGTCGCGCAGCCGCGCCAGGTGCGGCGCGAGCTGGCCGCGCGCGCGGCCTGGCGCGGCGTGCTGCCGATGCTGCTGGCCGCGCCGGTGATGCTGTTGCTGGCCGCGTGGCTGGTCGCGCAGGCCTTGCAGCCACTGCGCCGCGTGGCCGACGAAGTGCGCCGCCGCGACGAGCAGTCGCTCGCGCCGCTGCCCGATGCCGGGCTGCCCGACGAGGTGGCGCCGCTGGTCAATGCGCTCAACACCTTGCTGGCGCGGCTGCAGCAGGCGCTGGGCACGCAGCGCGCCTTTGTGGCCGACGCCGCGCACGAGTTGCGCTCGCCCTTGACCGCGTTGCGGCTGCAGTTGCAGGTGCAAGGGCGCGCACGCGACGAGGCCACGCGCAACGAGGCCACTCGCGGGCTGGCCGCGAGCATCGAACGCGCGAGCCGGCTCGTCGAGCAGCTTCTCGCACTGGCGCGCAACGAGCCCGGCGCCACGGCCAAGGTGCTGGCACCGCTGGACCTGCGCGAAGTGGCGCTTGCCTCGCTGGCCGACGTGCGCGCATTCGCCGACCAGCGCGCCAGCACGCTTGAATTGATGGCCGGCCCGCCGGTCAACGTGGCGGGCGACCGCGCCGCGCTGGCGCTGCTGGTGCGCAACCTGGCCGACAACGCGCTGCGTTACTCGCCGCCCGGCACGCGGGTCGAAGTGCGGGTGCTGCAGGAAGGCGCCGCAGCGCTGCTGCAGGTGGACGACGCTGGACCGGGCATACCGACCGACGATCGCGAGCGGGTCTTCGACCGCTTCTACCGCCGCGCCAGCGGCGATGAAACCGGCAGCGGCCTGGGCCTGGCCATCGTGCGCGGCATTGCCGAACGCCACGGCGCCAAGGTCACGATCGGCGACTCGCCGCTCGGCGGCTTGCGCGTGACGGTGCGTTTTGCGCCTGCGGCCGGCGGCCCGGGCGCTTAACGGTCGCTTCATCTTCGGCTAACGCAGCCCTCATTGGCGCTGCGTATCGTTTGTCGCACGGGGGGCCATCGCTTCCTGCACGACAAGGAGTCCGCATGAAGGTCCAAGTTCGATACACCGCATTGGTCGCTGCAGGCGCACTGGCCGGCGGCGCCGCCGCAACCCTGGGCCTGGGCTCCAAGGCCTGGTTAGGGGTCGAGAAACCGGTGGCTGCGGCGGTCAGCAGCATGGCGGCCAGCACCGACGTGGCCTCTGCCTCGTCCGCCAGCGCCATCAGCACCGCGGCCAGCCTGCCGACGCAGCCCCCCATCGCCACGCTCGCGGGTGACATGCCCGACTTTCGCGCCATCGTGCGACGCTACGGCCCGGCGGTGGTGGGCGTGACCGTCGCGGGCATGCACACGGCGGGCGACGAGGACCACGGCCAGGCGCAGCAACCCGACCAGGACGATGACCCCTACCTGCAGTTCTTCCGCGGCCTGCCCGGCGGCAACGCCCGGGGCCGCGCCAACCCGCAGGTGCCTTTCCGCGGCCAGGGTTCGGGCTTCATCATCGGCGCCGACGGCTTGATCCTGACCAATGCGCACGTGGTTCGCAACGCACGAGAAGTCACCGTCAAGCTAGGCGACCGGCGCGAGTTCGCGGCCAAGGTGCTGGGCAGCGACCCGGTGACCGACGTGGCTGTGCTGCGCATCGATGCGCGGGACCTGCCGACGGTGCAGCTCGGCGACCCCGGTCGGTTGGAGGTGGGCGACCGCGTGCTGGCCATCGGCGCGCCTTATGGACTTGAGCAGACCGCCACGCAGGGCATCGTGAGCGCCAAGGGGCGCTCGCTGCCGGGCGACTCGGTGGTGCCCTTCATCCAGACCGACGCCGCGGTCAACCCCGGCAATTCGGGCGGGCCGCTTTTCGACGCCCAGGGCACCGTGGTCGGCATCAACGCTCAGATCTATTCGCGCAGCGGCGGCTTCCAGGGTCTGAGCTTCGCGATCCCGATCAACGTGGCGCTGAAGGTCAAGGACCAGATCGTCGCCACGGGCAAGGCCACCCACGCCCGGCTCGGTGTCGCCGCGCAGGACATGAACCAGGCGCTGGCCGAATCCTTCGGCATGCCGGCCCCGGGCGGTGCGCTCGTCTCGAGCATCTCGCGCGGCAGCGCAGCAGCGGCGGCGGGCCTGCAACCTGGCGACGTGATCCTGGAAGTGGCGGGCCGGCCCATCGATAGCGCCGGTGCCTTGTCGAGCGCAATCGGGCTGTCAACCCCGGGCGAGCGCGTCAAGCTCAAGGTGTGGCGCGAACGCGCAGCGCGCGACCTGGATGTGCGCCTGGGCGGCGCGGGCGACACCGATCAGCAGGCCGCGAGTGGCGACCCGGCCACGCGCGGCGCCCGGCTCGGGCTGGCGCTGCGCCCGCTGACGCCTCAAGAGCGCAGCAGTGCCGGTGTGGACCAGGGGATGGTGGTCGAGTCGGCCTCGGGCCCGGCGGCCAGCGCCGGCATCGAAGCCGGTGACGTGGTACTGGCGATCGACGGCAAGCCCTTGCAGTCTGTCGAGCAGGTGCGCGGCGTGCTGCAGTCCAAGCCCAAGAGCGTGGCGCTGCTGGTGCAACGCGGCGGCGAGAAGATCTTCGTGCCGGTGCGGCCGGGCTGAGCCTGGCGATGACAGTGGCGCCGGGGCCGGCCATTCGGGCGGCCCCGGGCGGCAGCGAAATCAGCTCTACTTGGGGGCGGCAGCGGCCCCGATCTTGGCAGCGGCCGCCCGAGCGGCATTGCGCTCCTGGGCGATGACATTCATCTTGGCGTCGAAGTCGGTCTTGGTCGCACTACGGGTCTTCGTGGTGGCATCACGCCGGGCCACGAGCGGGTCCCCCGGCCCTTGGCCGTGGCTTCCTTGCCGGCGGCGTCTGCGGCTGCCGCGACCTGCGCATCGCGCTCTGCGCGCAGGGCCGCCCGTTTCTGGGAGAAGGTCGCGTTCGCGGCACGCTGTTGTTCGCGCATTTGAACGATAGGGTCGGTCGAAGCGGTGGCTTGTGCATGCACCGAGCCGGCCAGGGCGGCCAGAAGCGCGGCGATGATCAGGGGAGTCTTTTTCATGTTCAATGCTTTCGTGGGTGACAGGGCAATGCGTTGGAAACGGCCCGAACAAATGTCAGCCGGGCATTGACAACCGCGCACTTCATAAAGCCACCTGACACCGGTCCCCCAGGCGCTGCTCGAGCAGCTCGCTACTGCGCCGCGCAAGGCCTTGACCGCGCATGTGGTGACAGATGAACCCCTGGCCTGGCCGGGCGAAGTGTGGTCGACCAAGCCGGTCATGCCGCGTCCGGTGCTTGGCGCGCCGGGCTTCTACGAAGATGGCAGGGTCTTTCGGCCGCGGCGGCCGCTCGTCCGCGATGCCCCGCCGGCACACGGTATCTGCCCGCCACACTATTGAATTCGCCGCCGGGGCCCTAAGATCGCGCTTGTTGCCCACTCTTGTGCCGGCCCTTTGCCGGCTTGATGTCCATGAAGCGCATCTTTCTCTTCATCCTGACCAACCTGGCCGTGATGGTGGTGCTGGGCATCGTGATCAACCTCCTCGGCTTGAATCAGTTCATCACCGAGAACGGCCTGCAACTCGGCCCGCTGCTCGGCTTTGCGATGGTCATCGGCTTCGGCGGTGCAATCATCTCCCTGCTCATCAGCAAGCCGATGGCCAAGTGGAGTACGAAGGCACAGGTCATCGACGACTCCCCCGACCCGACGCACCGCTGGCTCGTGAGCACGGTGGACGGCTTCGCCAAGGCGGCCGGCATCACCCGGCCCGAGGTCGCTATCTTCGAGGGCGCGCCGAATGCCTTCGCCACCGGCGCGTTCAAGAATTCGGCGCTGGTGGCCGTCTCCACCGGCCTGCTGCAGAGCATGACGAAGGAAGAGGTCGAGGCCGTGATCGGCCACGAGGTGGCGCACGTGGCCAACGGCGACATGGTCACGCTCACGCTGATCCAGGGCGTGATGAATACCTTCGTCGTGTTCCTGTCGCGCGTGATCGGCTATTTCGTCGACAAGGTGGTGCTGCGCAATGAACGCTCCGGCCCGGGCATCGGCTTCTTCATCACCACGATCGTGCTCGACATCGTCTTTGGCCTGCTCGCGGCCATCATCGTGGCGTGGTTCTCGCGTCAGCGCGAGTACCGGGCCGACGCCGGCGCGGCCAAGCTGATGGGCCGCAAGCAGCCGATGATCAATGCGCTCGCTCGGCTGGGCGGCGTGACGGCGGGCGAGTTGCCGCAGTCGGTGCAGGCCATGGGCATCAGCGGCAAGCCGAGCGGGATCATGGCGCTGATGTCGAGCCACCCGCCGATCGAAGACCGCATCCGCGCCCTCGAGCAGGGCTGAGCAGTAGACACGACAAGGGGCCCCGCGGGAAAGTCACGCAGGATCTCCTGCGCCGTGGTCGCGACGTGGACGGCGATGTTGGCCGGGTTCTTGAACTGCTGCGGCATCCAGGCGAGGATAGGCCGTTCAAACGCCCATTCTTCGTGGCGCTGGGGCGGCGATTGGGTCGCCAGAACCGTCGGTCGAGGCTCTGAGTGCGGTCCTTGTGGTTGACGGTCGCCGGTCGAGTGGCGATGACCCCGGTCGAGGACGCGCGTCAGACGCTTGGGTTGCGGGTTCACCCCGACGGGTGAGCAGCTTCAACAATCGGGGCACCGTCCGTCATCACGGTGCCGGGAACGGGCCCCGGAACCGGCGTCACGGGCGGGATCGTGTCGGCAGCTGCCTTCATTGGTGGGGGGGGTGGAGGACGAGACACCTCCGAGCGGCATGCTACGCTCCCCGGCCGCTCCGGAGCAGGGCGGAGGAGCCCCCCCCATGCACACCCTCGCCCCGATCGTCGAGTGGCTGCCGGCGTACCGGCGCGCGTGGCTCGCGCGCGACCTCGTGGCGGGGGCCGCCGCCTGGGCGGTGCTCGTCCCGCTGGGGCTCGCCTACGCGGGGATCCTCGGCGTCGATCCAGTGATCGGCCTGTACACGCTGCCGCTGCCGCTCGTCGCCTACGCCGTCTTCGGCGGCTCCCGGCTCTTGGTCGTGGGGCCCGACGCCGCCGTGGTCGTGCTCGCGTCGGCGACCCTGACCGCCGTCGCGGCGGGGGGGGACCGTCTCTCTCTGATCTTCCCCCTGACGCTCCTCGTCGGCGTGCTCTACCTGGCGTTCTTCCTGGCGAAGTTCGGCTGGATCGCGGACGTCATTCCCGATCCCGTCCTGAAGGGATTCGTCGAGGGCGCCATCTGGCTCACCATCCTCAAGCAGATCCCGGCTTTGCTGGGGCTCCAGGTCGGCCTGCCGCCCCCCGGCCTCCTGGGCAAGCTCGCCGCGATCGCCCGGGCGCTCCCCGAGGCCCACGTGACGACGGCGATCGTCGCCCTGTCGAGCGTGGCGGTGCTGTGGCTGCTCCGACGGTTCGCCCGCCGCATTCCCGGGCCGCTCGTCGTGCTGGCGGCGTCGATCGTGCTCGTCCGGCTCCTCGGCCTCGAACGAGCCGGGGTGGCTGTCGTAGGCGAGGCCGGAGCGGGATCGCCGGGCTTCTCGCTGCCCACGGGCCTGGACCTGGACCGGATCGTCGACCTCGTCCCGGGCGCCCTGGCGATCGTGGTCCTCGGGTACACGAAGAGCCTGGGGGCCCTCAAGCGGGCGCACGACGCGGCGCCGACCGGCGGGCCGCTGGACCCCGACCGGGAGCTGCTCGCGCTGGGCGCCGCCAACGTCGCCGCGGGCCTCGGCGGCGGCTACGTGGTCGCCGGGTCGCTCACGGCCACCGCGGTGCGCATCCAGGCGGGAGGCCGGACGCAGGTCGCGAGCCTCTTCGCCGCCCTGCTCGGCGTCCTCACGGTCCTGTTCCTGCTGCCCGTCCTCGCGCACCTCCCGTACGCCACCCTGGCCGCGATCGTCGTCGTGGCCATGGCCGGGCTGTCCGACCCCGGCTACCTGCGCCGGCTGTGGACCGTGCGCCGCTACGAGCTCGCGGTGTCGCTCGCCGCCTTCGCCGGCGTGCTCGCGTTCGACATCATGACCGGCGTGGTGATCGGCCTCGTCCTCGCCCTCTTCAAGCTCGCCCACAGCATCCACGACCCGGTCGTCGCGGCGGTCGGGCGCACCCCGTCGGGCGCGTTCGTCGACCTAGACCAGCAGGGGAACGCGGCGGAGATCCCGGGGATGCTGATCGTCCGGCACTACGCCCCGCTCGTGTTCCTCAACGCGAGGGTGCTGACGGGCCGGATGAAGAAGCTGGCCCTGGCGCGCGAGGGCCTGCGGGTCGTGGTGATCGACGCGACCGCGTCGTCCGGGATCGACAGTACCGCCGCCGACGCGTTCCGGGTCGCGCGGGACGAGCTCGCCGCCGCGGGGATCGCGCTGTGGCTCGTGAACGTCCGCGCGGAGGGCCGGAGGCTGGTGGAGGCCGCCCTGGCGGCGGCGGGCGCCGCGGTCCCGCCGACGTTCGAGTCGCTCGCCGAGGCGGTGGCCCGGTTCGAGAGATCCGGCGTCGCGGAGGCGTGACCGCGGGCGCTCAGCCGAGGGGTCGGCCTACTGGATCAGTCCCTGCCGCCGGAGCGCTCCCGCCGCCGCGCCCGACACCTCCCAGGTGGATGTTCAAGTTGGCCGCCGACCCGAAGCGCTGTATCAGCGCGACGGCGCCGCTGTCGGCCTCGTCGGCCTTGAGACCGGCCTGCCCGAGCAGGTGGCGCGTGATCACGCGGTGCACCACCTGCAGCACAAGCGTCACCAGCCTGGGTTGTGCGGCCAGCAGCAGGCGAAGCGGGATGGGCAGCGACAGCACCCACTGGCGCACCGGCACGTGGGGAATGACGTGGTCGACCGGGTGGGCAGCCGTTTGTGCCATACGCCTCGCTCCGCAAGACGGGCAAAAGCCTCGGCGCTTGCAAGAGAAGGCGACCCGCTTGCCGTGGCCGCAGTCGCCACAACGCAGGCGCAGGAAGCCGTGGGCCAGGATGCCGCACTCCAGGAAGGCGTCGAACTCGGCTTGCCTGGGCCCTGGAAGAAGCCGAGATCAGCTTCTGCCTGCAAGGCGCCCATGGCTGCAGTGCGCGCGAGGCCTTGGCACCGCTGGGCGCGCAGGCCGTGGTGGCCGACACGTTGGAAGCGCTGGTGGTCGAGATCGTCCGCGCCGCGCCGCGCGGCCGGGCGACCATGCCATCTGCATGAGCAACGGCGGCTTCGGCGGCGCGCACGACAAGCTGCTGGCCGCGCTGGCGGTGCGCTGAACGAAGGCCCTCCCCGCGCGGCGCGCGGGAAGGGGTCGCGAGCTCAACCCCGCGACAGCGTGGCGCGCAGCGCCTCGGTGATCAGCGCCAGCGCGTCCTGCAGATGCGCGCGGTTCTCCACCGCCATGCCCGGTCGCGCCAGCGCCGTGCGCAGCTGGCCCTGCAGCTCGGCGGCGTGCAGGCGCGCCAGGCTCACGGCGTCGGCCGGCAGCGTGGCCGGCGGGCGGGTCAGCACGCCCTGCAGGCGCTTGAGATATTCGCGCTGCAGGTTGCGCCGCATGGGGTCGATCTCCTTGCCGGTCTTCAGCTCGCTCCACACGGCGCCCTGCACCGTGCCGTAGAGCTCGTTCACCGAGAGCACGCCCTTGCGGTCCTTCTCGGGCAGGTAGCTGGGCAGCTCGAGCAGGCGCTGCGCCGTGCCTGCCGCCAGCAGTCTGTCCAGCGCCTGGGTCTGCAAGCGCAGCACGGCCCGCGGCACGCTCACCAGGCCGGCGCGCTCGTACTCGACATGGTTGACCGACAGGCTCGTCATGAATTCCGCCTTGAAGCGGAAGCTGTCGACGCTGAACAGGTCGTCGGCGAGGAAGCGCAAGGCCTGGCGCTGCTTCTCCGGCGCCACGGGGGTTAGGGCCGCGCGGCCGCCGCTGCCCTGCGGGTCGCGCGAAGTGCTCATGCCGCCCACGTACTTGGCGGCCAGCGTGGGCATGTCGCCGAACTGATTGAAGCCGGCGAGCAGGCTTCGACGCAGGCGCTCGGGGTCGTCGCCGGCCTTGGGCCCGCGCTCCTGCACGCGCTGCCAGAGCTCGCGCGAGAGCAGCATGCGGCGCTGGTAGAAGGCCAGCGGGTCGTCGCCGAGGTCGAAGCGATTGGCCGTGGGGTCCAGGCCGTCGTTGCCCGGGAAGCCGCCGGCATCGATGTCGTCGCCAAACACCAGCAGCGGGTCGGTCGCGCTGCGTGCTGCGATGGCCTGCAGATCGGCCGCCTCGCGCGCCGGATCCAGCGGCTTGTAGGCGTACTCGATGGCCCAGTAGTCGTAGGGCCCGATGGTCGTCATGTTGAGCTCGCCCTTGGGTTCGCCGGCCAGGGGCAGGTTGACGGCGTTGTAGTCCATCACCGAGCTGGAGATGCCGCGCGTGCTGCCAAAGGTCTTGTCCTTCAGCTGCTCGCGCGTGACGGCGGTGGAGGCCTTGAAGTTGTGGCGCAAGCCCAGCGTGTGGCCGACCTCGTGCACGATCGTGTTCCGGATGTAGGCCTGCACGAAAGCCTCGGCCTCGGGGCTCTCGGGGTCGAGGTCGCCGCGCGCTTCGAGCAGGTCCATCGCGAAACCCATCTCGGTACTGGCATCGTGGGCATAGGTGCACATGCGGTACGCACTCTGCGCCCCCCACAAGGCCCGCGCCTGGGCCTGCCACGGTGCCGTCTCGGCAAAGCTCGTGGGCTGGCCCACGTCTTCGCGGATCTGGCGCCGCGCGCCGCGGCCGAAGACATCGCTCATGCCGATGTCGGCGTCGAGGATCTCGCCCGTGCGCGGGTCGGAGTTTTTGGGCCCGATGGCAAAGCCGACATCGGCGCCGACGAACCAGCGGATGGACGCGTGCGCCGCGTCCATGTTGTCGAACTCGGCGCTGTCCTCCTGCTGGCGCGCGACGACCGCGTCCTTGAAGCCGATGCGTTCGAAGGCCTTGTTCCACTCCAGCACGCCAGCGGTGATGGTGGCGCGATAGCGCCTGGGGATGTTGCGGTCGAGCCAGTAGGTGATGGGCTGCACTGGCTCGGACAAGGCCGCCGTCGGGTCCTTCTTCTCCAGCCGCCAGCGCGTGATGTGATGGACGCGGTTGTCGGGCCGCAGGTCGTCGGAGAGGTCGGTGTAGCTGTCGACGAAGTGGCCCACGCGCGGGTCGGCGCGGCGCGCTGCCATGGGCTTGGCGGGCAGTTCGCGGAAGTTGAAGACGTAGCCGACGAAGAGGCTGCGCGGGTCGGGCGTGGTGCGCGGCGGCGGCGTCTGCGGCGGTGGCGGCGGCGCCCCCGGGATCATCAGCGGCGGCGCGGCGATGCGCGGCACGGCGTAGTGCACCTTGGCCGAGAACGTGGTCAGCCCCGGCTCGGCGCGCGTCGATTCAAAGTAGGAGTTGGCGCGGTCCACGGCAAAGGGCATGCGGAAGGCGGCTTCCAGCGATGTGCTGTAGCCGGCCATGTCGCCGAGCAGGAAGCTGGCGTCCACCAGCACCGACTTGCGCTCGGGGTGCGGCGCACTGACGACGGCCGCCGAGCCTATCAGGCTGTCGCTGAAGCCCTGGCTGACCGCGAAGCGCGACGCCGGGTCGCGCTCGCCGCGAAATTCGGTCTGCTTGGCCACGATATGGAACTGGTTGCCGACGCGGCGGAATTCGGCCAGCCAGCTGGAGCCCATCTGGCTGGCGTACAGGCCACGCTCGCCCACCGACTGCGCCACGTTGACCGTCACCAGCAGCGGCTGGCCCAGGCGCTCGGGCGTGATCTCGAGCCAGACCTTTTCGTCCTTGCGCCACACGGGCAAGAAGCCATCCTGGCGCGTGGCGTCCTTGATGATCTCGGCAAACGGCTTGGGGGCGGTGGGGTCGGGAGGCCTGGGCGCGGCACCGGCGGCGTTGGCGGCCGGTTGAGGGCCCGGCGCGGCAGCAGCGGCCGGGGTCGCTGCGGCAGGCGCGGCAACCGGCACCGGCGCGGCTGCCGCAGGCCCGGCCTTGGGGTCTGCACGAGTGGCACAACCCGCCAGGCCAAGGGCGGCCACGGCGGCCGCGGCCACGGAGGCCAGGCGGACAGGAGGGGTGGTGAACATGGCGTGTAAGGACACTTGAACGACGCGCGCGGCGACGAAGGGCGGGATTCTGCACCCGCATCGCCATCGTGGCAGGCGGGTAAGCACGGACCGGGCCGCACCGTGCGACGAAACGGCCTTTTCGGGCCGTGAACGGGCGGGGCGACGCTTAGACTCGCCGGCGCAACCGCAACAAGGCAGCGGCGTTCGAAGTTAGTGCAGTGGCGCAGTGACCGCCCGAACCGGAGTGAACATGAAGAACTGGATGCTGGCCGCCAGCCTGGCCGCGTTGCCGACCCTGGGCGCGCCGGCCCCGGCCCGTGCCGACGATGCGCTCAAGGGGGCGATTGCCAGCCCGCAGCGCACGCCGGCCAACGTGCCCCGTGACGTCTGGCGCCACCCCTACGAGAGAGGCTAGGAAATTCAAGGCTCAGTTCGCGGTAGGTAGTGACAGGCTCGCGCGGTGAGCCAGCTGAACGGGAGACTGTTGGCATGGCCCGAGGGTTTCGGGGCAGGAGCCTGCTATGCGAGCGCAAGAGATGAAGGTGGTCATGACTATGGTGGCACGCCTGACGTCGAATCAGCGACACGCGTTGCTTACATCACTGTCCGGCGGACTGGCACGCTGCGAAGCGATCGATGTCGTGGAAAGCCGGCTTGGTCGCGCGAGTGGTTGCCCAAAGTGTCAAGGCGCGGCTGTCGTGCGCAACGGTCGTGTCCCAACGCCGCTCCAGCGCCAGGAAAAGTGCGTTTGAACGACTTATCCTCGGCCATGCACATGATTCAGACAATCGTGACGCTCAGGACCTTTCGCCGTCGCTATCTGACGTGGGGCGTGCCCTTGTGCCTGACGTGCCTGCTGCCACTGGCCTGGCACTGGAGCCGGCCCGGCCCGTACGGCGCGGGCGCGCCGTTCATGCAGGCGGCGGGCGTGCTGGTCGTGGCCGGGCTGGTCTTGAACCTGCCTTCGTTCTGGCTCCAGCGGCGCAGTCTTCGCGCGCAGTGGCAGAGCGGCTCACCTGTGCGCGCGGGGCATTTCGCCTTGCGGTTTTATCTCGTCAACCTGGGCTTGGCGGTCGCACTCTCGGGGCTGCTTTGGCAGCCCCTCTTGATGCTGTTGTTTTCGTCGCGGCTCTACCCCATCGCATTCTGGCTGACGCCCTACCACGCGCTGCTGGGCTGGCTTCTGGGCCGATGGCTGGAGCGCGAGACGACGGCGCCGGCAGTTTGAGCGCCACTCGCACCGCCTCGTCGCGGTGGGGCGACGCGTGCCCCGCCGCGCCTGAGTGCGGGGGCCGCGGGCCGGCGATCGGCCCGCGGCGTCGATCAGATGTCGATCCTTGTCACGCGGGTGCCGTCGAGGCTGACGTTGGCCATCAAGCCGGCGTTGGTGAGCACGATGGCAACGATCGGCTGCTGCACGCTGCGTGAATCGACCCGTGCGTTGGCGCCCACGTTGACAAGCGTGACACCGGCATCCACACCAATCTGCCAGCCCTTGCTCGCGTTGAACTTGTCGAGCGCGTCCTGCGCCATGAAGAGGTAAGCCACCGCGGTGGATTGAGCCCCCGCGAGCCAGCCGAACATGGCCGAGGTGGTACGGAAGTAGCCGGCGGTGTTGCCGGCCTGGCGTAACGCGCCTTCGCCAGTCGCGCCACCGACGATGAAGCCTGCCGAGACCACGGACGGGAACACGAGCACGCCTCGCGCCGACTTGACAAGCTCCTCGGAACCAGCCACTTGCGTGAAGATATTGCCCAACGCACGGTCCACGTTGGCATCGATGCTCTTGCGCCGCGCTGCCGGGTCACCCGAGCCGGGGCCTGTCGTCGTGCAACCGGCCGCCAACAAGGAAGCGGCGGCCGCCGAAGCACCGGCAAGAAGAAATTTGCGTTTGTCCATGATTCATCTCCCCGGACGTGATTGGAACTTCGCGCCTGACGTCCGGCCAGCCCGCCGCGAATAGGTTCGTGGCCAGACAAGCCCAGCCACGGCAAGAAAACGGCCCGTTCCGGACCTGCACTTAGCATAGCAGAGGGCATGCCGGGAGAGCGCCAGAACTCCTGGTCGGGGCACGCTTCGCCAGCCACTTCAGGGCCGGCCGACAATCATTCTCTTGGCCAGAGAAGCCGGCGGAGCCATCGTTGTGCATTGACCTCGACTAAGACGCAATCTGCGACGCGCAACGACCCGCGGGCGACATGGTTCAACCCGCAAGTGATCAACGAGCCCGGACCAGGGGATGCTTCTGCTTCATCGGCACTGGTGTCTGAAAGGGCCTCGGTGTGCACTCGCCGAAGCGGTCAGCCAGCAGTTGCGCCGGGCGCTGCGCGCGGTGGACGAGGAAGACCAGGACCTGGCCCGCGACGTGCTGGAGACCAAGCCTCAGGTGCGCAGCCTCGAGCGGGCCGGAGTCGAGTTCCAGGTCGAGCCTCAGCCTGTTGACGGCCCTCTGCGTGTGCTGCCCACCGCGCTGGAGCGCGAGCTGACCGAGTCCCTTCGACGCGCAGACAGCCTGGTCCGCAGGTTTGTCCGCGCGGGCACGGACCTGCTTCGTACCGACATGGAAAATGTCGTCGAACAGGAGCTGGAAGAGACTCTAGCGAGCAACGCTCTCCGACTCGACCACCAGGTCGAGCACATAGATGAACGTCGGCCCGCCCGCCGAGGCGCCGCGCTCGAAGCGCTTCAGCCGCAGCACGTTGCGCACGCCGGGTTGGTGCATGTAACCCTCGATCGGGTCGTAGAACGGCTGCCAGACGCCAGGCGTGCCGATAACAAGACCTTGCGTGTCGAAGCGGCGCTCGCGCACCTGAATGCAGGCGTTGGCGCCGCTGAGCGGGTTGTTGCACGCGGCAGTCTGCGCGGCGACCTCGAGGAACACGCGCGTCGGCGGGCCGTAGCGTGCTTCGGGTGTCATCTGGCCCTTGAAGGACAAACTTGTATTGGCGGGCGTGACCAGCCTCAGTACAGGCTCGGCGCCGGGCGCAAGCTCAATCTTCGCCGGCTCGGCCAGTAGTTCGGACAGCGTCGAATCGATCTTCATCGCCGCCGGCTCGCAGGCCATCATCGTCGAGGCCATGCGGCCGACCTTGAGACGGCTGCCGCCTTCGATCTGGTAGCCGCCGAACGTGCGGTTGCAGCCGCCTTCGATGTTGATGCGCCCTTCGGCGAAGCTGAAGACGATCGGCCGTCCGGCGCCGGCCGGCAGGCCGTCGATGCGCTGGCCCTGGGCACCGGTGGCCGACGTGAGCGTCCAGCGATGCGACTCGAGCGTGCGCTGCATCCCGGCGTCGGCGGCCGTCGCAACGAGCGTGAGCACCCGATTTGGTGGCTGCGGCCACGCAGGCGCAGCGCCCGCGTCGAGCAGTGCCAGCCTTCCCTCGCCCACCATGAACTGCTGCCCACCCCACTGGGCGTCGAGCGTGATCGCGTTGCCGTTCGGCTGCCAGCTGAAGCGGCCGCGCACGATGCGCGGCGCATTGTCGCGATCAAGGAAGAGCGTCGAGAGCTCGTAGGTTTCATCGCGGTTCAGCGTCAGCCGCGTCTGGATGCCGGTGCAGTCAGCGCAGGGCAAGACGCCCTCATAGACCCCGGCCCAGTCGAGTGCGTTGCGGCTGCTGTGGGCGGCGTCGGGCTTGGCGACGGGTGGCAGCATGCCGTCACCGTCCTTGCGCGGCATGCAGGCCGTCAAGGCGAGAGCCAGTGCAAGCAATGACGACAGGGCTCTCATCAGACTCTCCAATGTATTGCAGGCCGGGCGGCACGATCAGGCTGGCTGGCGGAAAAATGGCGCCGTCTCGAAGATGGCCGGTGCGAAGCTCTGGCCGTTGAGAGCCAGGCTGCGCTTGAGCACGAAGTCGAACAGCAACACATTGAACTTGCGCAGCTGGCGCAAGGGCTCTAGCGCGGCGGGATCGAGCAGCTTCTGATCAACAAACGCATTTAGGTAGATCAACGGCACGACGCCCGGCAGCGGGTAATCCGAGCCGTTCAGCAGGCGGTCGTGCCAGTCCCGGCGCTCGATCAGCGTGGCGACCACGCTCATTCGGTTGCCCTGCGTGATGGCAGCAATATCACCGGCCAGGTTGGCACGGTAACGCGGCTCGTCCATCAGCCGCGCGAAAAGTTCGAAGTTGGGCAGCGTGGCCGTGCCGCCGCGGTCGGTGTCTTCGCCGCTGCCCAGCGAAGCGCAGTGGGCCACCACCACGCGCACCCCGGCGTCGAGCGGTCGCCGCAGGCGCAGCGGGTTGCCCAGGTGCTCGCCGAAGCCGTGCACGGCACGCTCGTCGCCGGCATGCGTGATGAGCGGCATTCTCAAGCCGGCCAGCTTGGCGTAGAAGCGATCGCAGCGCGCATCCGCCGGATCGATGTTCTGCGCCGAGGGCAGCCACTTCACTGCCCGCGCACCTTGCGCAGCGGCCGCGTCGAGGCGGTCGAGCGCGCGCGGATCGTAGGGGTGGATCGACGCCGCCCATTCGATCAGCGCGGGGTGGCTGTTGGCCAGCCCGGCCACGATCTCGTCCGGGACGTGGAAGGTCGAGCGCTCCTGCATCGGCGAACCGCCATCGTCACGGGCCCAGTCGAAGCCGAACAGCAACACACGGCACCCCGGCGCCATGGCCCGACACTGGACGACCAGGCGCTCGACGAAGCTCTTGTCCGCCCGGCCGGCCGACTCGTCAACGCAGGACGCGTTGATATAGAACGCCTTCTGAACGTAGCCCAGCGGTTGCCAGAAGTTGTCCATGCGCGGGTTGAACCAGAGCCCGCTGCCAGAGTCACCATTGCCGAACATGTGGCAA
>Ga0209253_10000997_pt1 | contig 24817 bp, 25 predicted proteins | sample FrelakmetBRP12BR_FD_187145 | JGI IMG/M metagenome (GOLD analysis project Ga0209253, IMG submission 187145) | Freshwater lake sediment microbial communities from the University of Notre Dame, USA, for methane emissions studies - BRP12 BR (SPAdes)... | ecosystem: Environmental > Aquatic >...
GACCGCCGGTCGAGCCTCCCTGATCATCGCCACGAACCCGGTCTTTATCTCCCTCTGTGCCGCCCTTTTTTTTCGGGAGCGGCTCGACGGGCGGAAGATCCTGGGGATACTCCTCAGCGTCACCGGGGCCGCGGCGGTCATCTCCCGCGGCGCTCCCTGGGAGATCGTGCGCGGTGCCCTGGGGTGGGGCGAGCTTGCCATCTTCGGCTGCGTGCTGAGCTGGGTGGCCTATTCTCTCATCGGCAAGAGAATCATGACAGGGCTACCCCCCATGGCCGCCGTCACCTATAGCTGCCTCATCGGTGCCGCCGCCCTAACCATTCCGGCGTATGTGGAGGACATCACGAGCCAGATGCGCGGTTACAGCCTCGAGGTCTGGCTCGCCATCATTTATCTCGCCCTGTTCGGCTCCGCCCTGGGATTCTCCTGGTACTACCAGGGAATCCAGGCGATCGGCCCATCCCGGGCCGGGGTTTTCATCAACCTGGTCCCGGTCAGCGCTGTCTTCCTCGCCTGGCTTCTGCTCCACGAGACGATTCACCTCTCCCTCATCGTGGGGGCTGTTCTGGTGACCGCGGGGGTGTATCTCACCAACAGCGGCAATCGGCGCGAGAAAGCGCTGCCGGCGGGACGGTGAGGGAGTTTCGCAGTATGCCCATGGCGAGGAGCGCTCTCGTCTTCATAACCGAGACGTACAATCGGAACAGCATCGCTGCGCTGTGCGGGGCGATCGAGGAAGAGGAGTGCTCCGCCGACCTCGCCGTTTCCTTTGCGAATGGCCGGGGCGCCGCCGCCCATCTGCAGCCTCTCTTGAGGGAATACTGCCAGGTTGTCACCGCCTTTTCCTTCTGCACCCCGAATCTCATGGAAATCGCCAAAGTCCTGGAGACGCTCGGAAGATCCCTGAGCGAGGCCGAACGCGCCCGATTGTGCCTCGTGGCCGGCGGGCCCCATCCGAGCGGCGATCCCGAGGGTACGCTCGAGCTCGGCTTCGAATGCGTGGTGGTGGGCGAGGGCGAGAATACCTTTCCCGAACTCCTCGGGAGGATGGTGTCAGGGACGGAATATGGAGATGTGAGCGGTATCGCGTATCGGGAGGCGGGAGCCGTCAGGTACACGGGGAGAGGCGAGCCGGTGAACCTTGACCGGACGTCCCCCTTCAGTGCCAAGCACCGGCGGTTCGGCCCCATGGAGATTAGCCGGGGGTGCCCGTGGGCCTGCCGGTACTGCCAGACGCCCTATCTCTTCGGCTCGCGCCGGCGGCATCGCTCGGGAGAGACCGTACTGCGATACGCGGAAGTGGGGAGACGCCAGGGCCTCCGGGACCTTCGCTTCGTTACCCCCGACGCCTTCGCGTACGGCTCCGAGGGCAAGCACCCAAACCTGGAGGCCCTGGAGAGACTCCTCAAGGCCGTGGGCCAGATCTACGGCAAGGAGCACGTCCACCTCGGCTCCTTTCCCTCCGAAGTCCGGCCGGACACGGTGAGCGAGGAGGCGGTGGAGCTCGTCAAGACCTACGCCGCCAACGACAACCTCGTGATTGGGGCCCAGTCAGGGAGCGACAGGGTGTTGGACCTCATGCACCGCGGCCACAGGGTCGAGGATGTGTCCCGGGCGGTGGAGATCGTGACCCGGGCCGGGTTGGTCGCCAACGTGGATGTGATCTTCGGTCTTCCCGGGGAGACGGCGGAGGATGTGAAGCTCACCCTCAGGATGATGCGGCATCTAACCGCCATGGGCGCGAGGATTCACAGCCACACCTTCATACCCCTCGCCGGTACGCCTCTCGCCGCGGCTCCCCCGGGCACGGTGGATATTGAGACCCGGAACGCTCTTGGCCGCCTTGCCGGGGAGGGTAAGCAGTTCGGCTCGTGGGCCCGGCAGGAAAGGCTGGGGAGGGAACTGGCCAGATTCCGGGCTAGGCGGCGGACCTAGCAGCCGTCTGAGGACAGGGCTGGAACCGGGGGCAGGGACATCTGTGAGGCAAAGCGCATCTGGAGCCTCCTCTTACTCCTCGGACTGGAGGAAAACCTCCCGTACTTTCCATCACCGCTCCGCGACGAGGCCGGGCCTTACCCTACACTATCGATGCCGCGACCACGCCTTGGCGTGGCTTTGCCGAACAGATCGCCCTGACACTCGCACGCCCGCGGTGCAAGCAGAGGCCGGCTCACGGGATTTTTCAACAGACTGCCAGAGGACTCCCCGGCTCTCTCCCCTAGCCCTTCTTCCGCCCCAGAGCCTCCTCCGCCTTGGGTACGGTATCCTCAGGGCTCACCTTGTACCAGGTCTGGATGACCTTGCCCTCCTCGTCGAGGAGGAGGGAGGAACGGATGATCCCCTCGTACTTCTTGCCGTACATGGACTTCTCGCCCCAGGCGCCGAAGGCCTTGGCCACGTCATTGGTTGGGTCGGAGAGGAGGGTGAACCCCAGGGTGTGCTTGGCGTCGAACTTCTTTTGTTTCTGAGGTGTGTCGGGGCTGATCCCGATGACCTCTACCCCAAGCTTGGCGAGATCCGCCTTGGCATCCCTGACGTTGCAAGCCTGCCGGGTGCAGCCTGGAGTGTCCGCCTTGGGGTAGAAGTAGACGAGTACCTTACGGCCCTTGAGGTCGACAAGCTTTGTCTGTTTTCCGTTCTGATCGAGCAGGTTGAACTGCGGTGCCTTGTCTCCGCTCTTTAACTCGGCCATGGGAAATTCCTCCTGGGCTGATCATGAATCCTTGCGGTTCACTTCATTGCCGTAAAAGCTAAGCAGGGTACCCGAGGTGTGTCAACAGCGGTTCGGCAAGGTGCGATCCTGTTGACATCGCCTCTCGATCCCGGTATGGGTAACCCCATGAAACATATCAATCCCCCCATCGTCATCTCCCCAGGGACTCGACTCGGCTGGGTCGGGACCGGCGTCATGGGTCTTTCCATGTGCGGCCATCTCCTCACGAAAGGCTATGAGGTTACGGTCCACAGCCGAACCAAAGCCAAGGCGGAGCCGCTCCTCGCCCGTGGCGCTCAATGGGCGGGTTCACCCCGGGCGGTGGCGGCCCAGGGAGATGTGATCTTCACCATGGTGGGCTTGCCGGCGGAGGTGCGGGAGGTCTACCTGGGGACTGACGGCATTCTGGCCGGCGCCAGGCCCGGCGGTATCCTGGTTGACATGTCCACCACCCAGCCGAGCCTCGCCCAGGAGATTTCTTCGGCGGCGAGGGCCAGGGGGATCAGGGCGGTGGACGCCCCGGTATCAGGCGGCGACGTGGGTGCGCGGAACGCCACTCTTTCTATCATGGTGGGCGGCGACCCGGAGGTGGCGAGCGCCGTCATGCCTCTCCTGGAAATCATGGGCAAGCAGATCGTCTACCAGGGCGGCCCGGGGGCCGGGCAGCACGCCAAGATGTGCAACCAGATCGTCGTCGCCGGGACCATGATCGGCGTGTGCGAGTGCCTCCTGTACGGGTACAAGGCCGGACTCGATCTCGAGGCCATGCTTCGCTCCGTGAGCAGCGGTGCCGCCGCCTGCTGGGCCCTGACGAACCTCGCCCCCCGCGTCCTCAAGCGGAACTTCGACCCAGGCTTTTTCGTGGAGCACTTCATCAAGGACATGGGGATAGCCCTGGAGGAGGCCGGCCGACTCGGGATCGTCCTCCCCGGTCTCGCCCTGGTGCACCAGCTCTACCTGGCAGTTAAGGCGCAGGGCCACGGGAGACTCGGGACCCATGCCCTCATGCTGGCCCTGGAGCAGCTCTCTCGGACCGAGGTAAGATCCGACCGGGCCTGAAACAACGATGACGGCTTCGTAAAAAGTCCATCTGCGGCGTTGCGCTTCATCTTTCGTCATTGCAGCGTACGTCGATGTACGCCTCATTCCTCAAGATTCGCGCGCCTTGCATCTGGAGCTTTTTACTGTGCCCTCTACCTTGGCGACTTTTTACGAAGTCATCAGCGATCTTTCCTCGTCGCGGTGACGAATCGCGATCCTCAGCCCTAGTACCCCAGGAGTCTATCTATTTTCTCCCGCTGGCGGAGAAGCCGGTCCCATTTCCGACGGATCCTGGTATCATGATGGCAACCCTAGAATGAGGAGCGGGTCGCCATGTCCTTCAAGGAAAACCTCAAGACGAAAGTGGAGCTCGACCGGCTGGCGACGAATCTCTATGCCACCCTCCGGGAGCCCCCCGGCCAGCGGCATGTGGACAAGGGCCTCATGAAAACCCTGCTCGCCAAGACCGATTTTGCTCTCAAGAAAGCTCGTGATCTCGAACTCTACGTCCGCCCCCTGGAAGGGGAAACCATGGAAATCCTCGTGTTCGACAACGAGCTGGCCATCTATCATTCCACGGTAGACGATGTGGCGCTCCGGAAGAGCCCCGACTGGAAGGAGATGTTCAGCATTAGGAACGTTCGGAGGATTCTCGACGACAAGGATGTGGTGGTGTGCAAGGGCAAGGAGTCCATTCGCCGTATCTATGGCGATGCCCTCTCCGGCCTGGACCTCTCGTACACGGAAAAGGACATGGCCGCCCTGGCCGCGGACGGCCGCCGCGCTCTGGAGCAGAGGTCTCTTGAAGGGGTCGAGGAGGCCCTGGAGCTCTTCTCCGAGATCCTTGGTTTGCAGGCTGTCAATCTGCCCGTCCTGGAGGAGGATCTTCAGGCCCTCGCCAGACCCAAGGCCAATGGCGGCGAGCCCTCTCTCCTCGAGCACCTCGTCCTCTTCGCTGCGACACGGTTCTGGATCGCCCTGAGGCGAGGCACCTTCTCGCCGGACAACGAGTTCGACCTGGCCAAGATCGCCGCCTGCGCCAAGGGCGAAGAGCCTCCGGATCTCGAGGGATCTCCGGTGTTCCAGTTCCTGGCTGATCTAGCGCTGAAGAATCGCGAGTGGAAGGTGGCGGTTCCGGCCTGAGCGTGCCTTTCCCTTCCCTGAGGTTACCTTCACCGCCGAAGCTGGGCCACCAGCATGCCGCCCAGCATAAGGCCGCAGCCGAAGAGCGCCCGGAGGGTGAGTTCCTCGCCGAGGAAGAGCCGGCCGGCAAGGGCCGCAAACACCGCCTCCAGACTGAGAATGATGGCCGCGTGAGTGGGCGGTGCCACCCGTTGGGCCACAACCTGGAGCGTGTACGCGACTCCCACCGAAAAAACACCGCCGTAAAGGATGGGAACGGCTGCAGCCACAAGGCCACGGCCGCTAATGGTCTCGGTTGCTCCGGCAACGACGAGACTCAGAAGGGAGCAGACCAGGTACTGGATGCACGCGAGCCGGATAACCTTTGCCCTCGGGGAGAGCCAGCCCAGGACAAGCACATGTCCCGCCCACATGAAGGCTCCCGCCAGCTCCCAGGCATCCCCGGGGGCGAGAGTCAGCTCCTCGGTGACACTGAGGAAGTAGAGGCCCGTCGCCGCGAGGAGCGCACCGGCCCAGCCGCCCCCCTTCGGCCGCTGCTTCCATATGATGCCGAGGAGGGGAACGATGACCACGTAAAGGCCGGTGATGAAGCCCGCCTTACCTGCGGTGGTGTACATCAACCCTATCTGTTGAAGGGTAGCCCCGGCGAAGAGAACCAGGCCGGCGAGTACCCCTCCCCACAGGGTCTGCCGGGTGGTAAAAGGCGGCCCCGAGAGGGTCACCGTCTTGCCTCTCTCCGTGAGCGCCAGCGGGAGCAAGGTCAGAACTCCAAGGGCGAACCTGACGCCGTTGAAGGTGAGGGGCCCGACGTGGTCCATCCCGACCCGCTGGGCTACAAAGGCTCCACCCCAGATGGCTGCGGCAAGCAGAAGGAGTCCGTCCGCCCGGTAGATGCTTCGGCTCGGCGCTGATTCTGGCACGAAAACGACGGCAGCCATAGGGCCCCCGGTGGTCGTTTGCCTGCACCCTCGATACCCACGTGGCGCCGGCATCGCTCCTCCTACCAAAATGGCGGAGATGATACCATCGGCACTCCCGGGAGGCTAGCCCGCATAATGCGGGTTAGATGTTTCATGGACGAGGCTGGGATTGACAGGGAGGGACTTGTCGTACTCGTTCGCCCGTGGTAATGCTTCTCTACTCCACCCGGAGGGAGGCCACGAGCACCCAGGAGGATAGCCATGAAGCAAGTGCTGGTTCTCTACTATTCCCGCACCGGTAACACCCGCAAGCTGGCGGAGGCGGTAGGCCAGGGAGTTGAGTCGGTTGAAGGGGTCCGCTCGCTCCTCCGCTCCACCGAAGAGGTAACGAGGGAGGATTTCCTGGAATCGGCGGGGATCGTCGCCGGCTCTCCGGTCTATTTCGGAACCATGGCCGCGGAGTTGAAGAAGATCTTTGACGACTTCGTGGGAATCCGCAAGAAGATGGAAAACAAGGTCGGCGCCGCCATCGCCACTGGCGGCGATGCCTCGGGGGGCAAGGAGACCACCCTGATCTCCATCATCCAGGCCATGCTCATTTACGGCATGATCATCGTGGGCGACCCCATGAGCGCCAGCGGCCACTACGGAGTCGCCTGCGTCGGGGCGCCGGATGCGGGCGTCAGGCATAATGCGGAGAAGCTCGGAGCGCGGGTAGCCTCCCTGGTGAGCCGCCTCGCGTAGCTGGTTGCTGCGAGATCATCCTCTTTCTCAAAGAGAAGGCTGCCTCGCGCTCCTTTCGGCTTACACCTTCAGACAGAACATGGTCTGGGTCTCTCTGATATCGTCGATGGGCCGGATCTTGTCGTAGACCAGGGCGAGAACCCCGGCGGCGTCGGCAGCCTGAATCTCTGCCACCACATCGAAAACACCCGAGACGAGATAGACCTGCTTGACTTCGCCCAACCCCTTCACCTTTTTCGCGACCTCCCGGTCCCGACCGGGCTCAGCACTGATTAAGACCATCGCTTGCACCATGGTTCACCTCCCTGTTCTCGGTAGAAACTCCCCAAACGGAAAGCGAAGCATCCTCATCTTCGCTTCTCACCCACCAGGCCCTCCCTTCACTTGGCGCCAGGGCGGAGGTGGGGCGGCAGGGTCTCCTGGCTCACATCCTCAAGAGTATACCTGGCGGTCTTATTCCGGAGCGCGTCGCGGAAGCCGTCCTTGAGGCCGTAAGAGAAATCGTTCGGCACCGGACCGCTCTTCTGGAGCGCCTCCCGTTTCTCCGCGGCGTACCGCCCGTAGGTCATGGTTGGGTCCTTACCGCTCACTCCAGGCTGCTCTGTGTAGCCGATAACGTAGCCGGCCCGGTAATCGTTATCCCGGGCTGCCAGGGCGGCTCCCTGGAGGAACAGAATAGCTACGGCCACAGCAAGAGTGAGAACGGTCAGTGTTCGTTCGCTCGCCATCGCCAGCTTCCTCCTCTGCACAAATCCCCTTTCATCCCTTCCCCAGGCTCAAGTATAATAAGGCTTGTCCAGACGACCGGTGGCATAAGCCCACAGGCGAAACGGAAGGTCTGTGTGCGCGAGCTTGGTGGCGGACCGGTCTGGTCGTCGGCACTTACCACACCTCACGTGGTAGGGGGGCACAGGGTATCTCCGCTCTCCACCCACTCACAGTGCAACCGGGGCTTACCGGTGGACCCATCTAGTCATGAACCGGAGTTAGTGTCAATCCCTTTGACGGGTACGCGCAGGTGCGAACCTCTGACCGAGGAGTGAGGACAACCCATCCACCCCATCCCCATTCGTGTCCAGTGTTCCCCATGCCCACGGACCGTGAGAGAGGAACAGCCTATGAGTGGTGCCCCAAACGAAGTGCTCGTCTTCAGCAAGAGGTTCAACGAGTTCAGCTACGGTCCCAATCACCCCCTCAAGGTGGAACGGCTCCAGCTCACCATGGACTTGATTGCCGCCTACGGTCTTATGCCGTCATCGACGGAGCCCTGGGTGGAGGCGACGCCCGCCCAGGAGCAGGATCTCCTCAGGGTTCATTCTGAGGAGTACCTGCACGTTCTCAAGGAGGCGAACGGCGGTGAAGCGCCGCTGATGGGCTGGCGCTACGGGCTTGGCTCCGGCGACAATCCCGTCTTTCCCGGCGTCTATGACTGGTCCCTTCTCGTTACCGGCGCGACCGTGGAGTGCGGGCGCCAGGTGGTCAGAGGCGGGCGGCAAAGCGCCTTCAATATCGCCGGTGGACTTCACCATGCCATGCGCAGCCGGGCCTCCGGCTTCTGTTACCTCAACGACCCGGCGGTGGGGATTGCCCGCATGGTGGACGAAGGGCTTCGTGTCGTCTACCTGGATGTGGACGTTCACCACGGCGACGGCGTCGAGGCGGCCTTTTATGGCACCGATCGCGTCCTCACCATCTCCATCCATCAGCACGGGTGGACCATCTTCCCGGGCACCGGCTTTCCCGACGAGATGGGTGAGGGGGCCGGGACGGGTCATGCGGTCAACGTGCCCCTCGCACCCGGCACCGACGATGACCTCTACTACCGGGTCTTCATGGAGGTGGTGCCTCCCTTGGTCCACGCCTTTCGCCCCGACGTCCTCGTCACCCAGTTGGGAACGGACGCTCTGACCGCCGACGCCCTCGGCCGCCTGAATCTCTCCATCGCCGGCTTCGGCCGTCTCATGCGGGAGATCAAGTCGTGGAATTTCAAGTGGGTTGCCCTCGGTGGCGGCGGCTACCGCCCCATCAACGTGGCCAGAGCCTGGACCACGGCCTGGGCTGTCATGCGGGGGCTCGAGCTGCCGGATGAGTTGCCCGCGACCTTCATGAAGGAGCATCGCTTGGAGGTCGGCCCGAGCACGACCCTCTCGGATCCGCCGATCAAGATCACGGGCACGGCTGCGGCCCAAGCTCGAGATCTCGCCGATCTCGTGGTGGCGAGAATCAAGGAAAGGATCTTCCCTATCGTGGGTGTGTGACGGATCGGGTGCTATCGACCGGGAACTACCGTAGTCTCTTTGACGGGTGAAGGGAGGAAGGCCTGTCCGCTCAAGGCTTGATGCCCTTGAGCATCTCGTAGAAGATCCGGGGCGTACAGTAGATCAGAAGATAGTCCGGACCGAAACTGATCTCGTGGTAATTCTCCACCTCGTGTTTCTCGAAGGGATGGATCTTCTTCCCGTTCACGAAGGTCCCGTTCGAGGAGAACATATCCACCAGCTGGAGGCGGTCCGTCCCGGGAACGGGGGTGAAGTGGGCGTGGGACTTGGATACCGACGGGTTCGGAAGGATGATGTCGTTGGTGGGCGCCCTGCCCACGAAGATATCGACGCCGATGGAGCCCGGTTTCTTTCTGAGAGTGAAGACCTTGGCCTGGGAAAGATGAACGTCGTCAGGTCTCGGCATCCCCATGGTGTCTCGAACCACCACCGTGCCGGAGAGCGGTGACAGGTGCCCTTGGCCGAAGAACCCGATCTTCTCGATGAGGACCGGACAAGTGACCTCGTCGGTGAATTCGGTCTCAGTCATGCGGGCCGCCAGTTCCGCGTACTGGGCCACCGTAGTGGGCGCATCGTCCATAGATCACATCGGGCTGGAGAAGTAAAAAGGCCAATGTGAAATTTTAGAAGCAGGAAGTCCGTTTGTCAAACCCTTTTCCCGGAGCGGATCGGCCCCATGCCTTTCTGTCGGAACCTCGGCGGGGAGGCCTCGCCCTACTCGAAGAGTCTCCTCAGGTTTAGATAGCTGACGATCGCCTGACCAATCGGGCTCCGCAGGTACTTTAAACCTCCGGAAGTCGCCGGAGCGGTTCCCAGGAACCCTCGCAGATATTCTTTCTCGCGCTCGCTCAGGTTCAGGTACCGAAGCCTTCACCTTCTGCCAGCCCGCCGGTCAAGCGAAAAGCTTGGTTATCTCGTCCACGGCGAATCCGGGAAGCGGCTCCAGGCTCCCGTCCGGCCGCTGGAGGGTCAGCCCGGCCGCAGGTCCGAGGATCTCACCGATTGCTGCGGCCTGGACTCCATGCTCGGCGTAGTGACGAATCAATGCCGGAGCCGCGTCCGCAGGGAGGGTCAGGAGGAGTGCCCCTGAGGAGATGGCGCCCAGAGGATTGAGGCCGAACTGGCGGCAGAGGGCGGCGGTCTCGGGAAGAATCTCGATGGCAGCCTCTTGCACCAGCACCCCGCAACGGGAGGCGGCACAGATTTCGCGGATCCCGGTGACCACACCGCCCTCGGTGGGATCGTGCATGGCGTGTACCGGAAACCCTCGAGCCAGGGTCGCCTCACGAACAATGGTAAGTCCAGGCTCGAAGAGGAAGTCCCTGCACCGCTGTGCCGTCTCCGCGCCGTGCGCCGCTTCCACCTCCAGATCTTTTTCGGTGGCAATGATGGCGGTGGCCTCGATGGCTGCCGGCTTGACCAGGACCAGGGTATCCCCCTCCCGGGCAGCACCGCTCCTGCACAGTTGCTCCGGAGACACCTCGCCGATCATCTGGCCCACTACCAGTGGGGCGCTCACTGCTGAGCTTACCTCAGTGTGGCCGCCCACCCAGAGAACTCCTAGCCGCTGGCATGCCTCCTCGATTTCCGCAAACAGCCTCTCCACGTCACTCAAAGTCGTCTGCCCCTCGGGAAGCACGATCGCTGCCGAATAATACCGCGCCGTACCCCCACAGGCGGCAATATCGTTAGCGTTCACGCAGACTGAGTACCAGCCGCAGTGGCGAGTCGTGAAGGTGATGGGATCCGTGGTCACCACCAGGTAACGATCCCCCTGATCGATGACCGCCGCATCCTCGCCGATGGCTGGGCCGACGACGAGCTCGGCGCTCCGCGAGGTATGGCTGAGAAGTTTGGTGAGCACCTCGGGTTTGAGCTTGCCTGCAGGGAGCATCTGAGTAGCCATGTGATCTCCCCTCCTCGTTTCACCGTATCGATTCTCACCGGATTCTAGCGACCGCACGAGGGAAGTCAAGAGAGCCCTGTTCCTGTCGTTACCTCAGGCAACGAGCTGTACAGTGAAGTTACGGATGGGAAGCGGAGCCGGAGGGCGCGGTGAGGCCCTTCCAGACTGGGAGCAGGCATGGTATGATTCCCAGTGCGGGTTGTCACTCGGGTCCTTGGTTTCGGAGAATGGGCGGCCCTTGAGCACCGCGTTGAGGGAGCGAGCCTGACACGGGAGGAACGATGATTGTTGAGCAAGTAGAGGTAGGGAACTTTGCGGTCTTCGCCTATGTCATCGGGTGCCCTGATGCCGGCGAAGGGGTGATCGTCGACCCTGCCGACGAGGTGGATCGCCTTGTCACGGTCGCCAACGAGAGGGGCATCACCCGGATTAAGTACATTATAAACACCCATGCCCACGCTGACCATGTCGGCGGCAACCGCAAGCTTAAGGGGCTCACAGGTGCTGAGATTGTCATTCACCAAGAGGAAGCGGAACGACTCGCCCGTCCCTCGCCCTTCATCCTCCAGCTCTTTGAGTGTGAGGCCTCCCCGCCCCCAGACAGGACTGTCACCGACGGAGAGCTCATCAAGTTTGGTCGTCGCCATCTGAAGGTCCTTCACACCCCCGGGCACACGCCCGGCGGCATCTGCCTCCTCGCCGACGGTCAGGTGGTCACTGGTGACACCCTCTTCGTGGGCGGTATCGGCCGCACTGATCTTCCGGGAGGATCGTTCAACCTGCTCATCCATTCCATTCAGACAAAGCTGGTGACCTTGCCGGACGAAACTGTGGTCCTGCCCGGTCATAATTATGGGGTGCGACCTCGCTCCACTATAGGTCAGGAAAAGCGTTCCAACCCCTTCATCAGGCGATGAACATCCCCAACCAGGTTGGGGAGAGTATCGCGGTCGGAGAGGACGCCGAGCTCCGGGAAGTCTTGCATGCCCTGTACCCGGAGGTTTCTCTCACCGCGAAGATGCACCCTCCTGACTCCCACCCCCGGCGGCTGGTATAGATCTTGCGTAGCTCCGGCGGGGGGCAGGTCCTGTCCCCTAGTCTTGTTGGATGTGTTTTGCTAGGTTTGACCGGGTGCTTCTTAGTCGTCCGGGGCGCCGCGCTGTGCGTGTGCAGAGAACCAAGAGGCGAGACGTTCTCCATGGATACCTACGAGGTGCACGTCCTCCATGGGACCGGCGATGGCCGGGTCCAACGGCTCGAAGAAGATCAGGCCATCATCATCGGCCGGGATCGTTCCTGCCAGCTCTGTATAGACGACCCGGAGATCTCTCGACACCACGCGAGGATCCTCCGGCAGACCGATTCCATCGCCATCGAAGACCTCAATAGCAGCAACGGGACCTTTTTGAACGGTGTCCGGATCAAGACCGGGATCCTGAAGATCAATGATCTGGTCACCCTCGGGAGATTTACCCAGCTCGTCGTGCGTCGGACTGCGGAGAGCGCCTCGCCCAAAGCTCAGCCCGCGGTGCCACCCGCTGGGGTCGAGAAGAGGGGTAGGCTCCGACCTGCGATCGACCGTCCAGGATCAGTGGAGGAACACACGGTCCTCGCCCCGAGCATGAGTATCACCCGCACCCTCAAGCCCACGGAACTCACGGAACTCTTGGGTCGCAGCCATGGGAGTCTGCGGGCCATGTACCGGGTGCTCCGCCTGACGAGCTCGATCCTCGACCTCGATCTCCTGCTGAACAGTATTCTCGATGAAGTCTTTGCCACAATTCAGGCCGAGCGCGCCTTTGTCCTCCTCAGCGATTCCGGCAGCGGTCAACTGGAGGCAAAGGCCTCCCGCTGGCAGGCCAAGGACGGGATCGAGCAGCACGTCAGTATCAGCCAGCACATCATTGCTCACGTTCTGGAAAAGAAGGAGTCCGTTCTCATCGCTGATGCCATGGCTGATTCCACCTTCGGATTGGCTCAAAGTGTAGTCATCCACAAGATCCGCTCCGCCATGTGCTCCCCTCTCCGGGGCCGAAGCGGCATCGTCGGGATCATCCATGTAGACACCAGCACCGGCTCCGGCGAGTTCGGCGAGGAGGATCTGCTGCTTCTGGACGCCATCGGCACTGTGGCCGGGATCGGAGTCGAAAACGCCCAACTCCATCGTGAGACCATTCGGAACGAACGGCTGGCCGCCATGGGTCAGGCCATCGCCGGACTCTCCCACTGTATCAAGAACATTCTCGCCGCCATGGAGGTTTCCTCTTCCCTCATGGAGCGGGGGCTGGAAAGCCAGGATCTAGACAACATCAGCCGCGTCTGGCAGGTGTTCCGGCGAAGCAGCCAGCGGATCAGTTACCTGGTTCTGAACATGCTCGCCTACTCCAAGGAGCGAAGACCCGAAGTCCAACCTTGCTCCATCAACGACATCTGCCGAGAGGTCGCCGACCTCTGTCACGATCAGATCGAGTCCAAGAAGGCGACGCTCCACCTCGACCTAGAGGCTCAACTCCCGTGGATCCAGGCTGATCCCCAAGGGGTTCACCGCTGTCTCCTCAATCTCCTCGCCAATGCCATCGACGCCATCGAGGAGGACCGGGGTGAGGTGCGCCTGACCACTCGCACGGCGGCGGAGAGCATTCTCATCTCCGTGGAGGACAACGGCGTCGGTATCCCCTCGGAGGCACGGCAGCAGATCTTCGAGGTGTTCTACAGCACCAAGGGGAATCGCGGAACCGGTCTAGGGCTTGCGGTTACCAAGAAGATCGTGGAAGAGCACGGGGGAAGGATCGCTGTGGACTCAGCTCCCGTACAGGGTAGCCGGTTCACCATCCTTCTCCCTCTCCCGGATAAGACGAGCGGGCAGCCCCCTGCGGCTGCCCCAAGATAGGGTCACCCCGGATACGCCTGATCGCCTCCCTGGCTGCCTCAGCAACCTCTGGGCTTCCATCTTCCGCCATTGGTTCCAGCCCTTCCAGCACCTTGGCATCCCCGATCAAGCCCAAGAGAAAGGCGGCATCGCCCCTACGATTGGGGTCCTGGTGGCTGAGGAGGGTCACCAAATAGGGACAGGCGCGTCGCGCCAATTCGGGGCGATGAGTGCCGATCTCCTCCAACACCACCATCATTCCCAACCGCACAGACCAGTCGTGGTCCGAGAGAAGCTCCAGGGCGCTCCCGGGGATTTCCCCTTCCGCCAGCATGGTGGCCGCGAGTTTCCTGGCGTCTCCCTCCTTGAGGATCCGCCGGAAGGTCTCGGAATGGAAGGCCGCAAGCTCCCGGTTGACGAATCGGTCCACGAGAACCTCTTCTCGGACGGCGCCCACCAGTCGCTCCTGCCCGTTGATGACCAGGGTGGGTACGGCGCGAATGCCACGCTCCCTGACCTGCTCCGGAAAGAGCGTCACATCGACGATGCTCACCTCCAGGTAGCTGCTGGCGAGGGCGAGGTCGCTGCACAAGACGACCAGGGCTGGGCAGTGAGGGCAGGCAGGAGCGATGAAAGCCTCAAGCCGCGTGGGAATGAGGAAGGTCTCAAGCCTCTTCAGAGTCCGGAGCGAGAGACGGCTCCCTCCCGCCGACAAGATCCGAAGAGTCTGAAGAAACGGCGCGAGCTCCAGCCCGGTGGGTAGAGAGAGGTATCGGAGGTTGCTCTTGACCTCAAGAAACGGGGGGCCAGCCTCCGCATCGGACTCATACAACGGCTGGAGCTTGTCGGTGATCCCGGCGAGTTGCTCTATCAAGATCCTGAAATTCTGGGAGAAAGGGCGGCTCGTCTGCTGCACCCTGAGAACCAGGGGACGGGGCAGGGCCTGGAGCACCTCGCGGGCCGTTTCCAGTTCGTCGCTTGTGAGGATCGGCTTGTCGCCGACGCTGAGCATTTCGTCTTGCCCCTCCCCAGCTTAAGGAAAGACATGAGACCAAGACCCAAAGGAGGGGAAGACCTTTTCCCTTGTATTCCTTATTGTACGGCGCAGTGACGAGAGTGGACCGTTGTCTAACAAAATGCGGCACCAACTTGTGCCGCAGGCCGGGAGGAGCGAAGAGAGCCTCATAAACAAAGCATCAGTCATATTAAAGAGTTGTGTGTCGTTACCGATTCCGGCGGACAGTTGCTGCCCTGCTTGGCTCCGGATTTGCTCTCCCCTCACTCTGTCCGCACTCGGAGACGGAAACAACCATGGGATTCTTGGATCTCAATCTAACGAGGGCAATCAAACCTCTCTTCTTCGCATCGCTCTTCTTCTGCCTCGGCTGGGCGCTCTACCTCTACGCCCACAGCAACGAGGTGCTATACCTGAAGATGCCGCCGTTCCTGGTCGTGGAGCAGCTGACCGCCCTGGGTTCTGTGGTCGCGTCCCTCGGCATCTTCTGTTGGCTCCTCGCACTCCTCGCCGTGCTCTCATCCCTTCTTCGGATACTCAAGAGAGGCCAACCCCTTCTCAGACGGTAGCGACTGCCCTTGGGATTCGGAGCCGCATCAAATCCTCGGCCACGAGGATATCGCCGTCGTACTCTTCCCGACAGGCGGCGGCCACGTCCACTGCGTCGCAGGCGGGGTAGAGGTGAGTAAGGAGGAGACGCCGGCACCCCGCCTCCCGCGCCAGTCTTCCCGCCCAGCGCGGGCTCAGGTGTCCCGCGGTCTTGAGGTGGTCGGGGAAGGAGCACTCGCAAACGAAGAGATCAGCGTCCTTTGCCAGCAGTACCGCGTTGGCACAATAGTCTGTATCTCCTGAATAGGCGATGACGGCTCCGCCTCTGGTTTCCAGGCGGTAGCCGAGACTTGCCGCCGTGTGCGCCATGGCCAGCGTGACCAGCCTGCCGCAAGGCAACTCCAACGGGGCTGAGGCGGACGTGTCTATCTCCTGGAGGCTGAGGAGATTCCGGTCCAGGTGGATCCACTGGCCGTAGACACCACTCAGCCGCTTATGGAAGTCTACCAGACCGGGCGCGCCCCCGATCACGAGCGGTTTTTTTCTTCCATAGAGTGGCGAGCGAGCGGCAAAAAGGAGAGAGGCCAGATCACCGCTATGATCGGGGTGGAAATGGCTGAGGAACAGCCAGTCTAGGTCGCGAAATTCCAGGCCAGCCTGGGCCAGGCTCCAGAGGGTTCCAGCGCCGCAATCGAAGAGGAGGAGACACTCCCCGGCGCGCACAGCCAGGGCCGGGGGGCGTCGCCGAGGATGGGGAATGCCGGTTCCCGACCCGAGGAGCCAAACCTCCACCGAGAGTTCCGCTCGGGTCATGGCCCGATTCCTCTCCCGGACCTTCGCTGCCGCTCCACAATCCTCGTCTTGAGGCCATCCAGCAGGGCATAAGGCAAACGAAGACCCAATCGAGCGCCTCCTAGATCACGATGATCACTCAGGCCGCCGTGGAAATCTGAACCGCCCGTGCAGAGGAGTCCATGTCTTCTGGCGACCTCCTCGTACACCCGGGTCATCTCCCGGGTGTGGTAGGGAGAAAGGACCTCCATTCCCTCAAGGCCCATCGCCTTGAGTCTTGCCACCAGGGCGCTCAAGTCACCAGGTTGGTCGAGAGCCAGCGTGGAGGGATGAGCGAGAGCCGCCAGGCCGCTGGCCTGGCGAATGACGCCGATGACCTCTTCGGGAGGCAAACGCACCCTGTCCACATACCCTGGTCGTCCTCTCCTGAGGTAGCGGGTAAAGGCCTCACTAGCGGAGGGCACATATCCGCGGTTGACCAGGGCCTGGGCAATGTGCGTCCGTCCCACCTGGCCGCCGGCAAGGTCCATAATCTCATCGAGGGTGATTTCGAGCCCTAGGTTCCGGAGCCTCTCGACGATCTGTGGAGCCCGAGCCGCCCGCCCGTCCCGGAGACGCCTGAGAACGGCTGCGAGTTCTGCATGGGTGGGCGAGAGGTAGTAGCCCAGAATGTGCATACTCCCTGCGGGACAGGCGGCGCTAATCTCTACCCCTGCCACCACCTCAATCCCGACCTCATCACCTGCCGCCAGGGCTTCGCCGACGCCCGCTACCGTGTCGTGGTCGGTGAGGGCTACGGCACGCAACCCGGTGCTTTTCGCCAGGTCCACCACTTGTCGCGGTGTGAGGGTTCCGTCGGAGCACGTGGAGTGGGTGTGGAGATCGATGTCATCCATGGGGATAGTCGGCAGCAGCCCAGCGCCCAGAGCGATGTGCTGGTCAATAGCTCAACGGTAGTACCTGTCCAGGTACTCCTTGACCATGCGCTGGGTGTTGAACCGGGGTGCGCAATCGCAGATGGAGGCCTTCATCATTCGGAGCCACTGGGGTCGGTTGGCGTAGTAGGTGGTGACCGCCTCCTCCAGCACCGCATAGAAATCAGCGGCGGTCTCGGCGTCGGAGGTGTCTTCGTCATCCCCGATGGCCCAGCCGTTGGTGCGATGCCGGCAGACCTCACGCCACCACCCGTCGAGCACGCTCATGTTCATCCCACCGTTAAAGGTCACCTTCATGCCGCTGGTGCCTGAGGCCTCCCGGGGGCGTCTAGGGTTGTTGAGCCAGATGTCGACCCCCTGGGTTAAGAGGGCTGCCTGCCAGATGTTGTAGTTTCTCAGGTATACGAGACGCAGGCGCCCCTCATAGGTCCGACCAGTATGTATGATGTCCTGAACGAGGCGCTTGCCCGCCTCATCCTGCGGGTGAGCCTTGCCCGAAAAGACAAACTGCACGCGATTCCGGGTGAGGTTGAGGAGACGTTCCATGTCGGTGAAGAAAAGGGTAGCCCGTTTATAAGAAGCCGCTCGACGAGCAAACCCGACCGTAAGGAACTCCTCGGAGAAGCCGGCATTGTGGGTGGCATTCACGTACTGGATGAGCCGTCGCTTCGCCGCCTGTTTCGCTTCCACCAGGATTTCGTCAGGAATAAGCATGGCACTTCCCAACACCTCAGGATAGCTCCGCCAGTGGGGCAGAAACTGATCGTACAGTCGGGCGTACTCGGGCCCCGTCCAACTGAGGTGGTGGACGCCGTTGGTAATGTGCCCGATCTCATAGCCCGGAAGCATCTCGCGAGTGACTTTGCCATGGAGCTCGCTCACTCCGTTGCAGCCCCGGCTGAGATTCAGTGCCAGCATCGTCATGTTGAGGCCATCTTTGCCTGCCAGTTTGCGGATCTCTCGGGGCAGAAACGAGCCGAGGGTTGGGGCCGCCAGATCATAGGAAAAGACATCATGCCCCTCGGGTACCGGCGTATGGGTGGTAAAGATGCATTTGTCCCGCACCTGGTCTACATCACCGTCCAAGTCATGGTAAAGAGCCAAGGTGAGGAAGGCGGAGTGACCCTCATTCATGTGGTAAGTGGTGATCTTCTCACCCAATCGCTTCAGGGCCTGATAGCCGCCGATACCGAGGATCGCCTCCTGACAGATGCGGGTGTGTTTGTCTCCACCGTAAAGGTACTGGGTGAGCAGCCGATCATCGGGGGAATTGTCCTCAAGATCGCCATCGAGGAAGTAGATGGGAACCTTGCCGTTGAGCCCCTGGTAGGCATATTTCCAGACCCCGACTCGAATCTCCCTGCCCCCAATAGGAACCCTCACCTTGAGGGGTAGAGGCTCCATGAAGGCCCGCGGATCGAAGTGGGGATATAATTCCTCCTGCCAGCCCATGGGGCTGATGTTCTGGACGAAATAGCCCCGCTTATAGAGGAGCGTCACCGCCACGAGGGGCAGCCCAAGATCCGCTGCAGACTTGACGTGATCCCCCGCGAGGATGCCGAGACCGCCGCTGTAGGTGGGGATGTTCTCGCTGATACCGATCTCCATCGTGAAATAGGCAATGCGCATGAGCGTGTCCCTCGCTGGCCCGATCGCGTCTACCGAACGCCCGGCCCTGATCTCCCTCGTTGATCTATTTAGTTTGGCTCATTTTTTCGCCGTGCCCCATTTAACCGGAAAACGGCGAGGAAAACAAGGTGATCTTCCTCCCCTCAAGGTAGACAAGGGCGTGTCCTGACGCCCCGGTAATGACGATCTGCCGCCATCTTCGTGAGGCCCTCTGCAGGCCTGAGGTATTCTCTGCAGATTGCGTGCCTCCCTGTTCTCATGGCGAGCTCCCCTGGCTACAGGGGGAACACACCTACTGCCCCCCCCGCAGGAAGGACGGTGATGCAAAGCCTCAGGGAGAAAAGACGAAGCGTATGAGAGGCCGAAAGACCTCATTATGCCCCCAGGCTGGACGACGGGGGGACCTTGCATCAGGTTTTCGCCCCGGAAGGAAAGACTCGTTACGAGATAATACTTTTCACAATTGCATAAACATGTTATAAGGATGCTTGATACGATTTATAGACGGTATCCGAGGCATCCTGCTGTCTGTACCGCACGCGGGGAGTTTGTGGTGACCAACAGCCGGACCTAGGAGGCGAGAGAGTTCATGTCCATGCCCGTCAAGGAGCTACAGAAAGAACTGAGATACGGCAACGTCAATGCCCACCGCTACTTTGACTGCCCATTCTACCAGAAGTGTCTGGAGGAGGCGGTTAAGAAGTACTGGGTCAGTTTTTCCTGCCGTAACTGTCCGGAGTTCAAGAAGTTCAGGAAAGTTCAGGGTGGTGCCAGCAAGGCGCAACGGTAACGGTCGTTATACGCCGATGGTGTTTTGGAAGTTTTTCCGGGCGTCAGGCGACTGTAGGTGGATCTCCTTTCTTCCTCCTCCGCAGCAACCTGCCCTCGTATGGTCATGGGTTTCCTTCTTCAGAGACCGCTCAGGTCAGTTCATGACAGGGATTGTCAGGGAGGCACGATCGCTCAGCCCTATCACTTAGAACAGGAACATGGTCCCGGGCAATTGATTCCAACGTCGCAAGGATGCACTATTTCAAGCACGGGGCGGCTGATCCTGCCCCAAAGTCAACATGGCGCGAGGACAACAGGCGGCGCCAGTCGTGTGTTGGCATCATTATTGCTGTGTCGTCGGACCGGGAGCGGTTTTCAGACAAAAATAGATTCGGCTCCGGATCACACAGTAGGCGGGATCAGATCACGTCGGGAAACCTGCGAAACAGAAAGGAAGGATCTCATGCAGCTCAGGAAATCACTCAGAGCGTTCAGTGGTGAGAAGGGCTTCACCCTTATTGAGTTGCTCCTCGTCATCGCTATCATGGGTATCCTGGCGGCCATCGGAATCGGGGAGTTCTTTAATAACAGGAAACAGGCGTATGATCGCCAGGCAATATCGAAGGCACGGGAATGGATGACCATCGCCACGATTGCCGTTGCAAACCAGGAGTTAGATTTGATCGCGGGCGGTACGAGTTTCGGGACGCCCGGCGAGTTTCCCACCCTAGACATGAATCCCACGATTAAGTGGTCCTACGGTATTGCCGCGGGTGACGTGTGGCAGTTCTACCTGGGCAGTGCGGGAGGAAAGACGGCCTTTTACTTCTGGATACCCGGACCCAGCTGTGCGGTGAACGCTGACGGTTCGGGCTTCCCCTCCGACCAAATCTTTGAGAGTGAAGCCTGGCGCGCCGCTCCACTCATACTGTGAATCCAGGGGACCATCCGCGTCCAACCCGTCAATTCGCACGGAGCTGGGGGTGGAACACAGAGATCCGGTGAGCGTCTCTGCATTCCACCCTCATTGTTCTCACCGTCCATGCATGTTCGCTTCCGCTCCCGAGTCGCGGAGCAGGTGCCATCAACAGTCGAGCGGTGGATTCATTCGCCCCTCCGGGCGACCGACTCACATGAGGATATTTTTTTTACCCGTTTTCCTGAGAGTATTCAGTGAGAAAGCCCCGGATTCCGGCGTCAGCCGACGGGTCCACCTGTCACAGATCTAATCGGGTTGCACATTTTTTGCTATTGGGCTATAGAGTGTGCCGTGAACGTCATCCTCCGAGACCTACCAGAGACCAGCGATGACGAAGGGGGGTCGGGATGAAAGACAAGAGAACGATTATCCTTGCTGTGGTTCTGTTGGCCTTGGTCGGCGTCTATGTCTGGCACGCCCAGAGGCTCGGGAGCGCGCGGGCGTCAAAAGAGATAGCAGGCAAGCCGATCTCGTTGAGCCCCGAAATGGAGTTCATGGGCAAAATGAACAGGGCTCTCAACACCCACAAGAAGGAGAAGGGGGACTTCCCGCAAAAGTTTGAGGATCTGAAAGGAAAGTACCTGGACGATGCGACCTACCAGAAGGCTCAGGAGCAAAAAGTCCAGTACGTTTACGTGAACAAGGATGTCTATCGTCTCACCATCCCGGCTGCTCCGGTGCAGGTGGCCGCCAAGCCGCCGGCTCCAGGGCAGCCAGCGCCTGCCGGACAGAAACCCGGAGCGCCCACCGCTGCGGCGCCACCAGCTATGGCGCCGGGCGCCGCTCCGACCTCTCTCGCGGCGATCGTGGCAACGTACGATCCGAGGGGCAAGGCGGATCCCTTCAAGCCCTTTCTCCTGACCCAGAAGGCGAGCACTGAGGGTTCCGGTGAGGTAAAACGAAAGCCCCTTACGCCGCTTCAGAAGATGGCACTCAGCGAGATCCAGGCCGGCCTTCGGGCCATCATTTGGGGCAAGATGGGTAACAAGGCCCTGGTGGAGGACGCTGCAGGCAAAGGGTACGTACTGACGGTCGGGACCTACGTCGGTCAGAATGACGGCATCGTCAAGAAAATCTTCGAGGACAGGATTGTCGTGGAAGAGTACATCCGGGATCCTGTGGAAAATCGTCTCACCACGAACGAGGTGATCCTGAAGCTCAAGAAGGTGGAAACGGAAGAGTAGCGAACGATTTACGCACGGAAACACGGGCTGCTGACTACCTCCCCCTGAACGCTCATCACGGACCGATGAGCCTCCAGGGGGATTGCCGTTCTGAGGGAGCGCTTTCACCACCTCATACCATCCGCTTATAGGCGCGGCCTTCCATGGTGATAGTTCGGGGCCGAACAGTCGGCCCCGCAGGACTTTCCTACCTCCGCAGTCCGCGCCGCCGAATTATCCACAGAGGGAACCAAGAATGGCCAGGGTGAGAGAAAGCCCGATTGAAGACGGGAAGCAGATGATCCACTCGCGCCAGGTGTCTGCACCACAACCCCTATCCGGGCGAGGATGGATTCATGTCGGGCCGTCGCGCCCTTGGCCCGGATGGGCGTTGTTTTCTTGCCTTGTCAATTTCGTTATAGTGGTGCATTATAACAACTTTGAATATCATCGCTCCGAGCGAGCAATCCAAGCGTCGACAGGAAATTACCATGCCACAGGTTGGCCCTGGAACGTACATCACTATTCGGTTTGAGGCCTTTCTGGAATCCGGAACGAGAGTGCTCACCAACGAGGACGAAGCTCCCCTCGTCTTTCGCTTCGGTTCAGGTGAGGTGTTCCCTAGGATCGAGCAGGAGATTGCTGGATTAAACGCCGGTGATATCAGAGAATTCTCGGTTGAGCCGGAGGAGGCCTTCGGCCGCGTTGACCACGCAAAGATAATCCGCGTCCCTCTCCAGGATTTTCCCCGTGGCAAGGAGCTGAAACGGGGCATGGTCCTCCGCGTCGAAACCAAGGAAGGGAGGAAAAACCTCTGCTTTGTTGGCGACATTCAGAAGGATCATTTCGTCTTGGATTTCAACCACCCACTGGCCGGAAAGACCCTGAAGTACAGGGTGCGTGTTCTGGATGTCCACAATATCACCTGAGGGGTTGTCCGGAGCCTGCTAGGGGGAGAGGGGGTTCACGGTTCCCCGGGCCGCTACCGAGTTCAGGATGTAACTCCTCGGGTTCACCACCTTCTCGTCTACCTCGATGCGATAGTGAACGTGTGGGCCGCTTGAGTTTCCCGTATTCCCCATCAATCCCAGGACCTGCCCTCGTTTCACCTTGTCCCCCGGCTTCACGTTGAATAGGGAGAGATGGGAGTATGATGTGGTGCACCCTCTCCCATGGTCAAGTCTGAGATATCTTCCCATGTGCCTGGATGATCCGGCCTCCCGCACTACGCCGTTCGCGGGGGCAATGATGGGCGTCCCCTCAGAGTCACCGATGTCGAGACCGGTATGAAACTCTCTCTGCCCGGTGAAGGGACTCTGCCGCCAGCCGAAGCCTGAACTGAAGCAGTACGTTTCCGAGTCAACGGGCACAATGCTCGGGGTGTGATCGAGACGATCACGCTGCTCCCGCATGACCTGCAAGAGCTCCCGGAGATTCTCCTTGACGCCCCGTGTCTGTTCGAGGAGAGAGGAGGAAGAATGGGTTTCGGTTCCGGTCTTGGTTCTTGTCCTGGGAGCCTCGTCGAGGATAAGCTGTGATAGATGATCGTCTGCGGTGAAGCCTCCCTGACCTTTGCCCCCTCCACCCTCCTGGCGTTTTTCCACCCCGAGAAAGCCGCGGATCACTTTGGCGTCTTTTTCGATGCCCTTCACCAGATCCCGCACCTCATCCAATTGGGCCGCTTGCTCCTGAAGGTGGGCATTCTCCAGCCCCAACCGGCGATTGTCGTGATACAAGCGGCTCACCAGATACGCACCGAACCCCAGAGACAGCCAGGAAAGAAAGAGTAATACACCTGCGGCCAAGACCACAGAGAGGGGAACTGAGAACACGCGGGACCGGCCGGGATCCGGCGATATCCAGCGGACGATTATTCTCCTGCCCCCCAATGCTACCTCCCTCGCACCAACGATGGACCTCCCGAGAGAGAACCGAAAGCTTTGGACGGTCCTCGGGAACCCCTCCTTTGGGCGCATTTTGCTGTAATTTTGCAAAGTCTAGGCCAAAGAGGAAGGCATAAACGGCCATCACTCCCGGGAAGTCGGCGCAGGCGACCCGCTGACGGCGGCGCCGACCGCGGAACTCACCCTGTTGCGGTGGCGCTGCCGTAGGCGGCGGCATCGGCCAGAGGGGCCGAGTGAGGCTTCATTACGCACGTTGAGGGGCGTGTTCCTTCTTACGTGTCTTGGCGTGATAGAGCATCTCGTCCGCCTTGCTCAGCAGAGAGGCGGGGTCCTTGATGCCGCTATCAGACACAGAGGAGACCCCGTAGCTGATGGAGACGGGAATGGATATTCCCTCCACGTTCAAGGGATTGGCATCGAAATAGTCCCGGAGGCGATGGATGAGATTTTGTACCTCCACTCCCGTAACCCCAGGGAGTATGATGACAAACTCATCTCCGGCATACCTGGCAACAACATCCGTCTCCCGCGTCATGTTGACCAGCCGTCTCGCCACGTACTTGAGGAGTGCGTCTCCTCGCTCGTGTCCGAAACGGTCGTTCACCCCCTTGAAATCATCCAAGTCGAGAAAGGCCAGAGAGAGGGGAGCCTTATACCGCTGAGCCCGTTTAAACTCCCGCTGGAGGATCGTCTCCATGACCCGTCGGTTGAGGAGCTTGGTGAGGGGATCTCTACTTGCCAGCCACTGCAACCGTTCGTGGGCGGTGACATTGGAAAGGCAGATGGAGACTTTGACCGCGAGCCGCTCCAGGAGTCCGGTATCCATCGCCGGTCTGTACCGAAGCCGAGTGAGATCCGCCTGGTTGAGACTCCCGATGATCTCTCCGTGGAAGGTTATGGGAGCGATTGCCAGGGAGCGGATGAAGTGCATTTGTCCTTTGGGCAGGAGCGAGTGGTAGGGTCTCAAGTCGCCGTTCACGAGCAGGGGGGTCGTGCGGTGCTCGATGAGCCCGAGGAAGGTCCCTCGATCCAGGATGTTCAGTCGCTCCCTGAGATTCTCCGAGGACTCGAGGGAATCGATGAGATCGGAGAGCTCGCTGTCGCGGATCATGGTGATCCAGACGTAGGGGACACCGAATTTCTCCCTAATCTCGGTGAGCAATTTCTCGAAGAGATCCCTAAAATTGAGAATCGAGAGGATGCTCACCTCGATCTCGAAGAATTTCTGGGCAACCTCCTCATTGACCCTGAGGGTCTCTAGGATCTCCTCAAGGTTCTTCATACCCGCTTCCCTCGGCGTAGCAATCCCACCCCCACGTTCTCAGAGACCCCGGAGCCACTCCGGTTTCAGGGCGATCTCGCCGCGGATGGCTTCGTCAATGAGCCCCAGGGCCTGCTCCCGATCCTTGGGGAGCCTTGCCTTGAGCGGCAGGTAGTTGGAGGCGTGGTTGGCGAAAAAGAGCCC
>Ga0209253_10000998_pt1 | contig 24771 bp, 19 predicted proteins | sample FrelakmetBRP12BR_FD_187145 | JGI IMG/M metagenome (GOLD analysis project Ga0209253, IMG submission 187145) | Freshwater lake sediment microbial communities from the University of Notre Dame, USA, for methane emissions studies - BRP12 BR (SPAdes)... | ecosystem: Environmental > Aquatic >...
CGCTACAGGCTGTCGGTGTACCGCGACCATCCCTTTTCCGGGAAGGTGGAACGACCGCTCGGGCAGGTCAAGGACCTGCTTGAGGACACCCTCGCGGCGATCGATCACAGCATCCGCAGCAACCGTCGCGAGAATGGCACGTACAGCGCGTACAACCTGCTGGACCTGAGGGCGGACGAGGTCGGCGTCGATCCGCTGTATCTCATGCTCGAGGGGCAGGTCGCCGCGCTCAGCTCCGGCGCGATCGCGCCGCAAACGGCTGCGGCGCTGGTAGAGACCCTGTTCGGCAGCGACATCTACCGGGCCGATCAGCGCTCTTTCATGCTGTATCCGGACCGTCCGCTGCCGGGCTTTCTCGAGAAGAACCGCATCCCGGCCGACGCAGTCGAGGAGCTCGTCCTGTTGCGGCGCATGATCGCTGCCAACGATGACCGGATCGTCGCGCGCGACGCCGACGGCTGTTATCGCTTCAATGCCGACTTCACGAACGTCGGCGATCTGGAGGCGCAGCTCGATGCTTTGTCCGGGCTCTACGGCGACGAAGTCGAGGCCGCGCGTGGGCCGCTGCGCACCCTGTATGAAAGGGTGTTCAGGCACCGGGAATTTACCGGTCGTTCAGGGAGCATGTTCGGCTTCGAGGGACTCGGTTGCATCTACTGGCACATGGTGTCGAAGCTGCTGCTCGCGCTGCAGGAGAATTTCTTCGCGGCGCTCGACGGCAATGCAGGGGCGGAGATCTGCCAGCGCCTCGGCGGCTTGTACTACCGGGTACGCGAAGGCATCGGCTTCAACAAGACGCCAACCGAGTATGGAGCGTTCCCGACTGACCCCTATTCGCATACACCCGGGCACGGCGGCGCCCAGCAGCCAGGGATGACCGGCCAGGTCAAGGAAGAAGTGTTGTCCCGCTTTGGTGAACTGGGCGTGCGGGTCGCCGGCGGCGAAGTCCGCTTTGATCCCAGGCTGCTTCGCGCACGCGAATTCTCCTCCGAGACGCGCCGGTTCCGATTCCTCGACATCCATGGCCAATGGCAGGAACTGACGGTTCCTGCGTCGGGGCTCGCCTTCACCTGGTGCCAGGTCCCGATCGTTTATCGATTGCGCAGCGAAGGCCGTCCAGCGTTGTCAATTACGCGGCAGGACGGCAGCATTCAGACTCTGTCGCAGCTGTCGCTGCCGGCGTCCGAGAGTTCGGAGCTGTTCCGGCGCAGCGGCCACATACGCCAGATTTCGCTGGATATCCCCGAAGAAGCTTTGTTGGGAATCTGACCGCGCCGTCCACTTCGCATGCATTTGCCGCGCGATTCCTGTCAAGTGCTCATGCAGCAAGAAGAACGAAACCTCATGCAAAGAGCGACCATAAACGACGTTGCAGGACTCGCCGGAGTATCGATCAAGACGGTCTCGCGCGTCGTCAACCGGGAACCCAACGTCCGCGAAGCGACCCGGGCCAAGGTCGTCAGGGCGATCGCCGAGCTGAATTACCATCCCAACCTGTCAGCACGAAATCTTGCGAGCCAGCGGGCCCGCCTGATCGCACTGATCTACGACGATCCCGCTTCCTATGAGAATGCGAGCTTTGGTTACGTCATCCGGATGCAGACGGGTGCCCTGTCGGCGTGCCGGACCGCGGACTACAGGCTGGTCATCTACCCTTGCGATATTCGCAGAACCACAGTCGGCGCAGAGCTGAAAGAGATGCTCGAACACGCGCGGCCCCAGGGCGTGGTGCTGGCCGCGCCTTTGTCGAACATGCCGCATGTAGTGCGCGCGATCATCTCGAGCGGGACACCGATGGTCCGTCTTTCGCCAGGCACGCAGGGCGGCAAACAGTACTCGGTGGCAACCAATGATCGCGAGATCAGCGCGGAGATGACCCGCTACCTCGCGTCCCTGGGGCACCGGAAGATCGCCTTCATCAAGGGGCATCCAAGCCACAGGGCGGTCGCAAACCGCTATTCCGGGTACCTGGATGGCCTGAAACAGGGCGGCCTGGAGTTCGCGGAGCGGCTGGTCGAGAACGGTGACAACTCGTTTGCCTCCGGTGAGGCCGTGGGTGAAAGACTCATCAGGCTCGAGGATCCGCCGACAGCAATTTTCGCGGCCAACGACGACATGGCGGCCGGCGTGATCCGCGCAGCCAAGCTGCTCGGAGTCGACGTACCCGGACAGTTGTCCGTTGCGGGCTGCGATGACATCTCACTCGCCTGCCAGCTGTGCCCGACGCTCACGACCATCCGGCAACCGCTGTCGAGCATGGCCGAGCGCGCAGCGCTGGTCCTGATCGATAACGCCCAGGAGGAGTCGCTGTTGCAGGGAGCGGAAATCATTCCTGCCACGATCAAGATCCGGGAGTCCACCGGACCGGTGCCCGGCTGACGCGCAATCGCAAAGACACCGGGACGATGGAACGGACCCGCCACCCGGTCGGACAGCGGCCACAGGCGGGACGTTCAGCCGGCGCAACGTACTGATTCCGGGAGCAAATGCGTCATGGTGGTGCGGCAACGGGCGCAATCGTCCGATTGTCGCCAATACCCGACACCCGACGACCCGCACGCCATGTTGCGCCGCACCTAGAATCGCGGCTCTTCGCGCGGGTGGTGCATGAAAAAGCTGTCGGGTTTCCTGATCGTCGTCCTGTTTGCCATGCTCACGGTGGCGGCGTGGAGCTACGCCAATCGACCGACGTCCGAGCCGGCCCTGCCGCGCGTCATCCATGGGTTCGCCTTCCAGCCGTACCAGAAGGACCAGGACGCGATCGCGGGCGAGGACCCGACCCCGGCGCAGATCGACGCGGACCTGAAGCTGCTGGCCGGCACGACCCGCGCCGTCCGCACCTACAGCTCGATCGGCACCCTGGGAGAGATCCCGGCGCTCGCCCGCAAGCACGGGCTCAAGGTGATGCTCGGCAGCTGGATCGACTCGGACCGCGAGCGCAACGACCGCGAGGTCGAGGCGGCAATCCGGCTCGCCAACGCCAACCGCAACGTCACGCGTATCCTCGTCGGCAACGAAGTCGTCCTGCGTGGCGACCTGCCGGTCGAGGATCTCATCGCGCACCTCGACCGCGTCCGGGCCGCAACCAAGCAGCCGGTGAGCACCGCCGAGCCCTGGCACGTCTGGATCAAACATCCGGAACTCGTCGCGCACGTCGACTTCATCACCGTGCACATGCTGCCCTATTGGGAAGGCGTCGAAGTCGAAGCCGCCATCGGTTACGTCGTCGCCAAGCTCGGCGAAGTCCGCAAAGCGTTTCCCGGCAAGCCGATCGTGATCGGTGAAGTGGGCTGGCCGAGCGAAGGCCGCACGCGCGAATCCGCCGTCGCGACCACCGCGAACGAAGCGCTGTTCCTGCGTCGGTTCCTTGCCTACGCCGAACAGCAGCGGCTCGAGTACTTCGTGATGGAAGCGTTCGATCAACCGTGGAAAGCGGCTGCCGAAGGCAAGGTGGGCGCGTACTGGGGCGTGTACGACGCGGATCGCCAGCAGAAGTTCGAATTCCGCGCGCCGATCGTGCGGGTGCCGCACTGGCACGTGCTCGCTGCCGCGTCGGTCCTTGCAGCGGCGTTCATGCTGTGGCTGTTCTATTTCCACAGCCACACACTGCGCAACCGGGGCCGCAGCTTCCTGGCCGTAGTCGTGTATTCCACGGCGACGCTGCTGGTGTGGACGATCTACGACTTCTCGCAGCAGTACCTGACGGTAAGCAGCGTGCTGGTCGGCGCCGTGCTGATGGTCGGCATGCTGGGCGTCGTCGCCGTGCTGTTCGCGGAAGCGCACGAGTGGGCCGAAGCGCGCTGGGTGACGACGCATGACCGTCTGCTGCGACCGGCCAAAGTCGCGGACGCCGAATTGCCACGAGTCTCCATCCACGTGCCGGCCTACAACGAGCCGCCGGACATGCTGATCGAGACGCTGGACTCCCTCGCTGCCCTCGATTACCCGGACTTCGAGGTCCTGGTCATCGACAACAACACGCGGGACGAGTCCGTGTGGCGGCCCGTCGAGGCGCACTGCGCGAAGCTCGGCGCCCGTTTCCGTTTCTTCCACGTCGCGCCGCTCGACGGCTTCAAGGCAGGCGCGCTCAATTTCGCGCTGCGCCACACGTCGCCCGACGCCACCGTGGTCGCCGTGATCGATGCCGACTACGTGGTGCGCAAGGAATGGTTGCGTGACCTCGCGCCCGCTTTCGCCAACCCGCGCACGGGCGTGGTCCAGGCGCCGCAGGATTACCGCGACGCGGCCGAGAGCGCCTTCAAGGCGATGTGCCACGCGGAGTACCGCGGCTTCTTCCACATCGGCATGGTCACGCGCAACCAACGCAACGCAATCATCCAGCACGGCACGATGACGATGGTGCGCCGCGAACTGCTGGAGCGCATCGGCTGGTCGGAGTGGTGCATCACCGAGGACGCCGAACTCGGCCTGCGCATCCTGGACGAGGGGTACGCGACGACGTACATCGCACGCAGCTACGGTCGCGGGCTGATGCCGGACACGTTCCTCGATTTCAAGAAACAGCGTTCGCGCTGGGCTTTCGGCGCCATGCAGATCCTGCGCCGTCACTTCGATGCGCTGATCCACGGGCGCGACACGGGCCTGACCTCGGGCCAGCGCTACCACTTCGTGGCAGGCTGGCTGCCCTGGCTCGCCGACGGCTTCAACCTGCTGGTGAACCTGGCCGCACTCGTCTGGTCCCTGGTGATGGTGCTCTTCCCACGCCACATCGAGCCGCCGCTGATGCTGTTCTCGGTGCTGCCGCTGTCGCTGTTCCTGTTCAAGCTCGTCAAGCTGCTGCACCTCTACCGGGCACGGGTGGGTGCGACGTTCACCCAGACCATCGCCGCGGCGATCGCCGGGCTCGGCCTGTCGCACACGGTCGGTTCAGCGATGCTGAGCGGCTTCGTCAACAAGGACCGTCCGTTCTTCCGGACCCCGAAGCGGACGAACCGCCACGCGTGGCTGCAGTCGCTGGCGGCAGCGCGCGAGGAAGCGGTCCTGATGTGCGGATTGTGGGTCGCCGCGTTTGCGGTGAGCAGCATTCCGCAGATGGACGGCGACCAGCCGGGACTCGTCGGCAGCCCTGACCTGACGGTCTGGGTCACCGTGCTGCTCGTGCAATCCATCCCCTACGCGGCCGCGGTCGTCGTTTCGCTGGTCAGCAGCCTGCAACTGCGTGGCGACTGGATCGGCGAAGCGCGCGATCCGGTGTTCGAGGAAGCCGCTGCAGTCCTTGAACCCGGCCTGGATGCCGTCGCAACCGGTACATCCACGCTACCCGTCGGGACGCGGCCGCGTAACAATGGCGGTGCCGTTCCGGCCACTGCCAAGTTCGATTCCGCTAAGTGAACCTGCCCACCACCGACCCTCACTTCCAGACCGACTCCGCGACTGCACCGCACGCAGCAGACCTCGATCCGCCGCCGCGGCTGCGCGAAATTCCGTACAACTACACGTCCTTCTCGGACCGCGAGATCGTGATCCGCCTGCTCGGCGCCTCGGGCTGGGCACTGCTCGACGATCTCCGCGCCGAGCGTCGCACCGGACGCTCGGCACGCATGCTGTATGAAGTGCTCGGCGACATCTGGGTAGTCCGGCGCAACCCGTACCTGGAACAGGACCTGCTCGACAACCCGCAGCGGCGCGACCTGCTGGTCGAGGCGCTGCATCACCGGCTGGCCGATATCGAAAAGCGCCGCGACACCAGCGACGCGGCGCGCGACGCCAAGGTCGGCAAGCTGCTCGAGTTTGCGCGCGCCGCCGTCCTCGATTTCGCGGATTCGTTCGCCAGGGTCGACGCGCTGCGGCACAGGGCACGCAAGGCGTTCGCCTCGCATACCCATGACGACAACGTCTGCTTCGACGCGTACGCCCGCGTTGCGCACGCGACCGATGCGACCGACTGGCGGGTCGAAACACCCTTCGTCGTGCTTGCACCCGACACCGAGGACGAGATCCCTGGACTCGTGCGCGCCTGCATCGAGTCCGGCCTGACCGTCATTCCGCGCGGCGGCGGTACCGGCTACACCGGCAGCGCCGTTCCGCTCACGCCGTTCGCGGCCGTCATCAACACCGAAAAACTCGAGCGCATCGGCAACGTCGAGCCGCAGTCGCTGCCGGGAGTCGACGGCCACGTACCGACACTCTTCACCGAAGCAGGCGTCGTGACGCGTCGCGTCGAGGAAGCTGCACACCATGCGGGCTTCGTGTTCGCCGTCGACCCCACCTCCGCCGATGCCTCTGTCGTCGGTGGCAACATCGCGATGAATGCCGGCGGCAAGAAGGCGGTGCTGTGGGGCACCGCGCTCGACAACCTCGCGTGGTGGCGCATGGTCGACCCCGAGGGCAACTGGCTCGAGGTGTCGCGGATCGGCCATAACCGCGGCAGGATTCACGACGCGCCGGTCGCGACTTTCGAGCTGACCTGGAAAGACGGGCGTCATTCACCAGGCGTCGCGAAGGTGCTGCGCACGGAACGGCTCGAGCTTCCCGGATCGAGTTTTCGCAAGACCGGCCTGGGCAAGGACGTCACCGACAAGTTCCTCGGCGGCCTGCCCGGCATCCAGAAAGAGGGGTGCGACGGCATCATCACCTCCGCGCGCTGGGTCGTGCACCGGATGCCGGCGCACATCCGCACGGTGTGTCTCGAGTTCTTCGGCCAGGCACGCGAGGCGATTCCCGCGATCGTCGAGATTCGCGACGAACTCACGCGGCAGGGACGCGCGGGCGGCGTGCAACTGGCAGGCCTCGAGCATCTCGACGAGCGCTACCTGAAGGCCGTCGGCTACACGACCAAGTCCAAGCGCGGCGCGCTGCCCAAGATGGTGCTGCTCGGCGACATCGTCGGCGACGACGAAGCCGCCGTGTCGCGCTGTGCCTCGGACGTGGTACGCATTGCCAATGCGCGCCACGGCGAGGGCTTCATCGCCGCTGGCGCGGAGGCACGCAAGGCCTTCTGGCGCGACCGCGCGAAAACCGCCGCCATCGCCCGCCACACCAACGCCTTCAAGATCAACGAAGACGTCGTGATCCCGCTCGAGCGCCTCGGCGAATACACGGACGCGATCGAGCGCATCAACATCGAGTACTCGCTCGCCAACAAGCTGCAGCTGCTCGACGCGCTCGAGGCGTACCTGCTGGGCGAACCGAAGCTCGGCAAGACCGGCGACGCCGACATCGACCGCATGCCGCGCGATGAAGTGCTTGGCACCCGGCTTGGCCAGGCCCTGGATGCCATCACGCAGGTTCGCGAACGCTGGTCGTGGTACGCGAAGAGCATGGACCGACCGCTCGCTGACGCGCTCGAGGACTTGCGCCGACTCGGGCTCGAAGAGATTGCGACTGCGGCCACTCGACGCAGCGCCGGCGAACCTGGCCTGAAGGTATTCGACCTGCTGCAGGACAGGACGATCCGCGCGTCCTGGAAGCACGAGTTGCGCAGCCAGCTCACGCGCATTTTCGCCGGCGGCCCGTTCGTACCGCTGCTGGCGGAACTCGGGGATATCCACCGGCGCGTGCTGCATGGGCGCGTGTTCGTCGCGCTGCACATGCACGCCGGCGACGGCAACGTCCACACCAACATCCCGGTCAATTCCGACGACTACGAGATGCTGCAGGCGGCCAACCGCGCCGTCGGCCGCATCATGCGGATAGCCCGTGAACTTGGCGGCGTGATTTCCGGCGAGCACGGCATCGGCATCACCAAGCTCGAGTACCTGACGGCCGACGAGACGCGCGACTTCGAGGAGTACAAGCGGCGCGTCGACCCGGAAGGCCATTTCAATGCCGGCAAGCTGCTGCCGGGTGCCGACCTGCGCAATGCGTATACGCCCAGCTTCAACCTGCTCGGCCACGAATCGCTGATCATGCAGCAGTCGGACATCGCGCAGATCAGCGACGCGATCAAGGATTGCCTGCGCTGCGGCAAGTGCAAGCCCGTCTGCAGCACCCACGTGCCGGGCGCGAACCTGCTCTATTCGCCGCGCAACAAGATCCTGGCGACCTCGATGTTGATCGAGGCGTTCCTGTACGAGGAGCAGACGCGCCGGGGCATCTCGATCCAGCACTGGGACGCCTTCGGCGACGTCGCTGATCACTGCACCGTCTGCCACAAGTGCGAGACGCCCTGCCCCGTCGACATCGACTTCGGCGACGTCTCGATGGCCATGCGCGACGTGCTGCGACGCCTGGGCAACCAGCGCGTCAATCCTGCGAAGTCGGCGGCCATGTTCTTCCTGAACACGAACGACCCGGGCACGATCAAGCTGACGCGCAAGCTCATGATCGACTGGGGCTACAAGGCGCAGCGTCTCGGCCACCGGACGCTCGGCAAGCTCGGCGCCGCCCAGACGAAGCGCCCGCCGGCCACGACCGGCGGGAGGCCGCCGGTGCGCGAGCAGGTGATCCACTTCATCAACAAGAAAATGCCGGGCGGGCTGCCGCAGAAGACGGCACGCGCGCTGCTAGATGTCGAGGATCGCAACTATGTGCCGATCATCCGCGATCCGGTGCGGACGACCGGCGATTCGGAGGCCGTGTTCTATTTCCCGGGTTGCGGCTCGGAACGCCTCTTCTCGCAGGTGGGACTCGCGACGCAGGCCATGCTCTGGCACGCCGGCGTGCAGACGGTGCTGCCGCCGGGGTACCTCTGCTGCGGCTATCCGCAGCGTGGCGCCGGGCAGTTCGACCAGGCCGAGAAGATCATCACGGACAACCGGGTCCTGTTCCATCGCGTGGCGAATACGCTGAACTACCTCGACATCAAGACCGTCGTGGTGAGCTGCGGCACCTGCCACGACCAGTTGCAGGGCTACGAGTTCGACCAGATCTTCCCGGGCTCGCGCATCCTCGACATCCACGAGTTCCTGCTCGAGAAGGGCATCCGGCTCGAGAAAGCGACGGGCGTGCGTTACATGTATCACGACCCGTGTCATTCACCGATGAAGACGCACGACGCGCTCAAAGTCGTCAACACACTGCTGGCAGCCGGGACGAACGACAGGATCGAGAAGAATGACCGCTGTTGCGGCGAGTCGGGCACGTTCGCGGTCGCTCGGCCGGACATCGCCACCCAGGTGCGGTTCCGCAAGCAGCGCGAGATGGAGGCAGGCGCCGCGAAGCTTCGTGGCGATGGCTTCCGCGGCGACGTGAAGGTGCTGACCTCCTGCCCGTCGTGCCTGCAGGGCCTGTCGCGGTACGATGGCGACGCAGGCACCGGCGCCGACTACATCGTGGTCGAGATGGCGCGGCACCTGCTGGGTCCCGCCTGGCTCGAAACCTACGTGCAGCGGGCCAGCGCGGGCGGCATCGAACGGGTCCTCGTCTGAGTTGAACGGAGCCCGGGCGCTGCGATCTGCATAACGACAACGGGCGCAGCGCATGAACCGGCCAGGACTCTTCGACCGCACCCGCGGTGACTTCAAACGACGCCTGCGCGTCGTAATCGCCTGGCAGCTGCTGGTGCAGTTGTTCGGGTTTGTCGCGCTTGCCCCGCTCGCCGGCTGGCTCGCCGATCGCGTCGTCGCCCGCTCCGGGTCCGACGTGATCAGCAATTTCGACATTGCCGGCTTCGTGCTGTCGCCGCCAGGCGCCGTCTTCGTACTGCTGGTCGTGGGAGTTGCGATCAGCTTCCAGATCTCACAACTCGCCGGCTATGCCTGGATCTCGGGGCATGCCATCGGGCAACGCCCGGTCACGCTGTGGGGAACGATCGGCGCCGTGGCGAACAAGCTTCGATTGCTGGTGCTGCTCGGCGGCCGCATGTTCGCGCGGGTGGTGCTGCTGGCATTGCCATTCCTTGCGATCATCGCAATCGTCTGGTTCACGACGCTCGCCGGGCGCGACGTCAACTACTACCTGTCGGAAACGCCGCCGGAATGGCGCCGCGCGTTGCTGGCAGCGGGCATCGCCGGCGCGGGGTTCGCGTTCGTGGTGCTGGCGCAGTTCGCACGCTGGATCTTCGCGATGCCGATCGCGATGTTCCACGCCCTGAAGCCAGCCGACGTGCTGCTCGCGAGCGAGCGCATGCTCGAGGGACGGCTGCTGCAGTCGATCACGCCGCTGCTGCTGTGGTGGTTGTGCCTGGCATCACTCGCCGCTGTCTGCCTGCGCGTCGGACGTTACCTTACCGACTATGCGCTGAGCTGGGCCGGCGTCGACCCGCAGCGCGTCCTGCCGCTGGTCGCGCTCTTCATGGCCGTGACCGTCGCCTTCAGCTTCATCTATGCGACGCTGCAGTTCGCGGGTCACCAGTTCCTGGCGACCCGCATGTACGCCGAGCGGCGTGAAGCACCGATCCTGCTCCAGGCACCGGCAGACTCGGTCGCCGACGCGACGGGTGCGCGCGTGGGTCGACCGCTCCTGCTGGCCGTGCTGGTCGTCGCGGCGCTGGCCGCACTCGCGATGATTTTCCTGCTGCAACGCCTGGACGTGCGTGAGGACGTCGCCGTGACGGCTCATCGCGGCGCCTCGATGCGCGCGCCGGAGAATTCGCTGGCCGCTTTCCGCGAAGCGTACGAGGCTGGCGCCCACTTCGTCGAACTCGACGTGCAGCGCACGCGCGACGGCGCGATCGTCGTGATCCACGACGGCGACCTGCTGCGCATGGGCGGCGACCCGCGCAAGGTGAAGGACCTGACGCTGGAGGAGATCCGGACGATAGACATCGGCAGCAAGCGCGGGCCGCAGTACGCGGGTGAGCGCGTACCGACGCTGGCCGAAGTGATCGATTACGCCCGTGGCAGGTTCCGCGTCAACATCGAGCTGAAATACAACGTGCCGGACCCGCAACTGGCGGCGGCGGTCGTCGACCTGCTGCGTGAAGTCCGGTTCCTCGACCAGGTCGTGATTACCTCGCTCGACCACTCATCGCTGCAGCAGGTCGAACGGCTGCAGCCGGGCCTCGAGACCGGCTTGATCGTGACGGCGGCGGTCGGCAACGTCATCAAGACCGATACCGACTTCGTCAGCCTGAATTCCGCACGTGCGACCGCGAGCCTCGTGGGCCAGGCCAGGGCCGCCGGCAAGAAGGTCCACGTCTGGACCGTGAACAAGCCCGAGGTGATGCTGCGCATGATCGAGCGCGACGTCGATAACATCATCACGGACGATCCGGCCTCGCTGGTGCGCGTCATGCACGACCGCAGCGGGCTCACGCCGCAGGAGCAGGTGGGCCTGCGCCTGCGCGTGCTGTTCACGGAATCGCCACCAGAGCTGGAGGATGCGAGCTCGGTCCCCGCGTTATGAGCCCGACCGGTTGCAGCCACCCTCAGAATCGGACGCTGAGCCCCAGCAGGCCTTCCGCCTGGAAGAACGTGCTGCCCGAGGATCGCAGGAGGCAGCCGGCCCCCTCCGCATCGCTGACGCAGAACAGGCTCGAATCGGAATCGAGCAGCGTCAGGTAGCCACGCACACCCAGGTTGAGCGAAACGTTGTCATTGAACGGAATGCGGAAGCCGCCGCCAATGCTGCCCGAAAACCTGGTCTCGGAGTCGTAGGCGCCGCTGTCCGGCTCCATCAGCGTCGCGCCGATCGTGAGCGACAGGTAAGGCATGAAGTGATCGCTGTCCTGCGGAAAAAAGGCGGTGCCGCCGAACTGCAGGTAGTCGACGCGCAGGTCGACACGGTCAAGCAACGGGTCCGTCGAGTCGAAGCTCGTCGTCTGCGTCGAATAGAGCAGTTCATAGAAGGACCGGTCATCACGATACAGCCCGAGATCGAGCCCGAAGCTCACGCCGGCGTCGAGGTCCACCGAACTGCTGGTGCCGTCCGCGGCCGTGACGTCGAAACCACCACCCATTCGACCACCAACGAAAGGCGTGAATTCAAAGCGTGGCGAGTCGGCCTGCGCCGCCAGCGGCGCGGCGAACAGCGTGGCCATTGCCAGCATCGGTACCCAAGACAACCTGGCGGACAAATTCATGCGGTGCTCCCGGTCTTCGAGGCCCCCATTCTAGTGGGACGCGACGTAGCGGCGTCCGGTGTTTCCACAGCCGGGGCGATACCGGCCGCTGCTACACTCGTCGCCAGGGGCTTCGGCGGAGACAAGCGATGAACGACCTGCAACAGACGCTGCGCGACCTGCACCGCGAGTTGGCGGACGACCCGCAACTCGACCCGCAACAGCGTGCGCTGCTCGAGGCGGCGCTGGCGGATATCCAGCGGGCGCTGGCGCCGCAGGGCCAGGCCGGCTCCGTTCAGGAGCTTGCGCCAGCCGACGCGCTTGAAAACGCCGCGGTGCGCCTCGAAACGGAACACCCTGGGCTGGCCGGCGCCGTCCGCGCCTTCGTCGACGCGCTCGCCAAGGCCGGTATCTGAAGTGCCAGAATTACCTGATTTATAAGCAGTTTTTGTACATTTCGACAACGATCAGGCAGGCATGTCTGGTATCATTGCGACTGGTCTCCTGACTGCATTTCCCAACGTGACCGCCAACACGCAAATCGAAGACTCCGAACCGTTCGACCAGGCCTTCAGTCGTGCCGTCGACCTCGGCAACCAGATCGCGGACGGCGACGACAAAGCCGACTTGTGGGACATCGCGGATGGCCTGCTTGCGGGAGCCGTGCAGTATTGGCTGTACACGCGCCAGCCCTGCGGCGACCCCCGCTGCGAGGACTGCCTGGCGATCGGCACCGCCGACGCCCGCATGGCCGAATTGCGCCGGCTGGTCGAACAGTTCTCGGCCGAGAGCCAGTACTTCCACGCACCGACCGACTCGAACGTTGGACGCGCCTGAGGCGCGGTCCCGCGCATGACGGGCTCGTGACCGACACGAGGACCGACGTTAATTTGCGCGCACGCGCGACGAATCGCGCACGACATCCACCAGCGCTGACCCGAGCATGGCCTTCCGGTCCATGGAGGGTTCACCGTGACACATCCTGCCGTCCGCCTGCTCCTCGCTGCACAGGCGATACTCGTGCTGCCCACGTCACCGCACGCCGCCAACACGCTGCTGTTGCCAGCCGTCGATAGTCCGACGGGGGGTGGTGGCACCGTCGTGCTCGAGCCGGTCACGCCGCGCGCGCGGCAGCTGCCGACTGTCGATGGTCCGCCGGGTGGCGGCGGTGCCGTCGTGCTCGAGCCGGTCAAGCCGCGCGCGCAACCGACACGCCGGCTCGTCTACAGTTGCGTCGCGCCAGGCCTGGTCACGTTTTCTGACCGCCCGTGCGGCCCCCTGCCGGAAGTGCGCGAACTGAAGGTGGGCGCGCCTGCGCCCGCGGCAGCTGGAGCGTCGCCGGAGCTCCGCGACGCCAGGGAGCCATCGGCGGCGAGCCGCAGAAATCTGGCCGGGCGCGAGGATGTCGACCCCGACTCTGCGCAAGAGGAACACGCGGCGACCTGCCAGAAACTGCAGGCGACGCTCGACAGCCTCGATTCGCGCATGCGGACCGGCTACTCGGCGCGCGAGGCCGGCAGGCTGTGGGATCGCTGGCGTGAAGCGAAGGCCCGCCTGCACGATGCGGACTGTTGAGGCGTCCCGTGTAAAATGAGGCACTCCCCGCCTGCCAGGTGACCCGCATGACGACCTCGCCCACGTTGCTTTCTCGCCTGTTGATCGTCTCCTGTGCGGGCATCGCATTGATCGCAGCCCTGGGCTGCCAGCGCAAGGAAGCGCCCGTGGCCGATACCGCCGCGGACGCAAAGCCGGCGGCTTCCGTCCCCGCAACCGCGCCGGCACCAACGCCCGCGGCGGACGAAGTTCCCGCTGGCGTACTGCGCGTCTACGTCTGGCATTGCATGGACGGCCAGACGCTGGTCATGCGCAACCTCGTGCGTGAAAAGGCGATTGCCATCGACTTCCACGACGGTACGCGGCGGCTCGACCAGACGGTCAGCGCCTCGGGTGCGCGCTATGCCGACAGCGTCGTGGTGTTCTGGACCAAGGGCGGCACGGCAACGCTCGAGCGACAGGGCGCGCCGCCAGTGCAATGCGAAGAACGGCGAGCCGACTCCCTGCGCGAGGACGCACGCGCACGCGGCGTCGTCTATCGCGCCCTCGGCAACGAACCAGGCTGGGTCCTCGAAGTCGGTCCCGCGGGCAGCCTGAGCTGGACCACTAACTGGGGCCAGGACCGCTTCGACTTCGAGCAGGCCCAGGCAGCCACCGCACCTGACGGAGCAACCGTTTACACGGCGCAGCAGGGTGATGTCTCGATCAGGGCCTCGATCAAGGCCGAGCGCTGCGTGGACGATGGCGAGGTGGAATTCGACCACGTCGTGACCGTGGAATCGGGTGGGCAGACCTTGCGCGGTTGCGGTACTCGCCTGAACTGACGTTGACGCGAATCGTGCCGCGCCCTCGGGCGCGGTGTCACTCGTCAGGCAGGGGAATCCTTTCCCCATCACCCGGCACCGGCGCGAACCGGTGCTCGCGCCAGTCGCGCGTGGCCGCTGCGATGCGCTCGCGCGTGCTCGAAACGAAGTTCCAGTAGATGTGCCGCGGTCCGTCGAGCGGAGCGCCGCCGGCGAGCATCACGCGGGCAGTCTCGAGCGCACGTATCGACACCGGACCGGCAGCGGATGCGAACACCATGAACTGGCCTTCTTCATAGGCCTTGCCGTCGATTTCGATCCGGCCCTGCGCGACGTAACACGCCCGCTGCACGTGCTCGTCCGGCACCTCGATCGCAGCCCCGACGGCCAACTGCACATCCACGTACAGCGTCGGCGAGAACACGTCTACCGGTGACTGCTCGCCGTACGCCGTTCCGGCAATCACGGTAAGGATCACGCCCGGCCGCTCGATACGCGGCAAGCTGGCAGCACCGTGATGCGCAAAGGACGGCTCCCGCTCTTCCTCCGCACGCGGCAGCGCGAGCCACGTCTGGATGCCGTGCGCACGCGTGCGGCCTGCCGCGTCGCGCACCTCCGGTGGCGTGCGCTCCGAATGCACGATGCCCCGCCCGGCCACCATCCAGTTGACGTCGCCCGGACGGATCAACTGCGCCGTGCCGAGGCTGTCGCGGTGCATGAACGCGCCTTCGAACAGGTACGTCACGGTCGCGAGGCCGATGTGCGGGTGCGGCCGCACGTTGACGCCCTGCCCCGGCCCGAACTCGGCCGGTCCCATGTGATCGAAGAAGATGAAGGGACCAACAGTCTGCAGACCCACCGCGGGCAGCACGCGGCGCACGGCGAAATCGCCGAGATCGCGCGGCCGCGGTTCGACGACGCGTTCGACCGGATTCGACACCGCGGCGCCTACTTCAGGCCGAGCACGGCCTTGCCCTGGTCGAAGCGGACATCGACCGGAATATTGCGGGCGCCCAGGCGCGCAAGGTCGGCGGACAACTGGGGCTGCAGCACGCCGAGCTGGGCGAGCAGTTGCTTGACGCCCGCGTAGTTGCCGTCGCCCTGCAGCTTGAGGATGTCGGCCGACAATTCATCCATCGCCTTGCGCATCTTCGCCATATCGACGCGATAGTGCCCGTTGGCATCGCGGCTGAACGCGCCGCGGTCGGCGAAGTAGTTGAAGCGGACCATGTTGGCCTGGCCGTGAGCTTCGGCGGCGCCCCAGCGCACCGAACGGAAAATGCCGGTGAGGAACGTCACATAGTAGTCCTCGAGCGAACCGCCGAGTTCGCCCTTCTCGTGCAGCCGGGTGATCATGTACAGCCCGAGGATGTCGGCCTTGCCTTCCTCCAGCCAGCTCGCCTGTTCCTTGAGCGCGTCACGCACCGTGCCCTTGCCGTCGAGCGTGTTCTTGATCCCCAGGCCGTGCGCCACCTCGTGGAACATGGTGTCGGCGAAGAACGCGTCGAACGTCACGTGCTTGCGCTGCTCCGGCACGATCAGTTCGTCGGCAATCGGCAGCATGATCCGGTCGAACTTGGCGCGCATCGCGTTCTTGAGCTGCAGCCGGCGCGTGCCTTTCTCGAGCTGCACCTGCTCGTCGTTCGGCAGGTTGATGGCGATGGTCTTGGAAGCTGCGTTGTTGTGCCCTGCGTAATAGGCGACGTCGTAAGCATTGAGGTCGGAATCGGTGCCGGGCTGTTCGGCCTTGTAGGCGTCCGGGACCGGCAGGCCGCGCTGCAGTTCCGGCAGCATGGCGGCATAGCGCTCGAGACGCTTGCTCCACTCCATGTCCTTGACCAGCACGTAGGCCTCGTACGCGGCCTTGTAGCCGAACAGCGCGTCTTCGTAGGTCTCGATCGGGCCGATCACCAGGTCGATGCGGTTCGACTTCATGTCGAGCCAGGCGCGATCGCTGGCGCGGTAGTCGTCGGTACGCAGCGCCTGCGCACGCAGCGACAGGTACCGCTTGAGGCCGGGGTCTTCCGCGAGCGCAGCCGCTTGTTCGAGCTTGAGCGCGGCCCTGGCGACGGCATCGCGGTATTCGACGTGGTACGGCACGACCTGCAACGCGCCCCTGGCGTCGCGCCGCAGCAGCGTGTATTCGCTGCGTGACTGCGGCAGGTTCGCTTGCTCGAATTCCTCGCGTGTCATGTCGTGCGGATAGAACTCCGCGCCGGCCGGCTTGGCGCCGACACCGGGCACGAACGGCGCGTTGTCGGCCAGCCGGTCCCACGGGCCATAGTTCAGCGCGACGAATTCACGGGTGCGCGGATCGGTGACGCCTCGCAGCAGCGCAGCGCGGTCGCCGTACGTCTGCCGCCAGTAGAGTTCATCCATGATCTCGCCGGCCTCGATGAAGAGACCCAGCATCTGTCGCTCGCTGGCGCTCAGGGACGACAGGTCCACGGCCAGCGTCACCGGTGCGTAGATCTCGGGCCGCACTGCCGTCATCGCTGGCGCTGCTTCCGGGGCGGCCTTTTCTCCAGCACCTGCCACGCCTGCCAGCAGCGCCATGGCCGCGATGCCTGTCTGCACCGCTCGTCGGATCATCGTCACAGTCGTCTCCTGGTGGTCATTTGTGGCCGAACAGCGCTTCGAGTTCGGCCTTGGCCTTGTCGGCCGCGCTCAGGGCCTCGGGTCGGTAGGCCGACGGTGTCGGCCGGAAGTAGTCACAGAAATTCGCTGCCTGCTTGTCCTTCACTTCCTCGGCAATGGTCTCGCGGCAGTGCTTGGCCTTGCCGGTGTCGTAGAACTCGCACATGCGGCAGACGTGCAGTTCCGCATGGCATGCCCGGCACTCCTCCAGTCGCCGCAGCGGCAGCGAATAGTCGGCGAGCGACGCTCCGCATTTCCAGCAGCGCAAGCCATTGTCCATCGATCGATCCCGGCGGTGTTTGGATCGCACCTTAGCTACGCTCCCATCCCGGCCTTGTCAATCAGCCGCAGTCGATTACGCTTGTGTTCCCGCTCCGTGGAATCCCGCATGGCCGTCCGCACCGTTCTCCGCATGGGTCATCCGTTGCTGCAGCGGGTCGCCGCCCCCGTCGCGCGCTTCGGTACCGCCGAATTGCGCCAGCTCGTGTCCGACATGGACGACACCATGCGCGCGCTGAACGGCGCCGGGATCGCCGCACCGCAGATCGGCATCTCGCTGCGGGTCGTGATCTTCGAAGTCACGCACAACCCCCGGTATCCTCAGGCCGAGCCCGTGCCGTATACGGTGCTGGTCAACCCGGTGCTGGATCCGCTTGGCGACGAGCGCGACGAAGCCTGGGAAGGTTGCCTGTCGGTGCCGGGTCTGCGGGGCCTGGTTTCCCGCCACACGAACCTGCGCTACCGCGGCTTCGACCTGGACGGCCGGCCGATCGACCGCACCGTGACGGGCTTCCATGCGCGCGTCGTCCAGCACGAGGTGGATCACCTGGACGGCATTCTCTATCCGCTGCGGGTCGCCGACATGCGCCTGTTCGGCTTCGAAGACGAACTGTTCCCGGACCGGAGCGTCCTGCCGCCCGACTGACCCGGCCACCCGCAGGAGCAGCCGCATTTGGCGCAACGAATTGCGCATCTTCCCTATATCTGTGGCGCGAATCGCGTCCGATCCTTGGGCAGTGTCCCAGGGAAGATGGCGATGAACCGCAACCTCCAGAACAAACAGGTCGAGTCGCTGCAAGCGGCCATGCGCGCACGGCAAGCCCAGCTGCGCGAGGAAATCCGCCAGGCGCTGATCAAGAGCGATTCGGAACACTATCTGCAGATCGCCGACTCGGTGCGGGAACTCGAGGACGAGTCGTTCGCCGACCTGATCGTGGACGTCGGCCTCGCCGAAATCGATCGCGACCTCGACGAACTGCGCGCGATCGATGCAGCGCTGCTGCGCGTGGCGGATGGCAGCTACGGCATCTGCGAAACCTGCGACAAGCCGATCGATGTAAAGCGGTTGAACCTCACGCCACAGGCATTGCGCTGCATCGACTGCCAGACGCTCTTCGAACGCACGCACTTCCAGAAGACGGGCCACACGCTCTGATCGCCGTCGCCCGCGCTGCGCCCGACCTGCCCAGCGGGGGCACGGGAGACGCGAGAATCAGGCCTGCCGCCATGCCGCGTCGTAGTTCTGCCCGTACTGCAGGATCCGCTCCAGCACGGCGTCGTACCCCATGCCGCAAGCGAGCGCAGAGGTCGCGAAGTCCTCGATCTGGGCCAGGTTGGGATTCGCATTCGCCTCGAGCACGTACACCGCGCCGTCCGGCTTCAGTCGCAGATCGATGCGCGCATACCCGCTGAGCGACAGCGCGCGATAAATGCGCCGCACCAGCGTCGCCAGCCGCGGCGACAGGCCGTTCGGCAGGTCCTGCGCGGGACCCGTGCCGATACCGTGCCGCACCTGGTACTTGCGGTCCCACTTCACCTTGCGCGTCGCGATCGACATCACGTCGGGCAGCGTGCCGAAATTGAGTTCCCACACCGGCAGGGTCGTGAGCCTCTCGTTGCCCATCACGCCGATGTAGAGTTCGCGCCCCTCGATGTATTCCTCGACCAGCGCGTCCGAATTCGTCTGTTCGTGGATGAACTCGACGCGCTCGCGCAGCTTCTGGCTGTCGTAGACGATCGAGGCCTGCGAGATGCCGAGCGAGGCATCCTCGGTGGCCGACTTGACGAACAGCGGAAACTTGAGCTTGCGCGGCTCGACGTAGCGGCGCTTGCGCGGCAGCAGCGCGTAGCGCGCGGTGGGAATGCGGTGGTAGGCGAGAATCTGCTTCGACAGCACCTTGTCGCGCGAGATCATCATGCCGCGCGGGTTGCAGCCGGTGTACGGCAGCCGCATCAGCTCGAGAAAAGCCACCACGTACTGGTCGTACGTGACGATGCCCTGGAACTCCTCGAGCAGGTTGAAGGCAATGTCAGGCTTCCACTCCATGATCGTGGAGCGCAGTTCGGCCAGGTTGTCGCCCATGCCGAGCACCCTCACCTCGTGCCCCATCGCCTTCAGCGACGAGGTCACGTCGTACTCGGTGCGCCACTCGTCGATTTCCTGGGGCGAGTAGCCGTCGGTGGACTCGGGGGGCACCAGCGTTTCATGCACGAGCACCAGCACGCGCAGGGGCTTCTTGGTCATAGGGCGTAGTTCTCGCGATCCCGCAACAGCATCTCGAGCATGATGCGTTCGAGCATCACCAGCACCGCACGCTTGGTGTCGCGCTGGTTGTGACTGAGCCGCAGCTTCATGACACGCGCGCGCTGGGTCGCTATTTTCAGGACGTGCTGCACCAGGTACGGGTGCATTCTCGCACGACGGATCATCAGGCGCTCGACCTGCGGCTGCACCTTGCGCAGGAACCGGCTGGCCTGCGGGCCGTCCGGATGATCCTCCGCGGTGCCGAACACGCGCAGCAGGCGTCGATCGTAAGTGCGCGCGGTGTTGAGCTCGTAGCGACGCTGCTTGCGCCGATAGTGTTCGCGCAGCGTGCGGGTGTTCTCGGCCAGCGGCTCGATGACGTCGCGGTTCAGGCAGACCGCACGCTTGCCATGCAGGTTGCGCATCGTCGCGTCGACGTACTCGAGCTTGCGCAGCGCGGGCCAGCCGGCGTACTGACTGCGCCAGCGCGAATTGCGCGGCAGCCAGACGGCGAACGTTTCGGCAAAATCTTCGGTGGGATGGCTCTGCGCGTACCAGTGGCCTAGGTGCAGCACGAACCGGCGGCTGGCCGGTCGCGGGAAATACCGCGACGGATAGCGACGCGAGGCCTTGCCGAAAGTGTCACGCCAGGTCTTGCGTCGCCGCAGCCCGAACGCGGTGTCGATCGCATGCCCGGTCTCGTGGCGCAGGATGCGCATCAGCCACTTGTCGTTGCCACCCTCGACCTCGCGCATGAAGCGCCGTTCGAGGCGCTGCAGCCGTGGGTGCGCCAGGTAGAACGGCATGGCGATGCCGGGGATGCCGTCCGGCGAGAACCATTCTTCGGACAGCCAGACGTGCGGACGGAAGCGGATGCCCTTGAGCCGCAATTCCTCGTACAGGCGCAGCACCGCCTGGTCGAGGCCCGACCGCGCAAGGGACAGGCGCAGGTCGCAGAGGCGCATGTCGAGCAGCGCTTCATCGTCGAGACGCGTCCACGCGGGTTCGCGCAACCGGCGCCGACGCGGTTTCACGTCGTGACTCCGCCAGTCGCCGCAAGGCGCGCAACGCAGCGCTCGACCGCAACGTCGAGTTGCTCGCGGCCCGCGAGCCGACCGAGCTTGTCCGCGGGCAGCGCGTCGATACCGTGCTGCAGGCCGAAAATCGTGCCTACGAGCCCGGCGACCAGGGCTGCATCGTCGCGCACGCTGCGTCTTGCCGCGGCGATGGCCGCATCGAAATCCTGCGCATCGCCGGCGATACGACGCGCGAGCGCGAGGGCCTGCACCACGTCGATCGTGCCACGAGTTGCACTGGTGTCCCCGGCAGCCGACGCAGCGGCAACCACGGCCTGCACGTCTTTGCGCAGCGGCCTGGCAGTCCAGCAACCGGGCACGGGTTCGGGGACGGCCTGCAGCCAGTCCTGCGCCGGCTGGCCGCGCAGCGCGCAAAGCAACATCGCCGAATAGGCGCGGCAGGTGTCGAGGATCTGGGGCGACTGGTGCGTAGTGCGCGCGCACTCGGCGGCAAGCGCGATGGCGGCTGCGGCATCGTTGCCCGCGAACAGCGCGGCGGCCAGGACGCGCGGCAGGCTCGTCGCCGCGGCGTCCTTCGGGTCGTGCGAACCAGCCACCGGCAAGCCCCGCCAGCGGAAGATCGCGAGGGCTTTCGCGACGTCGGGCGAAACGTGAGTTTCGCCGGGCTGGCCCCTGGCCGACAGGTGCCCGTCCTTGAACCAGCGCCAGTAGCGCTCGATCTGGTCCCGCGCATCGCTGCGCCCCAGGGTATCCAGGCTTTCCGCAAGGCAGAGCGCGAGCGACGTATGCTGCGACCACGCCAGCGGCGAGGTCTTCGTTGCCACGGCTGCGCTCATTGCACCAAGCGCGTCGCCCAGCGCGAGACCGAACCACCCTCCGCGCACGCGCTGCTCCAGCGCAAGATCCCTGGCCGGCCGCATCAACTTTGCGCCGCGCATGGCACCCTGCACTCCTGGCTGCAGGGGTTGCCACGCGCGCACGAATTCGGCTTGCTCGTCGGTTTCCGGCACCTGCGCCCACGACCTCGATTGCCGGCATTGCTGCCAGTAATCGCCCAGTTCGGCGAGCGCCGCCGCACCCCCGCCCGGATTGCGTTCGGCCAGCCAGCAGCCGGCGACCATGGCGCTGCGGCCGATGCCGGCCCGGCAGTGCAGGTACACGCAGTGGCCGGTCGCGAGGGCGTCGTCCAGCGCCGCCAGGATTCGACCCATGGTCGCGCGGTCGGCAGGGACACCGTGGTCGGTGATCGGCTGGCGCAAATAGCTGACGCGCCGCCCCGCCGGTGTTTCGAACGGCAGGTGCATGTCGTAGGCGGGACTCTCGTCCGGCTCGGTCAGGTCGATGAAGCAGGTTATGCCGGCCTCGAGGAATCGCCGCAGCCGATCCATCGACCGGGCGCGCGACCGCGAACCCGGATGTTCGCCCACCAGGAAGCGGCCCGGCACGACCCAGTACGTGGTGTCGATGGGGCGTGGCCGGGTCCAGTCGGGTCCGGCGCTGGCTGCTGGCGTCTTCGGCGTCATTGCCACCATGATAAGGCAACGGGGTGCGGCTGCCGGTGCGGCTGTGAGAGACTTGGGCCAATTCCCCAGGGGGAGACCCTCGTGCTGAAACAGCTGGCAGCCCGTAAATCGTTGGCTGCGATGACTCGCGAAATCGAATCCGGGCCCAAGCTGAACCGCGTACTGGACCGCCGAGCACTGACCTCCGTCGGCCTCGGCTCGATGATCGGCAGCGGCATATTCGTGCTGACGGGCACCGTGGCCGCACAGCACACAGGTCCCGCCGTCACGCTCGCCTTCCTCGTGGCCGCCATCGGCTGCGGCCTGGCCGCGCTCTGCTATGCCGAGCTGGCCTCGATGATCCCGATATCCGGCAGCGCCTACAGCTATACGTACGCGACGCTCGGCGAGGGCGTCGCCTGGTTCGTCGGCTGGAACCTCGCGCTGGAATATGTGATGTCGGGCGCGGCCGTCGCGGTCGGATGGTCCGGCTACGTCGTCAACCTGCTGGCCGAGTTCGGCCTCCATCTGCCCGACGCGCTCACCAACGCGCCGCTTGGCAAAGGTGCGGACAACCACCTGGTGGCGACGGGCGCCCTGGTCAACGTACCGGCGGTGCTCATCGTCGCGCTGCTCACCTGGGTGTGCTACGTCGGTGTGAAGCATTCGACACGCGTCAACAACGTGATGGTGATCATCAAGGTCCTGATCATCGTCCTGTTCATCGCAGTCGGCATCAAGTACGTCACACCCGACCTCTGGCAGCCCTACCTTCCCGCCAACACGGGCACCTCGGGACATTTCGGCTTCAGCGGCATCATGCAGGGCGCTGCGATCATTTTCTTTGCCTACATCGGCTTCGACCAGGCCGCGACGACGGCGCAGGAAGCCCGCAATCCGCAGCGCGACGTGCCGTGGGGCATCATCGCCGCACTGATCATCTCGACGACGCTGTACGTCGCGATGTCTGCGGTGATGACGGGCATGGTGTCGTACACGGAACTCAACGTCGCCGCGCCGGTCGCAGTCGCGCTCGACGCGCATCCGGAACTGAAGTGGCTTGGCCTGCCGGTGAAGATCGGCGCAATCGTGGGACTCACGTCGGTGATCCTGATGTCGCTGCTCGGCCAGCCACGCATTTTCATGGCGATGTCGCGCGACGGCCTGCTGCCGCCGTCGATGCAGAAGGTGCACCCGAAATACCGCACGCCGCACGTGGCTACGATCGTCACCGGCGTGGTGGCCGCGTTCTTCGCCGGCGTCTTTCCACTCGACGTGCTGGGTGAACTGATCTCGATCGGCATCCTGCTTGCGTTCACCGCAGTGTGCGCCGGCGTCGTCGTGCTGCGTCGGACGCAGCCCGACACGCCGCGTCCGTTCCGTGTGCCGTTCGCCACCTTCACTGGCGTGGCTGGCGTGTTCGTCTGCCTCGCCATGACGGCCTTCCTGCCGCACGACACGTGGGTCCGGCTGGCGGTGTGGACGGGAATCGGTTTCCTGATCTACTTCCTGTACGGCTACAAGCATTCGCGGATCCGGCAGCAGGCCTGACCTGCACGCCTGAAGCGTCCGGTGGCGGCTGTTCGACGCCATTGGCGCTCGTGCTGATTCGGAGCGGCAGGCTGGAGATGGGTCCGAGGAGCGGGATGGGGCGTCCGATCCGGTAGTTCTTTCGCCCCGCCCGGAAAAATGCGGGGCAAAGAACTACCGGATCGAACGCTCGATGACACGCGCCTGAGCAATTTCCCGGCGCGCCGGAAAATTGCACGGCGCAAGTAGCCTCGAAGATGCGCCTACGGACGGTGTGGCACGCGGCCAAGCTGCAGCCGGCCGGGCGAATACAGAGCCGCAGAAGTCGCGGCGCGGCCGCAGGCAAGATCCAAGACCCAGTCGGCAAATTGTGTTGGCAATCATCCGCCGACCTCCGGTCCCTTGCCTGCGTGCCGAAAGCGGACCGTGTACGCGAAAGAACGACCCACTTACGACCTTCGGCAGTACACGAAAGACGGCCGGCGATGAGTGGCTTCTGTCAAAGGCACTCTTCCACGTACTGCGTCGGCTCCGCATACCCGAAGCAATAAGTTGAGACGACTCCGTCGCGGGTCTCAAATCGCAGAGCGAACCGATGATCCGACGAAAAATAGGTCAGGTACAAATCTGGCAGGCCAGCGTAAAATTGCGGCTCCTCTTTCAAAGCAACGCCGTAGAGTTTCCGCACAACGTCGACCTTGTCGCCAACACGTGCGCCGCGAAGCGTAGGGATTGACGGGCTATCCACATCGATCCGTACGACCCGCCCTTCTTGGACCATCGCGCTAAACGATGAGGAACTATCGCCTGGTGCGTAGAAGCATCCAACTTCGTCGGGGAATTCGGGCGCAACCGGATGACCCAATACGGCCCCCAATTCGTCAGCCGTCATACCGATGCGTACCGCCCCAACACCCATGAAGCTGGCACGCGGAGAGTCGGCCGCTACGGCTGCCGCACAGCCCAGCAGCACGGTCAACGATGTGATGAATACCCGCATCGCACTGGTCGGATCGAATGTCCTTTTCTTGCCGATTCTACTCACGGGCGACCGGCGGCTCACGACCCGGAGCGGTCATAGATTGCGCCGAATGGCGGAAGCTCAACGTCGGAATCAAGCCGCGCCGCGTAGCGGCGTCGGCTTGAATGAATGGTTAGACCGCACTGCGAGGCTGCTCGCATGTGGCGGTGATCAGACCGGGCGCTTCCAGAGCGGAGGCACAATCCTTCCGCGCCTTGCCGCCATGACCAACATCACGATTCCCGTCGCAGTGCACAGGAC
>Ga0209253_10000999_pt1 | contig 24769 bp, 21 predicted proteins | sample FrelakmetBRP12BR_FD_187145 | JGI IMG/M metagenome (GOLD analysis project Ga0209253, IMG submission 187145) | Freshwater lake sediment microbial communities from the University of Notre Dame, USA, for methane emissions studies - BRP12 BR (SPAdes)... | ecosystem: Environmental > Aquatic >...
GGCAAGAAGAGGCCACGCAGTGGAAGAAGAAAGGGGCCGCCCACCCGCCGGGCAAACAATGGACCTAGAATAGGGGGTCATGCCGGAGCCGTTCGTCCACCTCCACCTCCACTCGCACTACTCGCTGCTGGACTCAGCCGTGAAGCTCGACGAGCTCATGCGCCAGGTCAACGAGCACGGCGTGCCTGCGGTTGCCCTCACCGACCACGGCAGCCTCTTCGGTGCCTACGAGTTCTACAGCGCGGCGCGAAAGGCGGGCATCAAGCCGGTGCTCGGGTGCGAGGCCTACGTCGCGCCGGGCAGCCGGAAGGAGCGTACCGGCAATCCCTTCGGTTCACGCAGGCCCTACCACCACCTCGTTCTGCTGGCCGAGAACCAGCGCGGCTGGAACAACCTGATGCGTCTGGTGACCACCGCGTACCTCGACGGCTTCTACCACCGCCCGCGAATCGACAAGGAGTTGCTGGCTGCTCACGCCGACGGGCTCATCGGCCTCTCGTCGTGCCTCTCGGGCGAAGTCGCCGCCAGGCTTCTGTCCGGCGACGAGAAGGGGGCGCTGCAGGCGGCCGAGGAGTACCGTGAGATCCTGGGGGCTGACGATTTCTTCCTCGAGGTCCAGGAGCACGGCCTTCGCGACGAGCCCGTGGTGCGGCAGGGGATCCAGCGCATTTCGGAGAAGACCGGCCTGCCTGTGGTGGCGACCAACGACTGCCACTTCCACCGCCGGGAGGATGTCGAGGCGCACCGGGTCCTGATCGGGATCGGCCAGAACAAGACCCTCGCGGAGATGGCCCGCGACTACGCCTACAACGACGAGTTCTACGTCAAGTCGCCGGCCGAGATGGCGCGGCTCTTTGGCGACCAGCCCGGAGTCCTCGCCCGAACGAAGGAGATCGCCGACCGCTGCCACGTGACGTTCCCCGAGGGCGAGTTCTACCTTCCGCGCTACCCGGTACCCGACGGCAAGCTGCCCGACGACTACCTCGAGGAGCTCGCCCGCGAAGGGCTCGAGCGGCGCCTCGCCGATGGCCGAAAGCGGCGGAACCCCGAAGCGGAGTACCGGTCACGCCTCGAGACCGAGCTCGCGATCATTCACTCGATGGGGTTCGATGGGTACTTCCTGGTCGTGTGGGATTTCATCAAGTATGCGCGCGAGCACGCCATCCCGGTCGGGCCGGGGCGGGGCAGCGCGGCCGGTTCGCTGGCGGCGTACTCCCTGCGCATCACCGACATCGACCCGCTCGAGTACGACCTGCTGTTCGAGCGCTTCCTCAACCCCGACCGCGTCTCGATGCCCGACATCGACATCGATTTCTGCCAGCGTCGGCGCGATGAGGTGATCGGCCACGTGCGCGCCGTCTACGGCGATGAAAACGTCTCGCAGATCGCCACCTTCAACATCCTGCAGGCCCGCTCGTGCATTCGCGACGTGGGCCGCGTCATGGGGATGTCGTTCGGCGAGACCGACCGCATCGCCAAGCTTGTGCCGGAGGGAGTCAGCGTCACGCTGGACAGCGCGCTGCGCGACTCGCCGCGTCTCGCGGAGGCCGTCAGGGCCAGTGCCGACGTCGCGCGCCTGTTCGAGATCGGGAAGCGGCTCGAGGGGCTCGCGCGGCACTGCGGGATGCACGCGGCCGGCGTGGTGATCGCCCCGAGGCCCGTGCGCGAGATCGTGCCGCTGTATCGCACCTCCAGGGACGAGATCGTCACCCAGTTCGACAAGGACGTGATCGAGAAGCTCGGCCTCTTGAAGATGGACTTCCTGGGGTTGAAGACCCTCACGGTGATCGACGACTGCCTGCACAGCCTGGAGGCCGCGGGGATCCCGGTGCCGGACTTCGGCCTCTCGAGCTTCGACGACCCCAAGGTCTACGACCTCTTCTGCGCAGGGGACACCGACGGGATCTTCCAGTTCGAGTCGTCCGGCATGCGCGACCTGCTGCGAACGGTGCAGCCGCGCAAGTTCGAGGAGCTGGCCGCCCTCAACGCCCTGTACCGCCCGGGCCCGATGCAGTGGACCGCCGAGTACGCGGACCGCAAGCACGGACGCCAGCCGATCACCTACATCTTTCCGGAGCTCGAGGAGATCCTGGCCGAGACCTACGGCGTCATCGTGTACCAGGAGCAGGTGATGCGCATCGCGGTGAAGATCGCGGGCTTTTCGATGGCCCGCGCCGACACCCTTCGCAAGGCGATGGGCAAGAAGATCAAGGAGCTCATCGACGAGCAGGGGAACCACTTCATCGCCGGGGGTGTCGCCAAGGGCCACCCGAGGGAGAAGGTCGCCGCTCTCTGGCGGCAAATCGTGCCTTTCGCGCAGTACGGCTTCAACAAGTCGCACTCGGTCGCCTACGCCTACGTCGCCTACCAGACCGCCTACCTGAAGGCCCACCACCCGCTCCACTTCTGGGCCGCGATGCTCTCCAGCGAGGTTGCGAACAGCGACAAGCTCGCGGCCTACGTGGCGATGCTCGGCGCCTCGCACCTGAGGGTTCTCGGCCCGGACATCAACGCCTCACAACTCGCCTTCACGGTGGAGGGGGACGCCATCCGGGTCGGCTTGGCCGCCGTTAAGGGAGTGGGGGAGGGCGCGAGCCAGGCGATCGTTGACGCGCGCGGCAGGGTCGGGCGGTTCAAGAGCGTCTCGCACGTGCTCCGGACCGTCGGGGAGCGCGCGATCAACCGAAAGGTCGTGGAATGCCTAGTGAGGGCCGGCGCCTTCGACTCGGTGCACCCCGACCGCGGCGCGGTGCTCGCGAGCCTGGACAAGCTCGTGGACCAGGCGGCACGCCAGAGGCAGGCGCTCGAGGTCGGCCAGGGCTTCCTCTTCGCTCTCGACGATGAGGAGGTTGAGCCTTCGGTCGCTGGGTCCGGCGGCGTGAGCACGGAGGAGACGCTGCGCGGCGAGCGGGAGACGCTCGGTTTCTACCTCTCCGGCCACCCCCTCGACCGCTGGGCGGGGGTTCTCAAGGAGCTGCGAGCGACCCCGGTCAGCGGTCTCTCGGAGCTCGTCGCGAGCGGCGCCGACCGCGCGGTCGTGGGTGGGCTCATCGCCGGGTTGAAGGCAAGGCCGATCAAGGAGGGTCGCAGCCAGGGCCGCCGCATGGCGTCGTTCACACTCGAGGACCAGACCGGTGCGGTGAGGGTGGTCGCCTTCCCGGACGCCTACGAGCGTTACGAGAAGTGCCTTGTTGACGGCATGTCGGTGCTGGTCACGGCCACGCTGCGGGCGAGCGATGCGGAGCACGCCGAGCTGGCCCTCGAGGAGGCGATGCCCCTCGAGGGGATCGAGGCGCGCAAGGCGAGCGCCCTGCGAGTGGAGCTCGACCTCGAGCGGTTCGCCGACAAGGACGCGCTCGAGCAGCTGCACGAGCTTTTCCTGCGCCACGAAGGCCGCATGCAGCTGCGGCTGCGCCTGGTGGGTGGCGCGTGGCAGGCGGAGGTCGTCCCGAACCGCATACTCGGTGTCGACCCTACGACGCTGGTGCCGGCGCTCACGGCCCTCCTCGGCCCCGGCAGGGTCGAGTACGTGTTCTCCAGCAACGGCGCCTGAGGCCCGACCCACGAGCTTGCGCGGTTCGGCACGATCGCGTAGCCTTGGGACTCCCGCGGCACTTCCGCGAGGCCTCGGAGGCAATTCATGAGCACAACCGTGGCGACGAGCGCCCAGCTCATCCGGCTCGAGGAGACGTACGGCGCCCACAACTACCACCCCCTTGACGTGGTGGTCAGCCGCGCGCGGGGCGTGTGGGTGTGGGACGTGGAGGGGAACAAGTACCTCGACTTCCTTGCCGCCTACTCGGCGGTGAATCAGGGGCACTGCCATCCCAAGATCGTGGCCGCGCTGAAGGAGCAAGCGGAGCGCGTGACGCTGACTTCGCGAGCTTTCCGCAACGACCAACTCGGGCCGCTGTGCGAAGAGTTGTGCCGGCTCACCGGCTTCAGCCGTTTCCTCCCAATGAACACCGGCGCCGAAGCGGTGGAGACCGCGATCAAGGCGGCGCGGAAGTGGGCGCACACGGTCAAGGGTGTGCCCGACGACAGGGGCGAGATCCTTGTCTTCGAGGGGAACTTTCACGGCCGCACCACGACGATCGTCGGCTTCTCCTCGGAGGAGCAGTACCGCAAGGGGTTCGGGCCGTTCACGCCGGGCTTCCGGCTGCTGCCGTACGGCGACGCTCAGGCCGTCGAGAAGGCGATCACGCCCGAGACCGTGGCGATCCTGGTCGAGGCGATACAGGGGGAGGGCGGCATCAGAATCCCGCCCGCGGGCTTCCTGCGCAGGCTCCGCGAGATCGCCACCGCCAACAGGGTTCTGCTGGTCCTCGACGAGATCCAGTCGGGCCTGGGCCGGACCGGCAAGCTCTTCTGCTACGAGCACGAGGGGATCAGGCCCGACATCGTCGTGATCGGCAAGGCGCTCGGAGGCGGGACCGTGCCGGTCTCCGGCATCCTGTCCGACGACGAGGTCATGAGCGTGTTCAAGCCCGGGGACCACGGCTCCACCTTCGGCGGCAACCCGCTGGCGTGCGCTGTGGCGCACGCGGCAATCCGCGCGCTGGTGGACGAGGGCATGATCGAGAACTCGGCCCGCCTGGGGGACTACTTCCTGCAGCGCCTGCTCGCGCTGAAGTCCCCGCACGTGAAGGAGGTCCGCGGTAGGGGTCTCTGGATCGGGGTCGAGCTGAAGCCGGAGTCCGGAGGCGCCCGGAGGTTCTGCGAGGCGCTCCAGAAGCAGGGACTGCTCTGCAAAGAGACTCATGTCAACATCATCCGTTTCGCCCCGCCGCTGGTGATCACCCGAGAGGAGATCGACTGGGCGGTGGAACGGATTGCCAAAGTACTTAGCTAACACAACTTCGATGTAGAACGACGCCCCGACCTCTGCCGGGGTGTCGTGTCTTGCCGGCCAACGCGCGCGCGGTCTGCACGCCGACGTCGCGAAGTGGACGGAGTGCTAGGTGCGAAGGGTCGTGTGGCGGTTGATCGCCAGCAGCGCGAACACCACCGTGGGCGTCCAGGCCGCGAGCACGGGCGGCACCAGGGACGCCTCGCCGAGCCTGATGATGAAAGCCATGAGCCCGAAGTAGGCCATCCCGAGCACCAGCGCGAGGGCGATCCCTCCCACGGCGCCGCGGCGGCCTGCGCGGAAGGCGAAGGGAAGCGACAGCCATGCCAGCAGCACCATGCTCAGGGGATAGGCGACCTTCTGGTGGAGCTGTACCGTGAGCCTGTCCACTCTGTAGCCCGCGGCGCGCAGCGTGGCGATGTAGTCGTCGAGCTCCCCGAAGCTCATCTGCTGCGGCCTCCGGTACTCGCGGCCGAAGTACGCGGGAGGCACGGGCAGGGGCAGGTCCACCGGACCGGTGTGGCGGATGAACTCGGGCGTTGCGTCAGCCATGAACGTCCGCGACCACGCCCCCTCCGCAACCCAGTGGCCGTCCTTGTAGGTCGCGCGCTTGGCCATGAAACGGGTCCGTAGATTGAACCTGGCGTCGAACACGTACACCGAGGGGCGAATGAGGGTGAGGGTGTCAGGGTCGAACTGGAGGAAGTTCACGAGGGTGCGGCCATCCGGCAGGAACACGAACGGGCGGTCGGTGGAGCGGTAGGAGCGGGCCACCTTGCGCCCCTTGATCACGTCCTCGAGCTTTTGCTTCGAGCGCTCTGCCCGCTGGGTCACGTAGTCGTCCAGGAGGAAGAGCCCGGCTCCCGTGGCGATCCCAAACAGGAGCAGGGGAAGCGCCACGCGACTCAGGGAGATGCCGGCCGCCTTGAATGCGGTCGTCTCGTTGTGGCGCTCGAGCACCGTCGCGGTGGCGAGGAAGGCGATCAGGAAGGCGAGGGGAAGCGTGTCGTGCACGATCTGCGGTAGCGAGAAGACGTAGAACGACACCACGGCGACCAGCGGCACCACGTTCCTTCGGATGTCCTCGAGGTTCTCCGAGAGGTTGATTGTGATCCAGAGGCCACAGACCGCTATGAGCACCAGGACGAGGAACCCCGCGCACTGGCGCAGCAGGTGGCGGTCCAGGACGCCGATGGTGAGGGGGAGCCGGGGCACGACCTCGCCGCCCGCCGCGGCCCGGCCGTTGTTGCGGCTGCCGACCAGGCTCGCGATCCCGATCGCAACGTGGCGGCGGGCTTCTCCGAGCGCCGAGCCGACCCCGCGGAGCATGCGGGGCCAGGCGAAGAGGCCGCCTTCGCCGCGGACCGCTCGAGAGGCTCGGCGGAACAGGGCAGCCGCCAACCCGACAAGCACAAGGTTCGGGAGCCACACACCGAGCGCGACCGGGACCTTGCCGGCCGTGGCCAGCAGGTCGCCGTTGTTGAGGAGCACGTAGTAGAGCACCACGAGCCCCACCGAGATCGTGAGGCCGAAGCTCCTCCCGCCCCGGCGGTTACGGGTGCCGAGCGGGAAGGCCACAAGGGCGAACGCGATGGCGGCGGCGGGGATCGCCACCCGCTTGTGAAGCTCCACCAGGGTCTCTCGGGTGTCCTCGGTCCTCGGACCCTGTGCGGCCCGGACCCGCTCCAGGAGCTCCTCCGTGCGCGTCTCCCGGACGCCCAGCCTCCTGCGCTCACCGCGATCTACAGTCGGCTGCTTGAGCCGGATCTTCAGCTCGTTGTTGTCGTTCTTGCGATAGGAGTCGGGCGAGTCGGGGCGGAGCAGGTGGGTGGTGGTGTCCTGGAGGTTGAGCCACGCCGTGCCGGCCCGGGGGTCGATCACGAGGTCCCCGCTGTCGGCGGTGACCAGGCTCTCCTGCATCGCGTCGGTGGAATCGAAGAGCAGCACACCGTGCCAGCGGCCGGTACCCCGATCGATCTTGTCTACGAAGAGGAGCTGGCCTGGGAAGTCCTCGGCAAACACGTGCTGCTCGACCGCCGCGCTTGCCGCCGAGAGGGCGATACGGCGGGTCGTTTCGGAGAGCTTCGCGTTCGACCGCGGCATGATCACCAGCATCATCACCATGTCCACGCCACAGACGATGCCTGCCGCCATGACCAGCGGCCGCGCCACCCGACGGAGGGGCACGCCTGAGGCCTGCATCGCGACCAGCTCCGAGTCTGCGGCCCAGCGGGAGGCCGTCATCAGCACCGCGAACAGAGTGCCCATCGGGAGCGTGAGGGCCAGAATGTTGGGAACCCCGAGCAGCAGCAGCCGCCCGCCGGTGAGCGCGGGCACGTCGTGCGAGATGAAGAGGTCGGCCAACACGAACAGCGCCCTGATCAGGAGGATGAACGTGCTCACGCCCGTGGCCAGCAGGAGGGTCGGCAACATCTCCAGGAGCAGGGCGCGGTTGACGATCAGGCGGTGCCGCCGTGCCATCACACCCGATAGTACGGGAGCAGACCGGCTCAAGCCACCGGGCTCTGGGCCACCCCAAGAAGGGGGCGGACCTAGGCGGATTTCAACACTGTCTTCCACAGGGGTGTCGCATTCCACAGCAAGGCGGTGAGCTGAAAGGTCCGATAAGATATATTATGTTAAATTACTTGCGATCCCTCGACTACAACCGACAGCAAAAGCCGGGCAACCGTCTCAAGTGACCGGTTCGATTCCCTGCCTGGGCTGCTGGCGGGGCTATTTCCTGGGTTTCTCTTGGCGTTGCGGGTGCGTGGCCGGGACAAGTCGTTGGTCGAGATCCCCCGACCGGAGCTGCTCAAGGAAAGCCTCGAGGCTCGCGATCACCTCGTCCCTTGAGATTCCGGGCTGGCGGATGGTCAGCGAGAGCCTGACCGGCGAGTTTGGGGTGGTGCGCAGCCGGATCTGCAGGGGCCTGAACCGTCCCTGCCCCGCTGTGGAATCGTCGTCCGAGCTGTCGAGACGGTCCGGCGATTCGCCTGCGCGGCCGTGGAGGGCGCTCGCCCTGGCCGCTTCACGGTCGAGGTTCTCTTCGGCGATCTCCTGGACGAGGCGCTCCATCTCGTCGATCGTGGAGGCCCGGGCGATCAGCAACAGGACGGATTTTGCGGTGATGTCGGCGTGCCGACAGAGGTCCTGGATCGCCGGAGGTATGGCGAGGAGCTTCAACGACTCCGTCACGGTGGTGCGCGACTTCCCGATTGCGGTCGCGACCTGCTCGTGGGTGTACCTGTACTTCTCGACCAAGGTGCGATACCCCTCCGCCTCCTCGAAAGGCGAAAGGTCCTTACGCTGCAGGTTCTCGATCAGGGCCAGCTCGAGGGCTTCCTGGTCGGTCGCGGACATCTCGACGCATGGGACCTCCTCGAGGCCGGCCTCGACGGCGGCGTGAAAGCGGCGCTCGCCGGCGATGAGCTGGTACTTCTTGGTGCCCGGGATGATGCGGACCAGGAGGGGCTGGAGAACGCCGCGGGCGCGGATCGATGCCGTGAGCTCTGCGAGGTCGCCGAGGTTGGATCTCGGCTGCTCACGATTGGTCTCGATCTGCCCGACCGGGATCATGAAGCCCACCGCGGTGATCGCGTTGTTCGCGAGTTCATCGACGAAATGCCGGTCATGGCGCATCTTGCGGAACTCAGGTAAGCCCTTGCGGCTAGACACGTTCCATGACCTCCTCGCAGAGCGCGTAGTACTCGATGGCGCCACTCGAATGCGGCGCATGCTCGAAGATCGACACCCGGTACGCGGGACTCTCCTCCAGCCGCACGGAACGGGTGACGGAGGTGCGGAAGACCTTGTCCCCGAACACCTGGGTGATCTGCTCGTGGATGTCGCGAGCCAGCACCGTGCGCCTGTCGTGGAGCGTGATCAGCACCCCCAGAATCTGCAGGTCGGGGTTTGCGCGCACTTTGATCTTCTCCACGGTTTCGAGGAGGTCGTCGGTGCCCTCGAGGGCGAAGTACGACGACTGGATCGGTATCAGCAGGTGGGTGCACGCCACCATCGCGTTGACCGTTATCAGGCCGAGCGTGGGCGGGGTGTCCACGATGATGTACTCGTATTTTGGGATCACCTCCTGGAGGCGGTCCTTGAGACGGAAGTGGGCGTCCAGCTCCCCTACCATCGAGGTCTCCAGCTTCGCCAGCGCGATCCGGGCAGGCGCCAGGTCGAGGTTCTCCACGTTCGTTGGCACGATGACCTGGGAGATGGGGACCCCCTCCACCATGACGTCGTACATCGACCGCGCGAGGGTGTGCTGATCGATGAACGACATGGTGGTGTTGCACTGGGGATCGAGATCCACGAGCAGCGTGTGGATCCCTTTGAGAGCCAGAGCGGCGGCAAGGTTGATGGCCGTCGTTGTCTTGCCCACCCCACCTTTTTGATTGGCGATGGTGATGATCAACGTGCCCCCCGCGTCCTCGGGCGAACTAGCGACCTCGGCACTGTATCGGGGCCGTCCAAATGCTGTCAACTATTCGTTCCGCAGAGCCGCGCCCATCCTTTCCCCCCGTGCGCGCTCGGGGGCCCCCCTGTTCCCCCGTGCGTCTTTCTCGGGATGCCTGCTTTGCAACGGATACAAGGGTGCTGCGCAGCTGCGAGCCCCGTGTGTGGCGAGATAGAGTCGGACTCGCTTGTTCTTCTGATGTGGCCGGGTGCCGGCAACTCGCGCGAGAGCGCTACATCTTGTACTTCCCGAGCTGCTCCGGGGTGAGCGACTCGAGCCACTCGCGCAGCCGCGCTTCTTGATCCTCGCCCTCGCGGAAGTCGAGGGCGTGCGCGTCGCGGAACACCGACTCGGCGACGCGGATCGGGGCGTGGCAGCGCAGCGCGAGGGCGATGGCGTCGGAAGGCCTGGCGTCCACCTCGACCAGCGTACCCTGGGCGCCGCGGAGCAGGATCTTGGCGTGGAAGGTGTTCTCGACCAGGCTGTGCACCACGATCCCCTCCACGCGAGCGCCGAGGGCGGCGATTGTGGCGCGCAGGAGGTCGTGGGTCATCGGGCGCGGCGTCTCGACACCCTCGAGCTGCAGCGCAATCGCGTTGGCTTCGAAAACCCCGATCCAGATCGGGAGGAACAGGTTCTCGTCGGGCTTCTTGAGGATCACGATCGGCGTGTTCGACACGGGGTCGAGGATGAGGCCTCTGATCTCCACCTCGAGCTGCGCCGTCACGGCGTCGCGGTTCTCACTCACACACCCAATGTCAGGCAGCGGCAGCGCCGTGTCAAGCCGTTGGAACCTGCGACCCGCCAAGCTCGCCTGCGACGCGAGCCCCGAGCAAGGCGTGGGCGGTCGCGCCCGTGACGACCACGCGCTCGACCTCGCCGCGCCGCATGCCCTGCCACGCCGGGAAGTTCACGACGCGGTTGTCCGGCCCCCTCCCCTGCCACGACTCCGATCCGCGCTTGGCAGGGCCATCCACCAGGACCTCGACGCGACGCCCGATGAGGGACTGGTTAAGTTCAAATTGGACAATATTTTGCAGAGCAAACAGTCGGTGCAGGCGCTCTCCCGCGACCGCCCTCGCCACCCGGCCAGCGTAGCGGGCCGCCGGCGTCTGCGGGCGCGGCGAGAAGAGGAAGCCGTACAGCTGGCCGAACCGAACCCGGGACACGAGGTCCAGAGTGGCCTCGAAGTCCTCCTCGGTTTCCCCCGGAAACCCGACGATGACGTCCGTCGAGAGGGTCACGTCCGGCATTGCCGCCCGCAGCCTGCCGACCAGCTCGAGGTAGCCGTCTCGCGTGTAGCCGCGGTGCATCCGCTTCAGCACCGTATCCGACCCGGACTGGAACGGAAGATGGAGGTAGCTGCCCAGACGCGGCGTCCGCGAGAGGTCGTCTATCATCTTGTCGGTAAAGAACTTAGGATGAGAAGTCACGAACTGGACGCGCCAAACCCCGGCGACGCTGCCGACCGCGGCGAGAAGCTCGCCGAAGTCCGCCCGGGTGTCCGGACAGCGGTACGCGTTGATCGTCTGTCCCAGCAGCGCGATCTCCTTGGCGCCGCCGGCGACAAGGCTCTCCACCTCGCGGACGATCTCATGAAGGGGCCGGCTCGCTTCGTGCCCGCGCGTGTAGGGCACGACGCAAAAGGTGCAGTGCTGGTTGCAGCCGTGGATCACCGTGACGTACTGGCGTGCGCCCTCACCACGCGCGATCAGGTGAGCGTCGTAGTCCTGAATCGGCGAGAAGCCGGTCACCGCGACCCTCTCTCCGGCGGTGACAGCGTCGAGGGCCCACCCCAGCTGTGCGACCCGGCCCGGTCCCAGGACGAAGTCGAGCACGGCGCTGCGGGCCAGCAGGCTCCGGCCCTCCTGCTCGGCGACACAACCGCACAGGCCGACCACGCGGGGCCTGCCGAGGACCTCCCTGGCTTGCCTCAACTCGCCGAGCCTCGAGAACACCTTCTGCACTGCCTTCTCCCGTACCGAGCACGTGTTGAGCAGCGCGACATCGGCCTCCTCCGACCGATTGGCGGGGCGCAGGCCACGGGATTCGAGCACGCCGGCCAGGCGCTGGCTGTCCAGGACGTTCATCTGGCAGCCCCAGGTTTCGACGAAGTACGTTCGCAAGACCGGCCCCCACGCCGCTACGGCACAGCCATCACGGCCGCTACGTTCTAGCGATTTTTGTGCTTCAGCGCAACCCCGCCTCGAGGCGGGGCTAGGTCGGACCGGGCGGAATGGCCGATCGAGGGATGGGCGTCGGGCGTTGCTGGCTTTGCGCGGCCGGTGCGGGCGCAGCGGGAGGTGGCGCGGCGCCGGGCTGGTCCAGGCCGCGGAACCACCCGGGAAGGGCGCCGTCGCGCCGCGCGGCCTCGAGCACCTCCTCGGGTTTGTTGCGTGCCTCGGCCAGGTCGGCCTGGGCCTTCCTCAGGTCGCCCACGGCCCTGTCCCAGGCGGGTTTTATCACCCCGTCGCGCTGCGCGGGGTCGTCGTGCGAGTAGAAGTCACGCTCGAGCCGGTTGGCCTCGCCCTCGAGCCGCTTGATCTCCGTCTCGAGCCCCGCCGCGCGCGAGACCGCCTCCCGGTACCTTTGCTGCCACATCGCCTTCTTGGCGTTCTCGGTTGTCCCGGTGGCCGGCGCGTAGGCCGGGGCACCGGTGGCCTTCGTGGTCGTCAGCTCGACGCCCTGGGAGAGCTGCTTGACGCTCTCGTTCGTGATGACCCTGGGCTGGCCATCCGGGAGCTTGAGCTTGATCCGCTTGCCGACGTCGGAGAGCGAGCCGCTTGGAGCGGCGGCCTCGGAGCTCGACTTCGAGGTCAGGATGCCGAGACGCGCCGAAGGCGTCGCGGTGGGCGTCGGCGTCGCTGCCGCCTGGGCGGCCACGAGCACGAGCAGCACTAGGTTCATCCTCGCCTCCCCGGCGCGTTAGGGGTTGCTTGTTCCGGCACGCCCGTAGCGATCCTCGAGGCGGACAACGTCGTCGAGCTCCGGCGTGGAAACCTCGAAGATCCGCACGTCCGTCAGGGCGACGAGCCGGTGCAGGATCCCCGGGCCTATTTGCCTGACGTCCCCTGGCTGCAGCACCTCAGCGTCCAGGTCATGGCTCCCCGGCACCCGGCCCCTGTGCAGCTCGCAGCGCCCCTCGATCACCCGCATCGTCTCGTCCTTTCTGACATGATACTGCAACGAGAGCGCGTGGCCGGCACGCACGGTGAGGATCTTGCCGACGTAGCGCTCGGTCTGGGCGAACACCTCCTCCCCGCCCCACGGCTTCTCGACGAACCGTGTCATAGCCGGATCCTCACCTTGAGGTGCGACAGAAGCCCCGAGAGCTGCTCGAGCAGGTACTCCTCGACCGCCTTGGCGGTCGAGAGCGCGAGGGCCTTGTGTGCGATACGCCGCGCTTCCCTGAGCGTCATCGCGCGCACCAGGCTTCGAACGATCGGCAGCGCCGGCGGGTGCATCGAGAACTCTCTCAGGCCGAGCCCGACCAGGACCGGCACCGCGAGAGGGTCGGCGGCCATCTCGCCGCACAGGGAGACCGGGATGCCGAAGCGGTCCGCGGTCGAGATCACGCGTTTGACCAGCCTCAGCACCGCCGGGTGGAACGGCCTGAAGAGGCTGGCCACCTGCTCGTTGCCGCGGTCCACCGCCAGGGTGTACTGGGTCAGGTCGTTCGTGCCGAGCGCGAAGAAGTCTACCTCGCGGGCGAGGTGCTCGGCGATCATCGCTGCCGCCGGGACCTCCACCATGGCGCCCAAGAGGACCCTGGCGGGCAAGGCGTGCCCCTCGCGGCGCAGCTCCTCGCTGAAGCGCGCCAGCAGGACGCGGACGGTCTTGACCTCGTCCACGTGGCCGATGAGCGGCACCATCACCCGAAGGGTGCCGGGACCGCGGCCGGCGGCGCGCAGCAGCGCTCGCAGCTGCGTCCGGAAGAAGTCGGGCTTCTGGAGGCAGAGCCGGACGCCGCGCAGGCCCAGTACCGGGTTCGCCTCCGGGGCCCCCAGCATCTCGCGTGCCAGCTTCTTGCCCCCGAGGTCGAAGGTGCGGATGGTGACCGGACCTTCGGGAAAAGCCTCGATCAGGGCAGCGTAGGCCGCCGCCTGCTCTTCCTCGTCAGGCAGCGCTGGGGCCGCTTGCAGGAACAGGAACTCGCTCCGGAAGAGCCCGATGCCTTCCGCGCCGCCCGCCTTGGCGGCGGCGATCTCGCGCACCAGGTCGATGTTGGCGAGCAGGGTAATGGCCTGGCCGTCGAGGGTCCTCGCCGGGAGGTGCGCGAGCTCCAGCATCTCCTGCTGGCGCCTGCGGTGTTCCTCGGCCCGCAAGCTGTAGACCTGGATCAGGGCGGGATCGGGGTCCACCAGGACATGCCCCTCGAAACCGTCCACGATCACCAGACGGGCCTTCTCCACCGCCTCCACGAGCCCCACAACGCCGACGACGGCGGGGATTCCGAGCGACTTGGCGATGATCGTGGTGTGCGAGGTGATTCCGCCGGTCTCCGACGCAAAGGCGCTGACCCCGCGGCTTGCAAGCTGGATCGCCTGCGAGGGCGGGATGTCGTCGGCGACGAGGATGCCAAGCTCCCCGTCGTGGCCAAGCGTGGGGCTCGCCCTCCCCTGGAGCGAGCGCTGCAGCTGTGCGGCGACGTCGAGCACGTCGGTCTGCCGCTCCCGCAGATAAACGTCCCCGAGCTGCTGGAACTGCGCGACCAGCTTGTGCGTGACCTGCTCGAGCGCCCACTCCGCGTTGACGGCCTCGCCGCGGATCAGCCGCTCGACCTCGTCCAGGAGCGCGGGATCCTCGAGCATGAGGCGGTGTGCCTCGAAGATCGAGGCGTACTCCGCTCCCACCGTTTTGGCCGCGTCCCTTGCCAGGTCGAGCAGGTGCTTCGCCGCCCCCTTTGCCGCCTTTCGCAGCCTCAGGACCTCGGGATCGATCTGGCCAGGCGAGAGCGGCACCCGCATCACCGGCAGCGGCCGGTTCTCCACGATTATCGACTTCCCGATCGCGATCCCTGGCGAGACGCCCAGACCCACGAGGGTGCGGGAGTCGCTCACTCCCCCTCCCCGAAACGTTCCCGGATGAGCGCCTCGATGGCAGCCAGCGCGGATTGTTCGTCGTGACCGCTGGCCGTGATCGTCAGGCTCGAACCGCAGGGCGCAGCCAGCAGGAGCAGCCCGAGGATCGACTTTCCGTTGACCTCCTCGTCGTTGTGGCGGACCAGCACGTGGGCGGAAAAGCGGGAGGCGGTGTGCACGAACTTGGCGGCGGCGCGGGCGTGGAGGCCGAGCCTATTGATGAGTTCAACCGTGTGCTGAGCCATTGCCTGTCCCGCCACCACCCGGCCGACGCTCGAGGATCTCGCTCACCACGTAGATGCTCTTCTGGCCCTTCTCGGCCACGATCTTCGCCAGGCGGCGCAAGTCGTGGCCGTCCTGCCGGCGTGCGCTCGCGAGCTTGATGAGCATCGGAAGGTTGACCCCGGTGACCACCTCCGAGCGCGCAGGGTCGAGGAAGCCGAGAGAGAGGTTGGTCGGAGTGCCGCCGAACATGTCGGTGAGGACGATGACACCCTCCCCGGTGTCCAGCTCTTTCAGCGCCTTGGCAATCTCGGCCCGCCCGGCCTCGGGGTCGAGGTTCCACTCGAGCGTGATGGCGCGTGACTGCTCGATGAGGGCCGGCTCGATCGTCCTCGCGGCCGCCAACAGCTCCGTGGCGAGCCGCCCGTGCGAGATGATCAGCACTCCCACCATGCGGGGGATTATTCCAGGGGAAGCCCCAAGTCGCAAGGCACCTTGCTCCCCCGCCCCGGGCCCCAGGCTTGAGGCTTGCCCGCCAACCGCCCATCCGGGCTTGAAGGCTTGAGCTTCACGCCTCCAGGCTTGCTTCTCAGCCCTCCCGGTCGCGGTCGCGGTGGACCAGCGCCACCACCCACCCCCGGTCCGAAAGGTAGCGCGCCAGCCTGTCGGCGAAGTAGACGGAACGGTGCTTGCCGCCGGTGCAGCCGAACGCGACGACCAGGTAGCTCTTCTGCTCGCGCTTGTACGCCGGCAGCAGCCCCTCGACGAGGTCGCGAATCCTGGTGAACGTCACCTCCACCTCGGGCTCGCGCTCGAGCCACGCGCGGACGTTGGGATGGTCACCGGGCAGCGCACGAAGCTCGGGGACGAAGTGGGGGTTGGGCAGGAAGCGGAGGTCGAAGACGAGGTTGGCCTCTGGGGGGAGGCCGTAGCGGAACCCGAAGCTCTCGCAGCGCACGACCATCGGGAGCGCCAGTTCGGTAGAGCCGAAGCGTGCGGCCACCTCGGCTCGCAGCTCGTGAGGCGTCAGGCCCGTCGTGTCCAGCGTCTCGTCGGCCAGCGCGCGCACCGCCTCCAGTTCGGCGCGTTCGCGCGCGACCGCGTCACCCAGCGCCATGCTGCGGTACGGGTGAGGGCGCCTGGTCTCGGAGAAGCGCCGGACGATGGCCTCGGTCGTGGCCTCGACGAAAACCAGCCGGACCTCGGGGTAGGCCACCTTCAGGCGGGCCATGAGGTCGGGAAACGCATCCGTGAACCCGTGGGTTCGAACGTCGACGACGACCATCCAGGGGACGCCCGGACCCTGCCAGATGTGGGCAAAGAGCGGCTCGATGAGCTCGAGCGGGAGGTTGTCGACGCAGCGGAAGCCCAGGTCCTCGAAGCAGCGCGTGACGATGCTCTTTCCGGCGCCGGACATGCCGGTCACGACGACCGCGCGCGGCGACGACTCCATCAGTGCCCCCGCACCTTCTGATCGTGCCGCGTCAGGTACTCGGCAGCCGCGTCCGTGACGCCCCGCTGCGAGAGGAGGTACTTGCGGGCCGCGACTTCGATCAGGAGGGCGAGGCTTTTCCCCGGAGCAACCGGAACGGTCAGCATGGGCCGCCGGAGGCCGAGGATCTCGACGGTGCTCTCCGAGAGCCCCAGCCGGTCGACGGGGCCGTCGTTCTCGGCCGCCAGCTTCACGACCAGGTCGATCGGCTTGGAGTCGCGCACCGCGACCACGCCGAAGAGCTGCTCGATGGAGATCAGGCCCAGGCCCCGGACCTCCATCAGGCCGCGAACCTCCTCGGGGGCCTGCCCGACGAGGTCCTCGTTGCGCACGCGGTAGATCTCCACGACGTCGTCCGCCACCAGGCGGTGGCCCCTGTGAACCAGCTCCAGGGCGCCCTCGCTCTTGCCGGAGCCCGATTCGCCCAGGATGAGCACGCCGATGGCGAAGATGTCAAGAAGGTCCCCGTGGATGACCTCGTGCGGCGCGAGCAGGAACTCCAGAGTCACGGCCAGGCGCTCGATCACGACGGAGGTGGTGACCGAGGTGAGGGCCAGCGGCACGGCAAGTCGGTTGCACGCCGGCGCGAACAGGCCAGCGGTCTGCTCCATCGCCTTGGTCACGACGATGAGCGGCGGCTCAAGACCCACCAGAGCGTCGACGCGCTCGGTCACGGTCGCTGCGGGAAGCGTCGTCAGGAACTGCGCCTCGGAGAAGCCGATGACCTGCACCCTGCCCGGCTTGACGTACTCGAGGAAGCCCGCCAAGGCAAGACCGGGCTTTTGCAGCCTCGGGTTGGTGACCTGCCTCGACAGGCCGGTCTCCCCGGCCACCAGGCCCAGCGCCAGGCTGGCGAGGCGGCTCTCGTGGAGGAGCCGGTCGGTTGTGACGGTCTCGTGCCTGAGCGTCATGCGACGGACTCCACACTCGCCAGCGCCGCCGTGAGAGTCGTGGCGTCGCTCGCCCTTTCGAACGCACTCCTCACCTGCGGGTTGCTCAGCACCCGGGCGATGTTGGACAGCACCTCGAGGTGGGCACTCGGCTGCTCCGCTGGCGAGAAGATGAAGAAGAACAAGCGCGCGAGCCCCTGGTCGAGGCCGAACTGCACGGGCTCCGGCGCCCGGGCGAAAGCCGCCACGACCCCGCCGAGCCCGGGGACCTTGCAGTGCGGTATCGCGGTCTGCTCATCGACCACCGTGGCGCCGAGCCTCTCCCTGTCCAGCAGCAGGTCCACGAGGTCCTGCGAGCGGCGAACGGCTCCCGCCTGCTCGAGGTGTTCCGCCACGTACACGAGAACCTCCTCCCGGGTGCGCGCCGGTATGTCGAGGAAGACGTGCTCGGGCTTGAGGAGATGGCTCAACAACACGGGGCGCTCGTCTCGTCAGCCTGTCAGAAGTCGGGTGTCACCAGGCCATAGGTGCGGTCGCGGCGACGATAGAGGACGCTGACGCGGTCCGACTCCGCTTCGCGGAAAACGATGAAGTCCTCTTTCGAGCTGTCAAGCTGCAAGGCCGCCTCCTCCACGGTCATCGGCAGCACGGGAACGTGACGGGTCTCCACGACCTCGGGCGAACCGCGCCGCACCGACTCCGGTTCCACCACCTCGACCTGCCAGCTCCCCTCGTTGCCACGGGGCCGCTTTCGGGCGGTGAGCTTCTGCTTCATCCGACGCGCCCGCTCCTCCAGCTTTCCCACCAGATCCTGCAGAGAGGTCGTCCACTCCGGAGTTTCCGAGGACGCCTCGACCTCGAAGTCCTTGCCACGGATGTACGCCTCCACCGAGATCCTGTGCTTCTCCTGCGCCACGGTGATGCGCGCCTCGTGGACCGCGTTGAAGTACTTTGCCAGGCGGTCGAACTTCTTCTTTGCCAGGGCGCGCTGCTGTGGCGTGAGCTCGGTATTGCGGGCGATGAACTCAAGCTCCATGGCCCCCCCTTTCCTCCTGTCTCGACCTCTCTACGGCGGAAACACACCCATTGTAGCCGCTCATACGCAAACGCTACCGCAGGACCCGCCGTCGTTGCTCCGACGACGGGACCACCAGCTCCTCCCGGTACTTGGCCACCGTGCGCCGGGCGATGCGGATACCCAGGCGGTTGAGCTGTCGCGCGACCCGGGCGTCCGAGAGCGGGTGTTCAGGATCCTCCTGATCGATGAGCTCCTTGATCCGTTCCTTGACCACCACCGAGGAGATGTCGCCCTGGACCGCGTGCGAGATCGCCGAGTGGAAGAAGAACTTGAGGGGGTAGATGCCTCGAGGGGTGGCCATGTACTTGTTGGCGACGACCCGGCTCACGGTCGACTCGTGCATGCCGATGTCGTCGGCAATGTCCCGGAGCACGAGCGGCCGCAGATGCAAGACGCCCCTGTCGAGGAACCCCTCCTGGCGCTGCACGATGGCCGACGCGACGCGCGCAATCGTGCTCTGTCGCTGCTCGACCGAGCGCAGAAACCAGAGCGCCGAGCGCATGCGCTCCCGCAGGTAGCCCTTCGCCTCAACCTCGAGAACGCGGCTCTGCAGCAGCCGCAGGTAGCGCGGCGAGAGGCGGAGCCGCGGCAGGCCGTCGTCGTTGAGGATCACCCGCCAGCGGTCGCCGTCTTTCGTGACCACCACATCCGGCTCGATGGTCTGGTTGTCGTTGGGCCCGAGCCGGGCCCCTGGATGTGGGTCGAGGTGGCGCAACACCTCCATGACCGCGCGGATGGACTCGCGCGGCGCACCGAGCTTCTGCGCGAGGCGGTCCCACCGCTGGTGCAGGACGTCGTCGAACGCCTCCGCGACCACCCGCTTCGTCAGCTCCAGCATCTGAGGCTCGATATCGCGGTCGAAACGCTCCAGCTGCAGCAGGAAGCACTCCTTGAGCGAGCGGGCCGCGATCCCAGCCGGCTCGAGCCGCTGCACGACCGCGATCGCCTCGCTGACCCGCTCGAGCGGCACGCCGAGCTGAGCGGCTACCTCGTCGTCGGGCGTCCGCAGGTACCCGTCGGGGCCGAGGTTGCCGATGATGAACTCGCAAACCGGTGCGAGCTCGTTGGGGACCTGGAGCAGGTGGATTTGCGAGCAGAGGTCGTCGAACATGCTCTCCGCACGCGCCGGCGAGTTCTCCAGGGAGCGCTCCTCGCCCTCTTCCCAGGCCGGGGCGACGCTCGCCCCGTCGTGAAGGTAGTTGGCGAAGAGGGCGTCGAGATCGACCTCTCCGAACGGGTCGGCGGGGGGGGGCGCCTCGGCGATCGTCGGCTCGTCGGCGGCGACGGGCTCCGCTGCCGACACCTCAGCCGGCTCCTCCTCGTCCTGGGGTGCGGTCTCCTCGCCGCCGCCGGCTTCGTCGATGGCGGCCGCTTCCTCCTCGCCCGGGGGCTCGTCGGACATCTCCAGAAGCGGGTTGGCCTGCACCTCCTGGACGAGGGCCTGCTCCAGCTCGAGGCGTGAGAGCTGCAGCAGCTTGATCGCCTGCTGCAGCGTCGGCGTCATCACCAACTTCTGCGCCAGCTTGAGGTGGAGCTTTTGCTCGAGTGCCATCGCTTAGAGCTGAAACTCTTCTCCCAGATAGACTTGCCTGACAAGCGGGTCCTTGGCCAGGGTTTCCGGATCGCCGCCTGCAAAAACCTTGCCGTCTTTTATGATAGATGCCCGATCGGTGATTTTCAAGGTGTCGCGGACGTTGTGATCGGTGATCAGGATCCCGTAGCCCTTGTTGCGAAGGTGGCGGATCAGGCGCTGCACGTCGAGCACGGTGATCGGGTCGATGCCGGCGAACGGCTCGTCCAGCAGCAGGAAGCGCGGCTCGGTGACGAGCGCCCTGGCGATCTCGAGCCGCCGCCGCTCCCCGCCCGAGAGCGTCTCGGCGCGCTGGGTGCGCAGCTTCTCGAGGCCGAACTCCTCCAGGAGCTCTGAAACCTTGGCCGTCGCGTTCTCCCAGGGGATGCCCAGCAGCTCGAGCACTCCAAAGAGGTTGTCCTCGACCGTGAGGCGGCGGAAAACCGACGCCTCCTGCGGGAGGTACGAGATCCCGAGCCTGGCGCGCCGGTACATCGGCAGGCTCGTCACGTCCTGGTCCCCGACCCAGACGGTTCCCGCATCGGGCTGCACGAGGCCAACCAGCATGTAGAACGTGGTTGTCTTGCCGGCACCGTTCGGGCCGAGGAGACCGACCACCTCGCCCCTCTCCAGGTTGAGGGAGACCCCATCCACGACCGGGCGCCCGCGGTAGCGCTTGACGAGGTCACGGGCTTGAAGGCGAAGCGGGTTTATGGCTTCCTCCCCGGTGGCTTCGGCGTCGGCACCGTCACCGGCCGCCGCGTCGGAACCGCCTTGGTGGGATGGTAGAGCGTCTCGCTCGGATTGTCCTCTGCCCCCAGGACGACCACGGTGTTGGAGGCGCGTTGCCATTGCAGGTGATCCGCCTTCACCTGGTTCCCCGAGGGCTCCTTGACCAGGACGGGGTTCCCCCACATCTCGAAGAACCCGTCCTCCACCATCAGGCGCGCTTTCTGACCGGTCATGACCCTTGCGGTGGCGCGGTCGCGCAGCGTCACCCCGCCGTCCATGTCCGCGAGCACGAGGTTGCCGTTGGCGTCCATGGTGGCCACCAGGCGCTGGCAGGACGCTTCGGCTTGCGGATCCTCGAGCGTGACGTCCCCCTCATAGGTAGCGATCCCGGCGGTGCGGTCGTAGTGCAGCTGTCGCGCTCGCACCTGGAACTCCGACGCAGGGCCGGTCTTGCCCACGGCCCGCGCCGTGGTCAAAACGTTGCCGCGGCCGGTGACGACCTCGCGCTCCCGCTCGTAGTCGAGCCGGTCGGCCCGCACCAGGCGGGCACCTTGCCAGAGCCTCGCGTCGCCCTCGAGCCAGACGTGGCCTCCGCCTTCTGACGCGCTCGCGGCACCCGCGGCGAAGCGGACTGGGTTCTCACCCTGGCCCATCAGACCGGACCGCTGCAGCGTGCCGATGACCTGCCCGCGGGCGACCAGGGTTCCGCCCTCGTCGCCCTGCAGCCGATCACACCATGCCGTCGCGTCCGGACCTCCCAGCAAGACTCTCTTGCCGCTTGCGGGCAACAGCGTGAAGGTCCGCGACCGCATGGAGTACTCGAGGTCCCCGCCCTCCGCCCACTGCGCGCCGGTCTCCACCCGAACATCCTCGCTCGCGCGCGCCGTTCGGGCCTGGCCCGCGTCGAAGACGACCCGCATGCGGGCAGCCTGCGCGCGGCGTGGATCCGCGTCGGCTTGCAGCTCCTCTCCGCACGCGAGGCCTTGCCCCTCGAGCCACTCCCACTCCGACCGTGTCCCCTCGCCGACCAGTCGCCAGGCCTCGAACTCGCGCAATCCGGTGGCCGCGTCCGCCAGCCTCAACCCCACCCAGCCTGTCTCGAGCGAGGGCTCCATGGTGAGCCGGTAGCGGCCCTCCGGAATTGCTTCGAGCTCGGTCGTCCCGGCGCGGCCCTGGACGACGCTGCCGTCCTCCAGGGTGCCGTCGAGGAGCACCGAGCCTTCGAGTGACAGCTTGCGGAGATCGCCCTCCGCCGAGAAGAGCTGCACCTCGGCGCGCGCGGCCTTCGCCTGCAAGCTGCCGCGCAGAATGGTCAACCCTTCGGGAAAGCGAGCGAGCGCTCGCTTGCGGTCGTACACGACACGGGGTGCCAGGAACACGGTCGAGGGCGCGGCCGAGGTCTTGGTCTCGTGCCAGGTCAGCGAGATCCCGCCGACGAGCTCCATGGTGTCCTTCTCGAGCGAGCTCCTCGTGCCTCCGGCCAGACCGCCCCACCCCGGTCCGGCGAACGTCACCGGGCCGTCGCTCTGCAGCACTCGCTCAGGCCCGCCCAGCGTGAACCCGCTCGCCCTCAAGGCGACACCTCCCTGAAGCGAGACCTCGGCGTTGCCTACGGTCCTCGCCTCGTGCTTGACCGGGTTGAACCGAAGGCCTTCGGAGAGCAGGCCGTAGGCGACCCGACCCTCGTGGTAGAGCGAGACCTGGACGTCGTGAAACTCGTACCAGCCCGAGCTGAACTCCACCGCCTCGCGGGCCGCGATGCGGAAATTTGGCGCGATGCCCAGGGTGTCGGAGTAGACGAAACCTTTGTGAACCCGGACGGGCTGCTCCTGCCCATCCGCTACCGCCGCCTCGACCTCCAACTGCTCCGTCTGTGGCTGGCGTCGGAAGTGGCGTTGCACGTAGCTGCCCACCAGGACCGCAACCCAGAGGAGCAGGAGGACGAGAGAGGAACGACGGAGGGCAGAAAGGCGGGAGTTCACCGTTCGACGAACTGGCCCATGGCGCGGAACTTCGCAAACCGCCGCCGGGGCAGCTCTTCTCGCTTGATCCGGCGCAGCTCGGCGAGGGCCTTGCGGATGGCGGTGCCCACCGTCCTGATCGCCAGGTTCGGGTCCATCTGGGCGCCACCCAGGGGCTCCGGGATGATCTCGTCGATCACAGCGAGCTCGAGGAGGTTTTGCGCCGTCAGGCGCAGGGCGCTCGCGGCCCGCTGCACCTCGGTCTGGTCCTTCCACAGGATCGCCGCGCAGCCCTCGGGCGAGATCACCGAGTAGATCGCGTGCTCCATCATAAGGACGCGGTCGCCGATCCCGATGGCCAGCGCGCCGCCCGAGCCGCCCTCCCCGGTCACCACCACGACGATGGGCACCGTGATTGATGCCATCTCCCGCAGGTTTCGCGCGATCGCCTCGGCCTGGCCGCGCTCCTCCGCGTCAATCCCAGGGTAGGCGCCCTGCGTGTCCACCAGGCTGATGATCGGAAGGCCGAACTTCTCCCCCATGCGCATCACGCGCAGTGCCTTGCGGTAGCCTTCGGGTCGGGCCTGGCCGAAGTTCCTGTAGAGCCGCTCCCGCGTGTCGCGGCCCTTCTGGTGGCCGACCACTGCTACGCTCTCCCCCTCGAATCGGGCCAGTCCAGCGACGATCGCAGGATCGTCCGCAAACCCCCGGTCGCCGTGGATCTCGACCCAGTCGGTGAAGAGGCCCCGAATGTAGTCCAAGCAGTACGGCCGGTCAGCGTGCCGTGCCAGCTGGCACTGCTGCCACGGGCTCAGGTTCTCGGTCACGCGGCTTGCCTCTTCCTCGAGCTGGGCCCTCAGGCGCGCCACCTCGGCCCGGCTGCCGGGACCGCCGGGGCGCTCCGCCTCCGCGAGCCGCTGGCGCAGCTCTTCGAGGGGAACGAGGAATGGGGGGGCTGGTGTCCCGGCCATGCGCCCCGACTCTAGTGAGGTTGCGTGTGGATGGCAAGACCGGGCCGCGTGGACAGCCCCACCGGCCTGCTCAACGGTCGCCGGCCCTCGCGAGCGCGGCCAGGTGGTGGCGCAGCCAGTCGGCCCTCCCCGTACGGCGCAGGATGGTCGACCGGCGGAATTGCCAGCGGCGGGACACCGTGCTCGGGCTGTCGCGCCCGGGGGATGGGATGGCGGCGGCCAGGCCGGCGGCCTGCCCGGCGTCGAGATCCCGCGCCCGGACGCCGAAGTAGTGCCGCGAGGCTGCCTCCGCACCCAGGATTCCAGGCCCGAACTCGACGACGTTGAGGTAGAGCTCGAGGATTCGGCGTTTGCCGAGGCGGCGTTCCATCCACCACGCCAGCCTCGCCTCCCTGAGCTTGCGCCAGAAAGTCCGTTCTCCGGAAAGGAAGAGGTTCTTTGCAAGCTGCTGGGTGATCGTCGAGGCGCCGCGCAGCCGACCACCGGGCTTGCGCGTCTCGACGGCCTCCACGATTGCGTCGAGGTCAACCGGCCCGTGACCGAAAAAGTCTATATCCTCACCCACCAGAACTGCCAACTGGAGCTCCACCGAGATCGCAACAAGCGGCACGTAGCTGTGCTCCACCTGCCGGCGGCTCCCCTCCTCGCGCCAGCGCTCCTCTTGCCGCTGCCAGGTGGCCCAAGGGTGCGGCGGGGGGCCCTCTCGCCACAGGGAGAGGTCCTCGCCGGGGCTCAGGAGCCACACCCCGAAGGCTGCCGCCAACACGACCGGAGCGGCGAGGCCGACGACGAGAATTCGACGTCTGAGGTGCGTCATCCTAGAAGTCGCCTCCGCGCCAGACCGGCGGTATTCGGGCATCGATCTGCCGCCAGACCTCCAGCGCGCCGGTGGCGCCGTAGAGGCCAGTCTCACGGTTGCCGTCCGTCCCCACCCAGACAACGGTCACCATGCTTGGCCGCATCGCCACGAACCACGAGTCGCGCCGCTCGTCGGTGGTGCCGGTCTTGGCTGCGAGACGCCCGGAGGTGGTGGTAGCCAGGCCGGCCGCGGTTCCCCGGCGCGGCACATCCTCGAGGATCGCGAGCACATCGGCCGCCACGGTGGGGTGAAAGACGGGCTCGGCCTTGCGCGGGGCTCCGCGCTCGAGGCTCACGGCGGGGCGCTGCCCGTGCGCGAGAAAGACCGCATAGGCCCGCGCGATCTCGAGGGGTGATGCCTCCAGCGCCCCGAGCAGTATCGCCGGCCCCTCGTTGCTCACCGAGAACCCCGCGTGCCTCAGGGTCTCAGCCACGCTGCGGACGGACACGTCGAGACCCAGGCGCACCATCGGTACGTTGAGCGAGAACGTCAGCGCTTCATGCACCGTGACCCACCCCCGGAAGCGTCCGTCGCTGTTCTCCGGGCGCCAGACCTGCCGCCCCACCGGCACCTCGAGCGGCTCGTCCGGCAGCGTTGTA